>Ga0265292_1000883_pt1 | contig 32104 bp, 27 predicted proteins | sample Munlanlewell296A_FD_189080 | JGI IMG/M metagenome (GOLD analysis project Ga0265292, IMG submission 189080) | Leachate microbial communities from a municipal landfill in Southern Ontario, Canada - Leachate well 296A | ecosystem: Engineered > Solid waste > Landfill > Unclassified | place: Canada... | reverse complement strand
CCAACCATAACCGGATCGACTTTAAATTCAGATCCTCTGATAACGCCTATCCGGATAAGCCTCTGAACGCGTTGATGTATTGCAGCACCTGAAACACCACATTCCCTGGCAACTTCAAGGTATGGGATCCTTGCATTTTTAGTAATGATATCGAGAATCTTTTTATCAAGATTATCAATTTGTAAATTTTCTGACATTTCTATAGCGATTGATTAATAGATTGAAACAATATGTTTTTAAATTCTTACAAATTTATAGGAAAAAATAAATATTTTAATGATGAACAATAAAATGTTTTTAAATTTAGATTATGAACATTGAACAATCAGAATCCTGATTTTATTCAGGTTGTCCGATTAATGTAACCGATTATTTCCTTAATATCGAAAAATCCTTTCTTGATAAGATAATTCTCAATGCCCTCCAATATTTTTACTGGAGCCTGCGGATCAATAAATGAAGCTGTTCCTATCTGAACCGCACTTGCACCGGCAAGAAAGAATTCCAATGCATCAGAGGTAGTCATAATTCCTCCCATACCCATGACCGGTATTCTCACTGCTTTTGCAACCTGCCATACCATTCTTAGTGCTATTGGTTTAATCGCTGGTCCCGACAGCCCGCCGGTTATTGTAGACAGAGCCGGTCTCATTTTTTCAACATCAACCGACATTCCAAGCAAAGTATTTATCAGGGAGATTGAATCGGCTCCTTCTTCTTCGACTACCCTTGCAAAATCAACAACATTTGTAACATTAGGAGATAATTTAACTATTAGTTTTTTAGCATATACAGCCCTTACCGCCCTTGAAACGTCACGTGCTGAATCGAGATTGGTTCCAAATGCCATCCCTCCCATTTTTACATTGGGACATGATATGTTAAGCTCTATGGCAGGAATTTTTTCAAGCTTATTAATTCTTTCGGCAAGAGCAACATAATCATCAATATAGCTACCATTAATATTTACGATTATGTTGGTATCATAACCGGAGATGCGTGGATAGATATTTTTTTCAAAGTAATCAATCCCCTTATTCTGTAAACCCACAGTATTCAGCATGCCTGAAGCAGTTTCAGCCATCCGGGGATACAGATTGCCTTCTCTTGGTTCAATGGTTGTTCCCTTAACAACTATTCCACCCAACCTTGAAACATCTAAAAAATCATCAAATTCAGATCCATATCCAAAGGTACCAGAAGCTGTCAGCACCGGGTTTTTAAAATGCAAATTACCAATAGAAAAGCCTAGGTTCACCATTTCAATTCATTTATATTAAAAACCGGTCCGTCGATGCAGGTGCAAAGGTTACCTTTAATAGTATCAACGATGCAGCAAAGACAGGCACCAATACCGCATGCCATGAGGTTTTCGAGCGACACTTCACAGGCGATATTGTTTTTTTTGCAGTAACCGGCTATTACCTTCATCATGGAATCAGGTCCGCAGCAATAGATTCTGTTATATCTGCCGGTTAATAAGATAGAATGGTTGGTGACATACCCTTTTTCTCCTTTTGAACCATCTTCAGTTGTAAGGAAGACGTTCCCAATTTTAAGATACTCTTCAAACTCAATTATTCGTTCGCTATTCCTGAACCCAAGAAGGACGTCAGGAATGCAACCGTTTGATTTTAAGTATTTCCCCAGAAACAATAATGGGGCTACACCACAACCACCTCCTACAAGAAGAACTCTTTCGTTTTCGACAGGTAAACCGAACGAGTTACCAAGAGGGTAAATAAGATTGAGAAAATCACCATTTCTGAGTTTTGAAAGGGCTCCTGTTCCTTTACCTGCAATCTGAATCAGAAGCTTAAATGTATTTTTTTCGTAATCAACATCATGTATTGAAATGGGCCGTCGTAGAAATGTTTCAGGGCTCCCATCAACCCTTACCTGTGCAAACTGACCAGGCTTAAAATCAGGAATTTTATTATTTCCTGAAAGTTCAAGAACAAAAAAATCATTAGTAAGGCGCTTATTTCCAATTACTTTAAGATCCTCAATGCGCTTTGCCATCTATTGTGGGTTTATTACAAAGATAATTAAATCCTGGCATCACCGTCGGGGGAAGTACTCCTCAAAGCTGTTATTATCGTAAAACCAGACAATTTTCTCAACTGCGGAGGTTCTATTCTTAGATGGAACTGCAGAATCCTTATTTAGCTGATCTTTTCGTATATCCTGAAATTCTATTTCTGATTTACGGGGCTCATTTTTAATCAGTTTCGTATCATCGTCCCGGTTTATACCAATGTTTTCGTCAAAAAGAGTCTGCATCTTAATGTCTTTATACATAGATCCTTTCCCAAACAATAACCAATCTGTTGATAGGAATTGATATTTTTCAAGCATTTTCAATACAAAATCGAGACTCGGATTGTTCCTTCCTGAAAGTATGTGGGAGATACCGGAAGCCTGAACACCTATTTCTTCTGCTAACTGAGCCGAAGATTTGTTTTCAGCTTTTAGAAATTCAAGTAATCGTTCCTTCATCTTAAAAATATTTAATATTACAAAAGTAAATAATTAATACTTGCCATTTGTAACTATATGTAATTACATTTGTAATCTTTCGATTTTTTATTATTTTGGATTATTCTAACTTTATCTGTAAATCGTTGATCTATTGACAATTATATTTGTCGCATATTTGAAGTTTTACAATAGTTTAGATCCATAATGATATAGTATACAGTATTTTAATTTAGTTTTCTAAGGATTTTCGGCCACAGACGCACTGTTCTAAACAAGTTTAGCTGATATTTACTTCAAATAATTGCATTTATATTACTGATTCACTGTTTTTTAAATATATAAATAAAGATAACCATTAAATATTTAATCCTGTAACCTGATTATGTCAGGAAATCGATTACATATGTAATTAATATTGTGAATTATCCTTATTTACAAATGTAAACTTCAGTAAGTTGTGCGATTGTAATGCAAGAAATAGTTTTCTGCAATGTTGAAAATCACAGTTGGAAAGAAAATACTATAAAAATTAAAAATTCCGGCCTGTCCTACCATTCCTGGTCAAATATTCAATCATGGGAAGGTTTTTTTTAAACAGCAATTAAATAATTTTTGATTTAAAAGGAATTATCCTAAAGATTAATATTCTTTATCAGGAAAAAATATTTATTGTATGACCAGACCAAAATTTTCAATTTTGCTTTATTACAAAATTGTTATAATCCTTCATTGCAAAATCAGAAGGAGAAAAACTTAATATTTAAAATTATAGCCGGATAACCAGTTTATTAACTACAAGAACCTGAGCAACACTTTTCGCTATTACTGCCACAGGAAGAACATGATTGATTCATCCCGGCAATTTCTTCAACTGTAGCATCCCTAACATCAATTATCTTGCCTGAAAAGAAGAGATCAAGGTCAGCCATCGGGTGGTTGAAATCCATTCTGACGTAGGTATCTGTAATTTCATTTATTATTCCATTCAAAGGATTACCCTCTGTATCCATCATCGGTACTTCGTCTCCCACCCGGCAAATGTCTTCGTTGATTTTTCCATCTGTTTCAAAAACAGCAATCGGAACGTTGACTATCATCTCTTCTCTTTTTTCGCCATAAGCCATTTCTGAATTCAGGGTGAACCTGAAGATGTCTCCGATATTTAATGAATTGATATTTGATTCAAAAACCGGAAGCAATCTGCCGGTGCCAAAGATAAATGTAAGAGGCCTGTTCTCATCCAGAACTTCAATTATCCTCCCTTCTGAATCACTTTCCCTTAATTCATAAATCAGAGAAACCATTTTATTATTTTCAATTTGCATCTCAATTTAATTTTTGTTCTTAAAACCGGCGCAAATATAATTTAAATTGCCAGCCGACAAATCATAAAATAATTTTCAGGATAACCCAAAAAAGATCCGGACAATTTGAACAACTGGTTGGAAACAGTTAAAAATTAAAACTGACTCTTATTTCCGGATTACTGTAAACATCATATTCTGAATCATTTAAAGCCCATAAAACCATGATATTCAGTGAAGATCGCCTACCTATCTGCTGACTGATCCCTCCTCCGGCAAGAACGGTATTAATATAAAACCGGTCAGAAGTTAAAGGGGCGGGTGGCCATTTTGAAGACTCGAGGCTAAGCAGCTCATCTTCAACATGAAGAAAAATACCCATATTAACTCCAACAGGAATTACTGAATTAATGTCCTTAATAATAACAAATTGCAGATATCCTTTTCCGCCGTAAATATTAGTCCGGTCATTCCGGTATTTATAAAATCTATAGTCAGGTCCAACTGCAACAGCCAAGCGGGGCAATATCCATAATCCAACAACCGGAGAGACCTGTATATTGGTTATAGTTCCGAACTGCAATCCAAAATTTCCGCCAAAGAATAATCTATCCCTGAAAGGAGGCGGTTCTTCCCTGCTTTTCTGACCCGAAATTATTGAAACTGATGCAAATAAAAGCAGAAAAATAAAAATCGCATTCCGTTTATGGCGTCTGATAAAAGTACAGGTATAGTTGAAGATCATATTTACAAATTTGTAACTTTACAAGTGAACAATACAAATAAACGAAAAAATCGCACTTCTTTATATAACCAAAAAATAAAAAATGAATATTATAGTTAATGGTGGAACCCGTGGCATTGGAAAAGAGGTTGTTCTTTATCTTGCGCAAGATAATAGAAACCAGATTCTTGCGACCGGGAGGGATGAAAAGGCTCTGAAAAGTCTTTCAACCCGGTTTAAGAATGTCCATACTCTGCCTTTGGACCTTTCAGTTTTTGATACACAGATCGAATCGTTCAGAGACGCTGCTTACAGCCATTTTAAGAGAGTTGACATTCTTATAAATATGGCAGGCCTGCTGTTTGCGAAAGAATTTATGGATATTGAAAACAATGAAGCGAGGTTGATGATGGAAACAAACTTTTTTGGACCTGCTTCAGTTATACGGATAGTTAAACCTTTAATGTCAAAAGGATCTCATATTGTAAATATTTCCAGTATGGGAGGTTTTCAGGGTAGTGCAAAGTATAAAGGACTTTCATATTACAGTGCATCAAAAGCCGCACTAGCTTGTCTTTCAGAGTGTATGGCTGCGGAATTCATAGAATCAGGTATCAGTGTAAACTGTCTGGCTCTGGGCGCTGTACAGACAGAGATGCTTGAGGAAGCTTTTCCTGGCTACAAAGCTCCTGTTGATGCAAAAAACATGGCTGAATTTATTTCCGATTTTGCTCTAAAAGGGCATAAATTTATTAACGGGAAAATAATACCTGTGGCCGTTAATAATCCTTAAGAATACCCCCCAACCCCCCAAATGGGGGGCTAAGAATAAAAAAAAGCTTTTAAGCCCCCCATTGGGGGGGATGGGGGGTAAAATCAAGTTGTCAGTAGTAGGTTTTTATCTCTATTTTCCCATCCAGGGCAAGTAAGCCATTAAAAGCCAGTGCTTTCATCTCATCTTCACCCGGATAGACAACAACATCTGCAATAAAATCAACCATCGATCTGATGCTCTTGATATTTGCCTCCTGATATGCCATCCCGCCGGTCAGGATTATTGCATCCACATGTCCATTTAAAACAGCGGCCATTGCTCCTATCTCTTTTCCAATCTGGTAGGAAGCGGCATTTCTGATCAGCAGAGCTTTCTGGTCTCCGTTTTCTGCCATTTTACAAACCTCCTTAAAGCTATTAGTACCAAGGTATGCAACCATGCCTCCTTTTCCGGTAATCATAGACTTAAGTTCAGAATGTGAGAATTTTCCACTGAAGCAAAGATCAACCAACTGACCGGATGGCAAGCTACCGGAACGTTCAGGAGAAAAAGGACCGTCGCCATTCAGGGCATTATTCACATCAATCACTCTTCCTTTTTTATGTGCTCCGACACTCACGCCACCACCCATATGGGCAACAATAAGGCTTAAATCTTCATATTTCCTGTCAATTGAGGCGGCATAAACCCGTGCAACAGCTTTCTGATTAAGGGCATGAAAAATAGATTCCCTTTCAATCTCGGGGTGCCCTGATATTCTGGCAATAGATTGAAGTTCATCCACAACAACAGGATCAACAATATATGCAGTTGCTTCAGGTAAAGAAGAAGCAATATCATCTGCAATAAGTCCACCCAGGTTACTGGCATGCTGACCTGAAAGCCCGGCTTTTAAATCATCCTTCATATTTTGATTAACCTTGTATATGCCTGATTCTATGGGCTTTACCAAACCGCCCCTGCCTACAACAGCAGCAATACCAGCAAAATCTGTTTTTCTTCCGGATAGCTCATTCATTATAAGGTCTTTCCTGAAATGAAACTGATCTGTTATTTTATCAAATCCGGAAAGATCTTCAGGTAAATGGCTCAGTGATTTTTCAAAAATCAATTTTTCTTCTTCGTAAAGAGAAAATTTAGTGGATGTTGATCCTGGATTGATTGCCAGAATTAGTCGTTTTGCCATAAGTTAAATGGTGTTACAGGTTGTATTTTTCTTACACGAATGAAATTATGCCATCAGACATGATAGTGCAATGCAGAAATACTTTGATTTCTCACTTTCACTTCTTGACATTACAATAACAGGTTTTTCTGTTCCCCTGATCAGTCCGGCCAATTCTCCATTTGCAAAAAGCATTAGTCCCTTGTAGAACGGATTGCAGGATTCAAGGGAAGGGAAGAGCAGGATATCAGCATCACCGTTAACGGGTGTTTCCACTCCTTTTATTTCAATACTTTTTTTATCGCAGGCCAGGAAGAGGTCAAGTGGGCCATCCATAACGCAGTTTTTTATCTGACCGCAGTCGGCCATCTTGCACATTATTGCGTAATCTACAGAATTTTCGAAATGCCGGCTCATTTTTTCAGAAGCGCCAATGAGTGCAATTTTAGGTTTTTCAACTCCAAACTTGCGTGCCATTTCAATTGCATATCCGGCCATTGCAATCTTCTGATCAAGGTCAGGAAATGGAATTACAGCCGGATCAGTAATAAACAGAAGTTTATGATAGGATGGTATTTCCATGACACCCACATAGCTCAGCACAGCATTTGGGAGCATCAATCCGTTTTCCTTATCCATTACAGACTTGAGAAACTTATCAGTTCCGATAAGCCCTTTCATAACGATATCGGCATCACCTTTTTTTGCTAACCTGACAGCTTCCAGAGAGGCTTTGTTTTCATTATCTGCGTCAATGATGGTGAAGAGTTTTTCATCAATCCCTTCAGCTTTGCAGGTTTTAATGATTTCGGCTGATTTTCCAATCATTACAGCTTCAACAAATCCTTTAATAACAGCCTTATGAATAGCTCCGATAGTGTTAGTGTCCTGTGCCCATGCAACAGCAATCCGGTGCTTCTTTTTAAGCGCCAGCACTTTTTCCTCCATCTGTTCAAGGGATCTGATCATGATCTTATTATTTGCATGCTGCTGCAGACAGGAGTATGCTATCGAATTTTGCCTGTTCTGAATCGGATCTTGATGTCAGGACAATTGGAACCAGGGCGCCAAGGATTATTGAAGCAACTTTAGCTTTTGCAAAGAAAACAAGTGATTTATATAAAACATTACCTACTTCAATGTCGGGCATCAATAAAAGATCAGTATCCCCGGCAACCTCGCTTCTGATTCCTTTTTGCTGTGCACTTTCCAGGCTGACGGCATTATCGAATGCGAGAGGGCCATCTATTATACAATTTTTGATCTGGTCGCGTTGATTCATCTTTGATAGCAGGGCGGCATGGAGGGTAGCTTCCATATTCTCATTGACCATTTCGACAGCACCCAGAACTGCAACTTTAGGCATAGTATACCCAAGTTTATTCAGGCATGCTACGGAATTGTTGACAATGGCTATCTTATCCTGCAAGTTTGGAGCAATATTCATAGCCACGTCGGTAACAGCGATCACTTTATGATATGTTTCAACTTCGAAAAGAGCAAAATGGGAGAGCAAATTACCTGTTCTCAATCCCCATTCCTTATTAAGCACGCATTTAAGCAGAGTTGAGCTACCAACCTTTCCCTTCATCAAAATATCAGCCTGTTTACTGCTTACCATCTTAATGGCCATTTCGACTGACATTTCCGTGTCGGGTTCGTGAATTATCCTGAGACCGGTAATATCGTAATTATTTGATACACAAATATTCTGTATACCCTCTTTATCACCAATAAGAATTGGTTCAATAATATTGTCTTTCCATGCTCTGACAACTGCGCCCAATGAAAGTTGATCCTGTGCGGCTGCCAGAACGAGCTTTTTCCTGGGTCCACCTTCAACGATACGTTTCAGGTCATTTAGGTTCTTTAACACCATTGAATTAAAATTTTATTGTAAGTTTTTAAACTGTTTGATGCTCTACGATATCGCGGGTATCTGATGCAATAACAAATTCTTCATTTGTCGGGACAATAATTACGGTCACTGGTGATCCTTCCTTACTGATGGTAGTTTCCTTGCCGCGAACTCCTGTATTTTTGTTTTTGTCAAACTCAATGCCAAGAAACTCAAGGCCGGAGCAAATATTTTCTCTGGTTTCCCACCCGTTCTCACCTATTCCACCAGTAAAGACCACAATATCAACACCTCCCATTGCTGCAGCATATGCTCCGATATATTTTTTTACACGATAATTAAACATTTTCACTGACAAAGCAGCACGTTCATTTCCCTCTACGGCAGCTGATTCAATTTCTCTCATATCGGAAGATATCCCTGAAATACCCAACAAACCGCTATGTTTGTTAATAAGCGTGTTTAATGAAGAAAAATCAATTTCTTCTTTTTCCATTAATAAGGTAATCACTCCACCATCAATATCTCCTGATCTTGTGCCCATAATAAGGCCTTCAACAGGTGTAAGTCCCATTGAAGTATCCATCTTTTATAATTGTTCATAGCAGCTGCAAAATTAATTTTTTTTTTTAATAACAGATTATTATTATATAAAACCTCAATAAACAGCTGATCTTAATATAATGAACCATTTAATAAAGCTACCTTCCGGTTGGATTGGATAGAGCTTTACTTTATTTGTTTCTTCAAAATACTTGAAATAATAATAGAGTTTGTAATTAAGATCTAAGCCATAAATTGCTAACGGAGAAAGATAAGGGTCTGCCACTTTATGCTTACAGCGCCTATATAGGTGAAGAGCAGGATAAAATATGCAAAAAAAAAGAAGTAATAAGCAAAGTACATGTGAAAGGATACCGAAACAAGCCCTTAACCCAAACGCAAAAAGCCCGAAATAAAGAGAAATCGAGCATGCGTGTAAGGATCGAACAAGTGTTCTACTCTTATAATATCTTTCGTAGTACTCAATTAAAAATAGTGGTTGCCATGGGATAGGTATGTCCAGATATAAAAGATGTACTTATTTAAGTATCAGATAATTAACTAATTTAAAATTAAGGGATTGTAAAATTAGGTTTTTAGAAAACAATCTTATACATTTGCATCAAAATTGGCACCAAAAAAAGTATTTTTTAATGTGCCCTTAAATTTAAATCATTATATTTCCCATCACGTAAATTAGGTTTATATTGAAAAAATATTTATTCGTATTTCTTATTCAAATTCCTTTACTTGGATCAGCGCAGGAAGAAAAGAAACTCGGGGTTGAATTAAATGGTTCGGTGAGGACCGATATTTTCTTTGATTCGAGGCAAACAGAAGACCTCCGTGAAGGACATTTCTTACTTTACCCAAAAAGTAAATTATTGGATAATAATGATAAGGATATCAATGCGAGCCCAAAGTTCAATCTGATGTCGATTGATACGAGGTTAACCGCGCTTATTAAAGGCCCCGATGCCTTTGGAGCGAAAACTTCCGGATTAATCGAAGGGGAATTTTATGGAAATATCAATTCGGATATAAATGGGTTCAGGCTCCGCCATGCTATGGTTAAATTAACATGGGAAACATCGGAGCTGATGGTTGGCCAGTTTTGGCACCCCATGTTTATTACTTCCAGTTTTCCCGGAACGGTTTCTTTCAATACCGGCGCCCCATTTCAACCTTTTGCCAGAAATCCTCAAATACGACTAACCAAAAAACTTGGTAATATCAATTTGATAGGTACCCTGTTAGAACAAATCGATTTTACCAGCACAGGCCCCAGTGGGGCAAGCCCGAAATACCTGATAAATTCTGCCTTACCCGAATTAAACTTTAGGATCGAATATAAATCGGATGATTTTCTATTTGGGGGTGGTTGCAATTACAAGTCTATTATGCCCAGATTGTATGTTGAAACGGTAAATTCTACTACAAATTCTAAAGTAAAAACCAATGAAAGGGTATCGGGCGTAAGTGTTTTTACCTACGCTCAACTCACCTTAGAACCGGTAACCATTAGTACTTACGGATATCGCGGGCAAATGATGTACAGCATGACCAATCTGGGTGGCTATGCCGAAAAAGAGTTTGTTTACGAAAATGCGAAATTAACAAACATCACTTATACGCCAATAAACACGATGTCTCTCTGGACCGATGTTCATACAAACGGTAAAACCTTACAATTCGGGTTTTTTGTCGGATATACCAAAAATCATGGGGCAAGCGATTCAATCAGTACTGCCGGCAAGGTTTATGCCAGGGGTGATGATATAGACTACATATACCGGATTTCACCACGGGTTATTTATAACTCCGGAAAATTCAGGGTAGCGCCCGAAATAGAATATACTGTTGCGGCGTTTGCAACTACCAATGAGCAAACAGGGCTTTTAAATGTGAACAATAAAAGAGCAGTTACCCGTTCAAAAGAGACAGGAAATTTCAGGTTCCTGATAGGTGTATATTATTTCTTTTAAAATGCGAATTTTAAGTTTAACCAAATAATAAAAATAAATTCAGAGTTATGACAAATAAAATCACAAGTTTTGCAGAATACTTGCAAAAGTATAAAGAGAGCGTTGCCGATCCGGAAGGATTTTGGGCAAATATAGCTGAAAGCCATTTCTGGCGGAAAAAATGGGATAATGTTTTAGACTGGAAGTTTGAGGGAAAGAATGCCCCCGATGTAAAATGGTTCATAAATGGAAAGTTGAACATAACCGAAAATATTTTCGAGCGGAATATGTTCATGCGTAAGGACCAGATTGCTATTATCTGGGAACCAAACGACCCGAAAGAAAAAGAGGTCAAACTGACCTACGGTGAGTTATTTGATAAAGTAAAACAGTTTGCCAATGGATTACAAAAAATTGATGTAAAAAAAGGCGACAGGGTGACTATTTATCTGCCTATGGTACCGGAGTTAGTAATAGCCATGCTTGCCTGTGCAAGAATAGGCGCCATACACTCAGTAGTATTTGCAGGATTCTCTGCAACTTCATTGGCCGACAGGATTATTGATGCCGAATCAAATGTGGTAATCACATCGGATGGCGGCTATCGCGGAAACAAGGGCATTCCTCTTAAAACCATTACTGATGAGGCACTGGTAAAATGCCCCACTGTTAAAAACACCGTTGTCCTCAAACGTACCGGAGAAAATATTAAATTCGTTAATGGCCGCGATATCTGGTGGCACGACCTGATAAAAAGCGTGAACTCCGACAACACAGCCGAAGTTATGGATTCGGAAGATACCCTTTTTATCCTTTATACTTCCGGTTCTACCGGAAAACCAAAAGGCGTGCTTCATACTATAGCGGGTTATATGGTTTTTGCCGAATATACGTTCAAGAACGTTTTCCAATATAGCGACGGCGATGTTTTTTGGTGTACAGCAGATATTGGATGGGTTACCGGCCATTCATACATTGTTTACGGGCCATTATTAACAGGTGGTACTTCCGTAATGTTCGAAGGGGTTCCTACCTATCCCGATGCAGGACGGTTTTGGGATATTGTTGACAAACACAAAGTTAACCAGTTTTATACTGCTCCCACTGCTATCAGGGCATTAATTGCACTTGGAGACGAATGGGTAAAAAAACACGACCTGAGCTCATTAAAGGTTCTGGGTACGGTTGGAGAACCAATTAATGAAGAAGCCTGGAGATGGTATCACGATTTAGTCGGCAAAGGCCGTTGCCCGATTGTTGATACATGGTGGCAAACAGAAACAGGGGGAATTATGATTACTCCTCTGGCAGGTTTAACTCCCACAAAACCTTCGTTAGCAACATTGCCCTTTCCGGGAGTCCAGCCTGTTTTAGTTAATCCCGAAGGAAATGAATTAAAAGGGAATAGTGTGGAAGGTATTTTATGTATTAAATTTCCATGGCCCGGAATGATCAGGACTAACTATGGAGACCATAAAAAATGCTACGAAACATATTTTTCGGCTTTCAAGGGATTATACCTCACCGGCGACGGTGCAAAACGCGACGAAGAAGGATACTATCGGATCATAGGACGAATTGACGATGTAATCAATGTTTCAGGTCACAGGATTGGTACCGCAGAAGTGGAAGATGCCATAAATCAACATCCAAAGGTTAATGAATCGGCTGTTGTGGGATATCCTCATCCTATTAAAGGTTCTGGTATTTATGCTTATGTAATTTGTAATGAGCTTTCTGATGAAGAAATGGGGACTATCGAAAGTGAAATCAAAGATACAGTAACAAAGTATCTCTCAGCTATAGCCAGGCCCGATCTGATTCAGATTGTGAGCGGATTGCCCAAAACCCGTTCCGGTAAAATCATGCGCAGGATCCTACGGAAGATTGGCGAAGGTGATGCAACTAATTTGGGCGATATCTCAACACTACTTGACCCGGGCGTTGTGGAAGAAATTATTAACGGCGCCAAAGTCAAAGTAATACGTTAAAATAAATTGAAACGAACGAAAATCAGAAGTCGGAATAAAATGATAAAACATTAAACTTCCGGCTTCTGTTTTCTTTAACGATGATTTCTTAATACAGGAAACATGGAAAATAATAAAATAATGAAAAGAGGGATGGTTGTTGTAGGAGCAATCCTTATCCAGCTTGCCCTTGGTGCAATTTACGCATGGTCGGTATTTACCCCTTCCTTAGTAGCTGAAGGGTGGTCAAAAGCAAATACCCAATATGTTTTTGCCATTGGTTTAGCTTCATTTGCAATTGTTATGGTTTATGCAGGCAAAAAACTTAATACCTGGGGACCGCGAAGACTTTCATGGATAGGCGGAATTGTCCTTGGATTGGGTTATTTGTTGGCCGGGTTGTTAGGTGGAACTAATTTTTGGGTATTATGCATCCTTATTGGTTTAATTGGTGGTGCCGGAATCGGGTTTGCTTATGTAGTACCGATAGCTGTCGGGATGCGCTGGTTTCCGGATAAAAAAGGGATGATAACAGGCCTTGCTGTTGCCGGCTTTGGATTTGGCGCTATGCTATGGGTAAAGCTTGCAGGAGAATGGGGCAACCTGATTGCAAATATGGGTTTGGCTTCCACCTTTAGCATTTATGGTATTGCATTTGCCATAATGGTCATTATTGGCGGTTTGTGGATGAAATTTCCGCCTGCAGGCTGGAAACCTGAAGGATTTGAAGCAAAACAGGCTTCCACAACAAAAAATGCAGACGATCGCGAATTCACCAGCAGCGATATGCTTGGTAAAGTTCAGTTTTACCTGATATTCCTCACATTTGTATTCAGTGCAGGTGCAGGGCTTATGTCAATTGGTTTAATGAAGTTGTACCCGATGGAAGCTTTGCAAAATGCCGGGATGTCTGTAGTACAAGCCAGCGCCATTGCAGGAACAGCCATGGCAGTTTTTTTCTCGCTGGCAAACGGCTTAGGCAGAATTATATGGGGATTGTTAAGCGACAAGTTAGGCCGTAAAACTTCCATCATCATTATGACTGCCACTCAGGGAACCATCGTCATACTTTTTACGTATATGGCCGGAAACGAGTTGTTGCTTTACCTTGGCGCTACCCTTATTGGTTTTAACTTTGGTGGTAACTTTGCACTTTTCCCGACCATCACTGCCGATACTTTTGGGGCTAAAAACGTTGGCCAGAATTATCCTTTTGTATTTTTGGCCTACGGGGTTGGTGGCATCTTAGGACCGATACTCGGAGGCAAGATGGGTGACCTCGGTAATTTTCCGTTGGCATTTACCATTTCAGGAATAGCTGTTTTATTGGGAACCGTATTAACCATACTGGTGAAACCTGCGAAAAAAAGTTAAGATTATGCCTATAAAAAAACTGGATAGTATCTTCAGGCCAAAACGAATCGCTTTAATAGGGGTATCTAACGATCAGAAAAGTGTAGGCGGTATTACCCTAAAAAATCTGGTTGGCGCTGGGTTTAACGGAGTTGTTTATCCTGTTAACCCAAAACGGGAAGCAGTAATGGGAATCCCGTGCTTTCCCGATGTTAAAAGCCTTCCTAAAACCCCTGATCTTGCGGTGATCATGACAGGGGCCAAATCTGTACCACAACTGATCAGGGAATGCGGAGAAGCCGGAATACACGGGGTAATTATTATGTCTGCCGGATTTAAAGAATCGGGTGAGGAAGGAAAAAAACTCGAAGAACAAGTTAAAGCAGAAAAAGCAAAATTCCCCGATATGCGGATAATCGGGCCAAATTGTCTTGGTATTTTAGTACCAGGCCTGAATATGAATGTTAGTTTTGCCGATGGTATGCCAAAAAAAGGGCATGTTGCTTTTATTTCACAATCCGGCGCTTTATGTACCTCTGTGCTCGACTGGGCATACGAAGCCAATATCGGGTTCTCTTATTTTGTTTCCATTGGAAACTCCATGGACGTTAATTTTGGCGACCTTATTGATTATTTTGGCCAGGACCCTACTACCAAATCGATTGTGTTATATGTCGAATCGCTTACCAACGCCCGTGCTTTTATGTCTGCAGCACGTGCTTTTGCACGAAAAAAACCTATCATCGTATATAAATCGGGGCGTTTCCCTGAATCTGCTGCTGCCGCTGCTTCGCATACAGGCGCACTGGCTTCGGAAGATTCCATTTACGATGCCGTTTTCAGAAGGGCTGGTATAGCCAGGGTTGACAGTTTCGGTGATATTTTTGATTTTACCGACCTTATCGGTCGGAAAAGAGCGCCAAAAGGTTCCAACCTGGCTATTGTAACAAATGCCGGCGGACCAGGTGTTATGGCCACTGACTCATTAATTTCATGGGGAGGGAAACTTGTAAAACTGACTACCGAAACAATGCAAAAACTGAATGATTACCTTCCTCCGTTCTGGTCGCATGGTAATCCGGTTGATGTTCTTGGGGATGCTTCTGCCGAACGTATTGCAAAATCAACTGAAATAGTGTTAGAGGACGAAAATGTTGACGCTGTTTTAGTACTTTTGACACCTCAGGCAATGACTGCCCCAACAGAAACTGCAGAAGCTATTGCCGAACTTGCAGGCAGAACTTCTAAAACCATTATGGCTGCATGGCTTGGTGGAGCAAGCATGAAAAAAGGAATAGCTGTATTTAATAAAGCCGGTATTGCCGCCTACGGTACGCCCGAACAGGCTATTCAGGCATTTATGACACTCGCGCACTATTCCAAGAACCTCGAGCTTTTATATGAAACGCCAAAAGAAGTTCCGGTTTCTTTCAGTTACGACAGAAATGAACTTCGTAAAAAATACCTGACAAGTATATTTCCCAAAGCAAAAATTCTTAACGAAGACGACTCAAAACTTCTTATCAACGATTATGGCATAGCAACCACACACCCGGAAGCAGCATATAATGAAGATCAGGCCGTAAAAATAGCTGAAAACAGAGGCTATCCTGTAGTTATAAAAATTTACTCACCCGATATTACACACAAATCTGACGTTGGTGGTGTAGCTTTGAATATCAGAAATGAAGAAATGGTCAGGGCAACTTACCGGAATATGATTAAAACCGTATCCGAAAAAATGCCTGAAGCAAAAATTGAGGGCGTAACCGTTCAAAAAATGGTATCATCAAAAGATGCTATTGAATTGATACTGGGGATTAAAAAAGATCCAATCTTTGGCACTGTAATGTTAGTAGGAATGGGAGGAACCACAGCTGAACTTTTTAAAGACAAACGTCTGGAATTTCCTCCTTTAAACGAACAACTTGCAAGGCAAATGCTGCAATCGCTTCAGATTTATCCTCTGCTTACCGGGTACCGCGGCAGTAAACCTAAGAATGTTGACAAGCTTATTGAAGTAATAATCCGTCTGTCATACCTTGCAGCAGATTACCCCGAAATTGAAGAATTGGATATTAATCCCATTTTGGTTACCCCCGACGATGTTATTGCCCTTGATGCCCGGATAGTTGTTGATCAGGAGCACCTTGCCAAACCTGTGAAAGATTATTCACACCTCATTTTAAGGCCATACCCCGAAAGTTTAATAACATGTACGAACCTTAACGACGGGACAAATGTTCTACTAAGGCCTATTAAGCCCGAAGATGAGCCAATGTGGTTAGAACTATTGGCAGGTACTTCCAAAGAATCAATTTATTCGCGGTTCAGGTACGATTTTTACTACGATTCGCACGATGTAGCTTCGCAATTTTGCTTTATCGACTACGATAGGGAAATTGCAATTGTTGCCGAAATTGAAGAGGAAGGAAAGAAAAAAATAATTGGTGTGGGCAGATTAATTGCCGACCCCGATGTTGAAATCATGGAATATGCTATTTTAATAACCGATATATGGCAAAAAAAAGGACTGGGATATACCATAACCCAGTATTGTATGAATATTGCCAAAAATAAGGGTATTAAACGCTTAGTCGCAGAAACCACCAAAGATAACAAATCAATGATTACAGTCTTCAGAAAATTAAATTTCAAAATCAATTTTAACGAAGATACAACCGTTTCCGTTCATAAATTTCTGTCTGAAGAAACAACATAATTTTTATTACGGCATAACTTTATAATAGCTGAATAAACCCACTAAAACTCTTCCCGGCAGTAATTAATTTTTCTATAGGGAAGTTTTATTATAATATAAATGGATTTAAATGAAATTGAAAAAGCAGCAGAACTGATCCGAAATGCCAGGTATGTGGTTGCCTTTACAGGGGCTGGCATTTCAGTTGATAGTGGAATTCCTCCATTTAGAGGAGATAATGGCCTGTGGAATACACACCATCCTATTTTTCTCGAAATAGATTTTTTTCACAAAAAACCTTTACAGTCGTGGATAAAAATAAAGGAAATATTTTATGACAACCTGGGAAACGCGCAACCCAATATCGCCCATGAGATCCTGGCAAAAATGGAGCAGCGAAGTTTTGTCGAATCCATTATTACACAAAATATCGACCATTTGCATCAAAAAGCCGGTAGTAAGTGCGTTTACGAATTGCATGGAAATTATAAACAATTGGTTTGCACCGAATGTAATACAGAATATGATGTTAGTTTTGCCAATCTCGATTTTCTTCCTCCTACCTGTTATATTTGTAAGGGAATTTTAAAGCCCGATATTGTTTTCTTTAACGAACCAATTCCACATTTTGCAAAAACAAGGTCGTTTGCAGAAGCAAAAAAAGCCGATGTGATGTTAATCATTGGCACCGAAGCCGAAGTGCTACCTGCAGCAGATATTCCGGTGGTTGCAAAAAAAAATGGGGCTAAAATCATTGAAATCAACATCAAACAATCTCAATTAACCAATACGGTCACCGATATTTTTTTGAAAGGGAAGGCAACAGAGATATTAATAAAAATTGGTGAATTCCTCCATCTTTGAAAACAATAATTTTACTTCATTTGCAAAATTCATCGATTAAACCATGATTAAATCATTTTCTTAAATTAGCGGTTCTAAATTACCCTGTTGAATGGATACTTTTATTTCCCGGCTAGATACACTTGGTGAAAGCCTTGATGGCGACCTCAAACACGACAAAATCACTAAGACTATTTATTCCACCGATGCTTCTGTTTATAAAGAGGAACCGGTAGCTGTTGCCTGGCCAAAGGGAGTATCTGATATCAGGAAGATTTTATTATTTGCTGCGAAAGAAAAATCCAGTGTAACGATCAGGGCAGGAGGCACATCGCTTGCTGGTCAGGTAGTTAGTTCAGGAATTATTGTCGATATCTCGAGATATATGAATAAGATACTTGAGATAAACAGGGAGGAGATGTGGGTAAGGGTCGAACCCGGGGTGGTTCTTGATGAACTGAATCTGAAACTTAAAGAAAAAGGTCTGTTTTTTGGCCCCGAAACGTCAACTTCGAACAGGTGCAACATCGGAGGAATGGTAGGCAACAATGCATGTGGCTCACATTCTATCATTTATGGATCGACACGGGATCATACAATAGAGTTAAAAACTCTTTTAAGTGATGGCATCGAGGCAGTTTTTGGTCCGGTGGATAAGGAGACTTTCAACACTAAATGCAATCTGAATAACCTTGAGGGAGATATCTATAGAAACATCAAAAAGATTCTTGATGATCAGTTAAACAAAGAGCGTATCAGAGAGGGTTACCCCGATCCGGAAATACCAAGGAGAAACACCGGGTATGCTCTGGACCTGCTTATGGATTGTGAAATTTTTGATGAAAAATCGAACAGAAAATTTAATTTCTGTAAGTTGCTTGCGGGTTCTGAAGGTACCCTTGCTGTTACAACTGAAATTAAACTAAATGTAGTTCTTTTACCTCCTGTATATAAAGCACTTGTATGCATTCACCTCAAGAAAAGAAATGACGCATTCAGAGCAAATCTTATAGCATTAAAATATAAGCCTTCGGCTGTTGAGATGATGGATAACAGGATCCTTGAACTTACTGAAGATAATATAAGTCAGAGAAACAACCGCTTTTTTCTTGAAGGAAGCCCGGGAGCAATCTTCATTGTCGAATTTGTCAGGGACAATCCGGAAGAAATAGACGCTCTGGCTGCTGATATGATCAAGGATTTAAAGTCGGCAGGTTACGGATACTCTTATCCTATTGTAAAAGGAAAAGATATATCGAAAGTATGGGATTTGCGGAAAGCTGGTCTTGGCGTTCTTGCGAACATGAAAGGAGATCCCAAACCTGTTACGCTTATTGAAGATACTGCAATAAATGTTAAACAGTTACCGGAATACATTGACGAGATCGAGAAGATGCTGGCTGGTTTTGGCAAAGATGCGGTATTTCATGCCCATATCGGTACAGGGGAGCTTCACCTGAGGCCGATACTTGACCTCAAAGATCCGGTGGATGTAGGGCTTTTCAGAACCATCGGCCTTGAGACAGCAAAGCTTGTAAAGAAATATAAAGGCTCGCTGAGCGGAGAACATGGTGATGGGAGGTTAAGAGGTGAATTCATCCCATTGATGCTTGGAGAGCATAACTATAATCTTCTTAAGGAGGTAAAAAAAATCTGGGATCCGGAAGATATTTTAAACCCGGGAAAGATCACCAATACCCCGCCGATGAATACCTGTCTCAGGTACATCTCTGGTAAACCAACACTTGAGATTGACACAATTTATGATTTTTCATCAAGTGATGGAATAATAAGAGCAGCAGAAAGATGCAATGGGTCAGCAGACTGTCGCAAATCGAACATTATCGGAGGCATCATGTGTCCGAGTTTTATGGCAACCGGTGATGAAGAAAAAAGTACAAGGGCAAGAGCTAATATAATACGTGAATTTCTTAGCAAAGATGATGATCCCTGGAATCACAGGGAGATTTATGAGGTCCTTGATCTGTGTCTGGCATGTAAAGGATGCAAATCGGAATGTCCTTCCGGTGTCGATATAGCAAAGATCAAATCGGAATTTCTTCAGCATTGGCACGATAAGCATGGAATACCATTGAGAACAAGATTAATTGCCTATATATCAGCTATTAATTATATAGGTTCAGTCGCACCTTCAGTTTATAATTTTTTTCTGAAGAACAAGATTACAGCCGGTATTCTGAAAAAAGCAACCGGGTTTGCTTCACAAAGATCCATACCATTAATATATAGGACTACTCTGAAAAAATGGATCAGGAAAAACCTTGCAGAGATTAATCCTGAGAATCCAAAAAGCTCGGTATGCCTCTTTGTTGATGAATTCACCAATTACAACGATACAGAAATTGGCATAGCTGTAATAAGGCTATTAACCTCATTAAGTTATAAAGTGGTCGTAGTTGAACATAAAGTAAGTGCAAGGACTTACATCTCCAAAGGTTTGGTAAGGAGAGCACAGATGACAATAAGAAAGAATATTCAGGCTTTATCAGGAATTATCAGCGATGAGCTCCCATTAGTTGGCATTGAGCCTTCTGCAATTCTGGGTTTCAGGGACGAATATCCGGAATTAGCCGGAATTGATTTAAAGGGATCTGCAGAAAAGATTGCAAGCAACAGTTTTATGGTTGATGAGTTTATCGCAAGGGAATTCAGATCGGGAAGAATTGATCGTAATTTATTCGTGGAAGAGAAGACCAGGATTCTATTGCATGCCCATTGCCAGCAGAAGGCAATTGCCTCCTCTGCAAGTACAATAGAAATGCTCTCGATACCGGTAAATTTTTCTGTTACGGAAATCCCATCAGGCTGCTGTGGAATGGCCGGATCGTTTGGCTATGAAAAGGAACATTTTGATTTATCCAACAAAATAGGAGAACTTGTATTATTCCCGGAAATCAGGAAATGCGATGAAAGTACAATAATAACTGCTCCCGGAACAAGTTGCAGACATCATATTAAGGATGGTACCGGACGTGTTGCGGTACATCCGGCTGTGGTTCTTTACAATGCACTGAAGAAATAAAGGGGAGATTTTCATTACCTTTACACAAACTATTAACTATGCTGGCAAATCAACCACTTGCTGAAAGGCTGAGACCAAAAGAACTTGGAGATTTCTGTGGGCAGGAGCATCTCGTCGGCAAGAATGCAGTTTTAAGAAAGGTTATTGAATCGGGAAATATCCCATCGTTCATTTTATGGGGCCCTCCCGGAGTGGGCAAGACCACTCTTGCCGGGATAATAGCTAATACTTTGAAAAGGCCTTTCTTTCACCTAAGTGCTGTACATTCTGGAGTTAAGGATGTACGAGAGACAATTGAAAAAGCAAAAAAACAGCAATTCTTTAACCAGCCAAATCCTATCTTATTCATTGATGAGATTCACCGTTTTAATAAATCACAGCAGGATTCACTCTTAAGTGCTGTTGAACAGGGAATAATAACACTGATCGGGGCAACCACCGAAAATCCTTCTTTTGAGGTTATATCCCCACTCCTTTCGCGATGTCAGGTATATATAATGAATCCTCTTACAGAAGACGAATTGGTTGAACTATTGAATAAAGCATTAAAAAAGGATAGTTACCTTGCCGCTTACGAAATAGAAATTGAAGAACATGAGGCTATTATTCGTGTCTCAGGCGGCGATGCAAGAAAGCTGTACAATGCTCTTGAACTGGTTGTTAGTTCAGAAGCTGATGAAGGATCTTCTGAAAAAATCATTATTAATAATGAAAAGGTTTTGAAACATGTTCAGAAGAATCTTGCTCTTTACGATAAAAATGGAGAACAGCATTATGATATTATATCTGCTTTTATAAAATCGCTCAGGGGAAGTGATCCTAATGCTGCTGTTTACTGGCTGGCCCGCATGGTTGAAGGAGGTGAGGACCCAAAATTTATTGCAAGACGTATGCTGATACTTGCTGCTGAGGATATTGGTCTTGCCAACCCAAATGCCTTATTGCTGGCTCAGGCTTGTTTTGAAGCTGTCAATGTAATCGGATGGCCGGAATCAAGAATTATTCTATCTGAGGCAGCAATTTATCTGGCAACTTCTCAAAAAAGCAATTCCTCATATATGGCAATTGATGATGCTATAGGTATGGTTAAAAACGAAGGAGCTCTCCCTGTCCCATTGCATATAAGAAATGCTCCTACAAAACTTATGAAGAATCTGGGTTATGGTAAAGAATACAAATACGCTCATAGCTATTCAGGAAATTTTGTTCCCGATAATTTTCTTCCGGATGAACTGAAAGGTACTGTTTTCTATGATCCGGGAGTCAATTCCAAAGAAGAAGAGATCAGGAAGAAGCTTTCTGTAATGTGGAAAGATATTTATAACTACGACAAGAAATAACTTTGTGGTTTTCGTATTCTCTGTGTCTCTCTGTGCAAAAAAAAAGAACTGTCACAGAGGGACACTGAGGAGCACAGAGTTACACAGAGAAAATAAAAACGGCATTCATTTTATTAAATATTTTTTAACTTTGTTTTGATATGTCAAATATTGTATTAAATATTCCCGGGCTAAAATTCAGTGAATCTGGCAATTTTCTTTTAATTGCAGGACCTTGTGTGGTTGAAAGTGAAGAGATTGTGTTTGAAACAGCTGAACATCTGAAGAAGCTATCTGAAAAATACCAGCTTCCTTTTGTTTTCAAATCATCCTACAGGAAAGCGAACAGGTCCAGAGGCGATTCATTTTCAGGGATTGGTGATATTAACGCACTTAAGATACTTGCAGAAGTCCGGAAGAGGTATTCTGTTCCGGTTATTACCGATATTCATAACCCGGATGAAGCTGAGATTGCTGCCGGTTATGTTGATATTCTGCAGATACCAGCCTTTTTATGCAGACAGACTGATCTGCTTGTTGCTGCTGCCAAGACGGGAAAATGGGTCAATATCAAGAAAGGTCAGTTTTTATCCGGATCATCCATGAGGTTTGCAGTAGAGAAGGTTAGGGAATCAGGAAACAGCAATATTATGCTGACAGACAGGGGTAATATGTTTGGTTACCAGGATATAGTAGTTGACTTCAGAAATATTCCGATAATGAAGAATATAGGGGTTCCTGTAATAATGGATATTACCCATTCGCTACAACAACCTAACCAGGAAGACGGAGTAACCGGAGGCAGACCGGAGATGATAGAAACAATTGGCAAAGCAGCGATCAGTGTAGGAGCCGACGGTATCTTCATTGAAACTCATCCCAACCCGGCAGTCGCCAAATCGGATGGAGCAAATATGCTGAAGCTTTCTGAAATGGACAATCTATTAATAAAACTCGTTGCATTAAGAAAAACAATAAATTCCTTTTAATTATTTTAAAAACGGGTAACTAAAATAAAAGACGGGCAAATTGCCCGTCTTTTATTTTAAGCAGCTGGCCTGTAAGCCGGATTCTGTACGGTTTTGGTTTCTGCGAAAGAAATTAAAACCGGTTTCCATCATTTATCTAGGCCCGGTATCGCTACCGTGCTCCTACGACCCACCCCCCGGCATCGGACGAGCAGCCCTACTCGCCGGTATACATGGTCTTTCAACTCATAAGGTGTACGACTCCGGATGTTGCCACCAGGACCGGTAAGCTCTTACCTCACCTTTTCACCCTTATCACGCCATAAGCATGACGGTTATTTTCTGTTACACTACTATACCCTTGCAGATATCTTCCCGTTAAGAAGTATGGTGCTCTGTGTTGCCCGGACTTTCCTCCACGCTGTTGGCATGGCGATGGAACAGCCTGCTGCGATGCAAAGATAATAATTTACTGTAAATTTGTTACTAACTAAATTAATAGTTATATTTGCATAGAATATAAACAAGACAAAAGACAAAAGTAAAAAGACAAAAGTAACTCCATAGAAATCCCCTCCTGGGAGGGGAATGGGGTGGGTTAAAAAGTAAGACAAAAGGAGAAAGGAGAAAGGAAAAAATTTTATGAAAGATATTGAACTTAGCGAGTATGATTATGATCTTCCCTATGAAAGGATAGCCCAGCATCCTGTTAATGAAAGGGATAGTTCTCAACTACTCATTTATAACGGTTACAAAATATCTAAAGACATGTTCACGAACATCGATGATTATCTGCCCTCAGATTCCCTCCTGGTTTTCAACAATACCCGCGTTATCAGAGCCCGCATTCTTTTTCGCAAAGAGACCGGAGCTGCTATTGAAGTCTTTTGCCTGGAGCCTCTTTCACCTTTTGAATATGAATTATCATTTAATTCGGTAGAGCCTGTTGAATGGAAATGTATAATTGGAAACCTTAAGAAGTGGAAGTGTGGAAAAATTATGACACCTTTTGTTTTTTCTGGAAAGGAATATGAACTGACAGCAGAAAAACTTCAACCTGAAGGCGATGCATGGCGGATACTGTTTACCTGGAACTGTTCTGACTTAAGTTTTGGTGAGGTAATTGAAGCAACAGGTCATATTCCTCTCCCACCTTACATTAATAGAGAGGATGAAGCAGAAGACATTACCAGGTACCAGACAGTTTACGCCAGCATTAAAGGGTCTGTTGCAGCACCAACAGCCGGATTGCATTTCACAAACAATGTGTTTAAAAAGCTTGATAAAAAGGGAATTAAGTCCGTTGAAGTAACTCTACATATTGGTGCAGGGACCTTTCAGCCGGTAAAATCTACAAGCATTTCCGGCCATAAAATGCATTGTGAGCATTTCTTTGTCACGGCGAAGACAATTGAATTGCTTCTTGAAAACCAGAGAAAAATCATTCCGGTAGGTACAACATCTGTCAGAACACTTGAGAGTCTGTACTGGTTGGGAGTAAAAATAATAAGTGATCCATTAGATTGCAGGTCTGATCTTTCATTAGGACAATGGGAAGCATATGACATGGAGACAACTGTTACTGTAAAGGAATCAATGGAAGCTTTATTGAACCATCTGAGAGAGCGTAATTTATCGTATTTACATGCTTCGACAAGTATTATAATTATCCCAGGCTATGATTTCAGAATGATAAATGGTATGATCACCAACTTTCATCAGCCACGAAGTACTCTGCTTCTTCTTATATCAGCATGGACAGGAATAAAATGGAAAGAAATTTACGCGTTTGCTCTTGAAAATGATTTCAGGTTTTTAAGCTATGGTGACAGCTCCTTGCTATTTAAAAATAGCACTCTTTTTGGTTCATTCTTTTATTGCATTTAGAAATTTTATTTTGATAATAAATTGATTTTTTGTTTATTTGGCACCAAAATTATTTTAGCATGAATGAAAACAGATTAATGCAACAGGTGACAGCCATTTTCTCAATTTTTATGGTGTTTTTTTATCTGGGTGTGGGTAGTTATCTGATATTCTATTCTGATCTGAGTTCCCCCTACAAGGAGATAGGGGTAATAATGGGATCAACTTTTATCATTTATGGCTTTTACAGAGCTTACAGAGCATATGTTAAAATAGTTGAGGTTTTTTTTACAAAAGATAAGGACAAGGATTGAATCTCTCTTTATACTACTATATCTAATAAGAAGAGATTATTCATTTTTCACATCAGCCTTGGCATACACTTTGCAGTGACTCTTGTGGAAAATAATTAAACCTTGATAAAATTTTAAGAAGATGAACAGAGTATCAGTTATTCAAAATTTTATTATTATTGCGTGCCAGAAGAAATATTTCACGGCCTGTAATGTAGTGGACAAACATATCAGTCATACCTTAATCTCATCCCTGCGTTATCCTTTAATAGGATTACTGCTTTTTATGGTTTCGTGTACCGGCGGAAGTAAATCGGGCCTGAATGAAACTCCAACAAGGGGGAATATTAAGATTTCGGCCGATGAATCATTCCAACCTCTTATTGATACTGAAGTATTTACATTCACTCATTTATACAATAATGCAAAAATTAAACCCGGGTATAAGCCGGAGTATGATGTAATAAATGATTTCATGAATGATTCCGTCAAGGTGATTTGTACAAGCAAAAAGCTTACGGATTACCAGATACAATACCTTCGTGACACTCAGATAATCGCACGTACTTCAACATATGCTTATGATGCGCTGGCGATTGTTACAAATAAGGAAAATAAGGACTCAATTTTAAAATATAATACTATCAAAGAAATTTTCCTTGGTAAGATAAGTAGCTGGAAAGAGGTCAATCCAAAATCGAAGCTTGGTGACATTCGTGTTATTTTTGATAATACCAAGTCGGGGAATATCAGATACTTTAAAGAACTTTTTGAGATAAAAGACTCGCTTTCCGGAAATTTCTTTGCTGTCAACAGTAATCCGGAAGTTATTGATTTTGTTTCGAGGAATCCTGATGCTCTTGGGATTGTAAGCGTTAACTGGATAAGTGATAAGGATGATTCGCTCAGCATGAGTTTTATCAATAAGATCAATGTAGTAGCTGTTTCACAGCAATATATTAATGACGGCAGCTATTATCGCCCCTACCAGGGTTTTATTTATGACAAATCGTATCCTTTTGTAAGGGAGATCTATCTTATTTCGAGGGAGACATTTGCAGGATTGGGTTCGGGTTTTATAAACTGGGCATGTGCAGAGCAGGGACAGAGAATAGTTCTTAAATCGGGGCTTGTACCTGCAACGATGCCGATAAGGTTGGTGCAGATTAAGAAACAATAGGAAGTAAGTTGTTAAAAATCAGAAATTAATACTATATTGACATCAAATAATGATAGCTATGAAACGTGTAATTTTACGACCAGCAGTTTTACTGGCAGGTTTATTGACAGTTTTTGCAATTAACATTCAGGCGCAGGATTTAAATACAGCTACACTTCTGACCCGAAGCGAACAATATGACAAAGCTGAGGCAATTTTCCAGCAGTTAATCCAGAAAGAGCCTGCAAACAGCAAAAATTATTTCTTTCTTGGGGAGAATTACCTTGCTGATTATTTTGCCGATACTATCTCCAATTCATTGACTGTAGCCGCAAAATCGGCTAAAGAAGTATATCAAAAAGGAGTCGTGGCAAATTCCAATGATCCACTCAACTATATCGGACTCGCTAAAGTAGCCTACTATATTGGGGACGACAAGACCGCTGCTGAGATGCATGCAAAAGCAAAGAGTTTTCTCCTGCCCTACAAAAATCTTAAAAAGATTGTACCTCCTGCCAAAGAATATGCATTTACACTGGCAAAGATTGCTGAATCATATATAAAGGATGGGGAGGTTGATACCTCTTTAGCATTACCTCTCATAAGGGAAGCAATTAAAATTGATAACAAAAACAGGGATGTTTATTTAATTGCCGGTGACATTTATATATTATTAAATGACGGTTCCAAGGCAATCATGTATTATAACCAGGCCCAGTTCGCTGATCCCCAGTCACCGACTGCAAACATGAAAATAGGAAACATTTATGTTAAAGGTCGCAACCTTACTGCAGCAATTCCTTTTTTTGAAGAAGCAATAAAACTCAATGCCAATTACGCTCCCGCATACCGTGAACTTGGACAATTGTATTCATCTGCAGGAAGGTTCGACCAATCAAAAGAGTATTTTAAAAAATATCTTGATCTTACAGCAGGTAATATTCCGGCAAAGACCAGGTATGTTAACGCCCTTTTTTATTCAAAGGATTATGACGGAGTAATTAAGAATGTTGAAGAGATCTTTGCTGTTGATAAGTCCAGGACCTATATGAACCGTATTGCAGGGTACTCATGTTATGAGAAAAATCCTCCCGACTATGATAAGGCACTGGCCTATATGGAGACACTCTTTAAAACAGTTGTTCCCGAAAGGATCCTATGGAAAGACTATTACTATCTGGCCAGGATACTTCTGAAAAAGAACCAGGATTATCCCAAGATGATTGACGAGCTTACCAGCCTCCGACAGCAGCTTGAAAAGGAAAACGCACGATATTCGCTTGCATCAACTGCTGCTGAAAAGAGTAAAATTAAAGTCACAGTTGATGATCTTACAGGTAAAGTTGCAAAACAGAAAACAGATTTGGCAAATGCTGATACTGAGATTGACAGAGCTTTTGGTGAGTATGCTAAGGTATTGAACTTAAAGCCCGGGGATAAAAACCTTCTTAGTGAAATTGCAACTAATTACTATAATTACAAGAGATATGAAGGTGCTGCCAGAACATGGTCCAAACTGCTTGACCCCGCAAAGGATAATACTGATGAACTAATGCGTATAGGAAGAACATATTACAGCGGTGAAAAATACAAAACAGCCGATTCGGTATTTAGTGCAATATCAAAAAATTCTCCTGGTTACATACCTGCATATCAATGGATTGCCAATACATATACCAAAATGGATCCGGACACAAAACTGGGTCTTGCAAAACCTAAATTTGAAAAACTTATTGCTGCTGCAATGGTTGATTCAGTAAAAAATTCAGCTGCAATGATGGATGCATTCGTATACCTCAGTTATTACCATATGATAAACGATAACTATGGCAAAGCGAAGGATTATTATAACAGAATGATCAATCTTGACGCTAACAACAAGGATAACAAGATCAAAGGATATAATGGCCTCGGAAGTCTGGATTATAGTTTGGGGGGCAAGGAAAAAACTATTGAAGGAAGGCTCCCGTATCTTGCAAAAGCACAAGAGTCATATAATAAGACACTTGCATTGGATCCAAATAATACTTCTGCAAGAAACATGGTTAAAGTTGTTCAGGATTTTGAAGCTCAGGTCAGGAAAGGTATTAATCCTAATGAAATTAAGGGTGTAATAAAGAATGCCGCAGGTGCGATAATTCCTTATGCATCTATTCGTGTAAAAGATACAGCTGCTGAAATGTTGTCAAATACCAGAGGCGAATTTAAATTTGAGATTCCCCAGGGTTCAGAAGTCCTTGTTATCAGTGCTAAAGGATACAAGTCCCAAGAGATACCAATTACAAAATCAAGGGTTTATAATGTTACACTGGTTCAATGAAGGTATTAATTACTAAATTGTGCAAAATTTAATAACTAAAGTTATAGGGTTAATGTCGTATCAACGGTCTTATTGTTTAGAGAATAGTTCTAAACTAAATTAAAAATTTAACATTATTCTTTACTTTATTGGAAAAAAACAATTCATAATATATATTTGCAAATCGTAAAATCTTAAACCTAAACAAATCGATAAAAAATGAGTAAACAAGGAAGTTCGTTCAAAGATGTGTTGCAGAATGTTTTTGCAACAAGTGCTATTTTAATAGCTTTAATAGTTTCCTATATTTTGTTCAAACAAATTATGGGTGATTCTGCAAATTTCGAAGGTGGCAATCCGAAAGGACAACCGTTGGAAGGTAACTATCTTGGAATCATCTATAAAGGTGGTTTTATTGTTCCTATTCTGATGACATGTGTTTTAACCCTTATCATTTTTATTTTTGAAAGGACCATTACCCTTTCAAGAGCAAAAGGAAAAGGTAGGTTAAACACATTTGTCCGCAATCTTCAGGTTCTTCTTTCAGAAGATAAAATTGAAGAAGCTCTGGAAGCATGTGACAAGCAAAAAGGTTCGCTTGCCAATGTAATGAGAGCCGGTATGACACGTTACCGTGACCTTCAGAATGACAAAGAACTTGAAAGAGACCAGAAGATCATGTCAATTCAGAAATCTTTTGAAGAAGCTACAGCTCTTGAGCTGCCGATGTTGTCAAAGAACATGGTTATCTTCTCAACACTTGCTTCAATTGCAGTGTTGATCGGTCTTATTGGTACAGTACTCGGTATGATCCGTGCATTCGGTGCTCTTGCCCAGGCTGGTGCTCCCGATGCCCTAGCTCTTGCAACCGGTATTTCTGAGGCTCTTGTTAATACAGCTTTCGGTATCACAGGATCTACCTTAGCAATTATTGCATTCAACTATTTCTCTTCAACAATTGACACTTATACATTTAAAATTGATGAAGCAGGTTTCAGTCTGACACAGAATTTTGCTGCTTCACTGAAAAACAAATAATTATAAATTTATCTTTTGGTTCAAATCAATTAATAAAAAACTACAATGCCAAAGATTAAATTACCAACAAAGTCGCCCCATATCGACATGACGCCGATGGTTGACACGTTCTGTGTTGTGTTGACATTCCTTATGTTGACCGCCACCATGAGACCAACGGAACCGGCTCCTGTTGATACACCTTTTTCCATATCAGAAAAACCTACACCTGATTTTAATATAATGACTCTTCTTCTTTCAAATGACGACAGGGTATTCTTAAATTTTGATAACGGACCTGATACTTTGCTTAAATTCAGACCAAAGATTCTTGCTTTAATGGGCGGGAGATACAGTATTGAATTTACTAAAGCTGAATTAAGGGAATTCGAGAAATACCCTTCATCAATTGGAGTTCCAATCCTGAAAATGAAAGAGTTTTTAGCAGCTAAAGGCAACAAGGCGAAGAATGTTTTTCAAACAGGAATTCCGATTGATTCAACTGATAATCAGCTCGCATTATGGATTCTCTTTACCCGTCAGGTAAATCCGAATGTACAGACATGTATTAAAGGAGATTCGAAAACCAGTTATCCGACAGTTAAGAAGGTCCTTGATATTCTGCAGGAAAAGAATGTGAGACAGTTCATGCTGATCACAAGTCTTGAAGCAGCTAAAATAAACATCGCAGAAATACAACAGTGATATGGCAGAAATAATTCAAGAGGAAAAGGCAGGCGGGAAGAAAAAAGCTAAGAAGCACGCCCCGCATATAGACATGACACCGATGGTTGACCTGATGTGTCTGCTGATCACATTCTTTATGCTTACAACAGCTTTCAGTAAAGCAAAGATCATGGAGATTATTCTCCCTGAAAAGCAGAAGGAAAACGCTCCGGCTCCCAAGATTTCAGCGAGTCGTACTCTGAACATCATACTTGGTCCCGATAATAAAATTTATACATACCCGGGAACGGTAAAAGCAGAGGATTTTAATAATCTGCCTCCCCTTGCGGAAACGGATTTTAGTGCAACAGGTATCCGTCAGAAACTACTTGAGAGAAACAGAACCCTGGCCAAAAAGATCGCTGATTTCAATGATCAGGTACTTACAGGAAAACTTGTTATCTCACAGGATTCTGTTCTGGGAGGAATACGTCAACTGAAAAAGGATGACGATACCGGTCCTATTGTTCTTATTAAAGCCTATAAAGGAGCAAATTATGGTAATGTTGTTGATATCCTCGATGAGATGAATATCTGCGGAATCGCCCTTTATATGTTAGTTGACATCACATGGTATGAAGAAAAGATGGTGGAAACCGCGGCAGGAATTACACCATCCGCTGCAACAGCACAGAAATAAACCGTAAACCTACAAGAAAATGGCAAAAGAAAAAATTAAAGCTCCTGCCTTTGACGATATTGTCTTTGAAGACAGGAATAAGGAATACGGAGCTTATAAACTACGTAAAAAGTACAATCGTACTGTATTTGTTTCATTGGTGATTGGAATAATCATATTAGGTACAGCTATCATTACTCCTTACATGAATGCAAAAGCATTGGAAAAAAACAAACAAAAAAAAGCTGAAAGACAGGTAGAGATCAAGCTGGAGGAGAATCTGGATCAGCCTAATGATGTCGTTGCTCCTCCTCCTCCCCCTCCGCCTCCGCCTCCAGATGTTGTTCAGCAGCAGAAATATGTTCCTCCGGTGGTTGTTGACTCTATCAAACCTGAAGAAGTTTCGCGACTTATGACTGCTGATGAGGCTCAAGTGAAAGTTAAAGACGCAGAGGTAGTTGAAGTTGTTGAGGCAGTTAAAGAAGAGGTACAGGAAGAGGAGGATCCTGAGGCTACGGTCTTTGTTATTGTTGAGGAAATGCCTATGTTCCCTGGCGGTGATGCCGCACTTCTGGCGTATCTTAGAGAGAACGCAGTTTATCCTGAAATTGCTAAAGAAAACAACATCCAGGGTAGAGTAATCCTCAATTTCTGTGTTACTTCTACAGGTCGCGTAAGTAAGATAAGTATTCTAAAGTCCGTTGATCCCGAACTTGATAAAGAAGCAATCAGGGTTGTTAGCACACTTCCAGCATTTAAGCCGGGAAAACAGGGAGGAAAACCTGTTCCTGTCTGGTATCAGGCATTTATTAACTTTAAACTTCAGTAAAATTTCTATTAAGGGTGTGTAATAAAATAAGTTATTCAATAATATTTATTAATAGTTTGACATTCAATATTATATGTATTGCAAATGAATAGTTTATTCTATTACACACCCTAAAAGATTTTAAAAGAAGGCTGGATCATATGATTCAGCCTTCTTCATTGTATGTCGGGCATAGTTCTTTGACTAGCAGGGTGTAAGTCCCTGTACACACCGGGTTGACAGGAAGTGTTAGTGAATGGCAAGGGTGTTTACCGTGAGGTAGAATCTGAAGGAAGCCATCAGCAA
>Ga0265292_1000882_pt1 | contig 32151 bp, 25 predicted proteins | sample Munlanlewell296A_FD_189080 | JGI IMG/M metagenome (GOLD analysis project Ga0265292, IMG submission 189080) | Leachate microbial communities from a municipal landfill in Southern Ontario, Canada - Leachate well 296A | ecosystem: Engineered > Solid waste > Landfill > Unclassified | place: Canada... | reverse complement strand
CCATAAGAAACGGGAAATCACCGATATTCCATGCTTGACGCCAGCTGGTAATTAGTGCGGTAAGAAGCCTGCCGTAATCCGACTTCCTTTTACGGTTAGCTTCGCCTTGATACCAGATAACACCTTTAATGGTATAGTCTAATAAAGGCGCGATCATACCGTTGTAAAGTACTGATTGTTTTTGACTTCCTCCAACTGCCGGTTTTTTCTTCACCGGTTCTGTTGTCGTAAAAGTAGACTTAACTTCGAGATACGTATTTTCTAATTCAACAAGTTTTTTGTAATCTTCAACTAATACAGGATTTGTGGTAAGTTCATTTTTGCTCATCCACGCTTCTGCCGGTGTACCTCCGACAGAGGAGTTGATCAACCCAACAGGAACTTTTGTGGCGTCCACCATATTTTTTCCGAAGAAGTATGCAACCCCGGAAAAGTTGTGGACAGTCGATGGCAGGCATTCGTTCCATTTCGACCCGATAAACTCAAGTTCTGTACCCGTACTTTTTCTCGGGACAGTGAATAACCGGATTAACGGGTTAGTCGAGTTCGCGACGTCAAATGCAGCATTCGATGTTTTTGACATTGTCCATGCCATGTTAGACTGCCCGCTGCCAACCCAAACATCACCGACGAGGATATTATTAAGTTCAATAATATTTTTGCCTTTAATAACCATTTTATACGGCCCGCCGGGAGTTAGGTTTTTAAGTTTTAGCATCCACTTACCGTTTTCAGTGGTGGTTTGTACCTGTTGCCCGTTAAACTCAACGGTAACATTCTCGCCATTATCAGCGTAACCCCAGACTTTAGTTTCTACCCCGCGCTGAAGGACCATATTGTCTGAAAACAAACCAGAAAGCGTTATATCCGCGTTTGCCTTTACAGTTGTTGTCAGTACCAAAATCACAGCTAATGTGTTACAAGTAACTTTCAGATTCACCATACAATACAAACTCCTTTAATTATTTAAATTTATCTCCAAATATTACTACCAGAAATGCTTATCTCTGCGGGAAAAAAGTATTGTGATTGCCCAGGGGGATAAAACAATACCGAATGCCAGTAAGCCCATTATTTTATAGAACGGGTATAGCACAAGTGCCATCAATAATATTGCAAATACCGAGTATTCTTCCGACAGGATTGCTATAACATTGGATAGCCATTTCATATAAGAAGAATACATCTGTGTACCGCATGAGCTACAAGTATACCGCAAGTTACTATTAGCGGTATCACATTTCAGGCAAAGATTAACTACCGATACATAAGTGTATAGCACATCCATTGTATTAGGATTCTTTTCTAATGTTTCAAGCCGGGATGCAAGTCTATCACCGGGATGCATCTTTAATGCTTTACGGTAATGAATCTTTGCTGTGGATAGTTCTCCAAGTTGTTCAAACAGTTTCCCGATTTTCTCAACCGCTGCGGCGTTATCCGGGAATTCTTGTATTGCATTCAATGATTCTTTCATCTCTTTGTTTACCGTTTCCAAAACAAGCCTGCGTTCGTACCCTCTGCGGTAAAACTGTACTGCTGAAAATAATAGAGGCAGTATCGCTATAATTACTAATACCAGAGGGGCGTTAAATAACCCAATGAATCCAAGTGAAATTATTATCCAAATGCTCAGTAAAAACTGTCCTAACGAAACTCTAGGATGCGTACTTATCCTGTTGATCCCCAAAAATATGCCTACAAAGAATAGGCAATAGAAGAAGATAATTAATAATAACGTTTTCATCGTAGGGATACTATTTTACTGATACCCTCACAAAATTTGCGGGATTATGAAACGTTTGCTTTATCTTTGCCCAGGAAATGTTGATATTTCCTAAAGCAACGTGCCGGCAAAGGTTTAACGCAAACGATTGTACTGTCGGGAATTTGTTTATAGGGAATACAATTTCTGTGGACCAATAATCATTCCCTGCGAAAGTGGCAGTTACGTATTCACCATTCCATGCAGGATCCTTACCCGCACCTTCAGACGTACACTTCTGGTCAAACCTTACATTTTTACTGTTAAGCACTACGTGATAATAATTACTTCGTTGGTCGGTAGGATCAAAAAAGATTTCAATCGCATCATCCTGGAACACAGAACTATCCGTATCAGTTTTTGCTGCTACCAAATCCTTTACACCCTGCCCGCCACAGAGTATACCGATATAAACGTTACTGCTGTCAACAACAACATATCCGGTAGTTTGCATGGTAAGTATTGCACCGTCAAGCGCATAAAAATCTGTAACCACCCCTTTATTCGTTGTCCAGACAGGTTCGTCAAGTTTGCCATCGCATACAATGTTTGCGTTAACGGTTTTGTTTATCTTCATTTCTATAACTTCCGGCATTCCTTCCCATAACAACGGGATTGGTACCTGTATACCCTCCCAATTATCGGTTCGGAACGGTGATGCGGGAAGGTTAGCGGAATTAACGATATTATTCACCGGCGCGATTGCCCATGCGTACCGCACAGCAACCGGGTTAGGTACATCTTTTGCACTGACAACCACAGTGTCTTTATCCATGATCTCAGCTTCTGCGTTATAGAACACTTTATCCTCGCCCGCAATACAGAACCATGCAGGACTCTGGCCAGGTTTAGTTGTCTTTATCCCATCGCCTATATATTTGAACTTAACATACGCCTTCCCGTTTTCGTATTTAACAGAATCATATATTGGGCCGGAATAGATAAGAGAATTATTCTTTTTTTCAAGATGTTCCGCTAATAACGCTAATCGTTCCCCTACCGGCCGTTTGTTCGGCGGATGAATTCCCACATCACCAACGTCAATACATATAGCCATACCTGTATTTGGTACAGTCTGCCAAGTTTGTACTTGTGTTTCCCTTAACAATGGCCATTGACCCTTATCCGGCTTATTGGGTTTACCAAAATATGAAAGTTGAACGAATAAGAACGGAAATTCCGGGATGTTCCAATTTTTACGCCAACTATTAATCATCGCAGGAAAACATTTACCGTATGCCGCAGCACGCGGAGCGTTAGCTTCACCCTGGTACCAAATAGCGCCTTTGATTGTGTAGTTAAGTAACGGCGCGATCATACCGTTATATAATCCAGACTGTGTTCTCCACACCCTGTTTGTGCGTTTAGGTTCCGCTGTACCGTCAGCCTTAGCTTTTGCGATTGCCTCTTCTTCTTTTTCCGTTGCTTTTTTGATATTGGCTTCAGTATCAACAACCCATTTGTTTGAATCTACGAGTTCAGGGTTTGATTCCAGCTCTTCCTTCGGAGTCCATGATTCTACCGGTGTACCTCCGACTGAAGAATTTATCAAGCCGATAGGTATATTCTGAGTATCAACAAGTTTACTCCCAAAAAAATAACCGGCTGCGGAAAAATATGAGATAGTTTTTGGATTACATTCTGTCCATGTAGAGTTAAGAATTTCTATCGCGGTAGTGCTGTCCAATCTGGGAACGGTATACAGCCTCAGCCTCGCGTTAGTCGAGTTTACGATTTCTTTATCCGCATCTATACAACTCTTTACCGTCATCGCCATGTTTGACTGCCCGCTGCAAACCCAAACATCGCCAACGAGGATGTTGGATAGTTCAATCTTATTCTTTCCTTTAATAATCATTTTGTATGGCCCGCCGGGCTGCAGGTTTTTCAGGAGTGCTATCCACTTCCCGTCTTTTGCTACAGCCTGAACTTTTTGCTTATTAAATTCTACAGTAACCTTCTCGCCGGTATCCGCTAAACCCCATACTTTAGTTTCTTTTCCGCGTTGTAGGACCATGTTATCCGAGAACAAGCCCGATAATTTTACATCTGCTACTACTACCGAGGGGATTAACATTACTGCGGTTAAGGTTGCAGCAAGGACTGCATTAAACAAATTTGTTTTCACATTAATAAAATCCTTTCTTTGACTTACCCAAAAAATTGATTAAATAACATTATAACTTTTTTATTCTGTTTTTGGCATGTTTTCCAAGTTAGGAATAGGGACAGCGATATCTATCCAATCGTCAGTACGAAACGGTGATGCGGGAAGGGAGAGACTGTTGAACACGTTATTCACCGGTGCGATTGCCCACGCGTACCGCACAGCTACTGGGTTTGTAACTTCCTCCGCACTTACTAAAATAGTATCTTTACCAATGACCTCTGCCTCAGCATTATAAAAAACTTTATCTTCGCCGGCTATGCAGAACCATTTTGGTTTCTCGTTTTCCGGTAAAATCCTAATTCCATCAGCGGTATGAGCAAATTTAACATACGCTTTCCTGTTTTCAAACTTTACCGAATCGTATATCGGGCCGGAATACTCTGTTGTTTGTCCATACGCAATTGCGCCTGCTGCTAGAGCCAGCCGTTCCCCTACCGGTTTTTTGTTTGGCGGATGAATCCCGACATCACCAACGTCGATAGATACCACCATCCCGGTTTTGGGTACTGTCTGCCAGGTTTGTACTTGTGTTTCCCGCAACAACGGCCATTGCCCGGCATCTGGTTTATTGGGGTTTCCGTAGTAGGAAAGCTGGACGAATAAAAACGGTAATTCAGCAATACCCCAGTTTTTACGCCAACTATTAATCATCGCAGGAAAACATTTTCTGTACGCTGTTGCTCGGGGTGCGTTGGATTCGCCTTGGTACCAAATCACGCCTTTAATCGTGTAGTTCAGTAACGGCGCGATCATGCCGTTGTACAATCCAGACCGTGTTTTCCACACCCTGTTTGTGCGTTTAGGTTCCGCTGTACTATCAGCCTTAGCTTTTGCTATTGCCTCTTCTTCTTTCTCCGTGGCTTTCTTGATATTGGCCTCAGTATCTACAATCCATTTGTTTGAATCTGCGAGTTCGAGGTTTAATTCCAACTCTTCCTTTGGTGTCCACGCTTCAACTGGCGTACCGCCAACGGATGAGTTTATAAGGCCTATGGGAATGTTTTGAGTTTCAACGAGTTTACGGCCAAAGAAGTAACCGGCTGCGGAGAAACAAGGGACAGTTCTTGGATCACACTCTGTCCACGTTGAGTTGACAACTTCCCTCGGAGTAGTAGTATCCAGTATTGGTGAGGTGAATAATCTCAATTGCGCGTTGGTAGAGTTCGCGGTTTCGTAATCCGCGTTGATAGTCGATTTTAATATCATTTCCATGTTTGACTGCCCGCTGCAGACCCAGACATCACCGACGAGGATGTTGGAGAGTTCAATTATATTCTTCCCTTTGATAACCATTTTATATGGCCCGCCGGGTTGCAGGTTTTTCAGGAGTACCATCCACTTTCCGTCTTTGGCGATAGATTGCACTTTTTGCCCGTTAAATTCTACAGTAACCTTTTCGCTGTTATCCGCATAACCCCATACCTTGGTTTCTATACCGCGCTGGAGGACCATATTGTTAGAGAACAAGCCTGATAATTTTATACCTTCGGGAAACATTTTTGTTTTCACTTTACAAATTCTTTACTCGTTCATCGTACTCCTTAGTCTTTTTCTCGAGGTCAGCAGCTAGTTTGATAAATGATGAGTACAAAGTGTCAAGTTCAGCTTTAACCTCTTTATTCCGTTTGGGCAGTTCCGCGATGAGTTTAATATCCTGTTCCATTGAAGCCTTAACCAGTGCCTCGTCATTCATCCTGAGTTCATGTTCCAGAGTATCTATACGTTTCTCAACTTTATTAATTTCTTTGCTTAATGGTTTCAATACAGCATCTCGTTCTTTTAACAAATCCGACTTTACTTGCCGTGCATCAGCTTTTATTTTGCGGATAAGTTTTCTGTCTTCCTGGGATAACGATGCGGACTTCAACGCATCGGATGATTTATCATTATTTTGTCCTACAACTTCCTGTTCATACTCATATTCATCGCTCCACCCGACATTTTCGATAAAATCGCGATAGCCGCCTTCGTACAGCAAAACTTTATTGTTATCGAACACAACTAACCGTTTTGCCAGGCGTTCAAGAAAACGTTCGTTATGTGTTACCATCACTACCGACCCGTCAAAATCGTCAATAGCATCCATCAGCGCTTCCGACGAGTCCATATCCAGGTGGTTACTTGGTTCATCAAGTAACAACAGGTGGCACGGGGTCATAACAATCTTGGCTAGCATCACACGGTTTTTTTCGCCACCGGAGAGGACATGTACCTGTTTTAATGCGTGATCATCACTGAACATCAACATCCCGGCAATGTTGCGTGCTGCCTGCAAAGACCCTGTTTCGGAGACAGACATAATTTCATCAATCACGCTGTTCTTAGGTGTCAACCTTAAAAGGTTGGGTTGCCCAAAGTATCCAAGTTTGATATCAGGATTGTATTTTACAAAACCGTCTACAGGATAAAGTTCCTGCGCGATGAGTTTTAACAATGTCGACTTACCTTTCCCATTTTTACCAATAACACAAATGCGTTCATGTTTACCGATGGTTAACGTAAAGTTGTTGATTAGCATATTATCTTTGTCAGTATCGTATTTGAACGAAACATTCTCTATCTCAGTCATTTTTGAGGAAACAAAAGGTAATGCGCGGAAGGAAAAATGTAAAGTATCGATCTTGGTAAGCTGTTCTTTCTCGCCCATCTTTTCAAGCATTTTCATTTTCGACTGTACCTGTGATGCAAGCCGTGCTTTTGCTTTGAACCGATCAATAAACACGGTCAACTGCCGGCGTTTATTTTCTTCATTCACCCTGGTTTTTTCATAGACTTCTTCTTCAGTCTCAATTTGTTCATATAGAACGTCAGTTGTACCCCGTACTTTCCGTACTTTACCCCGGTGAATACCAACAGTATGAGTAGTAAAACTATCCATAAACCCGCGGTCATGCGTTATCACTATCAACTCATGCTGCCATCCTTTAAGAAAACTTATAAGCCACCGTGAAGCAACGATATCAAGATAGTTGTTAGGTTCGTCAAGCAGTAATAAGTCGGGTTCGGATATCAACACCTTTGCGAGGTTTAACCGTATCTGGTATCCTCCTGAAAAAGTTGACGGGGGGCGTTCCATATCCTCTTTTGTAAACCCGAGGCCGAATAAGATTTTTTCTACCCGCCAGGTATCGTACTTATACTCTTCCGGCAACTTTGAACAACCTTCTTTTAAAACAGTATCCTGCGTGAAATTTATGTGCTGTTCAAGATGGCCGATACGATATCCTTTAGGGATAGAAATTGTCCCGCTGTCAGGTTCAACTGTTCCAAGGATTAGGTTGAACAACGTTGTCTTCCCGTGTCCGTTCCTCCCGACAAGGCCAATTTTTTCTTTATCATTAATACTAAGCGTGATATTATCGTATAATACCTGTCCGCCATATGATTTGCTGATATCTATTAGATGGATCATAAAAGTTTTTGTACTACATTCCTATTTTTTCTTGAGTGTTGCCATACAATCCGCAAATTCTGAAGAGGAAGACGCACTACTTGTCGTCCAAAATAATTTATTTGATTTTGTATTATTCCATACCTTTGGTAAATTCTGTAATTTACCGCCCCGCAGCATACCTTTCCCACGGTTGTCAATATCGGTGTATAACGCTGACCAATCCTTACCCTCATTACCCGCACCGGGAACCCATTGGATTATATCAAGTTTTTCAATTTCACAGATAGCTGCTACATGTTTGACAGCACCTGGCCCGTCAAGGTGGTACTCTCCTGCGTCATAACGGTCAATTTCTTCCCGGATATATGGTAACGCAAACTCGCGGAACATATCCGGGCTTATCATACATGAAAAATCGCATTGCGCAACATTAATTCTTCCACGGGAATACATTCCATGGCGGTTTATACTGCCATACTTATTGTATTCAAATACTTTGCTAAACTCATCAAGCACCTGTTTATGCGCAACAGATATTTGTTTAAGGCAACGATGTACACCTTCAGGGTTATCCACGAGGTCCATCAATAATTCCTGTGTTCCGCGTAACGCAGCTAATGCATCGAGGTTTGCTACCAGTGTCGGTGATGCGATTAAAAGTTTTCCTGCACAGCGTTTTTTTAATAATTCCGCTCGTTCGACTATAAACTGCCATCCTTTAGAGTTGGTTTGAAACCGTATCTCCGCGCTATCCAAGTTTTTTATAATCGGTACCATCCACCCATGTCCCGCCTCGCCATCAGTATCCGTTTCTTCCGCACCGAGGAATGTTGCAAACTGGTTTGCCGTGAATTCAAGATAATAAAAAGGAATAGCGGAGTATAGAAAATCGTGGGTTTCCGCCCAGCGTAATAGCTGGTCGATGACTATGTTAAACTCACCATTCTTACCTGCAGCATAAGGCGGTTTTGCGACTGGTTCTATACCTGGTTTTGGTAGTACTGCCGAAATTATTGGTAACATATTTTTACCGGCCCAGAAATTATCCCATACTTTCTGTGCTTCAGTAAAGTCCTTCTTAAACTCTAATTCCATTTATTGTTCCTTAATTCTAGTTTTAGAATTGTTATAGTATAATTCAATAACAATAGCATTGTCAAAATATGAATTCTACAAAATATTCTTTACAAAACAAAAATTAGCGTGTATAATTTAAATTGTGTAGCAAAACTTCAAATATCAATATCATTTTTATTTTCATAAAAGTTAGCGAAAGGAGTACGAGAATGAGAAAAGTAGTAGTATTGTTAGCATTACTCGCGGTAGTATTCGCGGGTAGAGTGTCAGCAGCAGGTAATGGGGGTGGGTTAGGAATAGGGATAATACTTGGCGAACCTACAGGTATTGCGGTGAAGGTTAGTAAGATTCATGGCGCAATCGCATGGTCAACCGCTGGTAACTGGTTACATGTTCACGGGGATTATGTTCTTTACCAGAACACAAACTTGATCTCCGAATTTCCGTTATACATCGGCGTTGGTGCGAAGGTTGGTATTGGCAGCGGAGTAGGCCTTGGCGTACGCGTTCCGATAGGCTTGGAATATAAATTTTCCGATGCACCGCTGGATATATTCTTTGAAGTCGTTCCGGGCCTCGGCATTCTTCCGGGAATCGGTTTTGGCGTAGACGGCGGTATTGGTATCCGTTATTATTTTTAGATAATAAGCAGCGTAAGTTAATAATAATCCCTCGGTTTTCTTCGTAAAAAGAATTCCGGGGGATTTTGTATTTGTATTACAATACCATATTTTCGTAAAATAGAATACTATGAAAAGTTATAGCCACAAAAAAAATATAGTAATTCTTTCCTTAGTGGTATTTACAATTATCAAAAGTGTGTGTTTAGTATTTGCCGGTGATGCAGTACAGTTGTCTCCGGTAGAAATTAATGTTAACAAGTTCGGGTTGCTGACGTTATTACCGCCATTAGTGGCGATTGTATTGGCGTTTGTCACGAAGAACGTGTTAGTTTCTCTTACCGCCGGGGTGTTGACTGGAACGTTTATGCTCAACCTTGATGGAAATATCGTTAAAGCGTTATTTAAAATGTTTATAATGTTTATCGAAAAACTTCGTGGATCGCTCGCAAGTAAATGGAACGCCGGGGTAATACTGCAGATACTAACTATTGGCGCGTTGATCGCATTTATCTCAAAAACCGGCGGGTTGAAAGCTGTGGCGGAAGGGTTGGCAAAACAAGCAAAAACGTCGCGCAGCGCGCAGGTCGTTGCGTGGATGCTGGGGTTAATAGTGTTTTTTGACGATTACGCGAACTCGTTGATCGTTGGGCCGGTGATGCGTCCCGTAACAGACCGGCTGAGAGTCTCACGCGAGAAACTTGCGTTTATCGTTGATGCTACTGCCGCACCGGTAGCGGGGATTGCGCTGATCTCCACGTGGATAGGGTACGAAGTCGGAGTCATACGTGACGCGTATGCGATGATAAACGTTGACGTCAATGCGTACTCCGTTTTCGTCTCGTCAATACCGTTCAGGTTTTACAATATATACATGCTTTTGTTCATTCTGTTCATGGCATTACTTCTGCGCGACTTCGGGCCGATGCTGAAAGCCGAACGTCGCACCCGTAGTACTGGTATACCGTATGAGCCCGATGCAAAACCGTTGATCTCAGACGAGCTTACACGGTTGGAACCCAAACCGGGAGCAAAACTCAACCCGTGGAACGCGATTATCCCGCTTGCCGTATTGATATTGTTTACATTAGGCGGGTTTTATTATAGCGGGTACAAAAATATTTTGTGCGGGACGAAACCGGCGCTTGTGATGTTGATACAATCTGCACCGTTATCGTTTGCTGCGTTACGTGAAATCCTTGGTGCGTGCGACGCAAGTATTGTAATGTTTCAGGCAGCATTTCTTGGCTGTGTAGTATCCATTATCATGGGTATGTGTCAAAAAGTATTTGATTTATCCGAAGCAATCGATGTATGGATAAAAGGGATGCAGGCATTGATGATTACCTGCGCAATATTAATACTCGCCTGGGCGTTGAGCAGCGTGATAAAAGACCTTGGTACTGCGAAGTATTTGGTGACAATGTTATCGGACAAAATTCCGGCGTTTGCGTTACCGACGATAATATTTTTACTTGGATGCCTAATATCTTTTTCAACCGGCACGTCGTACGGCACTATGGGTATCCTTATGCCGTTGACCATCCCGCTTGCATACGCAATCTCGCCGGACTACGGATACGTTGTATCCAACGTTGGCGCGGTACTTACCGGCGCGGTGTTTGGCGACCATTGCTCGCCGATATCTGATACAACAATACTATCGTCAATGGGCTCTTCATGCGACCATATGGACCATACAGAGACGCAATTGGTGTATGCTGTGGTGATAGGACTGGTTGCCGCGGTGTTTGGCTACCTTTTGGTAGGTACCGGGATAAACGTGTACCTCGCGTTGTGTATTGGTACGGCGGTAACGTTTGTTGCAATTTATTTACTGGGCAAACCGCTAGGGAATTATCGTGCGGAGTAAAATGTTGTGACAATAAAACTTGTAATAGTACTTCTTGTGTCCATTCTGCTGATTAACATCCCTGTTTTTGGTAAAACCACTGCTGCAAAAGAGAAGAAAGATTTGTCCGCAGACATTGCGTATGTGCATACAGGGTTAGTTAACATCCAGGCAGTTGACCCGTCAATTAAAGTCCAGCTCGTGTATTCAACTACCGACAATTTCTTGAAATCCGACGCGTATGGCGATCTCGAAACAGCGTACCTGCAAAAAGATGCTGCGGTAATGCTTGCCAATGCACAACGGTTACTGCAAAAACGTATGCCGGGATACAGCTTGATTGTTTACGATGCTGCACGGCCGCGCAGCGTACAACGCGTCATGTGGAACCTCGTGAAAGGGACGAAGGTCGAAGACTTTGTTGCCAATCCCGAGAACGGATCCGTTCACAACTACGGTTGTGCGGTGGATGTTACAATTCTTGACGATAAAGATAAACTGCTGGATATGGGCACGGAGTTTGACTTTTTTGGCGATCTTGCGCGGACGGACATCGAAGACAAGCTGTTTGCAGAAGCGAAACTTACAAGACGGCAATATGATAACCGCATATTATTGCGCCAAGTAATGACAAAGTCGGGGTTCCAGATTATTGAAGAAGAATGGTGGCATTTTGACGCGTTCCCTCGGAAAGTTGCGAAACGAAAATACAAGATTATTGAGTAAGACAATTAGAAACAACTTCTTCAGTTCCTAAAAGTATTACAGGTTTTTTTGTGGGGTCAAGCCATTTGAGGAGTTTCACCATATTCTTTTCACTCATCGAAACACAGCCGGCAGTAGGTTTTCCATACTCGCTCCAGAGATGCACAAAAATTGCGCTGCCGTTTCCGGGAACCACAGGGTTTGTGTTGTACTGTATCCAAATTACATACTTATACGCGTCATTGGATAATACCATTTTCTCGTACGATTTAACGTTAGGGTCAAGCTTGTCTTTTCCGCGAATCCATGTGTTATACTGCGGTGAGTCCTTGTCATCCACCCAGTAATCATCTGTGTTTGACTGTGTGTAGGGCATCTTCGTATCAACTGTTGGCAGGTATCCGTACACCGGCCCGAGGGGGTAAACACCAGACGGCGTATGCCCATCGCCTTCACGTTTCTGTCCGGGTTCCGCGAATCCTGTCCGCCCGATATTAACTTTCTCCGGGCCAAAAACCTTATTCCATTTATATTTTCCCTCTGTTTTTTCGAATACCATCATTGTCCCTGTAATTGTGTTATATCCGGTAGTAGTTACAAGTAATACCTGCTGTCCGGTAATCATACTTAATCTGTCGATCTGCTTCGTATAACTTTTCACCGCAGTGTTTCCTCCACAACTTGAAGATAGGACTGATATAATAATTAAGAATATTATAAAAATATATTGCATAACTACATTATATATATTTTACTTCTTCTTTTTACGGATGAGGTCTTTTGTGAGGTTATACACGATATCAATATTACCGTCACTGGTTTCTTTCAGTAAATCAGTAATTGTATTGATAACACTATTACCCAAACTTTTGTTGGTATGCAAAGACTGAAAATCAAATAATGAAGATATCGTAGTATTCAAAGTATCTGACACTTTCAGAAGTACGTCCAGGCTCATTCCTTTTTGTCCGTGTTCAATCTGGCTGATAAACGTTGGATGGACATTAACCTTCTCAGCCAACATTTCCTGTGTATACCCTAAGCGTTTACGGAGAGACATAATCTTTGTTCCTAATAGTTTTAACATTTCATTGTATTCCATAATACCAACCCTCTGCTTTTTTTGTATTGCCTGGCAAATAACTATTTATTTGTTCTGTAATAAAATGATACTTCAACACAAACATGTACTGAATAGACAGAAAGTAAACAATAATATTACTGAAAGTAATACATAAAACACGCAAAGTTACCCACGCGAAAATAAGGTATAATATCTTCCTTGTAACAGAGAAAAGATTTATGAAGTATTTAATAATGGAGGTTGTATAAAAATAAACTATGAACCAAAAAACATTTATTGTAATCGGTGCAGGTCATCGCGGGCGTATATATTCTCGGGTCGCAAAATTGTTTCCCGATAGAGCGCGGATCGTTGGTATAGCGGAACCCAACGATTTTTATCGCGATTATATGGTAAAAGAATATAACATCCCTCTGGAGAATGTGTATACCGATTGGAAACAGTTGGCGGGACAAAAAAAGATTGCCGATGCTGTGATCATAGCTACACAAGACAAAATGCATGCGGAACCCGCAGTAGCGTTTGCCAATCTCGGCTATCACATAATGCTTGAGAAACCTATGGCTACCACAGAAACCGACTGCCGGCGTATCGTTGACGCAGTTATAAAAAACAAAATTATTTTCGCAGTATGCCATGTAATGCGGTATACAAACTTTACACATAACCTCAAATCAATCCTTGATTCCGGTGTTATTGGCGATATTGTCACTGTACAGCATCTTGAGAATGTGGGGTACTGGCATCAAGCGCATTCGTATGTCCGGGGTAACTGGCGGAATGAACAACTGTCCTCTCCGATGTTGTTAGCCAAATCATGCCATGATATGGACTGGTTAAGGTATATAATGAACGTACGGTGCAGAAAAGTTTCATCTTTTGGGTATCTCACGTATTTCAAACGCGCAAATCAACCGAAAGGCGCAGCGGATCGGTGTTTTGACTGCAACGTAGAGTCCACATGTCCATACTCTGCGATTAAGATATATCTTCGCCACGCAGCGAATAATAGGTTCGGCTGGCCGGTGGACGTAGTGACACACGAGAAAACCTATACCGCTGTACATGAAGCCATAAAAACAGGCCCTTACGGCCGTTGCGTGTTCGCTTGTGACAACAATGTTGTGGATAATCAGGTGGTCAACCTCGATTTTGACGGTGACCGTACGTGTGTGTTTACAATGACTGCGTTTAATAAAACAGGGCACCGTAAAACGCGTATCTTTGGAACCCGGGGTGAAATCTATGGCGACGGGTTGAATATCATTGAACGATACGATTTTCTTACGGACAAAACTGAAATCATAGATCTTAGTAAACAAGGGCCTGTTACCAGCGGGCATGGCGGGGGAGATAATGGATTGGCTGGCAGTTTCCTTGATGCGTTAATCAAAGACGATCCTTCTACGATCCTTTCCGGGCCGAAGGAAACGCTGGAGTCACACCTTATGGTCTTCGCTGCGGAGAAAGCACGGAAAGAAAACCGGGTGGTTGATATTGAGTTATGAGATAGGTTGTAAAGTATGACACAGAAGACAAGCTTGCGTGCATCATTCTACGACGGATTTTTCAGTACAGTGATGGTCGGGTTGACATCAAGTTATATGTCACCGTTCGCGATCCTGGTTGGAGCAAGCAACTTTGTTATAGGCTTGCTTTCCGCACTACCTCAGCTGGCAGGCGCGGTTTTACAGCTGCGTTCCGCAGAGGTTACCGACCTTGTCGGCAGCCGCGTAAAATTTACGGTAATTGGCGTTGCGATGCAGGCAACTGCGTTGTTATTGATGGCGTTCATAATTATGTTACCGCAAAGCATTAGAATCGAAACATTCCTTATTCTTGCAGTGATATCCGGTTCCAGTGTTGCGTTCATTGTTCCCGCATGGGCGAGTTTGATGAGTGATACTATAGATAAAACAAAGTACGGCACATATTTTGCATGGAGAAATAGGATTCTCGGGATAGTAGCCGTGATAGTTAGTTTGGCCGCTGGTGTTTTTCTTTCCGCTATAAAGAATAAAGTGTTAGGTTTTTCAATACTATTTGTCTTAGGCGCAGTTGTGCGATACATATCGGTGTATTATGTTTCCCTTATGGATGACGTATCAGTCATTAAAGCTAAAGAAAAAAAGTTTACATATCTACAATTCATCCTCCGCGCGAAAGAAAGCAATTTTGCTAAGTTTGTTATTTTTATGGGTATTTTGTATTACACCACGTTCTGGTGCAGCCCGTTTTTTGCGCCGTATATGCTAAAAGAACTAAAGATGGACTATACAACATATATTTTGATACTTACAGCTGGGAGTATCGCCGGGATTTTTTCATTGCCATTATGGGGGAAGCTTACCGACAAGTATGGTAATGCAAAGATTATTAAAACTTCTGCGCGATTGATGCCGTTGATACCTTTGCTCTGGATAGTGTCCGGGAATACGGTGTACTTGATGATAGCGAACGCGTTGGCGGCTTATATATGGTCAGGTATGGGACTAGCAGCTATGAATTTTATTTTTGATACTGCCAGTCCGGAAACCCGCACACGGTGTGTGGCGTATTACAACTTTACAGTTGGGGTCTGTATATTTTTGGGAAGTATTACAGGTGGATGGATAATCTCAGTCGTTCCTCCGCTAGTGTTCAATTCTACATATTTAACAATGTTCCTGATCTCCGGAATCGGGCGTTGGCTTTGCGATTTGTTTATGCTGAGTAATTTTGAGGAAGTGAAGCCTGTCGAACATATAGGCGATCGTGAAATACTGGTTTCAGTCATAGGGATAACTTCACCGGTATCCAATATAGTGTCCGATGTATGGTCCTTTTTCTCGCCAGGGGAAAACTTTGTACGTGTAAAACATTTTTGGAAAGTTCTCACTACCGGCGAATTTGAGGAAGATAATGTCGCTAAAACAACGGAGATTAATAGTAATAAATAGGACTCAGAACAAGTTCTCTTCCTTATTTTTTGTATGAATAATTCCCAGATGTTTGTACGCATGTTCGGTTGCTACACGTCCCCGTGGTGTACGTTGTAGAAATCCTGCTTGTATAAGAAATGGTTCATAAACGTCAGTCAAGCTATCCGTTTCTTCAGAGACCGCTACCGCAATGGTATCAAGCCCAACAGGGCCGCCCGAGAATTTTTCAATAATTGCAGCTAATATTTTGCGGTCAGTAACATCCAATCCCGCAGGGTCGATCTCCAACGCCGCAAGCGCATTCATCGCAACTTCTTGTGTGATAACACCGTCTGCCTTAACCTCCGCGAAGTCGCGTGTACGGCGTAATAAGCGGTTAACTATCCTCGGTGTGCCTCTTGACCGCTGTGCGATTGTTGCTGCGCCAGGGTCGTCGATACAGATATTCAAAATACTTGCGGAACGAAGGACTATCTGCTTCAATTCAGCCGGAGGATAAAAGTCAAGGTTTGCAACTATACCAAAGCGTTCACGTAAAGGTGAAGTTAGCAATCCTGCGCGTGTCGTTGCGCCGATAAGCGTAAACTTAGGTAATGGTAACCGCATAGTACGCGCTTGAGGGCCCTGTCCAAGGATGATATCAAGTTTATTTTCTTCCATTACAGGATACAACGCCTCTTCCACTGAACGGTTAAGCCGGTGGATTTCATCTATGAAGAACACATCGCCGTCTTTTAATCCTGTAAGTATTGCCGCTATATCGCCTACACGTTCAAGTACAGGCCCTGAGGTGGTACGGATATTAACCCTCATTTCATTGGCTATAATGTTAGCAAGCGTAGTTTTCCCTAAACCCGGCGGGCTATAGAACAAGCAGTGATCCAGCGGTTCTTTCCGTTTCCTTGCGGCTTCAATAAAAACTTTGAGGTTGGATTTAAGTTTTTCCTGGCCTATAAATTCGGTCAGTACCTTTGGGCGTAACGATGTATCCACCTGCTGTTCGTCAGCAGAGGTTTTGGTAGAGTTAATCAGGGTATCACGTTCTTTTTTCATTTCCAAACTTTCTTAACGCGATGGTAATAATTTCTTCTGCGGTTGAATTGGGTGTTAGTTCAGTATCTACAGCTTCAACAGCATCACGTGCATCGGGTTCTTTGTATCCTAACCCCACTAGCCCGGCGATTGCATCCGTAACGTTCCGCGTTTTTGTTACTACCTGTTCGGTATCATCTCTGTCACCGGGGATTACCCAGTCTTTTATTTTACCCTTCAATTCCAGTATAACTTTTTCAGCGGTCTTTTTCCCGATCCCGGGGATAGTAGTAAGAAAATGTATATCGTTTTCAAGTACAGCTTTACGGAACATTAAAGGATGCGCTACAGACAGGATTGACAACGCTATCTTCGGGCCGACATCGTTAACTGTCAGTAGTTTTTGGAATAAATCGCGTTCTTCTGTTGAGGTGAACCCGTATAGTTCCTGTGAAGTTTCACGGATATAAAAATGAGTGTAGAAGACCACATACTTTCCGACAGATGGAAGTTTTTGGTAAGTATTCTGCGAGATAATAACTTCATAACCTATACCGTTTACATCAATAACAGAGGAACTCATACTTTTTTCTGCTAATACACCTTTGATAAAACGTATCATATACCCACACCATTCCTTAACCTATAATTTGTTTTCCGCATCATTGACGGCTTTAGTAAAAGTATCTGTACTTAAACAACACAACGCGATAGCCAGTGCATCCGCTGCATCGTCAGGTTTCGGTAATTCCTTTAATCTCAATAATAACTGAATCATTTTCTGTACCTGCTGTTTTTCTGCAATACCGTAACCAGTTAACGCTTTTTTTACCTGAAGCGGCGTATACTCACATACACAAATACCAATTTTTGCAGCGGCAAGTATTGCCACACCACGTGATTCACTCACTGCCATCGCAGTTGTAACATTCTTGTTGAAGAAAAGTTTTTCTATAGCCATAGTATCAGGATTGAATTTTTGTATGATGCGTTCTACGCCGGAATATATAGTTGTCAACCTTTCACGGATTTCACACTTCTTAGGGGTAGTAATAACACCGTAATCAACCGCTGTAGCGGTATCATTAACAGACTCAATAATTCCCCAGCCAAGTATTGCGCTGCCGGGATCTATCCCAAGTATCCTCACTCGACGTTAACCCTGTGCTTGACTAATTTTTTCCATCAACTCTTTTGCTATATCAAAATTGGCATACACATTTTTCACGTCGTCATGGTTGTCAAGGTCTTCCATTAACGACAGCATTTGTTCCGCACTTTTATCATCAAGCTTAACATACGTCTGAGGAACATAAGTTACTTCCGCGGTAAGAGTAATAACTTTGTGGTCATCAACGCCTTTTTTTACTTTATTAAAATCTTCGACAGTAGTGTAGATCTCATAACTATCATCATCATCCGAATGAACGTCATCCGCACCTATCTCCAGGGATAAGTTGAGAAAATCGTCTTCCTTCATTGTTTTTTTATCAATCGCGATAAAACCTTTTTTCGAAAACATCCATCCTACACAACCGTTCTCGCCGAGGTTACCGCCATGCGCGGAAAACATTTTCCGTATTTCTGCGGTTGTACGGTTTTTGTTATCAGTAGTAGTCTCAACTAAAACCGCTACGCCACCCGGGCCGTAGCCTTCGTACGAAACTTCTTCATAGATAACTCCCGGGAGTTCGCCGGTACCGCGCATAATTGCTTTCTTAACATTATCTTGAGGCATATTAGCTGTACGCGCGTCTTCTATAGCTTTTCTCAACCGCGGGTTATGATCCGGATTACTACCGCTTTCGCGTGCAGATATTGTTAACTCGCGTATTATTTTAGTGAATAACCGGCCGCGTTTTGAATCTTGAGCGGCTTTATGGTGCTTAATCCCTGCCCATTTAGAATGTCCTGACATTTAATTCCCTCCTTATGACCATTTTTTATTAATAAAATCTTCTGTGCTAATAATCTTCATAATTATACCAAAAAAACCGCAGGTTTTTATACAAATAAGGTATTATTGAATGAATAGTTCAATACCCTAACGCCTTAAGTTGATTTAATGCATTCTGTATTGTCTTATTACCTGGCGTTATGCTCAATGCAGTTTCAAGTTCAGTTTTTGCATTGCGGTAGTTCCTAAGTTCGATATATGTAAGCCCGAGGTTGGCATGTGCAGCTGCGTTTGATGGGCTTAACTTCAAAATATAATTGTACTCCTGTGCTGCAACGCCATATTTTTTTAGTTGATAAAAAATGTTGCCTAAATATAACCGTGACTTAAGGTTTGTAGGGTTGATTTTAACTAACCTAAGCGCTTCTGTTTCTGCTAAAGACCATTTATTGGAGCGAATAAGATTGTCTAAGTTTGCGAAAACAGTATCATCATCAATTGCCGAACTATTCGCGGGGGGTAAATTATTGGCATAACTCCCGCCGATTGATAAAAGGTTACGCCGTGCAAGTTCAAACCCCGGATCTATCTGAACTGCGCGGGCAAAACATTCAGCTGCATTTTCCCTGTCTTTTTTACGTAAATACATATATCCTAGGTTATTATAAGATTCCTTATTTTGCGGATCTACGCTGATTATATGTTTAAATACCCGGGTGGCGGATTCCACTGCGGAGGGTTCAGTATCAAGTTTGCGGAGGTAATAATTCCCTAATGACAAAAACGCGTCTAACGACAAAGGGTTGATACTTGTTGCGCGTTTATAATTAATATACGCTTCTTCGTGTTTGTTCAGCATAGACTCAACCGTTGCTAGATTAAAATATATCTCATCGTATCCGAGGTTAGACTTCAACGCTTCATCATACGCCCATAATGCTTTATCAAGCTCACGGTTACGTGCGTATGTGTTACCCAACTCGTATGTGTTATTAACCTCAAATCGATGCCATTTTCGTGCGTTCTCCAGCATTACCTGTGCGGTTTTGAGTTCACCCCTGCGGACAAGTTTAAACCCCTTAAAATAATAAGTTTCTCCAATAAAGAAACGAAAATTGACGGTGACCATGTACAACGTTAATATTATCCCTGCATAGAGCCACGGGCGGAAGTTGTGTTTATTAAGGTCTAACGTAACTACAGTATTACTATCTATGTTCTCGCGGTTGGTGCCTTTTACGATAACGATAGCTACTGCCATCCAAAAAACCAAGACGGGTACTACAAAATGTAGTGAAACATTCAATAAATTGTCTGCCAGCATACACACGGAACTGCTTACTGCTGCGAGTACAAGCAATCCATCGGAGGTGCGTTGTTGAAGTACCCCCGTATTTTGTTTACTCTCACCGGGTTCAAGGGCATAACTGCGCAATGTTTTATAGGAAAATGCAAAAAATAATATCCAAATCCAAATAAAAACCCCAAGCCCTATGATACCGGTTTGCGATAATACTTCCAGTATCTCATTATGCGCATTATTTGCGTGAGTACGTAACTGCCGCCATTCAGGTATCTGCAAAAGATACTTAGACTGATAAAACGGGTAAAATAGTTCAAATACACCCCATCCTTTTCCTATAACAGGCCGCTCTTTAATCATATCCCAAGCGCATGACCATATGAGCACACGTTGATGCAGTGGCGGATAAACATTCTTTACAGCATGTTGTATTTCAGTCAATCGTTCCGTTACACGTGGATGGTATCCTGACACACTGCTTTGAGGCAATAATGAAAGTATGATCCCAAAAGTAATTCCAAGCGCAAGTAAGGTAGGTAATTGTGTTTTCATAACTTTTGGGAAAAAGTAGTAAAGTCCTGTAACAAAAACAATCAGCCCTGCAGCTAAACCCAGCCAGGATGAACGCGTAAGCGAACACACCAGTGCCCAAAAAACTATGCTGTTAATAATAAAGTAAAAAATACGTATTACAACATTTTTCGCGAGTATCAGTTTGTATAATAAAAAAGGTATTATTACTATTAGAAATGCTGACAAAAAATTAGGATTCCCGAAGGTGGACACACACCTGCCGCCGTAGGGGTTTAACACTTTTGGCCAAAATATTTCCATCCCAAAATACTGCATTATACCGTAAATAGATGCCAGGGTTGTGGTGATAAAGCATAGTGACAGAATATAATCAATTTTTTTATTGTCTTCCATAAACGTTACAAACATCCAGAACGCAAGTATCCAGTTTATGATAACAAACGCAACATTTTTGCCGGCTTCACTGTAAATACTGTAAAACAACTGGGGTAGAAGAGGGTGGAATAAACCATTCTTACCGAATTGCGGATGAGGAAAAACAAAACACGCTGTTATTGACAGAAAAATCACTCCTATGAATACGAGTAGCGGAATATCCAACGGCGTTTTATGGAATACAAATATTTTTTGTTTCAACGCAAGATAAAACCGGTATGCCCAAAAAAGGAGGATACAGATGTTTAACGTAACTATTTGTATATAATAAGGATTGCGTGTCATATCGGTAAAAAAAAGCAACGGGGTTACTATTAACAGGATAAAAATGAGGATACTGTTCAAAAGTTTACTCCAAGTGAGGCTAACAGTTTTTTAATATCTTCATTATTAGGTTCATACTCAAGTACTGTGCGTCCTGCGGCAACCGCATCAGCGCTGCGTCCGAGCCGCATACGCAGGATCATGAGGTTTCGCCATGCATGCGTATTTTTGGGGCCAAGTTTTGTTGCCTGGACGTATGCTTGTTCCGCTTCAGGGAAACGATTTTGCAGGTAATAAAAGTTGCCTAGATTAACCGATGTTTCGGTATGCTCATAGTACCGGCGTTTACCCCAGTCTTCCCACATAATATTGTGCGGCCCGGTCTTACAAATAAGAGGCGAATTCAGATGCGCTTTATACATTTCTTCTACTTTTTGCGGGTTTCCAAGTTTCATATACACATACGCCATGCGCGAATAATTTTGGTCAAATATCGGGTCGATTGTGCGATATTTCTCAAAATTCTCAAGTGCTTTCTCATAATTTTCTTTTGCTTTTACCGGATCATTGCGTTGAGCATAATACTCGCCGAGTTTCATATAGACCAACCCTGTCTGGTGATGTACCTGCACATAATTTGGTGCGGAACGTTTGACGTCATTGTATTTCCATAACGCGCGCTGAGTATCATCCCGTGGTTCAAGGTCACCCCATTCAGGGTGGAACGTTTTTTCCATGTTGAATCTATCATTAAAAACGTTACCCATGAAGTAATGGGTCATTATGAAATATGGATTATACTTTTTTACATTATTATAATGCTCAAGCGCAGTATTCCAGTCCCCGCGTTTTGAGAAATATATTGCAATATTATGTTCCTTATCAGCGATAAATAATCCGCGGTAAACGTTTACACAGTAAAGAGCGGTTAATACAATAACGACTTGAGAAATAAAGGAGAACACTTTGTTTTGTAATAAAGGCACTGCAAGGTTTTTGTTATCCGCGCTTTTTTCTGACGGCCCAATTAACGCGCCCAGAGTACCGAATATAAATCCGATGAATATACCTGAAGATACAAACCTTAGGGATACGCACATAAGGTTATGTGCGAGTAAGCCAAGTAACGACGATAAGACACCGAGTAATAAATATGCCCGCGGGTCAAGTTTCATTTGCTGCTTATTTTTTTCTTTTTTTACAGGGGGATCATTCCCGGAATTGTCCTGATTAAAATTTGTATACTGCCTCAACCGTTTGAATCCTGCTGAGAGGAAAGTAACAACAAGCCAGATGAATATCCCGAATCCCACCAAACCTTCGTCATACCATACTTCCAGGTATTCGTCTTCCGGATGGTCAGTTTCAGTATTATGCCGTCCTTCAACAAAAAATATTTGAGGCCTGCGATACTTGGGATAGGTTAGGAAAAATGTTCCGATACCGCTGCCAAACCATGGGCGTTTGAGTATCATTTCCCATGTTGACATCCATGTGTAAATACGGAATTTAGCGGAGTCCGTCCGTTGTTTCGTATAGTATGCTACTCCAATCGAGCATACGATGAGCAACGCGACGATCGCTATTGTCGCATACTTTTTTATAATTTCCTTTTTCGCGTGTGAAAAATATATTGATGCCACAAAAATGAATGAGGTTACTCCCGCAGTATATCCTATCCATGCGGCTTTTGATCCCGTAACCGCAACGTTAAAAGATACCAGAATAAACAAAAATATGTGAAACGGATTCCTTGCGCGAATGATCTGCGCTAATAGTATTGGTGTCATTACTACCAGGAAGTCACCAAAAAAGTTTGGGTTCCCGTGTGTTGAAAACACACGTGAGCCGAACGCTTTCCTCCAGATGAACGGGTCAAGCCCTGTTGGGCCGGGGGGATAAAAGTTTATATCCAAAAACTGTATCAATCCGTAAACCGAACTTATAGTACACGCGGCGATTACAAACCCAAATAAACGTTTTAACTGTTTCTCATCACTAAAAACATCCATTATAATCAGCGCAAAACTTACATAGCAAAACCTGCGCAGGAAATCCATGAAACTAGCAGCTTTGAACGGCGAATGCATATATGACACAGTTCCTGATATAAGAAAAAATACTAGTGGCAGCGCGAGCGGGAGAAACCCTGATAACGGCACCTTTTTTTCCTGAATAATTTTTACTAACCACGCGCAAATAAGCAGTGTACCGTAAATATGTAGTAACGTTATCTTGATCTGGCACGAATCGTATGTGCGCAGGTAAAACATTATTGTAATTGCGAGATAGGCTAATGGGAGATACCACAATAATACGCGTTTGGTATTGTAGAAGAATGATAATATAATGTCCGCTGTGGAGATAGCAAACAACGCGTAGAGTATAAAAGTTATGGTATCAACCGGGATCGTTTGCACTATCTTTCCTTCTTTCCTTCCTCAGCCATAATTGACAGATCTGCTATTCTATAAAATAATTTGTATACATTATACAATAATGCCAGCCGGTTATTTTTAAGATTAACATCTTCCACCATAACCATGACATCAACAAAAAAATTGTCCACCTCACCACGCAGGGATACTAATTGCGTTAACGCAGAGGTGTATTCGTGTTTTTCTATCAATTCCGTGATTGTTGAACTAAGAGTTGAGCATTTAGAATGCAGGTCCTGTTCCGTTTTTTGTGTTAACAACGCAGTGTCAACACTGAGTGTGTCGATATCCACATTTTTTTCTCTAGCTTGCCTTAAAATATTTGCTGCGCGTTTATACGCTATGGATAACGGTATATAATCAGGTAATACCCTCACTTTTTTCACGGCTTCAATACGTAAATACACTTCCGGGATTCTAGTGGCATCAGAATTCAATGTTGCACCGATTTCATCGAATTTATACCCACTATTCTCCAGCATAGTCTCTAACCGGGTACGCATAAATTGCATTAGGGATAATATAACATCATCTTTTTTCACGGCAAGTTTTACCGGTTCTGGTAATGTGTCATATGCATAATTAAATAAGGTGTCAAGTTTTAGATTCCACCCGTTTTCATTCAATATCCTTATAATACCCGTAGAAATTCTGCGTAACCCGTAAGGGTCGCGTGAACCTGTAGGAATGATACCAACCGCAAAATTTGCGGTCATAGTATCAACCTTATCCGCGATACTTACAATAGAAGCGGGTATACTTTGTGGTAATGTGCTTTCAGTAGTCAATGGCCAGTAATGTTGTTCTACTCCTTGGGAAACCACTGTGGTCTCACCATCAACTTCAGCGTATAACCGTCCCATTATGCCTTGTAGCTCAGGGTATTCAAATACCGTTTCAGTAGTAAGGTCATTCTTTGAAAGGTTAACTATTCTTGATACACTCTCACGTTCTTGCGTGCTGATATTGAGATTGGTACATAACCATTCCGCGATGATTCTTGTTCGTTGCATCTTTGCGTAAACACTACCTAACCGTTCATGGAACGTAATACTCTTAATTTTTTCCATTTTTTCGCTTAACTTTGTTTTTGTATCATTATTATAAAAGAATCTTGCGTCGTTCAACCGTGCGGTAAGAACTTTTGTGAACCCTGAGGACACTATGGCATACGCGTCTTTTGAAATTCCGTTGGCGATACCAACAAAATCGTTGGTAAGTTTACCGTGGTTATCAACAACAGCAAAACATTTTTGTTTTGACCTTAAACACGTAACCAGTACCTCACGGGGGAGTGAAAGAAATTCGGAATTATACTTTCCATGTACCGCGACAGGGTTTTCGGTCATCGCAACGGTTTCATCAACCAATCCCGGGTCGGTAAGGATCTTAGCACCGATTTTTTTTGTTATCCCTGAAAATTGGCTGATAATACTTGCTTTTCGTTGTTCAGGGTCAAGGATAACCTTATTTTTCTTCATAAGCTCAACATACTTATCCGCATCGGGAATAAGAATTTTTTTGTTCATATATAACGGGAAAATACTTTGTGTATATCTTCCGGACTGTACTCCTGCGATTTCAAGTTTAATTATTTCTTTACCATATAAAGCAACGATACGGCGTAACGGCCTGACAAATTTAAACTTTGATTGCTCCCAAACCATTGCTTTGGGTACATAGAGTTTTGTAATGCATAAACCAAATATTTGTTTCAGCAACAATTTAGTCGGGCTGCCCTTAATATGTTTTGTTATGCACATATAATTGCCGTTTGGCATGGCTTTAACAGTTAATTCGGAAAGTTCAACACCCTGTTTTTTTGCGAAGCCTATTGCGGCTTGCGTAAATATTTTGTTTGGATCAACTGCCACGCGTTCCGGCGGGCCAATTATTTCTTCAACAGTATCCTCCGCATTATCTGCGAGCCCGCGGATTATACACACAACTTTCCTTGGGGTTGAATAGGTTTCGATGCTTTTGCAGTTAAGTTTTGCTGCCTCAAGTTGTGTTTTGATAAAATCACCGAACTGCATTTGTATTGAAGAAAGAAACCGTGCGGGGATTTCTTCCACCCCGAGTTCCAATAATGCGGTAACATTTTTATTCTTACTGTTTTTTTGTTTTACTGCCATATACTACTTCACCTCTGTGTTCAGTAACTGAACATACGCTCTTGCAGTCCTGCAGGCAAGATTACGCACACGCCCTACAAAAGAAACACGTTCAGATACAGAGATTGCTCCTCGTGCGTCTAACAAATTAAACGTATGTGAACATTTGAGCACATAATCGTATGCGGGAAGGACTAGTGTTTTTTCAAGTAACCTAAGGCATTCACGTTCGTAATCCACAAACTGCCTGCGCAGAAGTTCTACATCAGCTTCTTCGAAATTATATCGTGAAAACTGTTTTTCATCCGCAAGGTGTACATCTCCGTATTTAACACTATCATTCCATTGAATATCATAAACACTATTTTTTTTCTGGATATACATAGCCAACCGTTCAAGGCCGTATGTGATCTCAACAGTTATAGGATCAAGGTCAATCCCGCCGATTTGCTGGAAATATGTGTACTGCGTTATTTCCATACCGTCAAGCCATACTTCCCAACCCAACCCCCACGCGCCAAGTGTCGGTGATTCCCAGTCATCCTCAACGAATCTTAGGTCATGCAATGCAGGCGAAATCCCTATGTTTTTTAAACTTTCAATATATATGTTTTGTATATCTTTCAACGGCGGTTTAATAACTACCTGATACTGGTAATAATGCTGTAAACGGTTAGGATTTTCTCCGTACCTTCCATCAGTCGGGCGGCGTGAGGGTTCAACGTATGCCGCAGCCCAGCGTGAAGGTCCTAAGCACCGCAGAAAAGTTGACGGGTTAAATGTACCCGCACCTTTTTCCAAATCATATGGCTGCGCGATTAAACATCCGCGTTTTGACCAAAACTGTTCGAGTTTAATAATAATTTCCTGAAATGTTAACATCTTGCTACCGTCATCTCTAATTGTATAAAGATTAAACTTTATTAATAAACATATATGATAATTTTTTATATCAATATTTACAACTACTTTTTAGTGTTTACTTTTTGCAAAGCCCGGTGAGTAAATGATTAAACCTGCTGGTCTTTAAGGTGTAATGCAACAACTGTGCTGCGTATGCTTCATAGATTGCAGTGTATTCTATGTCAAACATTATATCCGGAGATGTGATTTTAGGAACATCGGATTCCATAAATTCTGACAGCCGGGATATAAGGCCGGGAGTAAGCGGTTGCTGGGAATAATAGTTACGGTATGTCAGGCACTTTCCGCAGATAATACCGCCTTCTTCTGCAATGAAGTAAACATCTTCATTCTCAAGTTTTGACGTTTCACGGTCACAAAATATGCACCCACCAAGTTTAAGTTTATACCCTAAATACTCAAATGCGCGGGTTAAGTAAGAAGAAAATATACTATAACTCAAGTAATTATCCGTCGCGGTATTTATTTTTATCAGGGTATCCGAGAGAAGATTAAATAATGCTGTGCTGGACTCACCGTGCGGAGTAAGCGAATTTGTAATATCCACACATTTTAAGGCAAGTAGTGTTTTCAAAAAATCCCCGCGGATACCGTTGAATGAATCAATAATCTTTATTCCTGTAATTATATACCAGTTCTTGGTGTAACTAAAATGCAGTTGTATCTCAGCCAAAGTAAGAACGTCAACACAGATGAGATGCGCTAGCATATATTTACTACTGCGTGCAAGGGAAACACATTTTCCGGTATCTTTGGTGTACCATGTAAGTATACGGTCCGCTTCGCGGTAGGGTTGTTGCTTTAAGAGTATGGCAGAAGCCTTAAATGACTGATGTTCCATCTTTACTTCTTTATAATTTTCACTTTGGTTACTCTCCTGCGGGTAGATTCAATGATTTCAACTTTCACGGTATCCCACATACGGGTTTCGCCTTTAGTCGGTACTTTACCAAAAAGGTCCAGTACCCAGCCGTTTAGAGTTGAGAAATCGTTTTCCGGTAATTGTAGCCCAAGTTCAGTATTAACCTTTGAAAGTTCAGTATCGCCGGGTATAAGATACGACCCGTCCGGGTTCGGTGATATTTTTAGTTCCTTCACATCATATTCATCATATACATCACCTACAATTTCTTCCAACAAGTCTTCGATAGTAACAATTCCCGCAGTACCGCCGTATTCATCTACCACGACTGCCATATGGTAATGTCCGGACTTGAATTCAGATAATAAGTCAGTAACTTTTTTTGTTTCGGGGACAAAAAAAGCGGGACGTACAAGATCGGGAGGTAAAATCAATTCGCTGTTTCTCCAAAAATTAAGGAGGTCACGCGCGTATATAATACCAACAATATTATCCAGGCTCTTGTCATAAACCGGTATCCTAGAATAACCGGCCTCAATAATTTTTGGGAGAAGGTCTTCATGTTTTATGTTTAAATCAATGGCAAACATTTTTACGCGTGGCACCATAACCTGTCCCGCGATGGTTTCCCGGAAGTCAATTACATTTTCAAGGATTTCAGAATCCTTTTTAGGCAATACTTTATCAATTTCATCCGCAGCGAGTAATGTTTTAAATTCGTCAAGGTTGGGAAACGGTGTCTCGAGTTCGAGCTTTCCTGCGAATGGTGCTATGAGCATTTCTGAAAGTTTGATGAGAAACGCAATAAAGCCGGATGCAAGGTTATTAACATGATAAAAAAACGGTAATGAAAAAAAAGATACTGTTTCAGCGTTTATCTTACCGTAGACCTTAGGAACAATTTCGCTGAGGTACAAAATCAGCATAGTAGCGAGAATTTCCAACCAAAAGAACAACGAGTCATTAGGATATATTTTATTAATATCCCAAGCGATTGAAGTCATTACAACACTAGCGCCGATCATCGTAAAGTTTGTACCGATAAGCATCAGGGAGAGTAAAGAGTTAAACTTTTCCTGCCAGAACTTGAGATATTTTTTTGGGTATATATTCTTGTGTTCATACTCCCTTACTTTTACAGGGGATAACGCAGTTAACGCAGTCTCGCTCCCAGAAAAAAATCCTATACCAGCAAGGAAAAGGAAAAACAATGTTAGTTTCATAGATATAATTATTAATAACATTGTAGTATTCACCCAACTTTCTTTGTGTCGTATTCGTCAAGGATTTCACCAACAAGTTCTTCAAGAATATCTTCCAGTGTGATTATTCCTATTGCAACACCTGTTTTAAAATCATTAACCACCGCGATATGTGCGTTGTTTTTACGAAAATCGTCAAGCAGGTCACGTACTTTTTTGTCATACGGGATAAACAGTACCTGTCTTAAAAATTTACCGGTAATAAATTTTTTTGTGAAACCATCAGAGTTCAGGGTATCGCTTGCTTTTAAGTATTGCAACAAGTCTTTGACTAAAATATAACCCATGATTTTTGTGGGGATATTATCATACACAGGTATGCGCGTATGGCCGGATTCTATGATATAGTCAATAAACTTTTCTTCCGGGAGTAAAATATTTACACTATCAACCTTCTCAAGCGGTGTCATAATATTCTTTACTTCCAAAACGGTAAGAGCGATTGCGCGGCGGAGCATTGTGATGGTTTCTGTTTCATGCGCGGCATGAGATCCCTGGGGTATATTCTGAAGGATAAGGGAAAGTTCTTCTTTCGACAAATACGGGCTTGGTGATGCTTTGGGATATAACGAAAAAACGTTGCCTACCAGCCAGTCGGATATTATTGCTAACGGTGCCAATACGCGTTCCACAAAAGAAAGGATGGGAACAAACAACAGTGATACTTGTTCTGGATACCTGCGGGCTAGAAGTTTAGGCGTAAATTCTGACAATACAACAAGTGTTAGAGTACCTCCGATCCATGCGATGGTTTCTAGTAACTGCTGATGCACGTATTTTGAGAACACGGATAATAAAAATAGTGTAATCAATGTGGAGAAGGCTATATTAACAATGGTATTCCCAACAAGGATTGTTACTAGTATACGCTGCGGGGACACTAACCAGCGGTTATAAAACTTCTGATATTTCTTATTTTCTTCAATAATCTTACGTATACGGAACTTTGGCAGCGATGTTATCGCAGTTTCTGAACTTGAAAAAATGAATGAAAACGTCAGGCATAAAACAATTGAGAGTGTAAGAATAAACATGCCCATAAAAAACTACTTTCCTTCTAAACCCATAAATGCCTGAAGAATATATTCTTGTTTTTCCCACATAAGGCTTGATTGTTTTTTTGTGTAATCTTTCCAATCATATGAATGCAGCATTCCATGGATAACTACTCGTGTAAGTTCTTCACTAAAAAGCTGCTGGTGTTCTTTTGCCTGTCGAGCGCATTGCGGTGCGTTTATATAAATATCTGCCTTATCTTCCGGATAATTGAAGGTAATAACGTCAGTTATATTTTTGCGGTTAAGAAATCGGAAGTTTAACTTAATTATTTCTTTATCATTAACAAAAATAATATTGCGATCCGGAGAATGTTTTTGAGAGAAATGCTTCAATGATATTAATGTGAACAATGCGGCTGTACGCATATTTTCCCGCATTTTAGCAGGGATACTGACGTTTTTCTGAAGGTTCCACACTTTGATCATATGTTTACTACCGTACCTTATCCATTTTTCTTGCTATTAGAGTCGGGATATTCTATCCTTGGATGGTAAATACCAATAAGAGTTTTAGCAAACCGATCCCCAACCTTGTGGAGGTCAGCAAGAGTTATGGGGCAATCATCAAACTGCCCGTCAGTAAACTGGTTATTGATTATCTGCAGGACAAGGTCTTTTATCTTTGGAGGCGTAGGTTTCTTTATACTACGCGTAGCAGCTTCAACAGCGTCCGCAAGCATTATAATCGCCGCTTCTTTTGTCTGAGGTTTAGGGCCGGGATAACGAAAACTATCTTCAGATACTTCGCCTTCACTGTTCTCCAATACTTTATGATAAAAAAACTTTATCAACGATGTCCCATGGTGCTGCTGTATGAAATCTATGATCACACGGTCTAAGTTGTATTTTAGTGCGAGGTTAACCCCTTCTTTCACGTGGGAGATAATTATCAAACTCGAAACTGAAGGACTTATTGTATCCGCCGTATTTGTTTGTTGAATAAGCTGATTTTCAATAAAGAACTCGGATTTTGATAGTTTTCCGATATCATGAAAATACGCGCCTACACGGCAGAGTAAAGAGTTTGCGTGTATGATATCTGCCGCTTGTTCCGCTAACGAAGCTACAAGTAGTGAGTGATGAAACGTACCCGGTGCTTCCATCGATAATTGTTTTAACAATGGATGGTTCGCATCAGATAATTCTAACAGCCTTATGTTTGACGTCCGCGCAAATGTTATCTCCAGATACGGCAAGATTCCAAGGGTAAGGATAGTGGACGCCAGCGCGTTTGCAACGCCGTACAAAATATACATCGGCATGTCCCATATCTTCCATCCATTTAGCAAGCCAAGTAGTACCATAGTTAACGCGTTAAATCCGACAAGTTTTAACCCGGTCTGAATGAAATCTGTGCGTTGCCGGATCTTTATAACGTTTAACAATCCAAAAATGTTTATTAGAAGGTTGTACAAGAAGTAATTGAATTCCATACCGTTAACCATCGCAAGTAGGGTGGACAATAACATAGTACTCAACATTGACAGCCGGAAAGATATCAGTGTGGCTATAAGCATTGCGGTTGTCGTTGTGGGTACAAGATACGGCGATATTTTAAGAAACCGCCCTGTTTCAATCAATATCATTGACAATATTACTAATAAACAAGCAAGGATTAACGCATCGTTGTCCCGTATAAGCCTGTGTGTATCGTGTTTTAAATAATAGATTATGAACCCAAAAAATGTGGCGGTAAATATAAGCATTGCAAGGGTTTTAGGATAATCAATTCCAGTGTCAGTAATAACGGTTTCCAGTGCAAGGACAATAAAAAACAAAAATGCGGTTATCCCGGCAAAATATATCGCCGAGAATTTTAGGTCCCGTTGCCAAAAAAGCAACCGCCAGCGTGATGTCGCAAGGCCGCTATCCCGGTGTTTAAGCCAGTCAAGCAGTTGTGTTAACAATGAAATCGATAATTTACGTAAACGGTATCTCATATTTATCAGTATCCTGTCCTGTGATTACCCATTCTCTCCATCGCTATTACCTGCGTTTTCATACTTTGCGAATGCGCGGATAATATCTTTCACAAGTTTATGTCGTACAATGTCAGTATCTTTGAATTCAACAAATACAATACCCGGTATTTTGGACAATACTTTTTGTACCACAACCAACCCTGAAGCTGATTTATTGGGGAGATCTATCTGTGTGATATCGCCTGTTACGACTACCTGTGAGTTAAACCCTGTACGGGTGAGGAACATCTTCATTTGTCCGATTGTAGTATTTTGCGCTTCATCCAGTACGATAAACGCATCGTCTAGCGTACGTCCGCGCATATACGCCAAAGGTACGATTTCAATAATATTTTCTTCACGTAATTGCTGAAACCGGTCCGGGCCAATCATAGCATACAACGCGTCATACAACGGGCGAAGATACGGATCTACTTTATCAGAAAAATCTCCCGGGAGAAACCCAAGTTTTTCACCGG
>Ga0265292_1000881_pt1 | contig 32249 bp, 28 predicted proteins | sample Munlanlewell296A_FD_189080 | JGI IMG/M metagenome (GOLD analysis project Ga0265292, IMG submission 189080) | Leachate microbial communities from a municipal landfill in Southern Ontario, Canada - Leachate well 296A | ecosystem: Engineered > Solid waste > Landfill > Unclassified | place: Canada... | reverse complement strand
TAACTTAATTCGGTCACGTTGGCAAGTGTCTTTCGACCGGCTATGTCTTTGCAATAAATTGAATCGGGAATATTATCAATTACGGTACGCAATAATAACCGCTCTTTTTGTAAGCTTCCCTCTGCATGTTTGTGCTCGGTAATGTCACGGAAAGACCACACACGTCCAATTGAAGTATCACTCATTATTAGTGGCGCTGAATATCTTTCAAAAATTCTTCCATCCTTAAAAAGAAGCATATCCAAATCTTCTTCAGTTGAGTTGTAGAGTTTTTTCACTTTCGAAATAAAATCTTCCGGGTTGACCAACTGATCCAAAATAAAATCCAGCAATACGTTGTCATCACCGGAATCAATTAAACTTTGTGGGATATTCCAAAGTTGAGCAAATCGCCCATTGGTTTTTATCACTTTACCATTACCGTCAACAGCCAATATACCATCGGCAGTAGATTGAAGAATAACATTCAACTTGATTTCATTTTCACGAAGAGCTTCTTCCGCACGTTTACGAGTGGTGATATTGCGGCCAATTCCAACTAAACCAAGGATAATTCCTTTCTCATCTTTTAACGGAATTTTTGATGTGAGCAACCATTGCTTTTCCCCTTTCTCATCAAGTAAATATTCTTCTCTGTTAAGTATCGGTTGACCTGATTGTATAACTAATTGATCGTCTGAAAAAAATCCTTCCGCAAGTTCTTTTGGATAAAAATCAAAGTCGGTCTTCCCTAAAATTTCTTTTTCTGTCTTTACTCCCGAATAACTTAATTCGGTCACGTTGGCAAGTGTCTTTCGACCGGCTATGTCTTTGCAATAAATTGAATCGGGAATATTATCAATTACGGTACGCAATAATAACCGCTCTTTTTGTAAGCTTCCCTCTGCATATTTGTGCTCGGTAATGTCTGTGACAATCCCTAATATCGCGTTTTCACCTTCATAGTTAATTATTTTAAATGCGGTAGAAGTTTCTATTCTTCTTTTGTCTTTTGTTATCAAAGTTAAGTCGTAAGAATCTTTCGCTTTGCCTTTGTAACGATTGGCAAAATTTTCTTTAACCATTTCAATATGTTCCGGTGCAATTATATCAAGAAAGTTAAATCTTGGATCTAAAAATTCATCTCTTGTATAACCAAGAATCTCTTCGCATTTTTTATTTACATAAACTACACGACCTGCTTTATTAATGAAAATCATATTAGGAGATTCTTCCAATAAGCTTCTAAATTTCTCTTCGGATTCTTTCAATTCTGATTCTGTATGTTTGCGTTCGATGGCTTCATTCTTAAGAACTTTGTTTTGTAAAACAAGTTTTATAGAGAGAATGAGAAATAAAAGAAACGCAATAACTATTACTACACTTGCTCTAAGTACATCGAAGACTATTGAACTCTTCCATCTGTCTGCATCGTAATCCATTCCAAATACTGCTATTGTTCTCCCCGTTGATTCGTCTTTCATTGGGACAAGTACACTTACCCACGTTCCCCATCTATCGGTAATAGGAGGAGTAATTAATTCTTCTGCACTATCAAAAAACTTTATAAAACTCGTATCAACTTCAGAATACTCTTGTCCGGGGGGTGAATAGTCTTTAGAATTTTCCGGTTCGGAATCTGCGATAAAAAAAATCTTCCCTTCTCTTTTTGTAAATAGGTAAACAAAGCGTGCATCAGAAAGAATGGATTTAATATTGATCAGTCTCTTTTTTATACTCACATAGGCTATAGTTCCGGCATCTTCTTGCACTCCGCTAAGTTTTTTTAACATTTCCCCATTTAGAGAATTCGCTGCAATCTTAGCTGTCTTTATTGCTTCTTCTGAATTTTGCTTCACAACGCGATTCCATGTATAACGTATGGACACTGCCCCTGAAATAGCAATTAGCATAAATATAAGTAGTACAACAACGGAGGATTTTCGAGTCAAAAAATCTTTGCTCATTTTAAAAATTCTTTTTTCCATAATTTCTGCTCGCCATTTTAGACTTCTAAATTGACCTGACACTTTTTCTTTGTTAAGTCTCACTAGTATTCTTTATTTCGCTGCCGGTTTCCCTATACGCCTTCCTTTGCCAACTACCTTCCCACTATGCCTATCACACTTGTTAATAAAACAGGTCCCTCACATTTCTTAAATGGTGGTGTACTCATTTCATCTACCTGCTTTATAACCACGGTTTGTTTTTCTTGTATAATTCCTTCTTTTATTTTTTTATTAAATTTATTATTGTAAGAAGAAAAAGAGTAGAAGTTTTTTCTGTGTCTCGAATTATTTCTGCATTAGCTATCGGAGGAGTTTTCACGTTAGCTTGAGTATTTTGTTTAATTGATGTGCCAAAACTAAAACTACTTATGCTTATTCCCAAGTAAAAAATAAAAAATCGTTCCTACAAACCTTAATCTTTCACAGCATTCTACCTTCGCTTTACTTTTTATTGCAATTTAAGGTGCAAATATGGTTACCCGCATTTCCAACATAATAAAAAAAGATTATAATGTGCTTGAACAAACGCTCATACATGAGCGTGGTTGAGCTTACCATTGTTCAACGCTGCAAGATGAGGACAGCAAAGTAAGTGAAATCTGTTTCGAGTGGCGGACTTCTTTGGCAAGTAGTAACTAAAAAGCCGACTGTGAAGTCGGCTTAATTTTAACACGGGCTGCAATCGAGGAATTCATTGTGAAGTTAAATACAGAAAGTAAAGTCACCACAGAATGTGAAACTAAGGGACACCCGGTCCAACAATAGAGCCTAATCAAAAGGACTCGATTTGATTCCCTGATAAAAACTGAAAAAAAATTTTTATGGAGATTTTTGATTTGCCCTATAAAGCAAAAAAGCCTTACAGGTATTGACCTATAAGGCTTTGCAATTACGGTGTAAATTAAATTGTTGAATTCCGCCAAAGGGCGGACAAGCTGTTTATTTGTTTAACTGTTTAATTGCCCCTTCAACAATTCAACTCCTCAACCTTTCAACTCCGCCGAAGGCGAATAAACTCTTCAACAATTCAATTCCCCAATTGAGACTTTCTCAAAGCATTCAATTGATTAGATATTTCAGCTATTTTTGTTTTCGCTTCAGCCAATACTTCACCGGAAATATAATTTAGATCATATGCGATATAAAGTTGATTCAGAACTTCCATGAGACTGCTATATGCCAAATTGGTAAAATGAGCCTGATCTTTTGATGAAATTCTTGATGAACCTTCAGCAAGGTTTGAGGCAACTGATATGACTGCCCTTCTTATTTGGTCTACCAAACAATAGCGTTCTTGCTTAGGAAAAGTATTGGTAATTTTATAAATAGAACCGACCAGCTCTCTAGAATTTTGCCAAACTCTTAATTTTTCAAATACAAATTGATATTCCATTTTTACCTTTCAACAATTCAACCCCTCAACAATTCAACTTTTCAACCAAAATTCTCACAATCCTCTCCGCCGCTTTCCCATCCCACAACTCCGGAATTTTCCCAATTTTCTTTTTACCGGATAAAATTTCTACCGCTGCTAATTCCGCTTTTTTGAAATCAGTTCCGACTAAATGATTTGTCCCGACTTCCACCGTAACTGGACGCTCGGTATTATCCCGCAAAGTTAAACATTGAACACCGAGATAAGTGCTCTCCTCTTGTATTCCGCCGCTATCAGTAATAACTAATTCACAATTTTTTACGAGCGAAATAAAATCAAGATAACCTATCGGATCCGTTAAAATAATATTTTCATTTAAAAATGATTCTAAGCCGAATGCCTTAATATTAGCTCTCGTTCTCGGATGAATTGGGAAAACTATTTTTCTTTTCTCACTTAAATGATTCAACATCTCAATCACTTCTCTCAATGATTTTGCTTCATCAACATTGCTTGGACGATGGAGAGTAACGAGTAAATAGGCAGTAGGCAGTAGGCAATAGGTTTCAAGGATAGTGGACTTATCAACTTTCGGCAGGTAATGTATCAGACTATCTATCATGCAATTGCCAACGAAGAATACCTTCTCATCACTTATGCCAGAGTTCTTAAGATTTTCAAGTCCGCTTTTTTCAGTAATAAACAGAAAATCTGAAATAGTATCCGTCAATACTCTATTAATTTCTTCCGGCATTTCCTTATCAAAACTCCGCAGACCAGCTTCTACATGCGCTACCTTTATATGCAGCTTCACCGCAGCTAGACTGCATGCAATAGTAGAATTCACATCTCCCACAACTATAACCAAATCAGGTTTTTCTTGTAAAAGGATTTTCTCAAACTCGATCATCACTTTAGCAGTTTGTTCTGCATGAGAACCCGAACCAACACCCAAATAAAAATCTGGTTTCGGAAGTTCCAATTCATCAAAGAACACCTTCGACATCTTTTCATCATAATGCTGCCCCGTATGACAGATTAGATGGTTGATGGTTAATGGTTGATGGGCGATGGATGAATTCTTTTCTTCTTCCTTTTTACTTTCTCCGCCTTCGGCGGATTTCCACTTTCCACTTTCCTCTGACAACTTCTCAAACGCTTTGTGCAGCGGTGCAACCTTCATAAAATTAGGACGCGCACCTACAACTGATATTATTTTTAGCATATTTTTTATTGTTTAATTGTTTAACTAAAATCCTACAATCCTTCTCAGCTTTAGCTGATCAGCCTCTGGCTGCTGCGTCAGCCTCCGGCTGCTGCGTCAGCCTCCGGCTGAAAATCCTTCAATCCAAAACTCGGCATCACGCTAAAGCGTAACGCTCCACAAAAAAACATCATAAATGATGTTGAAATTTTCAGTTATTAGTTTTCAGTCCGCCGCGGCGGATCAGTCTTCAAACTTGTAATCTTTTAATCTTTTAATCTTTCCATCTATCATAATTTGCAATTAGTGAAGAAGCCGGAATATTGAGTTTATTATTCAGCGTTCTTATCATTGATAAACTCAATTTCCTTTTTCTATTTAAGATTTCAGAAGTTCTACTTTTAGACCCGATAATAGAGACTAATGCGGCAGCATCCATATTGAGTTGTTCTAACCTGAACTTAATAGCTTCGATAGGATCAGGTAATTTAATAGGGAAAACTTTTTCTTCATAATCTTCAACCAGTATTGAGAGTAATTCCAATTCGTCATATTCGTCGGAATTTGTTGCTAATTCCTTTTGCAGTAATTCATATATTCTTGAAAGTGCTTCTTTATACGCTTTCTTTGTTCTGACAGGTTTAACACGCATGTTATTATCTTTATCCATACTTAATTTCCTTAACATTTATTTTATCATATTCCTTATGAGTACCTACCCAAACTACAAAAACGATTTTAATTTTATATTCAATATCAACCACCAAACGATAATTATTCCCTTTGATATTAAATACAACCCTTTTCTTTGTTATTATTGAGGCATTATGATATTGCCTCTTAACTTCATTTGGCGATGACCATAAAGCATCAGCTATTTCATCAAACCATGCTTTTAATGACTGCTCACAATCGGGATATTTTTCCCAAAATTTTATAAGTGTTTTTCTTGAAATAATTCGCATAAGTTAATAAACAAATATATGAAAAGTTCCCATATTGGGAAACATCAAATTAAAGTTGTATACTATAATTACCCATTCATTCCCGTCGGATTGTCGATATATTCATGTCCGTCCTCTGGCGGAATTGTCGATTGACGAATGAAAAATCTTCAATCCTTCTCAGCTTTGGCTGATGAGCCTCCGGCTGCTGCGTCAGCCTCCGGCTGAAAATCATTACTCCTTCTCAGCTTTAGCTGATCAGCCTCCGGCTGCTACGTCAGCCTCTGGCTGAAAATCTACATTCCTTCTCAGCTTTAGCTGATCAGCCTCCGGCTGCTGCGTCAGCCTCTGGCTGAAAATCCCCAATCCTAAAATCCCAAACTCCGCATCACGCTAAAGCGTAACGCTCCACAAAAAAAACATCATAAATGATGTTACACTTAACTGCCAACTGCTCACTGTTTCTCCTTACTCATTTCTCTCTACTCCCTACTGCTTTTTTCCTGTGTATTTGAGTCTTATTATATTTCCAAAGACAATTGATTTTTTACGAAATCCATGAATTCTCTAAATCCCATGAATAAATCTTTTGAGAAGGGGGGTTCTATAACATTATTCTGTTCTTTGAAGTGAAAATGAAAAGGAAACGATTCTAATTGGCGCCATTTAATATCGGGAAAATTATCGTATCTGTATATATCATTAAATTTATTTTTTGTCTCCCAGTGAATTCCAAATTTATCTTTTAATTGCGTAGAGATATTAACATCAATAAAACTTTTATCAACAAGAATTATTCGTAATTTATAATCTAAGAAAAACGAATATTCAACAACCGATGAATATTCTCCATCCGCAATGTGTTTAACTGCTTGTAAATTCTTATTCAAAATTCTTTAAGCAAATTTTCTGTTTTTTCTTTTTCTGCCTGGAGATTGTCAAATAAAAAGAAATCGTCATATCCAACGTTCTCAGATATACTCCCTTCTAAGATTTTTTGCTCCATTTCAAAAATATCCTTTACGCCGTATTTTTTCGAAATCAAAAACATCTCCGATTCAATCTTAGAAGATTTCTGTTTCAGATAAGATTCCAAACTTTCTTTTAAAAGAACATCGGGACTAATATTAAATTCATTTGCCGCTTTTTCAATTATTGTCATTTTCGTCCTTTGTTTTTTCCAAATTTATACTTTTTATTGAAGCATTTCAATCCCATTTGAGTTGTTTATTTATTCCCGACCGTCCTTTGGCGGAATTGTCGATACCCTTGGATTTTCGATTGTTGATTTATGCCCGTCCGTCCTCCGGCGGAATTGACGAATAAAAAAACAACCTTTCTCAGCTTTAGCTGATCAGCCTCCGGCTGCTGCGTCAGCCTCTGGTTGAAAATCCCCAATCCTAAAATCCAAAACTCCGCATCACGTTAAAGCGTAACGCTCCACAAAAAAACATCATAAATGATGTTACATTTAACTGCCAACTGCATATTGCCAACTGCCCTCTGCCGACTGCCCTCTGCCAACTGCCCTCTGCTCTTCATTCTTCAATCCTTCTCAACTTTAGCTGATGAGCCTCTGGCTCAAATTTATCAATCTCGTAATTTTGTAGTTTTTTTCAACCGGTTTTATTCAAAAAATTCTGCATGAGAACCGCAACGGATAAGAATTAGTGTTTCACCTTCAATCTTATAAATTAGCAAAAAATCAGGCGCTAAATGGCATTCCCTGCAATCTTTATAATCACCTTTTAGCGGATGATCGAGAAGTCTTTTATTTAAAGGTTTCCCTTCGGTAAGAGAAATAATAGTCTCTTTTAATTGAAGTAATTTCTTTTCCAACTTCTCTACTCTCTTAAAATCCTTCTTAAATCTCTTTGTAAAGACAACGCTTAATTTCAAGATTTCAAATCCTCTAATAAACTATCAATCGAATCATGTCTTATTGAAAACTCCCCTTTTCTCGCTTCTTCAATTGCTAATTTAGTTTCTTGATTAGGAATAGAAAGTGTGAAAGGTAATCCCCGGGTTAAGACAACATTTTTATAAAATAATCTCACCGCTTCGGATTCTGTTAACCCGACAATTTCAAAAATTTTTTCTGCTTTTTTCTTTAACGCCGGCTCCAACCTTGCCCTAACCGTTGCTGTTTTAACTGCCATTTTGTATCTCCATTTTGTTTCACATTTGTGCTACAAAATAAAATAAATTCAAAGACAAAACAATTCATTTATTCAGTCGCCGGTAGGCAGTAGGCAGTGAGCAGAAGTCAGAAGATAAAAGATAAAAGATAAAAGATAAATAATAAAATTAAAAGTCCTTTGGCGGAAGTGTCGATCCTGTGAAATAATCCACGCCAAAGGCGGGTAAAAGTCTAAGAATTCACGGGACAGGTTGATGAATAAAAAAATCATCTGTCATCAACCCTTCTCAGCTTTAGCTGATCAGCCTCCGGCTGCTGCGTCAGCCTCTGGCTGAAAATCCTAAAATCCAAAACTCCCAAACTCCGCATCACGCTAAAGCGTAACGCTCCTCAAAAAAAACATCATAAATGATGTTCTGGTTCAAATGCCTACTGCCGATTGCCAACTATTTACTGCTCAACTCTTTCCCATCCCATAGTCTCACGGTCTCAAAGTCTCCTCACCATCCTAAAACCTTCATTCTTAATTCCTTAATTCCTTCATTCTTAATTCCTTTATTCTTCAATCCTCACAACCCATACAGTAAACTAACTCCAAACGAATGATTGGCACCGATTTCCCAAGACGGAGTTCTTGTCTTATCTTCATCGGTAACATTTGAATATTGATAATAAACTTTGCCCAAGAGATCGTGGAGGTATTCGTAACTGACTTCAAAGCCGATGTTTGTTTCATTCCTCCTTAAGCCATAGAGAAAAGCTTCACCTGGATCTTCATATTGATTTGCAATCGCACTCATTCCACCGCGACGAATATACTCTCCCCAAACCTTTGTCTCCAATCCTCTGATAAATCGATAATCGAATTGAAGGAAAATCTGGTCGGCATTCTGCCCAATAAAATGCCCCAACAAATAATTTGCATTAGTGTAAGTTTGTGTAGGAATCCAATTTGAATAAACCCAAGGAAGAATTCTTGTGTATTCTAATCTCGTCATCAACCCATGTACGCCGAAATCATAAACGGCTGTACCAACGGTATATCCAAATTGATTTCTGTCCGACTCCCCTTTGAGGAATCTTGTTAAAGAGAACTCATCTAGAAAAGCAGATCCGTAAAGCTTAAACCCTAGCGGATGATAATAATTCCAATCCATAAAGATGGAGCCATTATTGCCGCTTTCTGCTCCACCAAAAGTTATAGCATGATCTACCGAGCGGTAAAATAAGAAAGGAATAAAGTATCCCATATAAGGCGATTTATCACTGTAAATAATTGTTTCTCCTACCGTAACTGACAAATTTTCTATTGGCTTTATCTGCAAAGCATGCATCACAAAATATTTTTCCCTCTCAAAGGTTCTTGGATTGCCGTTTAATTCCGTCCTGTATGTTGCAAGACTATCAGTCACCCTTGAAAGCAGCCACCCATGCATGAAGTAATAGGTAAACCATTTAGCAGGAGTTAATCTAAAATAAATTGAGGGGAAGGATGGAGCTTTTGTAGATAAAACCAATTGCGATCTATACCCGCTTCCTAAAGTAAAAAATTCTTTTGTTAGTCCTGTTGTTATCCAGCTATTACCGTATAGTATTGAACCCGTCGTTTCGCTGAATTCTATGCTGTTATTTTTATTCTGGCTAAGCACAGAGCCGGTTTCGGGAGTAAATTGCTTAGTAATGTCAACCGTTTTCCCCTCTTCTAAATTCTCCTCAAACCGGAGACTGAATCCAAAATGTTGATCTATTTCACCATACATCTTAAATCCCCAAGCACGCTTATAATAACTCTCCTTCGCTATACTCCCCATTGTTATAAGAAAAGAAGGCGAAAACGAAAAAGTGAAAAGTGAATCGTGGTAATAGAATGGTCTCATTCTTCTTTCGTTCGATCTATTAAGCACTCCATCCTGCAAATCACTCACATAATTTTCATTCCCCCGATTCATTTCATCGTAGTACTCTTTTTTATACCACTCCAGCTCTTCTTTTTCTAAAGTTGTCAAACTTAACTGACTGCCAACTGCCGACTGCCGACTGCTGACTGCTGACTGCTGACTGCTGACTGCCCTCTGCCAACTGCCCTCTGCTCCCTGCCTTTCATTCTTCAATCCTTCATTCTTCAATCCTTCATTCATCAATCCTTCAATCCCCTTCAGATACTCCCCTATCTCCTTCCTCGTCAATTGCTTCTGGAACTCATTACTTATAATTACTCCCTTCAAACTCATCCGTTCCAAATACTCATAAACTCCGTGCGGCTTTACGGGCTCGAACACTGCCTGCCCTAACGATGGAATTTGTATTAAAATTAATATCAGAGTTAAAACTACTTTACTTTTCATAATTCACTTTTTAATTTTTTTCTTTTACAAACAAATATAATGAGTGTCACTATCATAAACCATCATAACAAAATCCGTTTAATCTGTGTCCCATCGTTTTTCTTCCTGTCCTAAAACAAAAAATCCTGCTAAAGCAGGATTTAATGTTGAGAAAAACTCTATCCAAAATTTCTACTTTGTTTTCTTAATGACCCTAGCGGGAACGCCAGCTACAATTGAGTTTGCTGGAACATCTTTCGTTACCACTGAACCGGCGCCAACAATAGCATTCTCTCCAACCGTTACACCGCATAAAATTGTTGAGGATGAACCGACTGAAGCACCCTTTTTAATAAAAGTTTCAACAACTCTCCAATCTGCTTCGGTTTGTAAACCGCCATCTTCTGCAGTAGCGCGGGGATATTTATCATTAATGAATGTTACGTTGTGTCCGATAAAAACATTATCCTCAATGTGAACACCTTCACAGATAAAAGTATGTGAAGAAATTTTACAGTTCTTACCAATAAAAGCATTTTTTTGTATCTCAACAAAAGTTCCCACTTTGCTGTTATCATCAATAGAGCAGCCATAAAGATTAACAAAATCAAAAATCTTTACATCTTTCCCAAGTTTAACATTATTGATATTTTTCTTTTCCATTTTATTTCTCCCTTGATTATTTCTCTTACTTTCTCAGCCAAAGGCTGATCCGCCTCTGGTGGATACTTGTCACTTGTTACTTTTCACTATTCACAATTCCCCATTCACTTCTTTCAATCAAGCTCAACCAACATCCCCTTTGCTTTAATTGATCTCTCAGCAGCTTCTAAAATTTTTACAACTTTCAGACCTTCTTCACCGCTTGTTAAAGGTTTACGATCTTCTTTTATCGCCGAAATAAATTCTTTTACACCTAATGCCAAAGCTTCGGTTTGATTTACTATTGGGGAATGCATATCGCCTATTCTGTATTGGACTAAAGCGTCATAAATTTTTTCTAAATTATTAATCTCGATACCACTATCATAAATCTTAACTTTTTCCGAATTTTCCATATCATCAAAAACCAACATTTTCTGTTTTCCGCCGATGATCATTCTTCTTATTTTTACGGGAGAAGTCCAGTTGACATGAAAATGGGCAAAGCAATTATCCTCAAAGTACACTGAAATATGTGCGATGTTTTCATGCTTATAATAATTTGCTATCCCGTTTGCGGCAACAGCTTTAACTTTTTTATTTATTAGATAATCCATAATCGAAAGATCATGAGGAGCCAAATCCCAGATAACATTAACGTCGTGCTGAAAAAGCCCTAAGTTTACCCGAACAGAATCAAAATATATGATGTCCCCAAGTTTATTAGCTTCAATTAATTCTTTTATTTTTCTTACTGCACCTGTATAGATAAAAGTATGATCAACAAAAATCTTTACATTGTTTTTTTCAGCTAGTGAAATTAATTCTTTTGCCTCGTGAGAAGTTGCGGTAAACGGTTTTTCAACCCAGATATTTTTGTTCGCTTCTAACGATTGTTTGGCAAATTTGAAATGAGTATCCACGGGAGTTGATATAGCAACAATTTTTACTTCGGGATCTTTTAATGTGTTCTCAAAATTATCACATATGGCAACTCCCGGAAAACGATCTTTTATGAATTGTAAGCGAGCCGGATTTTTATCGCATCCGATCACCCCGGAAACATCTTTATTTGCTAAAAAATTTCTTACAAGATTTGGACCCCAATATCCTAACCCAAGGACTACAACTTTCATTTCATTCCCTAACATAGTTATTTGTTAATATTATTTACTTTGTCTTCTTTTTTCTCTTATTTCTTTACTCTTATTATTCACCATTCACTATTCACTATTCACTGCTTACACTCAATTTCTTTTTTCTTATCTCTTAATTCTTATTTCTTCTTACTTCTTCTTCCCCTACTTCCCTTTTCCAAAAACTAATACCGGAATTGTTTTAATCAACAACTGCAAATCTAGCCATGGGGAGAGATTGTTGATGTAATAGAGATCAAGAATTACAGAATCCTTAAAAGAAACTTCACCTCTACCAAAAACTTGCCACACTCCGGTACAACCGGGTAATACATCATGCCTCTTTTTTTGCCATTCTTCAAATTGCTCATATTCATAAGGTAAACAAGGACGAGGACCGACTAAACTCATATTTCCCTTAACTACATTGATCAATTGCGGAAATTCATCAAGAGAAAACTTTCTTATAAGATTGCCAATCCATGTTACTCTTGCATGATTAATAATTTTTGTCGAACTAGTCTCCTGTGTTTTTCCATTCTTGATAAAATCAACCATTAATTTTTTTCGATCTTCATCATCTCCCTTCACTTGTGTCATCGACCTAAATTTGTAAAACTGAAATGGTTTTCCTTTAAAGCCGATTCGCTCGTGCGTGTAAAAAATTGGTCCTTTGGAACTCAATTTTATTATAAGAGCAAGAAGAAGAAAAAACGGGGAAAAAATAATTAATCCGGTTAAAGCAATAACAAAATCAAAAATACGCTTAAGGACAATACTCGTTTTTGTGTCTAACTTTACATTTGCATCCACTACCGGTGTATTACCATACAATTCAGTCTCCATTTTTTTAGGAACAATATTAAAAAGTTCAGATGCTACTTTAGTAGTAATATTTAGTCCCTGACATACTTCCACTATCTCAACTAAGCGGTTGTACTCAATATTATCAATAGCAATGATCACTTCTCTAATTGAATGCATCACTACAAGTGCGGGCAAATCACTAACGGTTCCAATTACACAGTACTCTTGAATAATTCTACTCCCTACCGGCTCCGCATCATCAATAAATCCGAAAAGCCGTACGCCGATAGCATCTTCAAACAATACTTTTGTAGCTAAAAGCCTTCCTGACTTCCCTGCACCTATAATTAAAAGATTTCGGCGTAACAACCGAGTTTTTCCAAAACGGAGATATAATTCTCTAAGAAAGATGACTCGCACTATGATAAAAAAGACTACAACATTCACTAAAAAAAACAGAACATAAACTCTCGATTCATAGATTTGCGGTACTTTAAAGGTAAATGATAGGACGATCAAAACCAATGTACCGTAAAATAATGATTTGAGAATTGCAACAATTTGTGCCGAATGGCTTACTATGATATGATGCTTGTAAAGGTTATTCGACTGGAAGATAAAAAGAAATCCTGCCGCCACTAACCCAAAAAACCATAACGAATTTAGTATTGCTATTAGGTCGGTTCCATTAATTCCCCCATTAAAAAAAACGAATTGCTGTGTTATTATAAAAGCAAACATTAGCACTATAAAATCAGCAACTGCGTAAATATATTTATGACGGGGGATGTTCATGGGGTGCTAAAGAGGGTGAAGAGAAAAGAGAGAAGAGAGAAAAGAAAAGAGAAAAGAGAGAAAAGAAAAGAGTGAAGAGAAAAGAAAAAAGAGAAAAGAAAAAAGAGAAAAGAAAAAACAAAAAAGACAGAAGAAGGAAGAAGGAAGAGAAAAAAGAAAGAGGTGCCTAATTTGCTTCTCTGACCCATTGAACAATCTTCAAATTCTGGGAATAAATCAGTTAAATGATTTACTACTATTTTCATGATGTTTTTGTTTATTAAATTATTTTTTAGCTTGGCTCAAAACTAACTAGAATTTGACGTTTTTCTAAGAATTGTTTTAAGAATTTTAATAATCTCTTCAATTTTCTAAGAGCTTTCAGCGGACAGCGTTCAGAGATTGCGTGAATGAATAAAGTATTTTGGATACTTCTTCTGCACACAATTCTACATCTTCAAATATTTTGATGTCAATATAATCCAAATCTTTACTCAATAAAACTTGATATCGCAATTCATTCAATGAGCCATTTGCAATTGATAAAAAATTTACAAACTCTTTTTTACCTTTTCTACTATGCCCTTCAACAATGTTTGAAGGAATTGAAACTGCTGCTCTTCTCATTTGTGATATCAACCCAAATTTCTCCTCTTTTGGAAAATCTTTGGTAATTCTGTAAATAAAAAGTACAAGTTGATGAGCTTTCTGCCATAAAATCAAATCCCTAAATGTTCTGACTTTTCCATCCATTTAAATATCTCCTCTGTAACTGATCTCTTATTACTGAACGCTGCACGCTGATTTCTGTCCGCTATTTAAAAAACGCTTTTACTTTCTCACAAACATATTCAATCTGTTCATCTGTCAATTCTGCGAACATCGGCAATGACAATCCCTGCTCTGCTAATTCTTCAGAGACGGGAAAATCACCTTTTTTGTATCCAAGGTGTTCAAAGCATGGCTGCTGATGAAGTGGTACTGGATAGTGGAGGCCGGTTGAGATGCCGTTGTCATTTAGGAACTTTTGTAATGCATCACGAAGAAAACCCCTCTTGTGTTCTCCCCTTTCGGTAAGGGGAGAAGATAAAGTTTGAATGACAAATAGATGATACACGTGTCTAGCGTAATCCATTTCTTTGGGTAGCTTTATTTCTTCAACATCTTTGAGTAATTCTTTATACTTTGCGGCAACTCTTCTTCTCCCATTTGTCCAGTCCTGAAGGTGTTTTAGTTTTACTCCGAGAACAGCACCCTGGATTCCCTCCATGCGGTAGTTGTGTCCATATATCTGATGGTAATATTTTTTTTCGGCGCCGTGGTCTCTGATCATTTTAAATTTCTTAGCGAGATCTTCATTATCCGTCATTACTGCTCCCCCTTCACCATAAGCGCCGAGGTTTTTACCCGGATAGAAACTAAATGAAGACGCTATACCTAAACTCCCTACCTTCACCCACCTGTCCCGTGAAATCTGATTTTCTATTTCATGGGATTTGTATTCTGCAATATGTGCTTGTGCACAATCCTCAACTAAATAGATAGTTTGCCCGGAATCTTTATTTACAAAAACTCCCTTCTCCTTCTCCTCCAACTGCCAACTGCCAACTGCCAACTGCCTACTGATTTCTTCCATATCCGCCGCTTGCCCGTACAAATGCACCGCAACAATCGCTTTTGTATTTGGAGTTATCGCTGCCACAATTTTTTCCGGATCAATATTATAACTTTCAGGATGGCAGTCAACAAACACCGGAGTAGCCCCGCATAACGTGGCTCCCCATGCAGTTGCAATAAAAGTATTATTGGGGATTATTACTTCATCTCCCGGACCTACACCCAATGCCCAGAGAACCATATGGTTTCCGGCTGTCCCGCTATTTACGCAATAGCAATATTTTGAACCGTGAGCAGAGGCGAACGACTGTTCAAATTCTACAACCGGTTTACCTAAAACATAAGCCGTATTATCTAATACATTATTAATTGCAGGTAATACTTCTTCTTTGATTGATTTGTATTGTGCCTTTAGGTCCAAAAATGGTATGTTCATGTTTTCTCCGTTGTTTCTTTTAAGTCAATATTTATAATCTATCTGGTTTAGTAATTTCAATTTCCCCCTCAATTATACTTTCTATTCACACTCAACAATACACTTTCCAACAGATAATTTATTACTTTTAGATGTTTCAAAAACTAATAAAGAGATGTCCATGCGACACCGTAATTATTGAGTGAGAATAAACTTATAAGTGTTCACTAAATTAATTATTTGGTTTTGCCACGATAGTTCTTTTTCAACGCGCTTTTTACCAAATTCACCCATTATCTTTGCTTTTTCCTTATTCTTTATAAGTTCAAGAATCCCTACTGTAAAAGCAGTAATATCGTTGTTCTTAATATAAATTGCAGCATCTTGCGCTGAAAACTTTGCTTCTTTCAAATTAAATGAAACGATCGGTTTTCCAAGCGACATAAATTCCATTACCTTATTCATTGTCGAACTATCATTCAAGGGATTATATGGATCGGGTGAGAGACAAATATCAGCTGTCGACAATATTTCTAAAGCAGGTGTATCTGGAATTCTACCTGTGAACTGAATATATTCTTCAAGTTTATATTCTTGAGTCATTTTTTTAAGTCTATCTAAATCACTTCCCGAACCAATTAAATAGACAATAAAATCATTAAAGTTTTTTTCATTCACTAAACATTTTATTGAATTGATAATATAATCTACTCCATCTTGTACAGCCATTATTCCGATGTACGCAAAGAGATACTGTTTACCTTTTTTTAGAGAATTATTTGGCGAAACCAACTTGAATTTTCTAGTGTCGGGACCGTTTCTAACAATAAATATTTTCTCCCGGTTCTGAGGAAATTTTTCTATAGCTTTTTGCCTATAAGTTTCATTCGTCGATATTACAGCATCCGAATATTTGTATGATAGATATTGAAATGTTTTCAAAATTTTGTAAAGCATGCCTGCTTCATGTTCTGCAATTTCAAAACGGCTTAACAGCGTTTCAGGTGTGAGATCATGCTCGTCAAAAATAAATTTAATATTGAACAGCTTACAGTATATCGCTAACGGCCAAAAAATATCCGGAGGGTTGGCAACATGAACAACCTGAAATTTTCCTTTGCTAAACCAAACTTTATGAAATAAAAGAAATGTTTTTATGAAAGCGAAAAAATATTCCAGTATATATCCGAATTTGGATCCGTCAGAGAATTTAAGATTATATCTAAAAACATTTATCGAATCAATGATCTCAAACTCTTTTGAATCAATCCCATACTTCGGAGCTATAACACTTACCGTTGCACCTTCATCTTTGAGTGCAACAGCTTCTCTCCATACTCTTTTGTCGAAAGGAACGGAATTATTTTCAACAATTAAAAGGAAATGTTTACCAGCAAATTCCATCATACTTAGCTATGTTAGTTTTATCTTCAACTACTCTGATTAAATCGATGATTTCTGTTTTATTTAGCGAACGCCGTAGCATTTCATCAACATTATCATCCTTGTTTACAATAATAATAAGTTCTAAAGATTCAAGAAACTGATCTAAATTCTCAATAAGAATTTCATTTATATGAGGCAGCTTATTAAAAATGAAATCTTTGTTCTTCCCTATCAATAACGATAAGTTCACATTCTTGTCATAAATTTTAATTTCGTAACCTTTTCCGAGAAGACGTTCGGCAAGTTCTAACGCCGGACTGAATCTTAAATCATCAGTTCCAGCTTTGAACGAAATTCCGTAAAAACCAATTCTTCTTTTATTTTTATTCATTATCAAATTAAGCGCATACTCAATGTGAATTTGATTGCTCGTTTCAATTGCAGAAAGAACCGGTAACTTCACATATTTATCATGTCCTATTGAATTTAGCGCTTTTAAATCCTTCGGCAGGCAAGACCCGCCATATGCAAATCCTGGTTTAAAATAGTAAGATGAGATATTTAGGATTTTATCTTTCACAAATAAATCCATAAGAATTCTGCTATCAACTCCTAAAGCTTTGCAAATACGTCCAACCTCATTGGCAAAAACTACTTTTAAGCCGTGATATGAATTATTAACAAACTTAATTAGTTCAGCACTTCCAATATCAGTTATCATAATCTCAGCGTTAATTTTTCCATAGACCTCTCGCATCGCTTCAATTCCTTTTTCCGAATCAGAGGCAATTACCGTATAAGGTGGATTGAAAAAATCATTTACAGCAGAACCTTCCCGAAGAAATTCGGGATTGGATACAACCGCAAAATCTATTTCGTTCTTCTTTCCGCTTTCACTTGAAATTATTTCTGCAAGCTTTCTATTTGTACCTGGCATTACAGTACTTCGTATTGCTACTGTATAAAAAGTACTCTTGTTCTTTATTGTCTTTCCAACTTGTCTGGCAACAGCATAAATATGGGACATATCTAAATGACCATTTTGATCATTTGGTGTTCCAACGCAAATAATAGCCGCATCGGAATTCATTATTGCTTCCGAACTGTTGGTAGTCGCTTTTATTAATCCTTTGTCGCAGTTTTTTTTTATCAGCTCGTCAATATCTTTTTCGACAATGGTAGCCTTACCGCTATTTATTAACGAAACCTTTATCGGATCAACATCAACGCCAATCAATTCATGACCAAGCTCGCTTAAACAGCCAACTCCTACACAGCCGACATATCCTAAACCATGAATACTAATTTTCATTCTTGCTTTTCTCCAAGATTAAATATGATAATGCATGAAACATCGTACCGGCTCCCCAATGTAAAGTTGGTGTTTTGTTTGTAAACTTATCGTTCTTCCATAGATAGAAGTATCCTGAATCATCCTGCATGTTTTTTATTGTCCAACTTGCGACTTTTTGAGCAAGTTCAAATAATCTCTTATCGTTATAATACTTGGAAAATAAAACCAGGGTATCGATGGCTTGGGAAGAACTTTGAATATCATATTTATAATCTCTGTCCCAATAATATTTTGGAGCTCCATCTTCAGTGAAAAAATGTTTTATAAAAAAATCAAACCCTTTCTTAATGGAATCATCAAACTGATTTGATTCAGTCTCAAGTTGATATCCTAAAATTGAATCAAGGTTGTAAGCTGTATGCCAATTATCAATCCAATGATACTTTGTTTCTTCGCCGTAATACCAGGAACCGTCCTCGCGCTGGCAATTTATGCCATATTCCACTGCTTGTTCTGCAAGTTCTCTGCATTCAATTGAGCCGGTAACCTTAAATATTTCAGCTAACATTCTTGCACCAAGCAAATTTGAATTATGCACAGGCACCTTTTCGTGAGCAATGTAACTAATGCAAGTTCCTTTTTCTGTGCTTATTCTAGGTAAATCCTTCAAGATGAATTTGCCTATACTAGTTATAACATCTAAATATTCTTTATTATGAAATAACCGATAAGCTTCAACAAAATGATGACCAATAAGAGCAGTCCACACCAAAGTTGGCGCACCTTTGGGGAGATAAAATGCACGTGAAGCATAATCAAAAGAATTTCCCCAACAATATCCCGAATATCCTTTAGTGAAATTTTTTATAAGCCAATCAAAACAAAACTCAGCTTGTTTCTTGTAGTAATCATCATTTGTTAATTGATAAAGATTAAGATAACCGGATCCAATGAAACTCATACCTTTTGTACTGTTAGCTGGCCTGATTCCAATAAAGGGACGAATATTATATGGATTTCTTCTTACAAATTGTTGAAGTGACTGTTGTGCAATTCGGTTTCCAAATGTTAAAAAATTCAATGGAGAAGATAAGCCGTCAAAAGGATCATACCCTTCGAATTTATTTTCGATCAGCCAATGTTCTAGTTTCTTAATTGAGTTTTGATAAGAATTATTAGAATTCAATTTTTTCTACAGTTCCTTCTTTAATACTTTTCAAAGCTTTGAAAGTAGTTAATGTTGTCAGTATTAATTCTTCAAACGGAATTAAATGTTCTTTCCCGGTCTTCAATGCTTCAACTACTTTTTTCATCTCTTCAGCATACCCTTTATCACCCGAAAATTTTTTCTTTGTCATTTTAATAGAATCGAAGAGTTCAACTTCTTTGAAGTCCCACATCTTAGCAGATTTACCTGCAGAAGTAACTTCCAGATATTCCTTTTCCATAACCTTAGAACCATTAGCAAGATAGATTAAGTTTCCTACTGATCTATCAGAAAAATTAATCGTCATGCTTACATTGTCATTAGAATATCTTTCCGAATTATCCGATAAAGCCGATGCATATACAGTCTGTGGTTTTGCTCCAGTCAAAAAACAAATTGTGTCAATGAAATGACATGTCTCTCCTATTATTCTTCCTTTTTGTTCCTGTGATTGATACCAATTTGTTTTGGGAATAAATCCTGCGTTAATTCTATAGTTCAGGAACATTGGTTCTTTTTCACCAATGAAAAATTTTTTTATTAAACCAATCGGTTCGGAAAATCTTCTGTTATATCCAACCATTAACAAATTGGATTTGCCATCAACTGAGTTTTTTTGATACTGATCCACGATTGCTGATAACTCATTTTCATCTATGCATAAAGGTTTTTCAACATAAACATTTTTATTATGTTTTAAGGATTCTAAAACAAATTTGCCATGAGAATCATGTCTTGTTGCGATGAATATAGTTCCAATTTCTTCATTTGCTATTATTTTTTTTGAATCAGTGGAGAAAGACTCAAAATTAAATTTTTCCGAAACTGATTTTGCATTTGCTGGTTTGGATGTGACAATTGTCTTTAGATTCACTCCATTTTTTTTAAGATTTGGCAAGAGATAAGATTGCGCAAAATTTCCAGCACCAATAAAAGCAAGGTTCAAGTTTTTTGATCCAGTTTGATAGGACGAACTTGATTCAAATTTTTTATTATTTACTTTGTCTAAATGTTTTACAATTAATTGATCGAGTTCAGGATAACATATCAATATGCCAATGTACTTTTCATGAACTTTATTGGTAATAATATCATATGCTTTTAAGGCATCTGCGATTTGAAACTGATGAGTAATTAATGGCTTAAAATCAAGTTTCCCATCCGCTAACAAATCTAAAATGGCTTCCATATTTCTGTTTTCAGTCCATCGCACATAACTGAGCGGATAATCTAATCCTCGCTCCTCATAGCTCGAATCATATCTTCCTGGTCCATAAGAACATGACATTTTCACTTCAATTTCTTTTTCATAAGAAGGGAGATATGGTATTTCCATTCCAACTCTGCCAACAACAACCACTTTTCCTTTCTTACGAACAAACTCTATGGCTTTTTCAAAAGGATCATTTGATTTAGTGCTTGCAGTAACTATTGCCGAATCCACTCCCTTATTTTTAGTAAAATCCAAAACCCGTTTGCTACTGTTAGAATCAATTACTACACATTCATTACAACCAAATTTTTTTGCCAGTTGAAAATTCGATTCATTGATATCCAAACCGATTACTCTACAACCGTTAGCTTTCAATAGCTGAATTGTGATTAATCCAACTAAACCTAACCCGATAACAGCTACAGAATCTCCAAGAGATACTTCCGCTTGTCTAACACCTTGCAGAGCAATAGTACCTAAAGTTGTGAATGCTGCATCCTCAAAAGTTACTTTATCCGGCATTTTAGCAGCCAAATTTTTCGGGATGCTAATATATTCTGCATGATGAGCAAAGCCTGCACATGCGACTCTATCACCTACTTTAAATTCATCCAAAGAAGATTCAATTACGATGCCCGCCGAGGAATAGCCCAATTCTTTATAATTATCCAAACGATTTTTAACTTTCTCATAAGTTGCGACAAATCCGTCACGCTTAACATTGTCTAGCACTTGTTTAACTAAATCCGGGCGGGATTTTGCTTTACCAATCATTGAAGCTTGCGCAGTCTCTACCGATGTACGTTCAGTTCCTGCACTGATTAAAGAGAAAACATTCCGTACAAGAATTCCGCCGGACTTTAATTGAGGTTCCGGTAATTCCTCTACAAACATTTCCCCAGTTTTTTGATATTGGATTATTTGAAGCATTTTTGTATCGATTGGTTAATAAATTTTTGAATACTTGTATAATATTCGTGTACTTGAAAATATTGTTTTAAAAACAATATTTTATAACGTTGAAATCATTTCTGAATTCTACAACATCTTTTTTTACATTTTGTGGATTTTCGCCAGCATAAATCCTGCCAATTAATTTTGCAATCATCTCCATTTCTGATTCCTTCATTCCAAAACGAGTCATTTCATTTGTTCCAATTCTTCCACTATTATCCAAAATTATATTTGCTGTTTCAAGGTTTCTTATAAATTTCTCGAGCGAATGAGGATTACTACTAAATAATATTTGATGTGAATTTGAATAATTCTTTTCTCTAAATGCTATTGATATTCCAACATCTTCTAAAGATTTTGCCAAATGCCTTGAATTTTTAATTGTCTGCTTAGCATAGTCTCTTCCAAATTCTTTCATTTCAGCTAATGTAATTGTCAAAGCGGCAATCCTATTTAAATGTGTATTATCAGTTACGATAAACGGTTTGTTTAATTTGGGTTGATGCCTATTACTTAAGATGATACCTCCTTGGGGTCCCGGGAAAGTTTTGTGAGTACTCCCAAGTAAAATATCAGCATCCTCCTTAAGTGGCTGTTGGAATTGACCTCCTGCAATTAAACCCAAAGAATGAGATGCGTCATAAGCTAGGATTACATTGTTTTCTCTACAAATTGCTGAAATTGCCGTCAATGAAATTGGAAATAAAATAATTGATGAAGTAAACATTACAATTTTAGGTTTAATTTTTATGATCTGTTCACAAAACGCATCATCATCAATATTTCCTGCTGGTGTTTGATTATAAAAGTAAACATTTATTCCCAGTTTCGATGGAAGATTTTCTCTAGCTAATCCTGGATACCCACCATAATCTGGATTAGTACAAATAATCGAGTCATTTGCTTTACAATTGTTAACTAATAAAGAAATGTTTGATAGATGACCGGATAACATGTCAAGATTTACATAATCAGCGGAAAATAATTCCTTCGCAATTTCTTCTGCATACTTAATGAGTTCACTAATGTATTTTGTACCACTATACTCATACGTTATCCCACTCTGGGTCTTAAAGATATCATTAAAAAAGTACCTGTTTCCCATGTCAGACAATAAAGCCGTTTGTGCCAAGGGACTCATAGCATTCTCTGAAGCAATAAGATTTATACAATTCTTCCGCCAATCATTATGATTGTTAATAATATTAATAATTTTTTTATACATAGCTTATAAATAATCTTTAAAAATTAATGAGCAATTTACTTGATTAAAAATTTGTACTTTTATTTATTTTCGATATCACTAATTTTTGCTTACCACCAGGAGTAAGATCAATCCGTTCAACAATATTTATAGAAATCTTGATATCATTACCGAGCCTCTCTCTTAGTTTATTTAATAATTCATTTTTATTGTACTCAGAGTAATTTTCTTGAGGTACGATATTTATGTTTATATGATTAAGATCTGTCTGAATAATTTGTCCATTTAGGATATTTGTCCCTTTGAATACCTGATCAAAACCTATCCCTGTGATAGTCCTCCCATCAGGGGTCACAAGATAATCCGACACTCTCCCAAATATTTTTTTAAAATAGGGTGTTTGTTTCCCACAACCGCAGTTGTAAAATATTTTGTCAACCCTATCTTCGATTTCATATCTTATAAACGGCATTGAGTAATTATTTAAAGAAGTCTCTATTATTGTCCCATCATTTGAAATCTCAAAATAAACATTGGAACAAGGAATATGGTAGTTTCCATCTTTACACTGACCAGCAACATAAGTCCCAGGCTCGCCATGACCATAATGATCAATTATCTCACAATTAAATGCTCGCTCAATCTCATTTCTATACGATTCATATAATATCTCAGAAGATGTAAAAACTTTATTTAAATTAATTTTGTAGTTGTTTTGATTCAAATATTTTGCAAAGATATATGCCGTTGAGGGTAAAGCTTGCATATACTTAGGTCTAAAATTTTTCATTATACTATAGTATTCAAATAAAATATCTTCGGAAGTATAATAGGCTGAGAAATGATAAGTCTTACGAAGTAAATCATATCGCCAAGCTTTTTTTATCTTCCTACCTCTAGGAATCAATACATCTGCTCTAAAAACTATACTTCTGTCCTTATCAGAATTATAACTATGTTGTTTCCAATGATTTAAAAGCTCCGTTTCTCTCAAAGTATAATTTCTCTCATCCATTAAAAACGATAATGAGGTGCCAGTGGTTCCGCCTGTGCTTCTTTGGGTTGGATTAAACTGAATCGAATTCAATGCAATCAAATCATCGTAATTCTTAAGAATATCATTTTTTTTAAGTGTTGGAATTAATTTCATATCATCTAGTGATTTAATATCTCCTGGATCCAATTGTAAATTGGTAAAAAGATTGCGATAAAATGGAACATTTTTGTAGGAATGGTTTATCATTTTTTTTAGTTTCTCAAATTGTAAAGACTTTATTTCTTCTAGGGGTAAGTTTTCGATTTTTTCAAAGTTATTAAGGTAATTTTTTTTTATCATATTATGTTGACTTATTTTAATCAACCCATGAACTGAATACATAAAATCATGAATGAATTTGGGGGAATACTTATATAATGCTTGAACAATTTTATTAGTTTGATACACAATAAACTCTCGGATTTTTCGAAATTTTAGTTAAATACCATTTTATTTGTTGAGAAATACTAACTTCTATGATTATTGCTAGTGTCTCTATTTTGGGTTGGTGTGTTGCTCCAAATTATTTGAAAATAATAATTTATGAATATTTTGCATGTAATCAATTTTAACGTAATATGTTATCAGACTTCTTATTTACAGTAATAATGTAATGTAAACCTAATTTGCTTGGTCAATTATTAAGTTTTAGGAGCTTGCACATTTGCATAAACTAGATTTAAAGAAGAAAAAATATTTGTTCGACTTAATTCAGTACGAAAAACAACATTTGCATTATTGGAAATAAACGCTCTAAACTTCTTATCAGCTACTACTTGTTGAACAGCATCTGCGATAGACTGAATGTTGCCAGGTTGAACATATTTAATTGAATAATTGTCAATGAAATAATCTGGAAGTGCCCCAATAGGTGTTGCTATGATAGCCATGCGAGAGGCAGCAGCTTCGAGAATTACAACGGGAAAATTTTCTATATAACTGGGTAATAAAAATATCGAGGAGTCTTTATAAAAATTTATTTTTTCATTTCCCCATTTGGCACCTGTGATTATTACTTTATTATGTAAGTTATTTTTATCAATAAATTTTTTACAGGTTTTATTAATTTCTGGTTCTCTCTCAGGTCCAATTAGAATAAACTTCACTTTTTCATTATTGTTAATTTTAGCAACTTCAAGAATGTCAAGAACGCCCTTTTCTCGACCCATAATTCCAACAGAAAGAATATTTATATTTTCGTTATTTCGATGAAATTCTTTAAAAAAGTTCTCAAATTCTTCGTCTATCGGGTTTGGGACAACATATACTTTCATTTCAATAAAAGGGAACAGCTGGATTACTTTATGTTTCCATGAATTACTTAAAACTATTAAACTATCTAGTTTTGACAAAAAATAATTTGCAAAATTTCTCCTTGTTTTACTTAATGTTTTAATAAAATCTATAAATCCACCTCCATGAAGATGTCCAATCGTTTTGCATCCAAATATTTTACCAACCATTAAAAAGGACATGCTTTTTTCAAAGTTCAAATTTGATGTCACAGGAAAGTGTACTATATCTGGTCTAATGATAATTATCGAATATATCCAACGAGATAAGTGTGCTATGAAGTATAATAAATTGAACATATTCATTTTTGAGAGACGCGTATTTCCAAATCTTCTCTCCATAAAAAAAGGGTAAAAGTTATATTTCTCACTTAATCCTTCAATAAAAGCTTTGGTCACTGTTGGAATAGGACCGCGACTATTTTTATTTAAAAATCCTATAAGTATTTTGGGTTTATTTTGTTGTGAATAACTCATATTAAGAAAATCTCATCACGAAGAGTAAAATTCTGATTTCATAAAAATACAAAAAATCTATTGAAATAATAAATACTACTTATAGTATCAATTTGATTTATCTTTTGATCCAAGAATCTTAAGAATATTAGCAAAATATGTTTCAAAGGAATATTTACCAGCAGCAATAGAATTATTACACTCAGAATCTAATGCTAGGTTGAGAGCATTTGCAAAACCTTCTGAAGTAATATCCGCAGGAAAAACCAGTCGTTCACTAATAAGATTTTCCTCGGTTTCGTTTTCAATTGTCCAGACAACTTTCTTCCCAAAGCCGAGAGCCATATATGTTGTTATATCGTAATCAGAATGATCGGCTGAAACAAAAACATCACAATAATAATAATAATCGTACATTTCGGTTTCATGAATGAATCCCGGGAAAAAAACTTTACCATTCAAACCCAAATTTTGGGCTAAATTTTTCAATTCTACTTCAACTGTTCCGCTTCCGCCAATAATCAAAGCAATATCCTCTCTTTTTTCAACAAGAACCGCAAATGCTTTTATCGTTAGATCAACCCTCTTCTTTTCTTCTAAACGACACAGGCTCAAAACTATCTTTTTATCCTGCACCCCCAGCTTTTCTTTTATGTTTTGTAACGGCATATATCCAAAAATAGATTCTGGATATGCCCCTTTAAGTATTATTGTGCCTCGTTTATACATTTTATTGACTTCCCAAGCCATTATCTTTGATAAAACAAAGATGTGTCTTGACTTTCTTACTGCGATATATGTAACAAGACCAATTATTTCAGAAAATATTTTTTTTTTGATGCTCATCTTTGGTATAAATTTGGGAAGTGATTCCTTATGACCGGCAGTGAAATTTCGAATTTCTTTGTATACCGGTTCAAAGATTCTGGAATATCTGCCAAGTAGAAGGGGGGAAATGTCCCACATGTCTCCATATGTCTGCAAATCCCAAAAGATGGTTTGAGGAACGTGAGCCGAGTATTTGTAATGCGTGAACAATGTTCCAAAGTACAGATAAATACATCCTTCCTCACCCACACCAAGTATATAATCTGGCTGAAGTTTTTGGATGGCTGCTCTAAGAGTTAAAATTTTTTGAAGTATCTTTATCCAAAAAAACCTACTGAATTTCTGTGGATGGATGAGCTTAATGTTTGGACTGTATGTATTGTTGAAAACAGATGAATCATAGTCAAAAGAGAGTATTGTCGTGTTAATCCCCATTGCCTTGAAATACTTTTCTTCTTCAAGCGTAATTCTTTCACTCCCGCCAGAACCAGTTATTCCATGATGGTATATCACAGCTTTTTTATTCAATAATTTTCCCTCAAATGACATTTCTTGGATCGATATTATTACTACAAACATTTATCAGACCGGAAAAAGTACCTTTTAGACCAGATATATTTTGATTTTTGATTGAGATGGCGAGTTCAAGGATGACTCTGCCAAGTAGTGACCAATAGAACCCAAATCTATGCCTAAAATCTTTTGGATAATTCTTCCTCTTAAGATAGAAGTGACAAATAATGAAAGATTTTGATTTCATATACCTGTCATTTTTTACGTAGTGTGACTTATGAAAGAGAAATGCTTTTGGTGTCCAATAATTTTGATATTTGCGAGAGATTCTATATGCGAGATCATCGTCATTGAGGTTAAAACCGCCCGGTAATGATTCGTCAAATTTAAATTCCTCAAATACTTTTCTTCTGTGCGTAGCACTACCGCCATGGATAAATTCAATCATCTTGAGTTCACTCGTGTTTGGATCAATTAGTGTCGGAAGACCTGAAAGTTTAAATTTACCGTCACCCATACTTTGTAAGAAAAAGATCCTTGAAATTGCATTTGTTACCGAGAAATGTTGTTTTTGTGAAGTAAATCGAAAAGCGGGATCAAGGATCTTACAGGATAAAGCGCCAATATTTTCTTCGGTGTGTTTCGCAAAGAAATCTTTCACATGTTCAATATAGTGTTCATCCAAAACTGTGTCATCGTCGACAAAAGTAAGTAATTCCCCTCTGCTTTTACTAGCTCCCAAGTTATAATCAACAGTGAGTGTGGCGCGACTCTTTGTGTATGTAAGTATAGTTGTGTGAGCATTCCAAAAAAGTTCGCGAATCTTATTCTCAAAATCTTCCATCACCGAACCATCGACAATCACTACCTCGTCTGGAAGAACAGATTGTCCTAGAATTGAATCAACACAGTTACGGAGATATTCGAAACGATCTTTTGTAGCAATAATAACTGAAAGAGTGGAATTTTTGTAGTTAGAAGATATCATGAATGTGAGGCTTTCTGAATTATTTCGCTAATAAATTCAATCTGTTCTTCTAAGAGTGAACTTCCAGATGGTAGATACATGCCGTTTGCAGCAAGTGTATCTGAAATTGGAAAATCATCTTCACAATCGCATCCATACTTCTGCAACGAAGGCTGTCTATTCAGCCCTGTGAAAAATAACCGACTGTCAATTCCATTTATATTTAGATATTCCCGCAATTTGTCTCTAGTTAGCCCAAACTTATCTGGATTAACCAATATCCCATTCATCCAATAGGCACTTTGTGCCCAAGGTTTCTCAAGCTGAAATGAAATCCCTTTAACCCCACTTAGGTATTTTCTGTACAATGAATTATTGTTCTTACGCATTTCAACATAATTGGGAAATTTTTCAGTTTGAGCCAAACCAATTGCAGCAATAACATTTGACATCCGATAGTTAAAACCGATATCATTGTGAAGATAATTGCGCTTCCCGTTAATTGGAAAACATAAATTTTTAAAGTATCGACAATTATCAGCTAATTCATCATCATCTGTTAAGACCATTCCTCCTTCTCCAGTAGTAATAATTTTGTTTGCGAAAAAGCTAAAAGCTGCAATATCACCTAGCGAACCACATTTCCTTCCTTTATAAGTTGCCCCGTGAACTTCAGCGGCATCTTCAATAATCCTAAGTTTATGTTTCTTTGCAATTTCGATTATGGGGTCCATATCACATGGATGCCCATAAATATGAACAACCATAATCGCTTTTGTCCTGTGAGTTATTTTTTCTTCGATTTTATTAACATCAATATTCCAAGTTTCCGGTTCTGCATCTATAAATACAGGCATAGCTCCTGTATAGCAAATAGAAAAAGCACTGGCTATCATGGTAAAATTCGAGACAATTACTTCATCTCCTTTTCCTATGCCCAAAGCGGTTAAAGCAAGATGTAAAGCAACTGTTCCATTGCAGACTGCTATCCCATGTTTAACACAGCAATATTCTGCAAATGAACTTTCAAATTTAGAGATGTATTTGCCCGCAGAGGAGATCCATCCCGTATCAATTGCATCTAAAACATATTCTCTTTCATTTCCTGCTAAAAATGGTTCGCAGACCGGAATAAAATTTACACTCATATTAATTCCTTTTTAAAATAAAACAAACACCCCATGTATTTTCAGATGGTTCTTTACCAGTTAACCACTCTTCTGCCTCTAATATTTCAAAACCTAAAGTGGTTGCTAATAAATCTAATTCAGGTAAACTAAAATGTCTCATGGAGTGAGTTTCATTGATATGTTTAACATTTCCGTTTTGTTTTTCTTCTATAATTACTTCATAATTTACATCAACCACATTTTTGTTATAATGAAGAACCGGTTCAGCTAAGCGGATGATTTTCACTTCATCATTGTCTATTCTTTTAATTCTAGTCTCCGGCTTTAAATTATATACTGCCGGTGAATACCAAACATCAAACAGGAAAACACCGCCAGGATTAAGATGATTATATACATTCTGAAACGTTTTAATGAGTTTTTCATTTTCTGTCAGATAGCTGATAACATGAAATAAAGAAATAACGGCATCAAACTTCTCTTCTAACCTAAAATCACTGCAATCATTAACATAACATTCTATACCCTTTTCTCTTGCTTGTTGAGCCATATCCTCACTAAGTTCTATTCCTGTAACACTCAATCCTTTTTTTTGTAGTAGGTCTGCATGTACTCCAGTTCCAGTCCCTAATTCAAGTATTTTACTTAATTCTGGTATATACTTTTTTAGCTTATCATGAACATATGTAGCTTCCGCTTCATAATTTTTATCTGTATAAAGAAGATTATAATAAAGACTGTATAAGTTAAAATTTTCATCCTTCATATTTTAACCTAACCTTACTATTTTCAACTGTGTCAAAACGAGTCTTGTCTTTGTCATTGCAATACGGTCCTTGTTTAACTTCTATTATCTCGGATTTTTCAAGCATCTCAAACCCGTGTCCGCCGGAAGCTAATAGAATAATATCTCCTTTTTCGAGGATCCTGCTTTCAAGATAGATTTTATCATCATCATAAAAATCAACTCTTACTTTTCCTGATTTAATAAAGAGTACTTCTTGAGTCCAAATAACTTCTCGAACAACTGGATTATGAACATGAGGGAGTATGTGGTAACCTTTCGGTCTATTCATATACCCTACTTGTTGAGAAAAATCGTTTTGCGTGAAAAATTCAATCCCATCTTTCTGAAATTCCGAAGGAATGATGATGGCAATTATCAAACTATTATGTAATATGTTTTCAATCATTTTACAACCTTATATTTTGTTTGGTTCATTTTCTAGAATGGTTATTCTTTGTTTTAAAAAATATTTATAAAAAGAGTTTTTTCTCTTGGATGTAGTAATTACTAGACTCCATCCGGTTATTCTAAATATTAAATACTTCCTCTAAGAAGATTCGAAATACTAATATTACTACATCGATGCTTTTATTACGTGTTCTTGAGAAAGTCCTTTTTATGTGAATCGAACACTATATTCGCCTTTTCATATTCTTCTACTCTGCCAATATCTAACCACATAAAATCACCCTTATAGCACATAATCTTTTTCTTGTGCTGATGAAGTAGACTTATAAAATCAGGCATATCTAATTTTTCACCTTTTTTTAATATGGAAATGCAGCTGCGGTTAAAGATGTAAATCCCAGTACTAATATCAAATGTATACGTCGGTTTTTCGATATATTCACTAAAGATAGAGTTATTTGATTTTAAAACTCCCAATTCTATTTTTACTTCTTTAGGATATGATACAATTGTGACATCATTGTTATTTTCGAGGTGATATGAGAATAATTTTCCAAAATCAATTGTCGTCAAGAGATCACCATTAATCACTAAGAAATTGTCCTCAAATTTAGTAATTAAACTCAGGGGTCCCGCAGTACCAAGGAATTCCTCCTCCTGAGAATAACAAATTTTTAAACCATATTTAGATCCATCAGCAAAGAAGGACTGAATAAGTGATGCAAGATGGTTGACAGTAATTACGACATTGCAGATATTATAATATGATAATTGTCGCAATACGATTTCAAGGATCGGATAATCGCCAATTGGCATTAATGGTTTAGGAATGGTGACAGTAAATGGTTTTAATCTAGTTCCTTTACCTCCCGCTAAAATAATTGCCTGCATATTTAAATTCCTTATATGTAATATCGATTACTATTATACAATTGCATATTCTCTTTTACCAGAAACCAATTATACGTCATTTGTAATCCTTTTTCTAACAATACTGAGGGACTCCAATTAATCAACTGTTTTGCTTTCTGATTGTTGGACCATAATCTTTCCACTTCGCTGTTTTTGGGCCGAATTCTCTCGTTTGAAATGATAATATTTGCTTTTACACCCACAATGTGGCTGATTTTCTCAAGCAAATCCTTAACTGAAATTTCAGAATTTACCCCAAGATTTACCACCTCGCCAAGAACATTTTCAGCTTCTACAATTTTAATAAACCCCTCAACCGTATCGGTGACAAAGGTAAAATCACGAGTCGTATTCAAATTTCCCACGGATAAGTCCTTTTTCCCATTCATTAATTGGACAAATAATGAAGGAATTACGGCTCGTGCAGACTGACGGGGGCCATACGTATTAAATGGTCGAATGATTGTAACAGGTGTATGAAAACTTCTGTAAAAGCTCAACGCCAATTGATCCGCGCCAATTTTTGACGCTGAGTAAGGAGATTGTCCTTGTAAGGGATGATTTTCATCGATAGGGACGTACAGTGCTGTACCATATACTTCGCTTGTGGAGGTAATAACCACTTTTGTTGTATTGTGAATTCTTGCTGCGTTCAGGATGTTCAACGTACCCTTGATATTTGTATCGATATAGCTATCAGGTGAATGATAGGAGAACGGAATTCCGATCAGGGCTGCCAAATGCATAATGACATCGCAGTTTGCAGATGCCTGAAACACACCGTTTGGATCGCGAATATCCCCACTCACAATTTCAACCGATTTCAAAACCGAATCGGCAAGAGAATCCAACCAGCCATTTCTCCCTTGAAAATTATAAAATACAAATGCTCGAACATCCGCTCCTTTTGCTACTAATCTTTCAACGAGATGACTCCCAATGAAACCATCTGCACCTGTTACTAGAATTTTTTTATTTGTTAAATCCATAATTTACTTTCAATTATAAAGAGATCATTTGTTAACGATCGTGTTGAATGTTATGACACTGATAACGCAGTAAGTTGAAGATTTTATTCTTTCCAAAATACATTTAAGTTTTTCAAGTAAAATCTGAATATTACACATTTAAGTCGAAATAATTTAGTCCCCCAATAAAGATTTATCATCTCTGTTATAACTTTTTAGAAATGTCATGCTATTCAGCACAGTAGAAATGTCATGTTTAAATATAAGAATTAAGGCGGACCTGACCGCCGGTCTTGCGGAACGTAACGAGCCGAAGCGTAGCGAAGGC
>Ga0265292_1000880_pt1 | contig 32250 bp, 29 predicted proteins | sample Munlanlewell296A_FD_189080 | JGI IMG/M metagenome (GOLD analysis project Ga0265292, IMG submission 189080) | Leachate microbial communities from a municipal landfill in Southern Ontario, Canada - Leachate well 296A | ecosystem: Engineered > Solid waste > Landfill > Unclassified | place: Canada... | reverse complement strand
ATTTCAGATTTCAGATTTGATTGAGATAGATGGATCAAAGGCAAAAGACGCTTGGCTAAATGGTTTGAGAGATAAATTATATTGATGCTTACCGATAACGGATAATTCTGATTTACGGATATTTGTTGATTTGTAGGATTTGTAGATTGGCATTCATTCGTTGATTAGCATCACTCAAATCAGTAAATCAGGATTATCCGTAATCGGTAAGTAAGTAAAAAACCGCCCTTCGGCAGTTCTTTACATTAAATTGTCCGTGGTAATTCCGCGCGTATCAATACTTTCACTGATACGCACAGAACTTGCCACGGACCCCCCATTACCCGCGACAAGCATTTCTTCTTGACCTCACGGTCACTTAGAGGCGATGCTTCCGTCAGCTGGCTCCCGAATCGTGATGCCGCCCTCCAGCGACCGACCTGGTCCCAGGTCACCGCGCTGTCTAACAAGTCGTGAGAGCGCCTGAGTCGCTTGGACAAGCGCTTTAGACGTCCCCCGAGGCAGTTTTGCTCTGCGATTTCTTTCCAACAGCATATCGCGCAGACTGCCCAAGTCGCCGTTGGCGCGGACAAACTGCGCAGTAAGCTCCAAGAGCTTACCTTCATCGAAGACACCCGAGATGGTGCTCCCATCATCCGCGACGACACTGAACCTCATTACCTTCATCTCTGAACCCTCCTCTCGCTCTCGTGAAGCGTCTCCTAGTCTCTTGAATCATCGGGCCACTCCACCCTTCTCCGGGTGAATGCCACAACCTCGTCCCTGTTGTGGAGGTCATTCATAAATCTCTTGACCCCCTTAATGAGACCAACCAAATCCCTGAATTCCAGGTGGGTAGAAGAGTTGGTATTGACTTCCACGTCATTGCCATCTCCACTCCACTCAATCTCAAATACATCCTTACCATCGATAGTGACTAGTGCCTTCATTCTCTCCTCCTTCGTTCAAGTATCTGCCTCTGGCTCTGGGACATCACTCACCTGATAAAAATATCCTAACAAACTTAACCATCGCTGTCAAACGACCTGAATCATTGATGGCGAAAGATACACATAAATATCAGTAAATCAGGATTATCCGTTATCCGTAAGTAAGCAAAAAAACTATGCCCATCAAATACTCCGACGTCGGCGACGACTACGCCAAAAAAGATCCAATTAAAAAACTGGCTCAATCGGTCGCGGCCCAAACCGGCGCGAATTTGTTAAAACACGGAATGGAAGAAATTTCCGCGAGCCGCGGCGAGTCGGCTTATGTTTGGAAGCAAAATAATATTTATATGGCCGCGGTAATTGAAGGCCTGGGCACCAAAAACTTGGTGGCGGACGAGACGCGCAAAATCACCGGCAAAACATATTATGACATTATCGGCTACGAAACCGTGGCCACCGTTATCAATGATTTGATTACTGTCGGCGCCAAACCGCTTGTCATGCACGCCTACTGGGCCGTTGGCTCAAACGATTGGTTTCAGGACGAAGAGCGCTTTAGAGATTTGGTAAAAGGATGGAAAGAGGGGTGCGACGCGGCCGGCGCGAGTTGGGGCGGCGGCGAAAGCCCCACGCTTGCCTCGATTGTCGACCCTCTCCGCATTGATCTTGGCGGCTCGGCGGTCGGGGTTATTGATCAAGAAAAAGAATTGATAACTGATAAAAAATTGCGGGCAAGCGATCGAATCATTATGCTCCGAAGCAGCGGGATAAACGCCAACGGGATTTCACTCGCGCGGGCAGTGGCGGAAAAAATGCCGGACGGTTACGCAACTAAATTAGCAAACGGACAATACTTCGGCGAAGCGGTGTTAAACAAAACAAACATTTACGCGCGTTTGATTCAAGATTTATTTTCCGCCGGAGTAGATATTCACTATGTCTCCAACATTACTGGCCATGGTCTGCGCAAAATCATGCGCGCGAGAGGCGGCTTTACTTACGTTATTGAAAAAATTTGCGAACCGCCCGAAGTGTTTTCGGCCATTCAAAAATACGCCGAGCTATCCGACGAAGAAATGTACGGCACCTATAATATGGGCATGGACTACGCATTATTTGTTGCGCGGGAAGACGTGGAAAAAACTTTACTGACTATTAAAAAGAACGGATTTGAAGGAATAAACGCCGGGTACATTGAACATGGAAATCGAGCCGTCATCATCAAACCAAAAAACATAATTTTTACCGCCGAATCGCTTGATCTAAGATAACATTTGTGTAAAAATGTCATTCCGAGCCCCGCATTGTGGGGGGCGAGAAATCCCTTAGAGAATATCCCAGCAGTAATGTAATATTCACAACAAACCACTCGTTAAGGGATTCCTCCACTCCGTCCCGATGCGAATCGGGACTCCGGTCGGAATGACATGGACGACCCTATGAAAATAGCCATCATTCAATTTCCCGGCTCAAATTGCGAAGCGGAATCAAGCCGCGCCATCCGCGCCGCCGGCATGGAGCCGATAGAATTTTTGTGGAATGACAATTATACTAAGCTGGAAAATTTTGAGGGCTATTTTATCGTCGGCGGATTTTCTTACGAAGATCGAGGACGAGCGGGAATTATCGCCTCGCTGGATCCGGTGATGAAAATAATCGCCGCGGAAAGCGAGAAAGGAAAACCCGTGCTCGGAATCTGCAACGGCGCGCAGATTTTGGTGGAAACCGGACTGGTCCCCGGACTGGAAAACAATCAAATCGGCATGGCGCTCGCGGTAAACAAGCGGGTCAGCGGTGAAAAAATTCTCGGTACCGGATTCTATAACGCCTGGGTCAACATCACGCTCTCGTCGCCAAACGGCGCCAACGCTTTTACGAGCGAGATGGCGCCCGGCCAAATCATCAAACTGCCGGTCGCCCACGCCGAAGGAAGATTCATTATCCCCGACGATCTGCTGAAAGAATTGATCGCGAACGATCAAACCGTTTTCCGTTATTGCGACGGGGAGGGCAGGCTAACGGCAGAATTTCCGATTAACCCCAATGGCGCCGCCTACAATCTCGCCGCGGTCAGCAATGCCGCGGGCAATATCCTGGCAATGATGCCGCACCCGGAGAGATGCGCGAGCGGCCAGCCGATTTTTGCCTCCCTGAGAAATTATATCAGCCAAAAAAGGAAAATTAGCGTCAAAACTCTCTCTTACGCCCCGCCCGCCTATCAATTGCCAACATACGAAAAGCCGGCCAATGCCCGCGAATTAATTACCGAGCTCATCATCACCGACAACGAAGCCGAAACAATCAGAAAGACGCTCCAAGACCTCGGCATTCACGCCAATATCTCGCGAAAAACGCATTGGGAAATATCTGGACCAGATATTAGAGAGGAAACGGTTTGGAATAGCTTAATTGAAAGCGGAGAATTATTTAATTCCAACAAAGAAAAAATCGCCGCCGCGCTTAGCGGCCAAGAAGGCCAGCCAAACCACTGCGCCTTCCTGCTCGTCCGCTACCGCGACGACTTTGTCGGCAAAAGCAAACTTGCTACCCTAACTGATAAATTCGGCGTCAGCGGGGTTACTGATATAAAAAAATCAACTCTCTGGCGCGTCTCGGTTGAACGTGGTAATATAGAAGAAATTATCCGCCATATCTTAGCCACCCGCATCCTATTTAACCAATTTTCGCAAGAATGTTTAATCCTGTAACCAAAATAAATCCCTCACATCCGCATTATCCGTAATTCCGCAGACTTGTCCGCCGCAACCAAAGGGGTGGAGGCGGATTCGCATTCATCCGTAAATCCGCATCATAGTCATATGAAATACCAAGCCATCATCGCCAAAAATCTTAACAACTGCCTCACCGAGACCAATCTTGGGATTGGGAAAAAACATCTAGGCAAGGTGCGGGATGCTTATGAACTTGGAGACAAAATGATCCTTGTCACCACCGACCGACAGAGCGCGTTTGACCGCGTGTTGGCTTCCATTCCGTTCAAGGGGCAGGTTTTAAATCAAACGAGCGCCTGGTGGTTTCAAAACACCAAGCACATTATTGACAATCATGTTTTAGCCATTCCCGATCCCAATGTTACTGTCGGCAAAAAATGCGCCGTATTCCCGGTTGAGTTTGTCGTGCGGGGTTATCTTACCGGCAGCACAGGCACCTCGGCCTGGGTAAATTATGCCAAAGGCGTGCGAAATTTCTGCGGCAATATCCTGCCCGAGGGTTTGAAAAAAAATCAAAAATTTGACTCCCCCATTATCACGCCCACAACCAAATTTGAAGAGCACGATCGCAATGTCAGCCCCGAGGAAATTGTCAACGAAAAAATGATGACCCAGGAAGATTACGAATTTGTCGCGGACAAGGCCCGGAAACTTTTCGCTTTTGGTCAGGAGACTGCCTTAATCCACGGTCTGATTCTGGTAGATACTAAGTATGAATTTGGCAAAGACGCGGCGGGAAATATTTTGATCATTGATGAGTTGCACACGCCGGATTCATCCCGTTACTGGATTGCCGATAGTTATAAAGAAAAAATTGCCGCCGGACAAGAGCCTGAAAACATTGACAAAGAATTTTTGCGCCTTTGGTTTAAGGAAAATTGCGACCCGTACAAGGATGCCGTATTGCCTCTCGCGCCGGATGAATTGGTTGTTGAACTTTCCCGCAGGTACATTCAATTGTATGAGATGATTACGGGTATGTCCTTCGCCTTTCCTGACACGGGGATGCATGTTGAAGAGAGAATTAAAAAAAATTTACATTTATTAAAATAGTAGATAGATACACGAATTGAACGAATTTAACGGATCAAAACGAATTCGTTAAAATTCGTTCAATTCGTTCAATTCGTGTATCTATCCAACCTTCTATATGAAGTGCATTCTATTACTTGGCTCCATTAAAGACGAATCCCACGCCAAAAAAATCACTGACGAACTGAACAAATTCGGTATTCAGTGGGAAGAGCACGTCGCCTCGGCCCACAAAGAGGCAAAAAAACTGCTGGCGATTTTGGAGAAATACAAAAATAAAAAAGTAATCTATGTAACCATCGCCGGCCGGTCAAACGCGCTCTCCGGTTTTATCGCCGGCAATTCCGATAAAGTGACGATTGCCTGCCCGCCTTTCAAGGATAAACATGACATGTTGTTAAACATTCACTCAACTTTGCAAATGCCGAGCAAAGTGCCGGTTTTGACGGTTTTGGATCCGGCTAACGCGGCGCTTGCTGTCAAACGAGTAATGAGTTTAATGGTTTAATGGTTTAATAGTTATAATTGGACATTGAAAATTTGAGATTTTATTAAAAATTAGGTGAATTAGGTGAATTAAAAATTATCAACATTTCTTTACCATATGCCTCCTCTCTCCACCCTCTCCCCCCTCGACGGCCGCTATCATGAACAGTTGAAAGAACTGCAAAACTACTTCTCCGAAATGGCGCTCATCCGCTATCGGCTGGTGGTGGAAATTGAATATCTGATTGATCTATCGCTAGAGCCGGGGGTAAAAGAACTGCCGCCGTTTACTTCGGAAATTCAGTCGGCGATCCGGTCTATTTATCGCAACTTCTTGCCAGAAGACGCGGCGGCGGTTAAAGATCTAGAAAAAATGACTAACCACGACGTCAAAGCCGTGGAATATTTTCTGCGGGAAAAGTTAAAAACTAAAAACCTGGATAAATACAATGAATTCATCCACTTCGCCCTTACTTCCGAAGACGTGAACAATCTGGCTTACTCCATGATGTGGTACGATGCCGTGTCGGAAATTTACCGCCCGCTTATCACGGAAGTGCGCCGCCAAATTGCTGCATTCGCGAACGAATACAAAGACCAGCCCCTGCTGTCCCTGACGCACGGCCAGAGCGCCACGCCGACAACGGTGGGGAAAGAATTCGCCGTGTTCGCCGCGCGGCTGGACCGGCAGATTGAACAACTGAAAAATCACCGCCTGCTGGGAAAATTCGGCGGAGCGACCGGCGCTTGGAGCGCGCATCAGATCGCTTATCCAGAAGTAGATTGGCAGGAGTTCAGCAAAAAATTTATTACCAAACTCCATCTTGAACCAAATCTTTTAACTACCCAAATTGAACCGCACGATTCTCTGGCCGAAAGCTATCAGATTATTTTCCGGATCAACACTATCCTATTGGATTTCTGCCGCGATGTCTGGCTTTATGTCAGCCGCGGGGTACTCGGCCAAAAGAAAAAAGAAGGCGAGGTTGGTTCCAGTACCATGCCGCACAAGATCAATCCGATTCATTTTGAAAACGCCGAAGGCAATCTCGGCTTGGCGAACGCCTATTTTTCCCATCTCGCCGAAAAACTGCCCGTTTCCCGCCTGCAAAGAGATCTCTCCGACAGCACCGTCCTCCGCAACCAAGGCGTCCCGCTCGCCCATTCGGTGCTCGCTGGCAAAAATATCTTGCAAGGTATGTCGCGCCTCACTCTCAATGAACAAAAACTGAACGAGGAACTGGACAATCACTGGGAAGTCCTCGCCGAGGCAGTGCAAACAATTCTCCGCAAACACAACGTCAGCGGCGCCTATGAAAAACTAAAAGAACTAACGCGCGGGCAGACGATTACCAAAGAATCTTTGCGCGAATTTATAAAAACATTGGAAATTCCGGAGGAAGATAGAGAAAAATTATTAAACCTGACGCCACATACTTACATCGGACTGGCAAACAAATTGGTAAAGTAACTCTAAAATTCACCTAATTCACCTAATTGTCTAATTCACCTAATAAAATTTCCAATTTCCATACCTAAAGTTATTGGTTATTCGATTATTTGTCATTGGACATTTTATTAGGTGAATTAGGTGAATTAGACAATTAGGTGAATTAAACTTCCATAAACAATCTTTAATCTTTGTACCTATTTGAATTATGTGCGGCATTATCGGCATTTTTTCCCACCAACCAGTGGCCGAAGAACTCCACGACGGCCTGATTCACTTGCAGCACCGCGGCCAGGACGCGGCTGGCGTTTGCACGTATAACCAGCAATTTCATATCGTCAAGGGATCGGGCTTTGTCAAAGATGTTTTTAATCAGCAGAATATCCAGCTGTTAAACGGCAATTGGGGCATTGGCCACACGCGCTACGGCACGGCCGGAGGCCGATCCGCCGCCGAAAACGCCCAACCGTTCATGATTCAGTCCCCCTATGGCATCGCCATGGCGCACAATGGGGACTTAACCAATTATACCGCGTTAAAAAAGGACTTGGCGGAAAATGATCGCCGGCATTGCAACTCAACGTCTGATTTGGAATTGATTCTCCATGTTTTTGCCGCCAAACTTGACAAACTTGATCCGCGGGCCGATTTTTTTGAAAATTTGTGCCAAGCCGCGCTCTCCGTCTTTGACCGCTGTGTCGGCGGCTATTCGGTGGTAGGGATGATCGCGGAAAAAGGCATGATCGCCCTGCGCGATCCGCACGGCATCCGGCCGTTTACCTGCGGCATGAGAATAAACGCGGACGGCGCCAAAGATTATATTTTTTCTTCGGAAAATACCATGTATTATCCTTTGGGATTCAAACACATGGGCAACGTTCAGCAGGGCGAGCTGGTTTACATCAACGAAAAAGGCGAAATGCAAAGCCGTGTGTTGCGGCAGGCCGAGTTCACGCCGGATATTTTTGAATACGTTTATCTGGCTCGGCCGGATGCTATGATCAATAATGTAAGCGTCTATCGCGCCCGCTTGCGCATGGGGCAGAATCTGGCCAAACGATGGAAAGAAAAACATCCTAATTTCCTGCCCGACATCGTGATCCCCATCCCCTTTTCTTCCAACACGGCCGCGCTTGCCTTGGCGCATGAGATCGGCGTGCGCTATTCCGAAGGACTATACAAAAATATCTTTATCGGCCGGACTTTCATTATGCCCGGGCAGGAAAAAAGAAAAAAATCAATCCTGTTAAAACTTTCGCCCCAAGAAGTGGAAATTAAAAACAGAAAAGTGATGTTAGTTGACGATTCCATTGTCCGAGGAAACACGAGCAAAGAAGTGATTGATCTGGTTCGTCACGCCGGCGCCAAAGAAATCTATTTTGTCTCGGCCTGCCCGCCGGTCAAGTATCCTGATTTTTACGGATTGGACATTCCCACCCGCGCCGAACTGATTGCCGCGAACAAGTCCGAAGAAGAAATCCGCCAATTCATCGGCGCCGATATTCTGCTCTATCAAACCATTCCTGATCTGGTGGAAGCGGTAACCCGCCGCGGCGAACACAACATCGCCCGCCCCAGCATGCCGTATCTGGACGGGTGGTATGTGACCGGGGATATTGATGAAGAAAGAATGGTGGAAATGGAGAAAGAGAAGAGATGCGTGTGAAGCAATTCACCTAATTCACCTAATTTCTAATTCACCTAATAAAAATCTTAATGCCAAACGATAATGACAACACTAATTAAATTTTATTTTAGTAACCATCGTCAGAAAAGCCAAAAAGACGGAAGAAAAAAACTGAAGACACCAATAATTAAACATTTGTCATTAGACATTTTATTAGGTGAATTAGAAATTAGGTGAATTCGTATGAACATCCTCCTCATCGGTTCCGGAGCGCGCGAACACGCTATTGCCAGAGCGATAAAAAATTCAAAACATCACCCCGATCTTTTTTGTTTCGGTTCCAGCAGAAATCCGGGCATTTTTGAATTATCTGCAAAATATGAAGTGGGGAATATCAATGATCCATCAGCTGTTTTAAATTTCGCGAAAAAAAATAATATTGACTGGGCGATTGTCGGCCCGGAAAACCCGCTGGAAGCTGGCGTATCAAATACTCTTTGGGATAACGACATTCCCTGCGTCGGGCCGAAGAAAACCCACGCCCAACTGGAAACCAGCAAACGATTCACGCGCGAATTGCTTACTGAATACAATATCCCGGGCTGTCCAAAGTATAAATTTTTTAACTCAATGGAGGGCGTCAAAGAATTTTTAAATGAACTGGGAGATTTATATGTCGTTAAAGCCGACGGTTTGATGAGCGGCAAAGGCGTCAAAGTCGCAGGCGACCACCTCCACTCTCATGAGGGGGCGCTACAATACTGTGAAGAATTAGTCGCCAAAAATAGCGCGTTCGTTATTGAAGAAAAACTAATCGGCCAGGAATTTTCCTATATGTCTATTTGCGATGGCGACCACTTGGCGCACACCTTCGCGATTCAGGATCATAAGCGTGCGTTTGTAAATGACGTTGGAGCAAATACGGGCGGCATGGGAACTTATTCCGATGCCAACCACTCGCTCCCCTTTTTGACCGCTGATGATATTAAACAAGCGCAAAAAATTAATTTAGCAACAGCGCGAGCGTTAAAAAATAAATTTGGCGAGGGCTACAAGGGCGTATTATACGGCGGCTTTATGACGACGGCCGACGGCGTCAAACTGATTGAATACAACGCCCGCTTTGGCGATCCGGAAGCGATGAATGTCTTCGCGCTATTGGAATCCGATTTTGTAGACGCTTGCCAGGCGGTAGTTAACGGCGCCTTGAACCAAACTCATCTCCGTTTCGCGAACAAAGCGAGCGTCTGCAAATACGCGGTGCCAAACGGATATCCGGACAACCCAATCAAAAATCAAAAAATTGACATCTCCGAAACGCAAAACAATGACTCATTATATTACGCTGCGGTTGATGAAAGAAAAGACGGTCTGTATGAAACCGGCTCGCGCGCCATCGCGGTAGTGGGCGTAGCAAACACCATCGCCGAAGCGGAACAAATCGCCGAAGCGGAAGTTTGCCGAATTAAAGGGCCGTTGTTTCATCGGGAGGATATTGGAACGATTAAATTGATTGGAAAAAGGGTGGAGATGATGGAAAAAATTAGGAAAAATTAAACAGAATTGAACAAAATTATACAAAATTGAATAAAATTTAACAAAAATTTTTTGTAATTTATTCTTAATCCAAAAAGAGTATGAAACAAGAACTATCCGTGATGACTGTCACCAAAACTCAATCCATTACTAACACCAAACTCTGGGTGGCGACTGCGACTCTGCTTGTTGCGAGCGCTTTGGCTTTCGCTGCCCTGCCAATGGCAAATGGAAATAGCGCCAGTCAGCAGCTGGGTTCCACCAGCGGTACTTCAGCTATGGTATCTGGTAAAATTTGTTCAGAAACAGACGGGGGTCTTGATATTTCAACCCCAGGCACGACAGAAGGAATAGTTACTTTTCGCAGAAACAACAGAACCAGACAACAATTCATCAAAAGAAGCGATAGCTGCAAATCAGAAACGATACTTTATGAATTTTATTGCGGCGAAAGTGGCGTGGCCCAAAAAGTTGTGAACTGCGCCCAGGATTTTGCCTGTTACGAAGGGGCATGCTTGAGAGAACCGATTATAAAAACCTTGATTTTGGAAGATGGCGGCGGCTCCGACGGTCCCACCGGCGAATCTTTTATTTACAATTTATCTACGGGAAGCAAAACAGCAGAAAATGGTGATCTTAAATTCTATGACGGACAGACCAAATTTTTCAAATTTCATACCACCTTTGTAGAGAGCGCGGGCCACCCATCAAACGCCGGCTATCTTTACCTGGGTAGTGGAGATTTGGAATCATACGCCTGCCCAGAATTCAAGCTGGAAGACATCGACCCCGTTCCTAAAGTTTATGGACGATACCAATACTTTCTTAATCCATGGACAAATAGAGAAATAGTTCTCAATGGTGTATATTGTTTAGTCAATTATGATAATACTGAAATATTTAGATTTAAAGTGACAGACATCGAGGAGGGAAAGGTGAAAATACAATATCAAAAATTCGCCGATACTGGCGTGAAAACCTATGGTTGCCGCGATGGATTTTGCGATGACGAAGTGGAGGTGCTCTGCGTGGGATGCGCTGAAAGCGATACCCCGTTTATTCAAAGAACAAAAGAACTGGAACGAACGGCAAAATCATGCATAGAAAATTACCTGGGTATAGAACTGCCAGCAACGTTAATACATCAAATTTTTCCTTACCGGGTAGGTGAATTTGCCATTTGTCATCCTGATATTACTAACCCCACTCCCGAACAACTGGAGGGTCTTCTTTTTAAATGTGCAAACGATGGGGCCGCGACATCTGCCGTAAATGAATATGGATTCCCTGGTTTAAGACGTATTGGAGAAAGTCGGGTTACGGTATTAGAGGATTTGCGTTTTGATTTGCATGAAGACATGCACGTCTTTACAAATTATTTATTGCCTTCTCATCGTAGCTGGTTTAACGAAGGGATGTCTGAACAGCTGGCGGCGCCTGAAAACAATGGTATTTATGCCGGCAATAGATTTGAATGCGGCGGCCTGACCCATGCCAGACGCTACCAGCCAGCCCTGCACAAATATAATTACCTAGCCCTCCAAACTGGAGAATTTTCAATGAATGACTACTATCGCGAAGCCCATTTGCAAGGCGACTTATTTTTTACTGGTTTAGAAATTGATTATGGCTGCTCTTTGGAATGCGCCGCCAGAATCTGGAACAGATTAAGGACAACACACGCCGGCGCCGAGAGGATAACGGGGGCGGATATAAAAGCCGCGGCAGAAATTGAAACCGGACGCGACCTGACCCCCTTGTTTGAATTGCTGGAAATATCATTAGAATAAAACTTGGTAATTAGTGGGATTCATAACCAAGCGCTATTATACCATATGCTTGGTTATGAATCCCACTAATTACCTATTTTATGTTAATTTTGTTAAATTCTGTACAATTTTGTTTAATCTACCAACTCTTATTAGCGATATAATGTGGATAATATAACCAGATTAGCTATATTGGGTTCCACCCGCGGTACTGACCTGCAAGCCATCATTGACGCGATCAAAAGCGGCGAGCTTAACGCGTCCATTGAAATCGTAATCAGCAACAAAAAAGACGCGTACATACTTGAACGCGCGAAACAACACGGTCTAACGGCCGTCTATGTTCCGGCAACAAAAGACGAAACTCGTGAACAGTACGACCAAAAACTAATTGCCAAATTAACAAATTACCCAATTGACCTCGTCCTCCTCATCGGCTGGATGCGCATCCTCTCCCCTGTTTTCATCAGCGCTTACCGAGGAAAAATCCTAAACGTCCACCCCTCGCTCCTGCCCAAATTCGCCGGCGGCATGGACTTGAACGTACATAAAGAAGTGTTGAAAGCCGAAGAAACAGAAACCGGCTGTACCATTCACCTCGTGGACGAAACCGTTGACGGCGGAAAAATTTTATTGCAGAAAAAATGTGCGATTGATCCGAATGAGACTGCGGAGAATTTAAAAGAAAAGGTGCAGAAGTTGGAGGGAGAGGCGTTTGTAGAGGTAATTAAAAATTGGGAACACAGATTTCCATGATGACCAGGATTTACCAAGATTACACCAATCATGGATAATCCTGGCAATCCTGGTAATCTGTGTTCCCATTTATCAATCGTGTATATGAATACTAATATTGTTCAAATCAAACGCGCTCTCATTTCTATTTCCAACAAAGAAGGGGCGGTAGAATTTGCAAAAAAATTAAGTAAATTAGGAGTAGAAATAATCTCCACCGGCGGGACGGCAAAAGCAATCGCGGCGGCAAACATTCCGGTAATTGAAATCTCCGACTTTACCGGCTTCCCCGAGATGATGGACGGCCGGGTGAAAACCCTCCACCCTCTGGTTCACGCCGGCATTTTGGGCTTGCGGGATGAGCACAAAAAAACCGCGGACAAACATAACATCAAATGGATTGACTTGGTTATTTGCAACCTTTATCCGTTTTCCGAAACAATCGCCAAACCAAACGTAACCGCAGAAGAAGCGATTGAGGACATTGACATCGGCGGACCCAGCATGATCCGGAGCGCGGCGAAAAATGTCGGCTGGGTGGCTGTCGTCGTTGACCCCTCCGACTACGCGCCTCTTCTTGAAGAACTGAAAACAAACAACGGATTAACTTTTGCCACGCGCCAAAAACTGCAAGCCAAGGCCTTCCGCCACACCGCGCAATATGACAGCATTATCGCTAATTATTTTACCAAAGAAAAATTTCCGGAAAATATTTCTTTAACTTATCAAAAAGCGTACGACCTGCGCTATGGAGAAAATCCGCATCAGGCGGCCGCGGTTTACCGAGAACCGAATAACGGCGGCGCAAACTTGCTAAACGCGAAAATCTTGCAGGGCAAACAACTGTCTTATAACAATATCAACGACGCGGACGGCGGACTCTCTACGCTTAAAGAATTTACCGAGCCATGTTGCGTGATCGTAAAACACGCCAATCCCTGCGGCGCGGCAACGGACAAAGATATTACCATGGCATTTAAACGAGCGTATCAAGCCGACGCTCTTTCGGCTTTTGGCGGCATTATCTGCCTCAACAGAACCTGCACCCAAGAAATCGCCGAAGAGATTGCCAAGGTCTTCGCCGAAATAATCCTTGCGCCGAGTTACGAACCGACCGCACTGAAAATTTTCGCAACAAAAAAAAATCTGCGCGTTTTAGAATTGACGAATCTTAATACGTCCCCTCTCCTCATAGGAGAGGGACAGGGTGAGGTGCGGAGCGCCGCTCCCCTTGAATTCAAGCCAATCAGCGGCGGCCTCCTTGTCCAAGACCTTGATATTGAAACAATTACCACGGCCGATCTGAAAACTGTCACCAAAAAACAACCAACAAAAAAAGAAAAAACCGACCTGCTTTTCGCCTGGAAAGTGTTAAAACACGTCAAATCAAACGGTATTTTACTCGCCAAAAACAACACGACTGTTGGCATCGGCATGGGCCAGGTTTCGCGCGTGGACGCGGTAAAATTAGCCATTGGCAAGGCCGGTAAAAATGCGACCGGATCAGTCCTCGCTTCCGACGCGTTCTTTCCCTTCCGCGACAGCATTGACGAGATAGCCAAGGCAGGCGTGAAAGCCATTATTCAACCTGGCGGATCAATCAAAGATCAAGAAGTAATTATCGCTTGCGACGAACACGGCATCGCGATGGTGTTTACTGGAAAAAGATGTTTTAAGCACTAAAAATGTCATTCCTACGCACTGACATATTGACAGTTTCTCACATATCTGATAAAAGTAAAACTACAAACCTCCGCGTAAGCGGATTATCAAAAGGAGAAAAGTCATGCGGTGGGAAAAATTCTACACTATGGTCGGCTTTGGCGGGTGCACTTGCAGACAACGCACTGCCGTTGGCGGGCTTGTTAGCCCGTTTGAATGTATCGGCAGTCACCACATCTTCCAGCTAACGCTGTACCACGAACAGCCGTTGGAGGAGGACATAATCGGGTTCGATAATGATCCATTGCTGGTCAGAATACTGGAGGTGAGTCCATGCGATCCTCCTCCCGAAACTGGACAGAGCGCGCTTCTTATCACCTTTGAAATGGTGGAACCGTATCCGCCAGGCATCCAACCAGGAACCTACACCCTGCGGTTCGCTAATGGGGAGTGCTGTGGTTTTCCACACATTCTCAAAGACGAAGAAGCCGATGAGGATGCGGTCGCCGCGCTCATCGCCCGCAACTGATAGCGCATCGCATGACGCCGTCCGACCGGCTCTCTGGATTTCACAGTCCAGAGAGCCGGAGGACGCCTACCTAACTATTTTAATACTAAACAAAAACCCGCCGTTCCGGCGGGTCTTTTTATCAAACCATGGATGGCGGTAACCCGACACCTCATCCCCTGCCCTTCTCCCCTCGACAAGCTTAGGGCAAGCTCTAAAAGGAGAAGGGATCATCCATCAACATCCACATCATCCCAAATCCGCATCAAATCCGCAAAATCCGCATTATCATTCATCCCTACCATAATTGGGCGCCTTGTCAAAACTTCGCAAATCATGCGGGTGGCTTTCTTTCAGCCCCGCGCCCGTAATCCGGACAAACTGCGCCTTGGCATGCAGGTCGGAAATCGTCTTTGCGCCATTGTACCCCATGCCGCTCTGCAGACCGCCGGCCAATTGATATAAAATTCTGTCCACCGGCCCTTTGTACGCCACGCGGCCGGAAACGCCCTCGGGCACAAATTTATTTCTCTCATTAACATCGGCCTGGCCATAGCGATCCTTGCTCCCCTCTTCCATCGCTTCCAGACTTCCCATGCCGCGGTAAATTTTGTACATCCGACCGTTCACGTATTCCACCCGGCCGGGCGACTCGTCCGTGCCGGCAAACACGTTGCCCATCATCACGGTGGACGCGCCGGCGGCCAGCGCTTTCACGATATCGCCGGATGTCTTGATGCCGCCGTCGGCAATCACGGGAACGGGCCGCGCGGCCGATTCCACCGCTCTTACCACTTCAAAAATCGCCGACAGTTGCGGCACGCCAATGCCCGCCACCACGCGCGTGGTGCAGATTGATCCCGGGCCAATGCCCACTTTTACCGCGTCCGCGCCCGCTTCAATCAAAGCCAAAGCCGCCTCGGCCGTGGCGATATTGCCGGCGATAATCTGCTGTCGCGGATATTTGCTTTTCAATTCTCTTAACGTTTCTATCACCCCGTCCGAATGTCCGTGCGCCGTGTCAATCACGATCACGTCTGTTTTGGCCGCCACTAGCGCCTCCGCCCGCTCTATTCCGGCCCGCCCGGGCCCAATCGCCGCGCCCGCGCGCAACTGCTTCAATTCATTTTTAGTCGCGTTGGGAAAAAGATGATTTTTTTCCATGTCTTTTCTGGTAACAATGCTGACCAATCTGCCTGCTTCGTCAACGACACAGAGCGTTTTGAGGCGGTGTTCCCTAATCATCCGATTGGCTTCGTCGAGACTGATGCCCGCCTTGGCCACTGTCATCCGCTGGAGCGGAATCATTCTTTCTCCGACCACAATATCGCCATCCTCCGGAATAAAATAATCAACATCGGTAATCATGCCGACCAATCGGCCGTCCGCGTCAACCACCGGATTCTTTTTGAAATGGTGCTCTTCTCTTATTTCAATGACTTTTTGAATTTTATCGTCCGGACCCACGGTAATCGGATCTTCAATAAAGCCGTTTTCAAATCTTTTCACTTTTTGGATTTCTTTCACCTGCTCGTCGATGGATAAATTTTTATGAATAATCCCAATACCGCCGGAGAGCGCCATGGCGATCGCCATCTTGCTTTCGGTTACCGTATCCATGGGCGCGGACAGAAACGGCAGTTTTAGTTTAATTTCATTAGTCAACTGCGTATGCAAAACCGCGTCCTTGGGCAGGATGCTGGAATGTTGGGGAACTAATAAGACGTCGTCAAAGGTTAAAGTTTCTTCAAATTGGGAGAACATAATTATGCCAAAATTCACCTAATTCACCTAATTGTCTAATTCACCTAATAAAATGTCCAATGGCCAACGACAAGTGTCCAGTTTTCAGTATTCAGTATTTTCAATTTTTCGTCTGTCACTGAATAGTGAATACTGAAAACTGCTATGTTTGGACATTGGGAATTTTATTAGGTGAATTAGGTGAATTAGAAATTAGGTGAATTAGAAACAATCTTTGTATAATTCCCTCCGATTGTGTACAATATGATAACACTATTATGAATCCTCTGTCCAATGACAACGAAATCGCCATCCTTGACTTCGGCTCCCAATACACCCACTTAATCGCCCGCCGCGTACGCGAACTTGGCGTCCGATCGCGTATCTATCCGAACGATATTCCCGCAAATGCGCTGAAAAACGCCGTTGGCGTCATTTTTTCCGGCGGGCCAAAAAGCGTAGTCAAAGATTCCAAACTTAAATACGACCCCGGCATATTTAATCTTAACATTCCCCTCCTCGGCCTCTGCTACGGCCACCAACTGATTGCCAAACATTTTGGCGGAACGGTAGAATCAAGCAACGCGCGGGAATACGGCCTCTCAACACTATCAATTTCCCCCGCCGTAGCGGGGTCCCGCTCGCTGCGGGACAGTTACCAATTTCCAATTTCTGAAAGTAACAAAGAAAACGAAAGTTTACACCGAAACTCTTTAGTTATCTTCAAAAACGTTCCGCCAAAAACAACGGTCTGGATGTCCCACGGCGATCACGTGTCAAAACTGCCCAAAGGGTTTAAGCAAATCGCGACATCCGGCAACGATTCAATCGCGGCCATGGCGGACGAGAAAAAAAAGATTTATGGCTTTCAATTTCATCCCGAAGTCCATCATACCGAAGCCGGCGTGACCATGCTGAAAAATTTTGTCTTTGGCATTTGCGGCGCGAAAAAAAACTGGACCGCGGAGACCATGCTCCAAGAAATTCAGGCGCAGATTAAAAAAGAAGCGGGCGATAAAAATGTTTTTCTTTTGGTCAGCGGCGGCGTTGATTCCACGGTTTGTTTCGCCTTATTGGAAAAAACTTTAGGCAAAAAACGCGTGTACGGCCTGCATGTTGACCACGGCCTTATGCGGTTGAACGAATCTAAAGAGGTAAAACTAGCGCTCGCCAAAATCGGACTGGACAATCTGCATGTTTACAACGCCGAAGACGAAATGCTCGCGAAATTAAAAAACGTTTATGATCCGGAAGAAAAACGAAAGATTATTGGTAAGTTGTTTGTTGAGGTCGCTGAACGAGTAATGAAAGAACAGGGATTCAATGAAAAAGAATGGCTCTTGGGCCAAGGCACGATCTACCCCGACACCATAGAATCCGGCGGCACCAAAAACGCCGATAAAATCAAAACCCATCACAATCGCGTTGACCGTGTTCAAGAGATGATAAAAAAAGGGCTGGTGATTGAACCGATCAAGGACTTGTACAAAGACGAGGTGCGGGAGATCGGCCTGAAACTCGGCCTGCCCAAAAATCTTATCAACCGCCAGCCGTTTCCCGGGCCGGGACTGGCAATCAGGTGTTTGTGCGCGGAGAAATCATCCAACACGCAAACACTTCAACATGCCAACACTTCAACTTTTTATAAACTTCCGATAAAATCCGTCGGCGTCCAAGGCGACGAACGTTCTTACGCCCACCCCGCTCTTCTAGTCCTCCCCCCCCGTAGGGGGGAGACAGAGAGGGGTCTCAACTGGTCTCAACTAAAATCATTTTCTCCACAAATCACCAACACCCACAAAGACATCAATCGCGTTCTCTTGCTTATTTCAGGCGAGGAAACAAAACTATCCCGCGCGACAGTAAAGCTGGCATACATTACCAAAAAACGTTTAGACCTATTGCGGATTATTGATGCTATTGTCAAAAAACATGCTTCAGGCAATCCGCGCTGCGACCGTATCTGGCAGTTTCCTGTCGTTCTCATTCCTTTCGGTCATAATCATAATGAATCAATCGTCCTGCGTCCGGTGGAATCAAAAGAAGCGATGACTGTATCTTTTGCAGAATTGCCCGATGATATTTTAAATAAAATAAAAATTGAAATAGAAAAACTTGACGCGATTGATTATATCTTCTACGATATCACCAACAAACCGCCAGGGACGATTGAGTGGGAGTAAAAGTGAACTTATACATTCACCCCATCGCGTTGACAAAGATCTTGTCTTTATCAACGAGATTGAGTGGCCGCAAAAAAAATCCCGATTCTATTCGGGATTTTTTGATTGAGTAGGATGCGGTGGGACTGTCGCCGAATAGCGTTTTCTGTCACTCCCGCCCCCGCCTGCGCAAGGGTAAACTCCGGCGGGAATGACAATTTGGGTCATTCGGCGACAGTCCCCGGATACTCTTTTTCAACAATCCAGCCTCCACCGCGCTCAATCCCCACTCATAACCAAAATCTCGGCCTTTCTCAAAAGCGCGCTCTTTTGCTTGTTTTACATCGAGACAAGCCAGTACGCCAAATATCGCCGGCACCCCTGTCTCCAATCCCACATTCATGATTCCCTGCGAAACAGCCATGGCAATGTATTCAAAATGCATTGTTTCACCTTTTATAAGGCAACCCAAACAGACCACCGCGTCAACTTTTTTAGCTCCAATCATTTTCTTTGCCGCAAGCGGAAGTTCAAACGAACCAGGCGCATGAACAATAAAAATGTTTGATTTTTTCACACCAGAGTCGCGCAAGGCTTGTTCACACCGTTTTTGTAAAACCGAAGTAACTTCCTCATTCCACCGAGAAACAACAATCCCAATCTTTAAACCAGAACCATCCATTTGTTTTACACTCAACGCTTTCGACATATTCGACATACCACTCAAAGTTGCACTTCTAAATTGATTATACAGAAACTAGAATCCAAGTTTCTTAATTCTTCAAAACTTCCCGCACCATCCGCACATCTTGCGCCAGCTTTTTTTTTAATTTTTTTTCAGAGTCTAATTTTTCAATCTGGCTTACCTGTCCAATCACTTCAACTTCCAAAATTTCGCCATAAAAATCTTCTCCGCTATAATCCAATAAATAAACTTCTATATGATCCGATAATATTGGAATTGCGGAAAGATATTTCTTTCCTCTAAAATTTACAAAACCAGCATAAACTCCGTTATTCAGACTGACTTGATCGCGCGGTATATCCAAATTCGCTGTTGGAAAGCCCAGCTTCTTGCCGATGGAATTGCCATGCACTATTTTTCCAGTGAACATGAATTTAAATTTAGGATTTAGGATGCTAATTGTTATTTGTTATTTGATTTAGGATTTCTAAAGCTTTTTCCAATCCCGCATCAGTAATAATTCCGGTATCCTCTCCATCGTCATTCTTCCCGACAATAAACATCTCTTCTACCGCCACATCCGGCGCGATCCCCTCTTTGTCAATTTGGCGATTATTTGGCGTATACCATCTCGCAATAGTTAGTTTTAATGCTGATCCGTCTGGCAATATTTCAAAATCCTGCACCGAACCCTTGCCATACGTCTTAATTCCAACAACTTTTGCCACCCCATGATCTTGCAGCGCGCCCGCCACTATTTCTGAACCTGACGCCGTACCTCCGTCAACTAAAACTACTGTCCGAATGCCATTAAAACGATGCGCCCCGCGTGAATTATACACCCGACGGTCAAGATCGCTTGATGCCTCCGAGACAATTATTCCGCTTTGAACCCACTCGCTTGCCACATCAACAGACGTCTCTAAATAACCTCCTGGGTTGCTGCGCATATCCAATATGATGCCTTTCGGAGACTTGATAATAATTTCGCGCACAGCCTTATCAAACCGATCCCACGTATCTTGATTAAAATAACTTATCCGCAGATAAGCGATGCCATCGTCTTTCATTTCCCAATAAACAGTCGGCACCGTGATAGTATCGCGAATTACTTCAATCTCTTCTACGGATTCAAATCCGTCATGGCTGACAGTAAGCTTGACTGCTGTTCCTTTTGGTCCTCGTATCTTTAAAACCGCCTCTTCCAGCGACAGCGAGGCGGTTTCCTTGCCATCAATAGCAAAAATAGTATCTCCTGGCCGCAAACCAGCTCGCTCTGCAGGCGACTCTCGAAGAGGCGCAATTACCTTGAGCCGGTTATCTCTAACACCAATTTCCGCGCCAATCCCTTCAAACTCGCCAGCAAGATCCTTGACAAATTCCCCTGCCGGTTCCGGAGGCAAATAAACTGAATATGGATCTCCCAATCCATTGACCATGCCTGACAGCGCTCCATAAAATAACTTTACTTCATCAACCGGCTTATCGACAAATTTGTTTTTTACTTTATTCCAAACATCCCAAAATTGATCAAAATTTACTTCGGGCGAACGGGTTTTGCCGTATAGATCGATAACTCTGGCAATATCAATATTTCCGTCTTCTCCAATCAATTCATCCTTTACCTCTAATGACTGGCCGACAATTACCCCGATTACAAATGTAAAACCTATTGCTAAAACCGACTTTACAAGCCTTGTATATTTTAATTCTCTTTCTGTTTTATTATCCATAAAATTTAATCAATCCGTTTTATATTTACGCCAACCACTCGAAGCCTGTTGGCAATATCTTCATAGCCGCGTTCAATTACATATATATTCTTCATAACCGACCGGCCTTTGGCGGCAATCATGCCGATCAAGAGCGCCATGGCCGGGCGAATGCCCTCTGGCGCTTTCATCTCTGCTCCTTTTAACGCTGTCGGACCGCTAACCAGAGCGCGATGAGTATCAAGCACCTCTACTGTTGCTCCGAGCTTGTTAAATTCAGCGTAATACTTGGTCCGGCCTTCAAACACCCAATCGTGAATCAACGTATCTCCATTGGCCTGCGCGGCAATCGGCACAAAAAACGGCAAGTTGTCAATATTTACTCCCGGAAAAGGCAGACTGTGAATCTTGTCCGGCAAAGCAGTTAATTTTGATACTTTTAATTTTATATCAACGATATTAAACCAGCCGTTTTTTGACTGGCGCTTGTTTAGCAAACTAAATTTTTGCCCCATGACTGATAATTTTTCCAGTTCTAATTCCAAAAAATCAATTGGACAATTTTTTACCAAAAATTCTGAACGGGTGGCAATAGCTAAAGCAATAAATGCCATCGCCTCAAGCGGATCTGGCATGATTTTGTATTCAATAGATTTGAGCTTCTTAACGCCGATAATAGTTAGAGTTGACGTGCCGATGCCTTCAATTTTTGCGCCAGCCCGCTCTAAAAAATGGCACAGGTCCTGCACCATGTAGTTGGCTGAAGCGAATTTAATCACTGTCTTGCCGCGCGCCATCACCGCGGCCATGATAGCGTTTTCTGTCGGCGTATCGCCAGTTTCATACATTATTACTTCAGCTGATTTCAGACCAGTATTATTAACATAATAATATTTGGGAGATGACTCAATCGCAATGCCTAATTTTTTTAAAGCAAACAAATGCGGACGGACTGTGCGCGTTCCCAGCTTGCATCCGCCTTCGCGATAAAGTTTGTATTGTTTAACTCGAGTAGAAAGAGCTCCCATGAGCATAAGCGATGACCTGATTTTGCGGCAAGCTTGTTTGTTAATTTTGTGCATTTTTAATTCTGCCGAGCTGTCAACTGTCAGAATATGCTGCCCCTGCCACTCGCATTTTACGCCAATACTTTCTAGTATTTCTATCAAACGTTTAATTTCTTCAATCTCCGGCATGTCGCGCAAAAGGGTTTTGCCTTTTACCATAATAGCAGCGCAAAGAATGGCCAAAGCTGAATTCTTGGCTGTATTTACCTCCAATTTTCCTTTTAACTTTTTCCCGCCGTTTATAACAAATTTTGACATAATCAATAACGATTGATTTTTAGCTAAAAATACGCTATGATTATAACGAACTCTGGACAAAAAGGCAAACGTTTTGTTGCCACTCGAAAGCACGATAGCACAAAAGCACAAAAGCACATGTGCTTTTGTGCTCAAGTGCTCAAGTGCTCAAGTGCTTATGCCCTACCCTCGCACTAAATTTACCCGCCCGATCCGCCGCGCTATCATGATTTTTTTGATTACTCTATTTTGTGTTCTTGCTCCGCTGATAATTTTATATACTGCTGGATACAGATATGATTATAGCGCCAAAAAAATAAAACAGACCGGCGTGATCAGCATTGATGTGGAACCAAAAAATGTGAGAGTATATTTAAATGATGTGCTGATACAAAAACGAATTCCGATCCGTCTCACAAACCGCGCGCCCGGCGCGTATCATCTGCGAATTGAGGCAGACCGGCGAAAAACGTGGGAAAAAGACATCATGGTTGAGAGCAAACAGACAACATATATACGCGACATTACTTTGTTTCAAGAAGCGCTGCCGATTGAAATAGAAGCTTATGCCGGCCAAGAAATTAATAATGTATTTTTTTCCCATGATGGCGCTTATTCGCTGATTTTGAAACAAAAAGATAATGTTTACGAACTTTCACTATTCAATACTAAAACTAAAATAACCTATCCTCTGACCCGCACCTACGACGAATATCCTCCAAAAGTAGACTGGTCGTATTATTCTCCTGTTGCAATGATTGAAACTCGAGAAAATAACATCAGTAAAATTCAAATTTTTAACGCGCGTAATCCGGAAGCTAGCGCTGACATTCATACCATAGAGGCGCCGGAGCCGATTAATTACCAATGGAGCGACGATATTGCCGCGCCATCAGTATTTGCGCAGGAAGGAAATAAAATATTAAGGCTGACCATGGCTGGCAAAAGTGAGATAAAAAATAACATTATTTCCAATGTCTGGTATATTGACAATGTGAACCGCCTTTGGATCTTTGACAAAAAAAATCAAGTACTGCAAATTGCCGGGGAAACAAGCGAGACCCGGGTTTATCCTGTAAAAAATGAACTTACAAAAATTATTCACCTGAACGATAAACGGCTTATCGCAAAATCAAATCAAGGCGTAGTAATTTTGCCGCTGGAAAAAAATAATGTAAATGAAAATAAAACCATTGACGCGGAGCGTATCAGATACAATCCCGACACAAACGAATGGCTGGCATGGTCCCCGTGGGAACTCTGGACAATCTATCCAAATGGAAATGTGGAACTGCTCAATAGAACCAGTGACGCAATTATGAGCATTACGCCTATGGATAAATTTGGCGTCCTTTTGCTCGCCGCCGAAAAGACATTGCGCGGCTTTAATCCCGGATATTATATTACGCACGAACTCTTCTCAGGAGGTAAAATCAATGAAGCGGCTGCTGACATAGAAAATAGACAAATATACTTCTGGGGCGAGGTGGGACAAAGGCGGGGGTTGTTTGGGTTGGAATACTGATTTCACGATACATGATGCGCACAGCATGATTCATTTTCACGATACACGATGCACGCAACACGACTCAATTGGACACTTCGTGATGAGTTATGCTGCGTGCATTGTGTATCGTGTCATCACAACTCCATGACCGTCTTATCTCCGATTATCATCCTTCTTCCCTTCTCTCTTTCATTTCCATGCCGCTGAACAACTCGCACGCTTTTGCCGATTAAACTGTCGGAAATGTCAATCTCGCAATCAATCAAAGCATTGTCCAAAATAATGCTGTCTTGAATTCGCGCGAGATAAATTTCGCTCCCCTGTCCAATCGTTACATAAGGACCGATTGAACAATTTTCCAACACGCAATTTTCCGCGATCATCACCGGTCCGGTTATTTTTACATTCTTGCCTACGCGCGAGCCAATGCCGATGTGCGCTTTGCCCTCAATTTTTGCTTCGGAATCAATGGCGCCATGATTGGGGAACTGGCTCTCAAGCATATTATCCAACAAAAATTTATTTGCCAAAAGCAGATCTTCTACCTTGCCGGTATCTTTCCACCAACCAGTTACTTCTTTATAACCCACCCTGGCTCCGGTTCGCAAAAAATGGGAATGAATGCTGGAAATTTCATACTCGCCTCGCGCGCTTCTTTCAATTTTATCAAACGCGTCAAAAAATACTTTTGGGCCGTATAAATAAACGCCAGTAACGGCAAAATCGCTCTTTGGATTTGCGGGTTTTTCCACCACATCAATCAATTTTCCGTTCTCATCAAACACGGGCACCCCGAATCTCTGGGGATCCGGCACTTTTGACAAAGCAAGCATGCAATCATATCTTTCCCGTTCAAACTCGTCAAACATGTCTTTTAAACTGCCAAATAAAATATTATCGGACAAATAAAACATGAACGGATCATTGCCAATAAATTGTTTGGCCTCATTGACCACATGCGCGATCCCTTGTGGTCCGCCAGTCTGTTCAAAAAACTTGATATTAATGTCCCAATGACCGCCATCGCCAACATACTTTTGCAATTCTGTTTCGCCCGGATTGGTGTTGATAAAAATTTCTTCCACACCAACTTCCACTGCTTTTTCTATGGCATGAAAAATCATCGGCTTGTTGGCCAAGGGGAGAAGATGCTTGTTGATTGTCGCGGTAATGGGCTGAAGCCGTGTTGCTCTCCCGCCGCCGGTGAGGATTGCTTTACGAATGCGCATAGTCGCAATAAGATTAAAAGATTGAAAGATTGAAAGATTATAAGATTAAAAGATTGCCATTTTGAAATCAATTCGTAATCTTATAATCTTTTAATCTTTTAATCTTTATCGCCGATTACCACCATACCAACCCCTTAACCATCAACCAATAATACCCCCTCATCACCGGATTCCCCGCGTACTTCAACAATCGATTTTCCATAAACTTTTCCTGAAACTTAATCTCTGGAACCGAAAAACTAAGCAAATATCGGTCGCTGACTTTGCGCAGAGATTGAATTTTTTTTCTTTTTTTCATCCATAACTTCCAACTGCTGAATTTTAACCAATATTTATAAACTTCAAGCCTCTTTTTCCACCAACCATTCATAAAAGCAAACAGCCATAAGCCACTTTCTAAAATCAGTCCCATTGGCAACAGCAATAGTAAAGTGGGCCACTTAAAAAACATCAGCATCACTCCATAACGATTCCTCTCCATCCAATAAAATTTTTCAATACTTCTGCTAAACTGATATTTGTGGTAAAAAATAGAATCGCGCGCCAAAACAATCTTATACCCTGCCGCCCGCAAGCGGAATGAATATTCCAAATCTTCATGATATAAAAAGAAATCCTCGTCCCACGCTCCAAATTGTTTTAATAAATCAACTCGCATCAAAAGCGCCGCCCCGCTAGCGTAAGATATTTCTTTAACTTTAGAAAGATTTAAATCTTTATACTTCTTTTTATAATCATCGCAAAAACCAAATCCAAGATAATGAAACGAGTTTCCGGTACTGTTGATGTACTCTGTTTCTGGATGCAACAGCATTAGAGATTGAGCGACTCCAATCTTTTTATCCGCTTCCATGGCCTCAACCAGCGGTTCTAGGGCGTTAGTGGCGAGAAATCCATCATTATTGTGAAAAAAGACATAATCAAAGCCATTTTCTATTGCCCATTTTATACCTTCGTTATTTCCTCCGGCAAAACCTATATTTTCTTTCTGCGGCAGCAAAGTGACATGCGGAATCTCTTTACCAGACATCGGTATTACCGTCTCCTCAATAAAACGAACCGAACTGCCGTATTCTGGATGCGGATTATCAACGATCACCAACTCCAGCTTATCTTTGGGATAAGTTATTTTTTTCAACGCCGAAACGACGTCGTCCATGTAGGGCTGGCAGTGGTAGGACAAATATACAATTGCAATCTTTGGGCGGTTCTCCATAGGTTTAAAATTCACCTAATTCACCTAATTGTCTAATTCACCTAATAAAATGCCCAATAAAAAATTCCAATAAAATCAGACAATTGAAAATTGAACATTAGACATTTTATTAGAAATTAGGTGAATTAGGTGAATTAGAAATTTTATAAATAATTCTTAACCACGGTAATACCTGTAACCTTGTCTCCATTTCCACAAAAACTTACACCAACTAACCAGGTGTATTCGCGCCAACTTATTTTTAATCAACGCTTTAACGATCCCCGGCACTTTGGCTGATTCGCGCGCGTAAGCATGCTTGATAATAATATCATGAACATAATAAACCGGCCACCCCGCGTCCCACATCCTTCGGCACCAGTCGCAATCTTCCAAATACATAAAATAACGGTCATCAAACCAACCGATTTCTTCCGTCACCTCCCGGCGCACCACCATCGCCGCTCCCAATACCCAATCAACTGGCTGGGTTTTTTCGTGGTCAAAATCTTTCATTAACAGATGATCGGTATGTTTTTTTACCCATTTGTATTTTTGATCCCAATTTATCTGTTTCAAGGGCTTGATTAAAATTGACGACAGATCAAAACGATAACAAGCGTATTGCAGAGTGCCATCCAAGTTTTGCAGCTTCGGCCCGATGCAACCGATTTTCGGATGCGCGTCCAGGTATTTAATAACGCGCTCGATGGTTTTTGAATTTTCCGGAATAATAGTGTCGCGATTAAGAGCAAAATAATACCGCGCCGGCGTGGCCTTGAATCCGATCGTATTCCCCTTGCCAAAACCCACATTCCCGCCGCAATCAATATATTTAACTTGCGGGTATTCTTTCAGCGCTTCGCTGATATAATCTTGATTTTTGGAATTATCCGCCACCGTTATCTGCGTATCAAATGGACAATCCGCCAAATCTTTAACCAAAGAATCAACAGCGTTCATGACGTCGTCTTTCATTAAGTAGTTTACGAATACGATGTTGATGTCTTTCATGTGTCCAATTGTCATCCCGAGCGGAGCGAAGCGGAGTCGAGGGATCTTTCAAAGCTGACGCCGAGAGTATTAGCAACGTAAACAAATAGCACACAGATTACCATGATGACCATGATTAACCATGATTTACAATATCCTGGAAAATCCTGGTGATCATGGTAATCTGTGTTCCCACTTTCTATCACCACCACCTCCTCATCTCCCCCCACCCCACCTTTCTCAAATCTTTAATCTTCAATCTTTCAATCTTCAATCTTTTTCGTTCTTTCTCAACCTCTCTCAATCCCCCCAACACCTTCCTATCAAACAAAAGAAGGTACAAAAACTTTCTCCCTTCATACCACAAAATCCAAATAAAATCAAGCAGAAAATTCTGCCAGTATTCGTTTTTATAGAACGTCATTAAATGATTCCGATAGCTATTATATCTAACCAGCTCTGACTGTTTACGCTTGTTTTCCATCGCTACCTTATCACTCATCTTTTCCAACCCCGCGGCCGTGCGGTCATGATAAGCCACGGCGTCCAACAACACATACGCTTTAAACCCGGCCGAACGCAGACGGAACGCCAGGTCAACGTCTTCTTTGTATGAACCGAATGATTCATCAAACAGACCGATTTCGTCAACCACCGCGCGCCGAAACATGGGCAGAGCGCCTGACACGCCAAAAACTTCTTTCGCTCCACCATCGTTTCTAAACGACAATTCCATTTTCGGCTTAATCATCTCCCAATCTTTCCCCGCGTACTTCTCTACTACTCGGCGATTGCGAAACACGCGCAGGCCGAGGGAGTCTATTGTGTTTGTAAAGGAATCTTGTAACGTATAACCTGTAACTTGTAACTTATTGAAATCCCAACGCATCAGACGGGGGCTGACCGCCACCACCTCTTTATTTTTATTCATAAACGCAACCAGTTTCTCCAAACAATCTGATTCCAAATACATATCCTGATTAAGCAACAAAACATAATCGCACAATCTTTCAATCTTTTGATCTTTCAATCTTTCAAACAATTGATTATGCCCTTTCGCAAACCCAACGTTTTCCTTATTTTCAATCATCTCAACCTCAACTGGAAAATCTGCAATCTGCAATCTGCAATCTGCAATCGTGTTATCCGTAGACCCATTATCCAAAACCACCAACCGCCAATCCTGGTACGTCTGTTTTCGCAGGGAATCAAAAAGATACGGAATGTATTTTGCTCCGTTCCAAGTAAGTAAATGCACTGTGATTTTCATAACAAAATGGAACACAGATTACCATGATGACCATGATTAACCAAGATTTACAATATCCTGGAAAATCCTGGCAATCATGGAAATCTGTGTGCTATCTAACGATGGAACACATCTGCCAACCGTGCCATTCCAACCCCCAGGGGTCGAGCCGCCGCAATCCACACCCACTTCCACCACGGTTCCCATTTTCTAAAATACTGCAACATGCTTTTTGTAAAATTTTTCTGTTTCCACAAGGTATCCTGCTTTTTGAACGACTGGCCAATATAATCAACGCACGAAACAACCGGCGTGTACATTACTTTATAACCCAATTTCCACGCTTCGCGGCAAGTATCCACGTCTTCAAACCAGATAAAATATCGCGGATCAAACGCCCAGCCCAATTTCTGATAAACTTCGCGCCGCATCAGCATAAACGAACCGCGCACCGAAGGAACCGCCTGCTCCAGATCCGGATTAAAACCTTTCATGTAATAATTATCCAAAATCTGCGGCACCAGATGCGGAATTTTGAAAATCATCGCGACCATCTCCCATACTTTGGGAAATCTTCTTGGCCGCGCCTCCGTATTGAAATTCCCGTTCCGGTCAACTAATTTACACGAAGCCAAACCTGCCTCGGGGTGTTGCTTCATCCACTCTACCATCGTATCCAAACTGCCGGGTAAAACCAGCGTGTCCGGATTCAAAAACAAAAGAAAATCGCCGCTCGCGATCTCTACGCCCTGATTATTCGCCACGCCAAAACCGGCATTTGTTTTGTTGGCGATCACTTTTACATTAGGAAATTCTTTTTTTATGAAATCCGCTGTGCCGTCCCCGGAATTATTATCAACAATAATTTGTTCAAATGAAATCCCTCGAGAACCCAAAACTACCGAACGCAGTTGTTCGATAATATTGTCCCGGGCGTTCCAAGTTACGGTGATAACTGACAAATCCATAAATCCCATTCTACGCCTTGCAAACGACCGAACCGGCCTTGGCGGGCTTTGAGACCTTGATCGCCACCTCTTCGCCCTTGCCGGCGCTTTGCACTTCTTTGTGGTCTATCTGCATGGACTCTATCACTTCTTCAAACTCATCATCCCCGCGCTTGAACTTGATCTTGTCTCCTACTTTAAGCTTGCCAGACAAAACAACCACCGCTACTTGGATTTTGTCAAAGTAATGGTTGACTTTGCCGAGCGCTTTATTTTTGTTCCAGAAAAACATACGCGTGTAAATTCACCTAATTCACCTAATTTCTAATTCACCTAATAAAATTCCAAATAACAATGTCCAATATTTAAAATCACTCTTGGGTATTAGAAATTTTATTAGGTGAATTAGGTGAATTAGACAATTAGGTGAATTATTTAATTCCCGACCTTTATACTCCTATTCTACCTAAACTGCGCCAAAAATACAAGAACAGCCGCGGGGGCTGTCCATTATTATAATCACCATTCTATTTTAAATACCGGCCGCCAACCCTGCCAAATACGCGATATCTTCGGTTGTCCCAATCTGATGCTTTCTGAATAATTCCACCACTTTTTCTCTAAATTGCTTTTCGGATTGGTATTTTCTGTCCAAACGGCTGAACAACTCGGCAGTATGATCGGCCAATCTGTTATCTAAATAAGATTTTATTTCATGAGTTTGTTTGGCATTTGCTTCCTTGATTTTATCATCCATTAGCTCACTAAATCTAGGAATTAAAAATTCGTCAGTATATTCTAACAATATCCCCATTGTCACCGGTCTATCTAATTCAGTTTGATGTTTCTGTTTAAATTCATCATTCATACCTTATCATTATATTTCAAAACAAAAAACCTGTCAAACGAGTTACCACAGAACAAATTGACACAATCAATTCTGCACTGCACAATTCTGTATAATTCTGTTTAATTTTGTTTAATTTTGTTTAATTTATAGGCCCGCGCGTACTTTTCCATAATATCCTGAATCGCCTCATGCGCCTCCCTCATTCTAATCCCCAATTTTTCCAAATTCTCCGAAGCTAAAAGATTATTCGATCTTCTTCTAATCGCCAGGTCTTGTTTGACCAAATCGTCCTCGCTGATCCATTCATTAGTATGATTCGGGTCAACCAACTCTTCATATAACGACATAATCTCGCGATGCTTGAGCGTTCCCGGATTCGTCACGTGAAAAATACCGGCCGCGCGTTTTTGCATTAATTGATAAAAAACATCTATCATGTCGTCAACGATGGTAACGCTATTTTCCACGTCAATAATTTTCGGATACTTGGCCAGCTTGTCAATCAAGTTGCGCTCGGACGGAACCGAATCAATCGGCATGCGGATGCGGGCAATGCCGACGTTCGGCAAGGTTGATAAAACCACGTCAGCGGCCCATTTACTGCGGGAATAAACGGGAACGGGATTGCCAAAATCATTTTCCCGCCATTTTTTGTCAGGATGCGGCGAGTCGCCGTAAAAAACACAGCCGGAACCGACGTGTAATAAATACGCTCCTCTTTCTTGGCAAGCCAAGGCGACCACGATCGGCAAAAGCGTGTTGCCAACTATCGTTTCCGCTTGATGCGTTTCGCTCCAGTCAACATTCGGCCGGCCAGTAACGCCGGCGGCATTCAAAACCGCGTCCGGCTGGTATTCGTCCAGCAGACGCAACGCATCTTCTTTGGTATAAATTTTTTTACCCGGCATGGTGGCCTCTTCGCCCCATGCGTTTTTACAGCGCTGGGCGATAAAGCCTTTGCCGAGGATTAATATATTCATTGCGATATTGCGATTAAGATTAAAAGATTGAAAGATTATAAGATTATCAAAAAATACTCGCAATAATCTTTTAGTCTTTAAATCTTTTAATCTTCACAGACTTCATGCTCCCAACTTATCTCTATACCAACCGTCATAGTACGCGCGATACTCCCCGCTCTTGCACCTCTCCACCCACTCCTGATTCTTCTGGTACCACTCCACAGTCTTTTTCAAACCGTCTTCAAAACTAACCAGCGGCTCCCAACCGAATTCACTCTTCGCTTTGGAAAAATCAATCGCGTACCGGCGGTCGTGTCCGGGACGATCTTTCACATGTTCAATATATGATTCATCTTTGCCTAGCAATTTAATCAACATCTTGGTTAATTCAATATTCGGCGTCTCGCTGTCTCCTCCCAAACAATAGGTCTCTCCAATCCTGCCTTTTTGAATGATCGCGTCAATACCATGGCAATGATCCTCCACATAAATCCAATCCCGCACCTGCATTCCATCCCCGTAGACCGGAACCTTAATATCTTCCATTAAATTGGAGATGAATAACGGAATAATTTTTTCCGGAAATTGATATGGTCCATAATTATTTGAACAATTGGAAATCGTTACTGCCAATTTATAAGTATGCGCGTAAGCCCGCGCCAAATGATCCGAAGCAGCCTTGGATGCGGCATAAGGGCTCTTTGGATTATACGGAGTATTTTCATTAAACCGCGGATCATTCGGCTGGAGCGCGCCAAAAACTTCATCTGTGGAAACATGGTGGAATCTCTTGTCGTATTCGCGCGCCGCATCCAGCAGTATTTGCGTTCCCAAAACATTGGTTTTTATAAACGCACTTGGGTCCAAAATTGACCGGTCAACATGGCTCTCGGCCGCGAAGTTGACAATCAAATCAACGTCTTTGGTCGCGTCAAAAACTAAATTCCGATCGCCGATGTCCCCTTTCACAAAGCGATAATGGAAACTGTTTTCCAATCCCTTTAAATTTTCCAGATTGCCGGCGTAAGTCAGCGCGTCAAAATTAACAACATCATCTTCCGGATGATGCGCGAGCCAATAATGAATGAAATTTGAGCCGATAAACCCCGCGCCGCCGGTTACTAACAATTTCATAATACGAATTAATATACTCAATTGCTATTTAAATTCCGTATAATACCCCGTAGCTTAACGTTAAATTATAGCTAAAACTTAACAAAATAATTAGAATTTAATCCGCCCA
>Ga0265292_1000878_pt1 | contig 32317 bp, 33 predicted proteins | sample Munlanlewell296A_FD_189080 | JGI IMG/M metagenome (GOLD analysis project Ga0265292, IMG submission 189080) | Leachate microbial communities from a municipal landfill in Southern Ontario, Canada - Leachate well 296A | ecosystem: Engineered > Solid waste > Landfill > Unclassified | place: Canada... | reverse complement strand
AAAGCCTTTTTTTCAACACACTAATCTTTGATACTCTTATAAGGTGCCTAGTGTATTCCAGACCAACACAAACTCTTTAACTTCTTCTAATACCTCCTCATCAATATCTTCCCAAGCCAAAGTTCGACAATCGTCCCACTTAGCGAGCCATTAAGAATTGCCCGTTAAATCAACATCCGATTAACCTACCCTAACGTGGACTCGAACTACGGTTTGACCCACTCGCCTTTAAGAATACTCATTATAATTTTATTGTGATACCTACCGTCTTTCCAAACATGTTGTCTTAAAGTCCCATCGTTTCTAAAACCGCATCTAAGGTAACATTTAATAGCCCTTTGGTTTTCTTCCCATACATCTAAGTAGACTTTATTAAGGTTTAGCTTCTCGAAACAAAAAGCTAGCACAGCCTTTACAGCATCTGTTCCATACCCCTTACCCCAAAGGCTCTTATCGCCAATAGACAACCCTATTTCTGCATGTTTATTCTTGGGATCCACACAACTTATTCCAATATCTCCGATTAGTTTGCCAGAACCCTTATCGTGAATACCAAAGCTTAGATTCTGCAATGTAGTAGTATCGGCGTTAAGTTCCCTGTACGCGCATACTTCCGGATTAATATTCCAGTCATCGATTTGCTGTTTTTCACCTTTTTGCAAGATTGTAAGAGTTGTAAACTGTCCAGTAATATTAACACTGTCCACTCGCCAATTCTAACAGAATCAGGCCGTGTTTAGATATAGTGAGTAGCGGGGTGGGGTAGTATAATTCCCTCATGTATCATGGAGTACTTATAGATCAGGAATTTACAGATACAGCATTTCCCAAAAGTTTTAAGATGTTTGCCGAAAAACAGGATGGGTCTTGGAAAATTTTTGGTGTAGAGATAGAAGATTCTAGACTTGAGGAGTCGATAAAAACTATCCAACAGAATATAAAGACAGACAGTGCATGGTACGCACACCTTTATAACGACAAAATTTTGATTGTGATATTTAAAGATAAAGTCTTTTATGTTAAACCGCATGCCGATACCTGGAAACCTATTATTAATTACGGAAAAGAACTGAGAATCCCGGAGGAGCAATTAGATTTTTGGCCCAATAGATTTCAAGACGAGCATCACTATTTTACCGAGTGAACTATAGGGAAATGAAAGGTGGGGTAAACTTAAACAAACTACTCTTGTAACTTTAGATCCGAAACATAAACATACTCGTTTTGTCCTTGAATAATAGTTCTAACATTGTCCACAACTCGAAACCAATTAAAAATCAGACCTCTCTTATAACCTCAAACCCTTTGTAACTTCCAACAATAGCAAATCCAATAACGCTCTCCGCCAAACCTTCTCCAACAAGTTTTTTAGCGGTTTCATTTAAAGAGGCCCCTGAACCCACGGCGTCGTCTATTAAAAGCACCTTTTTAAACTTAGAGACGTTTTTCACAAAAATAGTCCGGCTGGCATTTTCTACGCGCTCCTCAAGTCGACTCAAAGTTTTTTGAGCCACTGGAATATCCCCTACATAAGCCTTGCTTAGATCAACTCTTGGCAAATTTAAGTTTAAAATCTTTTCAAACTCTTTTAAAAATTGCAGGTTTCTTGGAACAGTTGGCGGTATAAATGAAACAGCGTCAATATTTTCCCGCGCTATCAGCTCATCAATTTTTGGTTTAACTAATAGAGAAAGTAACTTAATTAGGTCGTACTTTTGCGCCTGTTTAGAATACAAGACCAACTGACCAAACTTGGTTTTTCCAAATTTTGGTAACGCGTAAAAATCCAAATAATACACTTTCTCTAAATAAACATCCTTAAATGTTTGTTTTAGTTTTTGAGTGGCATCAATAAATCCAAACTCGTTAAAATATTTTTTGGCCTCGCTTAAAGTCGTTTTATATTCAACCGATAATTCCCCAAGATGTTTTTGCTCTTTTATAGAATCGATCCATTTTGAAAACCCATTAAACCCGTAACTAATTTCTCCCAGAGGCGACACGTAAAGATATTCCTTGTCAATAAAGTCAACTAACTCTTGGGAAACTTGAGGCTGATTCTTTATTTGACTTTGTAACACCATCTGATAAAACACCAAAGGGGGCTTGCCGGATCTTTGAAGTACTCCCTCGGCAACCAGCTCTTTAAGCTTTCTTTGGATAAGTTGTCTACTAAAGCCTAAATCACGCCACAAGTCGCTTACCCTAGCTTTTTGGTGGGCTTGTATATAGTCATATATCTGCTCTTTTGCCGCGGTTTTTACCATAAGTGTTTACAGTTTACAATAAAGTGTAAATAGATGCAACCGATACCCCGGCTCAGGTCTGGAATGTAAATATACTCCCTTTGTCCTTGAATAACAGTTCAAACATTGTCCACAACTCGGAGCCAAGAATTAACCAACATTGATCAAATCTATCATCTCGGTTTCAGCCTCCTTCGCCTTCAAACGTATTTTTTCCTCAAAGCTATCTATCCAATCCCTTAATCTCTCCAATAAACTTGGATGCTCGTTTTCGTTTTCCACACCAGCCAAAAAAACTACCCTTTTCTCAACGTCAAGTTCGTCCAAAATCAAGTCCATTAATTTGTGATGAATAGTATCCCTAATAACGTTTTTCATGTGCTCTTTCTCTGCGTCGTCGTCAAAATGTTTTTCGATTATTAAAAAAATGCTTTCAGTTTCTATTATGTCTTCAAAAATGTATTTCATCTTTTGCCTGCAAACACTATTTGTTTGCCAAATATGTAGCCGTAGGATCAACGGGTCCTAAAGCAATTTTATTCTGTATGTCGTCTACAAACAATATTATAGCTTTACCCTTTTGACTTCCATCCTTCATCTGCAGATACTCCATAACCTCAGGGCTTCCTCCAAACGTTTTTCCTGTAAATTTTGCCGGTCCGGAGTCACCAATAACCGCAACAATTCCTTTTTGATTTACGGGGTTAAATACTAAAACTTTTCTGTATTTATACCAAGGCTTAAGCGTGGACCAATCTTTATTCCAATTAGGCAGCTCATGCAACTGTACTGCCACGTAATATTTTTCTTGATCCACATCGTCGAAATCTTTAAAAGCTCCTTGAAGTGGGGCCATACCTGCGTTTTGTAAATCATGACTCGTTAAAGCGTCGCCTGCCCATCTGTAAAGATGTTGCTCCTTGCCCACATATCCAAAAATTTCGTTTAATCTATTTTCATTCAAACTGATTTTTAGGTTTAAGCCAAATTTTTTGGACAAAGCGTCCGCAATAACTTCCTCTTCGGCACTGTTTAAAGTTTTTCTATCTGTAATCAAAGAGTTTAATTGTTTCACAAATAGCTGCAAGCTTGCCGTTTCTTGCTGTTGTTTATGCTTTGTATGTTCAAGAGCATAGATGTGACTTACACCAAGAGCAGCAGCGGTTAAAATAGCAGCCCCTGCTATTGCTAATGAATGTTTTTTTGCAAATTTCAATGTTTCTGCATGTTTCTCGTGAAACCGATCAACAACGCTTTTATGGTGTTCCTCTATCTTTTTTCTTATTTGGTGCGAATTAGATTTTTCTACAGAAGACATTGTTATTATTCTGACATCCAAAGTACCTATTAATCAAGCCAGCCTCTCTCTCTGTTACGAAACCTGTCAACAACCAAGGGGAGCCAATCTTCTTGTATAGCAAAACGTGTACCATGGTGGATGTTATAATAAACGTCTATGAGAATCTCACCAAAGATTATTCGCCAAATTACTCAAATCGCTCTTGTTTTAGAACCAATCTTGGATAAAGATGGCTGTACTACAAGATATACTGATTTGCCAGACAAATCACTTAAAGACTTTCTAATTGCAGCGGTAAACGTTGGAGAGATTATCGAGCAGCATGCGGAAGAAGTAATAAACGGAGATGGTGGTATATTTTTAAAGCTTACTGAAGCGATGGAAGCTTCTAACGAATATAAGGAAAGTAAAAATATAAACTTTGGTTTACTCGTTTTCATTTTCATAGCAATAAAAGCACGAGTGATGTCTTCGAATGTGTTAGAAACTATTAATATTATGAAAACTCAACTTGAGACGTCGACTAACAAGGACGTCCAAGATTATATGAACGGGTGGAAAATAAACATAAAAACAACCACCAAAAACTATAAAGTTCAAAAGACCAACGAAAATACTAAGTTTTTTGATGAAGCTACATCCTTAAAGGTTCTGTTCGAAAGAGGGTTAAAAGTATTTTCAAATCCTAAACTCACAGGATACCAATTCTGCAAGGAAAATGTTGATGGGTATCCACTATTAAAAAAATTTGTTACAGAAATTAATGAAAAACAAGGCATCATTACAAGTCTAGAAAACACTTATGATTTCATTCATCGAGAGAATCCCGATCTTAGTGTTGGTATGTTAGCAGATTTGTGTGCAGCGGCGTTCTTTTTACATCTTTCATTCCAAAATCCAAAAGAATACAGTATCTTTTAATTGCCCAATACTAAACAGTGAGGCTTTATTACACAAACGTAAGTTATTTTTATTACCAAACAATAGTGGGTAGCGGGGTGGAATAACTTAGGCAACTGCTATCTCTGGACGTAGGTCTGGGATGTAAATATACTCGTTTTGCCCCTGAATGATGGTTCTAACGTCGCTTACAATTCGGAGCCAGTTGGCACTTAATATAATAGGTTTATATAATACCTCTCATACTCATCATCAGTAATCTTCCGGCGTTAGTATCCGTGCCAGATCCATTGATTTGTGACTTCGTGATGAAACAAGACTTCTCCATTTTTTACAATCGTCCCTAATTCCCGCGGGCTTCTGCCTGCCACCAGTTCTTTCCAATGTAAATATTTTTCTTTATTTTCTTCACCCAAAATCTCTGAAATAAATTCTCCTGCTTTATACTGACGAATCGCGTCGTAAATATCTCCGGGTAAAAATCGGGCTCTAGTGCGTTTGTTTTTCACAGCAAGCAACTTATTCCCTTCCAAACCGGTTCGCAGCAACGCATAAAATACCAGATATGGATTAACATCCGGACTTATCGAACGAACCTCTATCCGTGTAGTCCTCTTGTCCCCTACAGGAATACGGATCATCGATCCACGGTCATTTGCCGATACTCTGATTTGATTGGGAGCTTCAAAATGCGGATCAAGCCTGCGGTATGCATTTACACTGGGATTAAATAAAAGACATAGCTCCGGCGCATGATTTAAAATTCGAGAGATATAATCCCACGCAAAGGAAGACATCCCGTCGTTTCCGTGTGCATCGTAAAATATATTTTTCTTATCTTTAGCAGTATTTTTAAAAATAGACATGTTTGTATGCATCCCGCTCCCATTGATCCCCACCATTGGTTTTGGTAAAAACGTTGCTGTCATACCCATGGAAGTTGCAACTTGCCTACAAACCAATTTGTATAACTGAACCTGATCTGCAATGCGGTTAATGTCGCCGTAGGAAAAATTTAGTTCAAATTGGGATGGCGCGACTTCGGGATGATCTTTTTCATTTTCAAACCCCATAGCCCGTTGAGCCTCTGCAACCGCATCAATAAAAAGCCGCAGACGATCTTTTGGTAAGGCGTGGTAGTATCCTCCGGAAGAAGTGAGTGTAAATCCGTGCTCCTTGGAGTACGTTTGTTCTGCGTTTACCCCGTCGACTAATATTCCTTCAATTTCCGTTGAAGCAAAAACCTCTAGGCCCTTTGCCTGTTTCAGTTTTTTTGTATACTCACGGAGTTGCCAGCGGAAATCTGATAAATACATCGTCCGGTCGCGATTAGCAACAAAGGCAAACATAATCACTTTCCCCGGTCCAAATACATCAGACGGAAGCCATACAATACTTCCCCAGTCTACTATTAAGCGAAGATCTGACTCGCGTTGAACAGTGTACCCGCGCACACTTGATCCATCAAATGTTAAATTATTAGCAGCTCCTTTTAACAAATATTGTTTGTCGTAATCTAGCATTTGAAACTTTCCTTCAATGTCTGAAAAACACAGTGTTACTGCCTTAATATCTTTCTCCTTAGACAGGTACTCGCGATATTCTTTTTCCAATGCCTCCGATGTTTCCGTCTGTTGAGCGTGTTTTGCTTTTATATTCATTTGTTCCAGGTCTTTATACGGAATTGTGAGAAAAGTTTTCAGCGGGGATGTATATGCATCCATATACTATTATTATTCAACGATATTGTTATTTAGTCAACTTTTGATACAAATATCCGGTAATTAGTGCTTAGAGAAAACACACGGTGGATTGTTTTAGAAAAAATCAACGAGTCGTACAAAATTAGCGGCATTGCCACAGGAAGGTAAATATGCAACCGGAAAAGGCGATTGTTTTTGGACCAATAATTGTATTTTTTGTAAAAATGGGGTGATTCGCTTATACTCAGTAAGCAACATGTCCAGCAGAAAAATATTGATTCTTGCTATAGCCTTGCCCGTCCTTGGTGCGGTGGTTTATTCTGTTAAATACAGTGGAAAAATGTGTGGGGGCGAATACGCTAATGTAAAAGAATATCGGTGCCCGCGGCTTTATGAATGTGTTTTAGAAAGCAATAAACCCAATGCCACAGGAGTATGCAGGTTTTTGCCAAATGGTTTACGACTCTGGACACAGCCAGTGCAGGGAAATGAGGTTGTTGTAATCCCGCCCCAAAAAGATCCCACGGTAGAATATGATATACAAACCCAAAAAGCAAAGAGGCTTACCTTTGCCCAAAATAAGTTTGGGTTTGAGCTTTTGAAGACTGCTGTTTTTAGCGACCAAACCAACAACCAAAATGTGGTCATTTCCCCCACTAGTATGGGGCTAGCGTTCTCTATACTTTATAACGGAGCCAACGCCTCAACCAAAGATCAGCTTACAAACGTTTTGCAAATTCCGGGTTTTAGTTTGTACGACCTCAATGAGTCGGCCAGATTTTTAATGGCGCGACTTAACGCCAGCACTCCGGGAATCTCTTCTAACACTTCGAACTCCATTTGGATAAAAAATGGGATAAGTTTAAACGAATTGGTTTTAAGTGAAGCGCAGACCAACTACAACGCCTACATAACAAACCTGGACTTTTCCAGTCCTCAAGCTCCTAAAACCATCAACGACTGGGTTTTTGGCAACACAGCAGGAAAGATTTCAAACGCCGTACCGAATCAAGTCAGTGCGGAAACCGCGTCGTACATTATAAATACGGCTTATTTTAACGGGGTTTGGAAGTATAAATTTGAGAAAGATAAAATCGAAAATCGCGATTTTTATATTTATAAATATAAGCAGAACGGAACCAAAACGTCTACACCTAGCATGAAGATGAAACGCAAGGACTTCCTGTACTTTGAAAACGAGCTTTTTCAGGCGGTAAAACTGCCTTACGGAGCAGATCAAAAATACTATATGGTAGTGCTTTTGCCAAAAGAGCCGGGTATAAATACGCTTTTGGGAAAGTTTGACATCCTAAATTGGCAAACATGGATGGAATCTTTTAAAGAAAAGGACGGTACCCTTTATTTACCTAAATTTAAACTGGAGTACGACGGCAAAATGACGTCGATTTTAAAAAGCATGGGTTTGGTACTTCCCTTTGATGCAGAAAAAGCCGATTTCTCTAAGCTTTCCGCGGACGGCTTAAGCAAAGAATTCTATATAAGCAATGTAGTACACAAGACGTATATTGATGTTAATGAAGAAGGTACAGAAGCCGCCGCGGTAACGGTGATCGAGGTGGGTAACGCAAGCGCACCCATACTCAGTCCAGAAAATCAGCCATTTGTGATGGATGTAAACAAACCCTTCTTTTTTGCAATAGTTAACAAAGAAACAGAGGCAAACTTCTTTGTGGGTATTGTTAGAGGTTTGTAGTTGATGTAGACTAAATACATGCAGATAAAAGACTTAACTTCATTTATTGGACTTACCAGAAAAAAAGAGGCCCACACGCCGGCAGACACAACAATTTCCTCCCGAACAGATCCAAAATCATACGGAGAAAAATTTATAGAACACTCTTGGTTAGCACCCAACAGAGTTGTAAAAGAAATATCGCAAAAAAGCGCAAAGACGCTTATTGTACTTGCAGTTTCAGTGTCGCTCCTTTTTGCCTTAATGCAAGAGTTTCTCTTGATAATTGTTATAGCTAGCGCGGGATTTTTATACTATATGCTTTCTAAAAGTCCGGCCACGGAGGTTAAGCACGAGGTTAGCAATCACGGCCTTTTTTACGCGGGCGAACAGTTTTATTATTGGCACGAGCTTAAGCAGTTCTTTTTCAAAAACGACTCGGGCAGAACAGTTTTGTGCGTTGACACAATAGAAAAATTACCGGGCCGGCTCTTTCTAAACTTAGATCCTTCCGATAAAGATAGGTTAAAAGAAATTTTTTCAAAACGACTTGTTTTCTTGGAAGAAGAGCCAAAGGGATTTGTAGACAAAATGTACGGCTCCGCCATCTCAAAATTCGCCCTGGATAAATAAGCGTGTCTAACACCCTGGTAGTTTTTACATATGCCCCAGCCGGTCTGGGACATGTTCGCGTTGCCAACGCCTTAATGGGAGGAATTCCCGCCGGCCTTGATTACGCCATTCTTGCCCCATCCGACAGGTCGACCGAATCTATGCACAGGTTTAGCAGTTTAAATGTACCGGCTCGCCATGTTATGGAGTTTTTTCAAAGAGGTTTTGCGGAGGCCCTGTTTACCAAAGTTTACACAGAACATTTAAAACACCACACAGGTAAATTGTCGACGCAGTTTATAGAGTTGATCCAATCCAGAGAAGTCAAACCGGATAAAATTGTTGTTGTAGCCACGCATTTTGGTTTGGCTTACCAACTTGGTGCCATAAAAAGTCAGCTGGAGAAAACTTTTCAAACTCAAATCTATCTAGTGGTTCAGGTCACCGACGACTCCCCACAAATTATTTGGTATGTAGATTCAGCGGATCTTATTATATGCCCCAGCCATAAGACTAAAGCGTCTTTGCAGGCTTTTGCTGCAAAAAACCATTTGAGGCAAATACCTATGGAGGTTGGGCCTTATCCCATAGACTTGGATTTTTCCAAGAGACTAACGTTAGATCAACTCACCGCCCGCTCGGATCAATACAACCCAACTAAAGAGTCGCCCATAAATATGGTAATTCCCGTTTCAGGGGCAGCAGTAGGTATGGAATTCTTTTTACACTTAATGCGTCGCTTGCACGACGCGTCGCCTAGATTTGTGTTTTATGTAGTGTGCAGAAAAGCCCCTTTTACGGCAAATTTCTTACGACTTATAAAGCGCAAGGATTATGTGCGACTTTTTACTTCTAGCAGTTATAAAGAGGTAGTGGAAGCTTATAAGAGGGTTTATTTGGAAAATGTAATTTCCGCGGAAGTTACCAAACCAAGTGAACAGGCTTTTAAAGCGCTTTTGCGGGCCGACTCTGTGGGAGGCTCGTTCTTGCTTTTTGCCGAGCCGGTGGGTAGACAGGAATACGACAATATTAACTTTTTAGAACGGCACGGTTTGCTGTCCGACGATTTAAACAGTCGGCGGGGTTATATTTTGCCATACGGTTCCAAGGAGTCAGCAGACTTAATTTGGGATCTGTATAGTAGTGGTAAGATGCTTAACACTTTTGACAAATACTCTCCGCAGCCCCCAAGCGACGAGTTAGGAGATGATGGAGTTTCCAAGTTCTGGAAATTGATCTGGAAAGCTTGTGTTATATTAAACTAAACATGCCCGACACGTTTAGAGAAATCGCATCGCCAATAATTAACCAAAAGAAGCCGTACTTGATAAGGTTTGTTCTATTAATAATAACGATCGTAGCTATCTTCCTGGCCGGTTCCTTTCTTGGTCCTAATTTCATATTTAAAGACAACCCACTATCAAGAACAATAACAGGAAAAGCCCAGGATAGAGATAAGTACATGTCCTTCTTTTTTGAAGTATACGACCTTGTAAAACAAAATTACTGGAACATACTAACAGACGAACAGCTAAACGATCTTGTTAGACAATCAATTGAAAAAATTGTTTTTACCCCCCTACCAGTAACCCCAGGCAAAACGCAACCTTTGGCAAAAACGCTTTTGGAAGTCACAAAGGATATGAACGACGGGGCGAAGAAGGAATTTTATGTAAAACTTGCGGATACACTGTTGGCGAACCTGGAACCTTTCGGTAGAAGCAGGCTATACAGCGCAAAACAAACTCAAGATCTAAGCAACACGGTAAAAAACATTGACCCCGCAAAAGACCGATACGGTGATTTAGGAGTTAACAAAGCTGCTACAAAAGAAGAAATTGACAACGCCTTTAAGCAAAAAGAGCAAGAAGTCCAAAGAGAAGCCCCATCACCAGAAAAAGATGAGAAACTTGCGGAAATTCAAAAATCTTATGAAATATTAAACGATCGAGATACTAAAAAAGTTTACGACGAGTCCGGCGTAGAACCCACCTTTACATATAAAATCTATTACAGCAGCATCCTGTATTTACAGATGTCAAAATTCTCCCCAACCTCGGTTCAGGATATGGTGAGAGTCGCCGATAAAGCAAACGGCAATACAAAGCTTGATGCTTTAATCATAGATCTGCGCGGAAATATTGGTGGTCTAATTGACGGAATTCCTTATCTTTTAGGACCTTTTATTGGCAATGATCAGTATGTTTACCAATTCTTTAACAGAGGAGAAAAGCTTGACTTTAAAACCAAAGTCGGCAAGATACCAAGTTTAGCCAGATACAAGAAAGTAGTAGTATTAATTGACGGAGCTAGCCAGTCGTCAGCCGAAGTTTTTGCATCATCACTTAGGAAATACAACGTGGGGGTTTTGGTAGGGGAAAAGACAAAGGGCTGGGGTACGGTGGAAAAGGTACTTAATGTAAACACTCAAATTGACAGCGGGGAGAAATACTCCGTGTTGTTGGTGCATAGCTTAACATTGCAGGAGGATGGTAGACCCATTGAAGGCAACGGCGTTGAACCGGACATAAATATTAAAACTCCGGGATGGGAGAAAGCTTTGTATGAAAGATTTAATTATCAGAATCTTGTGAATGCAGTAAAAGAGCTTGTAAGCTAATACATCTTGAACAATTAGATAAAAGGTGATTTACTGAATGCGTGGATCAGACCGCACCTACCCAAACTAGTCTACCAAAACGGCATAAAAACAGGGTTCTAGCAGTTTTCCTGGCTGCACTTTTCCCCGGATTGGGTCACTTTTATTTGGGCTTGGGTAAGAGAGGATTAAAAACGATCGGCATAGCGGTCGGTATTCTTGTTGCGCAGTTTATAGTAGCCTTCTTGTTCTTCTCATTTATATCCTTGCCGGAAGGTATTTCTGATCTTATTTCTGCCGTTTTGTCGGTCCCTTTTTGGACTTTTTTTCTTTTACAGGTTAGGGATGCTTATTTAAAGACTACAGAGGTAAATAACTCCGGTCAGGTAAACAGCGCTCCGGAAAACACTAAGTATACTGGAGCTGAATCTTTAGGCATGTTCTCCAGCCTTAATAAAGTCGAAGAAAAGATGAAGGTAGTGGTAGAACAGGTACTGCAAGAAGATAAGGTTCCCGAAGAAGTGTTACTTGACTTTTTTATGGTACAAGAAAGACCGTCTGGGTGGTACGTTCTTCTTTTAGGTGGTTTTTACGTTCTCCTCGCAAAAGGTTATATCCTTATCTCAACTAATAAGCGCCTGTTGTTGGTTGAACTGGGCGCGCGCCTCGAACCTGTATCCCGCGTCTCTTACCCCCTCTCTCAGCTTACTTTCAGTGAGTTTTTTAGCAGAAGCTTGATAACTTCAAACCTAGTACTTATTTTTCCAGATGGTAAAAAAAGGAAATTCACAAGCATAAAAGCCCGTTACGGTAAAAGGTTACAAGCAATAGGTGAAAATATCTCACATAAGTCGGCAGCAATCCTCGCGACGCCTTTTCAGGCATCATCCATACCACCGGTGCAACCCCAAACGCCAGCTTCTGCCTGCCCTAAATGCAGTAAACCGTTGGCCCCCAATCAGGCTTTTTGTAATCAATGCGGAAATAAGATTAGCGCGCTCTAACCCAACTTTCAGTAAAGTCTAACCTGGAAATAGTTCAAAATCATAGAGGTAGTATTAAAGAGCGAATGAGACACCATGACAGGAATAAGTAGCCCTGTTTTGTAAAAGCTGGCGGCAAACAAGACTCCTAAAAGAAAATGAGCAGGTGAGTTAGTTAAACTAATACCGTGGAAAGACATAAAAACTAAGGAACTTACAACATTAGCAATCAAGAAACCATACTTCGAGTGTAAAACTTTAAATATGTAGCCGCGGAAAAATATCTCTTCGCACAGAGGAGCAATCACCGCTCCTAAAAAAATAAAGGCAATGAAAAGAAGAGGACCTTGGGTATTATTAGGGGATTGGGGACCGCCCGGACCGTAGGGTGCCCACCCCAATTTAACTGTTAAAAAGTCGAGCAAAAGACCTCCAGTCTCAGCAATAACCCATAGCTTTAAAGCCAAAACGAATTGTTTCTTTACGTTTTCAGTAGTCAAACCAAATTTTTCCCAAGACAAATGAAACTTATTAAGAAAGAAGAATTTAACGATTAGTAAATACGTAAGAACCTGAGTAAAACCCAATAGTGTCAATATGGCCAAAGAGTTCGGGTTAAGTACATTCTTAAATGATTCTATATCCAAACCAATGGCGGGGTTGTTAAGTTTAGTTAGGATTAAAAATATCAAAGTTAAAATGTAGAAAATGGCATATAGAACGATCCAGAGTGGGAATGAGAGTATAATACTAAAAATTAGTCGTTTTAGAGGAAAATTTACCATAAGATAATACCGAAGTAGTTATACCCTAGTACTGTTAGATTTCTTAGACTATGAGCGATTATTATTGGCAGCAGTAAATTATTCCCGTTGTAAGCTCCGGCATAAATTAAACCGTGAAAGAAAAGAAGTGGAGTGTTGTAACTTATTCCGTGTGCGACTGAAAACATGACTGCACTGAGGACTGCTCCTTTAAGAAAACCAAACTTATTCTTTAAATAAGAAAAAATGAAACCTCTAAAAAAGAGCTCTTCTGTGAATGCTCCTATTAGCACCGCGCTAAAAACAAAAGCAAAAAGCAGTTCCGTACTGCTGGAAACCGCGGTCAGCTGACCAGCTGGTCCGTGCTCTGAAGATAGACCTAGTTTGACAAGCGAAAAATCCCAAATCAAACCGGTAATATCCAAAATAAAGCAGATCTTTATACCAAGCCACACCTGTCTTCCCAGGTTCTTAAAGTCAAAGCCAATTGATTTCCAGGTTATATTTAACCTTCTAATGTGGAGAAGGTAGACGATTGCAAGGTACGCAAGGAGCGATACAAGACCACTCATAACAATAATTATTGGAGAATTGCTGAATTGACTGTTATTCATTACAAACCAGCTTTCTATAACGATTAAGAGGTATCCGCTACAAAAAATCAAGATGCTTGTAATACACCGCGCTTTATGCTGTTATTACTGTTAGATAATTTTGAGTATCGAGCCGATGAAAAAACTTTGTTGTGTCTTATTACTATTAATTTTTGGTTTTAACTTAACAACTAAGCCTGCAGGTGCTGAGACTAATGATAAGATTCCCGAATTCTTAATGTATCCCCAAGCAAAGCAGATTAATATTGATGAGAGTGTTCTTGAAGGAAAAGATATTGCTTTCCCACTGGAAAAACTTACAGGTTTATTAACCACTGATTCAATCCCAACAGTAGTTTCATGGTATAAAAGCAAACTAGAAAATAATGGTTACACGCTAGTTTCGCAAGACAATAAATTTTACGACTGGACAAATCAAAAAGAACTTGAACTTCCCGAAGCACTACATGAAATGCAAAAAGGTGTTTCTTTAGTATACGCCAAAGCTGGTCATAATATTACTGTAGATATTTACTACTATACGATTGCCACCGCTTGGGTTATCGATGAAGATGAGGAAGGACTTTGTGAAGAATGGAGAGACAAACTTAGTTCTTGGTTTAAAGTGCAATTTGAGGTTTACAGGGTGGGAGACAAATGTATTATTGGTATTTTCAGCAAAGTATTTATATCAGTCATCTCAGAACCGATAGAAGGTTGCCCTTTAGATAAATCTGGTTTGACTTCAGATAGTTTTGGAAATGAATGTGGAAAAAACGAAACCTGCAGCTATCCTCCTGATGTTGAAACAAAAAGACAAGAGATTTTGACAAGATTAAATTCTAAATACAAATTTAAAGTCATTGACAGCCAGATGTGTGGTAAACAAACTTGTGGAAATAACTCCTTATGGTCAGCAGAACAACTCGCTGAAATAGAAAAAGTAATTGATAGTCTACCGGCATGTTTTTTAGATAAATTAATGCTTGAAGCAATTCAGGGAAGACCTGACGGCGGTGTATATGCACAAGTCTATGAAAAAACATGCTGTGATCCAAGCAGCAAACTCTATGCCGGATATCTTTTTCTCGACAAGAAAATAACTTTTTGTGGACAGAGCTACGCGGCGGGCGGGTATTCCGCAGCTGCTGTGCTTTATCACGAACTTACCCATGCGTATCAATGGGGAGGAGCACAAACAATTAAACTTAACCCAAATGCTCCTTACGCCAATCCAACAGTAATATCATGGCTTACGGAAACCGGTTGGAACCCAGACGGAACCTGTTTACCTGTTATTGGCTGTGCGGGTGTTCATCTTTCCCTACCGCCGGATTTACCAACAGACTACGCCAGAAGAACCAGAAATCCGCTTGAGGACATGGCAGAATCAGTTAGACTTTATACAACAAGCTCGAGAGAGCTGATGTCGATTTCTCCACGAAGGTTTAATTTTGTTAAAAACAACATTCTTTGCGGAAAGGAGTTTTAATGAACGAAGTAGTTGAGCAAAATATAGATAAAAATTTACTCTCTACGATAACGGTACCTTTGTATACAAAACAACTGACAGCGCCTTCAAAACCTAAAAAAGCAATCGTTATCGGCATGGGGGTTATTGGGACAGTCTGCATTTTAATCGTTGTATATTTTTTCTACCTCGCCCCTAAGTTCAAACAGGCCTCACCATCTTCGTGGAATGGAATTAAACCGGGAGTTACTACGCGGGAAAGTGTCATAAAGAAGATGGGAAACCCACTTTCTGAAAAAGAATCCACTCAGGGAGCTTTTCTGCAGTATACGTCGGAAGATAAGGTCTTCCCAAACACAGTCTTAATCGGTCAGAATAATAAAGTCAGTTCTATTTTTGTTCAGCTTAGCGAGAAAGATAATGCTAAACTTTCAGACTGGTTAAAAAAGTACGGAAAACCGGAAAAAGAAATGTTCAATTATTACCTTGACGGAAGCAAAACCTATCTTTATCCAAATAAGGGAACAACTTTTGTCGGAGTGACAACGGGAGATCAGGTTTTATCAGTACAATACTACAGTCCAGGGTCTCTTGAAGATTATCTTAACCAATGGGGTGGGAACTTTTCCGAAACAAATCCTTTTGAGATGTAAGGGTATTAAACTTTAAAATTCATTTCCAGAGAGTCACAAAGTTGAGACAGCATTTCCAGTGTATTTCTAATTTCGACAGAATTATATTTAAGTTCTTTGTCCAATAGATACTGCATTCCAATTTGGTCAGTAGTTTCAACAGGCTCACCATCCGAAATCGTAAGAATTGAGTCGTACCCCCGACGGTTAAAGGACTTAAAAATACCTTGGGCTTCGGGAGACTTTTCCAAATAGTCAAAAAACTTCCCGGAGTCTTTGCTGGGAATCCGATATCCCTTCTTAAAAAAGATGGCGATTACAAGCCAAATATCACCCCAAAACAACTCAATTCTTCTTTCTTTAAATGTTCCACCGTAGGTAGGATGGTCTTTTTCTGTTTGTTGTTTAAGACTCAAAGATTCGGCAATCTTTTCTACGTTCTGTGCCTGAAGTTTTAGTGATTTTGCAGCTTCTTCATTGTCCTTTCCCATTTTTTTCCTTAAAGGCCTAATTAAAAGCCAATCAATTAAAGAATAGAGGACAACTACAATTACAACGTGTTTAAAAGTAATTCCCATACGGCTTAATTTTACCGAAGATTTCCTTTTTCTCCAACTATATTAGTTTTTATCAAAAAGTTTTTCCAAATAGTTTATAATTACTAAGAACTTATGCTAAACAAAAAAACACGCTATCTTCAGGTTGCTTTGAACAGTAACTTAAACGAAGCCTTAGGAATAATTCAACAACTACCAAGAAGTGAAAGGATTTTAATTGAGGCTGGAACTCCACTTATAAAAGGCTATGGAGCTACAGCAATTAGCTATTTAAAACAAGTTTGGCAGGGCTATGTTGTAGCTGACTTAAAAACTATGGACCGAGGAGAAACTGAAGTCCAGATTGCTGCTGGAGCCGGAGCTTCCGGTGCAATTGCATTGGGTATAGCTCCAATTGAAACAATTAACTCCTTTATAAGTTCATGCACGGAGTTTGGGCTGGATAGTATGCTCGACATGATGAATGTTGACCAACCAATAAAAATATTGCGCCGGCTTAAGAAACTACCAAACGTAGTAATTTTGCATCGAGGAGTCGACGAGGAAAATTTTAATAAAGATAAACCAGTTCCATATGTCCAGATTAATAAAATTCGGTCAAGCTATAACGTTCTCGTTTCAGTTGCCGGCGGGGACACAATCAGGGAAGTTCAAAGGGCGGTCTTTAATGATGCAGATATTGTTGTTGTTTGGAAAGAATTTTATCAACAATCTTCACAAACAAAGTCACTGGTCGAACAATTCTTAAAAGCAATTAAGTAATCAAGTAAGAGTTATTTAACACCGAGTCTTTTAAATCCTTCAATTACTTCTATCGGAAGAGCGAAAATAACGGTGTTTGACGGATTGGCCGTGGTTGCTTCAATGGTCTGCAAAGTTCTTAAGGAAATTGCTCCTGAATCAGCCATCTGCTTCATAGCCTCCTGCAAGTTCTTAGACGCGGCTAGTTCTCCCTGTGAGCGGATAATTGTTGCTCTTCTTTCTCTTTCCGCTTCTGCTTGTTTTGCCATTGCCCGTTTCATGTCTGCCGGCAACTCAATGTCCTGAATCTTTATGGAAGTGACATCAATCCCCCAATCAACTGTCTCTTTATCAACAATTGATTTTATCTCATCGGCGATTTTTTGTCTTTCCGTAAGAAGGGTATCTAACTCCACTCCTCCGATTACATCCCTAAGGGCGGTTTGCGCGTATTGAGTAGTTGCATAAGCGTAGTTCTGTATCTTTAATACGGCATCCTCAGGCTTAGTTACCTGAAAATATACAACAGCATTTATTCCCACCGGGACATTATCTTTCGTGATTACTTCTTGTTGGGGAATATCGGAAGTAGAAATTCTAATGTCAACCTTTATAACTCTTTGAAAAATTGGAACAATCATCTTCAATCCGGGATTTAGGGTATAGGAATAAGAGCCTAAGGTAAGGACAATTCCTCTTTCATACTGGTTAATGACCTTTAAACTAGAAAGGACTAAAACAAGAATAGTCGAAATAAAAATATATACTAGAATCATATCTCCTTATAGGATAGAATTTAGCAATTATTTTGTCAAGCCGTCGATTTGAATCATCTGAAATCGTTAATAAATAAAACCTTTCTCACTGGTTGTTTGAGAACCCGCAACGGTTGAAGAAATCTTTATTCGGTGATCACTGTTTGTCTTTGGTATATCTAATTTATACATAAACCTGTACTGCCCCCGCAACTGATTATTAATTTTCTGGTACATTGTAGCTAAATCCTGTGGCGTGGGAGCTTCAAAGTATTGAGCTCCTGTACCCTCCGCAATTCTCCGCAAAATCTCCGGCGTAAATTGGTAGCTTTTTAACCCTACAACAAATACAGGCACATTAACCAGATTTACTTTCTCGATAGCTTTATCTAAGGTGAAGTTCTTTGAAGCCGTATCTCGCCCATCTGTGAGAAGAATAACAGCTTTTCTACCACACCCAAGATTGTTCTCGGCTGAAAAGTAAACAACATCGTATAGGGCGGTATCGCTTCGTGGCACAATGTTGTTAATTAAACTCTTGACCGTCTCCTTGTCTTTTGTAAGCTTTTGCAGAAGCTCTATCTGTGTATCAAATTGAATTAAGGCAACCTCATCTGTCGGTTTTAACTTGTCTATGTAGCTTATTGCAGATTCCTTTGCTTTAACAATGGGATCCCCCTTCATACTTCCCGAATGGTCCAAAACCAATGTTGTGCTAAGAGGTATGTTTTCCTCCTTAATAAAAGAAAAGCTATACTCTTTAACTTCTTTTCCATCCACGGTTACCGTAAAATCTTTTGCCCGTACATCAGAGAAAACTTCCCCTTCTTCATCTGTAATAGTGGCGTAGATATTAACATTTGGAAACTCGCAGATATCTATTTGGTTGACTTGTAAAAGCATTCCCGCTAAATTTCTGGTAGATATCGCAGACCCCACTAAACCCACCTTACTTCCAAACAAAGGGATACCTCCTGTTGCCACCCCTCCACCTGGAACTGAGGGTATTTCCGCTGTCTGGGATGGTTGTTCCAGAGAATTGTTTGTACTAATAAGGGGAAGCTCTATCGCGGGTGTTGCTTGTTGAGAATTTTTGGGAAAAGCATTTTTCATTGCAAAAAATATTCCGCCACTAAGAAGAAGAAAAACCAAAAAACCAATCCCCCCGAACAAAAGGTATCTTTTAGAGTGTGATTTCTTATCTGTAACTTGAGTCGTAGACAAAACGTTCTCGTCTTGCGGAGTAACTGTCTGACCGTTTTCCATTTTGATTACTTAATCTCCACCCCTATAAAAGGCTGTACTTTTGGAAGATTTATAGTAATTGTTTTTGTCTCTGTCGGTGGCGCTGTGAATTGTACAAAAAAAGATATTTCCTGATTAACCATCATGGTATCTAAAACAGGCTCACTAGCTAATAGTTTGTCATTGGCATCTTTGATTACTTCATATTTCATTTGATCCACTTCATCCACAATGTAAGCTTTATCTAAAGCATATGGGGTATCTTGCTTTCCGATACCGATACAACCGGCTGAGTAATCACCTGCACATATAGCACAAATTTTGGTAATAGCGGTACGTGCTGTTGGATCTTCTGAACCACAATTTCCATATAGCTTTCCTTGCAGGTCTGCAGCATTAGAAGAAGCCTTAAGTTTGAATTTGACTGTTACAATACGACCATTTCTTCGTGCATCTGTTAATATTGCGGTAACCCCTTTGAACTGTGTTCCTGCCGTTTGAAGCGGAACCTGCGGTTGTATAGGTTGTACTGGTTGCGCAGAAGCTGGTGCAAGTGTGTTTGAGATATTTGATACCGGCACAACTTGATTTGTATTATTATTCCCTTTTAATACTACAAAATAAAGAACCCCGGCTACTATCACAGCTAATAAAACAGCTACAAACACAACTAAAACGACAACTAAAACACTTCCTGATGTCTTCTTTTTTGAGATACTTTGGGCAAGTTGATCTTTCATACATTATTTATAACTACAACATCATTCAATGTCAAGAGTCCGATTTGAATCATCTAAAATCCTCCTGAAATTTCCTGCTCTAAAGGAGGATTTTTATGAACAAAATAGAGCAGAGATCTTTGGTTTTTGATCTCTCAAAGGAATACAGAAAAGCATCTAAGAAGAGGAGAAGCGCGATCTTAAATAACCTTTCAAATCTAACCACCTACTCCAGAAAGCACCTTATGGAGTTATTGGCCGATATACTGAGGCCGAAGACAAGAATAAGAAGAAACAGAGCTTCTAAGTATGGGAACATACTTAAACCTCTTACCGACATTTGGCATATAGCCAATTTCTCCTGTGGGCAAAGGCTTGCTCCCATGATGAAAACATATCTTCAAAGCCTGGAAAACTTTGGGGAGATAAACCTTCAGGTGTATCAAAAGACCCTTCTTTTGCAGATATCTCCCGCTTCCATAGACAGGCTCCTAAAACACGAACGCAAGAAAATAAACCTGAAGTCACGTTCAAGGACAAAGCCCGGTACCCTTCTAAAACAACAAATACCCATTAAAATGTGGACGGATTGGGATAACGCCCAACCCGGCTTTTTGGAGATCGATTCTGTCCACCATTGTGGAGGCTCTAACTACGGATACTACCTCTATACACTAGATACCACGGACGTGGCAACCGGGTGGAATGAATGTAGAGCGCATCTTGGTAAATCGGAGGAACACACCGTTTCCGCACTTAATAAAATAAGGGAACGGTTACCCTTTAAGCTTTTAGGAATAGATTTTGATACAGGAGGAGAGTTTGTTAACTGGCATCTAGTAAGATACTGTAGGAGAAATCAGATCTCGTACACTAGATCTAGGGAGGGTGTTAAAAACGATCAGGCGTATATAGAACAGCAGAACTTCTCCGTGGTTAGAAGATTTGTGGGCTACGGCAGATTTGACACCGAAGAGCAACTTGAAATCATAAATGATCTTTACGAGAAGCTTTCCGATTACCAAAACTTCTTCCAAGCTGTTATGCGCCTAAAATCGAAAGTAAGGGATGGGGCTCGCGTAAGCCGTAAGTACTCAACACCGAAAACTGCATACCAAAGGGTAATAGAGCATCCAAATATAGACTCTGTAATCAGGAAAAAACTAACTGAAAGGTTCAAGGCTCTTAACCCTAAAAAACTACTGGAGGAAATTGTAATGTTATCAGAAAGTCTCTACGGACATCAGACAATATTTGGGTAGTATTTCGTATGATTTAACGAATATCATTTCGAGAGGATTCTCTCGTGATTTAATACGGAGTCTTGTTGTGCGGTGTCCAATCAGAGAGATGGTGTTGGAATACCAACCTTCTTTTAAATATTAGGTGATCAAATTTGAACGCTTGCCCTTGGTGACCCCACGGGGAATCGAACCCCGGTTAACGGAATGAGAATCCGTTGTCCTAACCGTTAGACGATGGGGCCACAGCTTGCTTTATGTAACAAGCTTGCTTATTTTAACATACGCCGAACGTGTAGCAAACCAAGCGAGCAAGTGCTAAAATATCACACATGCCAACAAAACGGGATTATTACGACATTCTAGGGGTGTCAAAAACAGCCTCTGACGACGAGCTTAAAAAAGCATACCGTAAAATGGCCATGGAACACCATCCTGACATGGTAAAAGATGGCGATAAAAAAGCCCATGAAGAGCACTTTAAAGAAATAAATGAGGCTTACCAGGTACTTTCTGAACCACAAAAACGCAAGATGTACGATGCTTATGGGCATGCAGCGGGTGGGGCGCAAGGCTTCTCCGGAGCAAACGCCAGCGGATTCGGCGGTCAAGGTTTTGGCGGACAGCAGGGACCTTTTACCTACACTTATTCTTCTAACATGGGCGGACAAAACCCCTTTGGAGATGTGGATCCTTTTGAAGTCTTTCAGGATTTTTTTGGCTTCAGAGGTTTTGGAGGTCAGCGCCAACCAAAACGGGGTAAGAACCTGTCGTATCAGCTGGAAATTCAGTTTGTAGACGCGGTAAAAGGCGCCCAAAAGACATTAAAGGTAGAAACGGGTGAGATTACTATAAAAATTCCTCAGGGTGCTAGAGACGGCACAGAATTGAGATTTGCGGGACGGGGACTACCTGGTCCTGCCAATACACCTGCGGGAGATCTTTTCATAACTTTGCGCGTATCTACTCCAAGAGAATTTCAAGATCGGGCGGGAGACGATTTGGGTGTTTTAAAGGAAATCGACTTTGTTACCGCCACTTTGGGAGGACTCGTGGAAATTCCCACAGTAGATGAGAAGTCGTCCACAGGAGTAGCCCAAACACAGCTTAAAATACCAAGCGGAACGCAACATGGAACGCAATTTAGAGTGCGCGGTAAAGGGATACCCAAGTTAAATGGTCGTGGCAGTGGGGACGTTATTGTACAAGTCGCCATAAGAATTCCTCAAAACATTTCCAGGCAACAAAAACAGGCGCTAGAAAACTACCCACGATGACGGTATTTATTGACTATTGAAGCCAATTCTGCTAACTTACCACCTATGGCAGTTACAGAATTTAAATCGGCGCTTAACCAAGTAGCAACGGAACGTGGTATTTCCGCGGAGAGTGTGATGGACTCTATTAGGCAAGCTCTAATATCGGCTTACAAAAAAGACTATCAAGAACAAAATGGAAAAGATCTCCCTGAGGAAGTTGTAGTAACAGCAGAGCTAGATCCAGATAACGGTGAGACTAAAGTTTTTGAAGACGGGAAAGATGTCACTCCTGCCAATTTCGGTAGAATAGCCGCTCAAACCGCTAAACAAGTGATCTTACAAAAAATTAGAGAGTCGGAAAAGGATGTAATTTTAAAAGAATATAGGGAAAAAATCGGCACTATTGTAACCGGAATGATTTTTAGAGCAGAAGGAAGCGTTTTGGTGTTTGATTTGGGAAAAGCCCACGGAATTATGCCACCCGCGGAAAGTATAAACAGCGAAGATTATCGCATGAATCAGAAGATGAAGGTTCTGGTTAAAGATATTCGTGAGGGACCTAAAGGAACAGAAATTATTGTAAGCAGAAGCGACCCTAGATTTATTATCAAACTTTTTGAAAGCGAGGTTCCAGAAATTGCTTCCGGAACCGTGGTTATTGAGGCTATTGCCCGCGAGGCCGGCTCTAGAACCAAAATAGCTGTGTCGTCCAAAGATGATAAGATTGACCCCATTGGAAGCTGTGTAGGTCAAAAGGGTGTGCGAGTCCAGGCGGTTATTGCAGAGTTAAACGGCGAAAAGGTTGACATTGTACCATTTTCCGTAAGCGTGGAAAAACTCATTGCGTCAGCTTTAGCGCCCGCCAAAGTTACCGAGGTTCAAATTGTCAACCAAGAAAATCAAGAGGCTGTGGTTTCCGTGCCGGAGGACCAGCTAAGTTTGGCAATCGGAAAAGAAGGTCAAAATGTGCGACTTGCTTTCAAGCTTACAAAATGGAAAATTGACATTAAGGGCGCACCCAGCGTTTTTGGTTTGACCCAGGAGGAAAAAGCCGGGAAAGGCATTAAGGAAGGTAGAAAAGGCCCCGTAGGAATTTGGGATATTGATATTAAAGAACGTAAGGATGCAAAAAAGAAGGGGGAGGAAGATATAAAAGCAGCTGAGGTTGAAGTTGCTGGTGGAGATAGTGTCGACAACGCAACCCAAACATCGGACCCCTCTATCACCCCGAATCCAAGCGTCGATACAACAACATCGGCCACAAGCAATCCTAACGACAGCATTACTTAAGCATAAACACCCCATAGGTAGTATAATAACCTTGTTAAACATACAATGAAAAGGTTTACATGGAAACAAAAAATGTGTCGACAAGTAAATACATCACCCGACCACCTATTGTGTCCGTTATGGGACACGTTGACCATGGAAAAACCAGCCTTTTAGACGCTATTAGAAAAACCAATGTAGCAGGTAAAGAATACGCGGGAATTACACAACATATAGGTGCCTATCAAGTCACTTACCACGGAACCCTAATTACTTTTATTGACACTCCGGGGCACGCGGCTTTTTCTAACATGCGCGCTCGGGGCGGGAAGGTGGCGGATATTGTGGTTTTGGTGGTTGCCGGAACAGAAGGCGTGATGCCCCAAACCAAGGAGGCTATTGCCCACGCTAAGGCGGGCGGAGCCAAAATAATTGTTGCTATAAATAAGTGCGATTTAGAGGGCTTTGACGCACAAAAAACCAAACAACAACTGGCGCAGGAAAATGTTTTAACAGAGGACTGGGGTGGCGACGTCATCTGCATCAATGTGTCGGCAAAAAGTGGCACAAACTTGGAAGGTTTGCTGGAGTCAATAATTACTTTATCTCAAATGATGGAGCTAAAAGCCGACCCTAACGGAGAAATTGAGGCTTTAATTATAGAATCTAGGCTAGACTCAAAAAGAGGCGCAGTGGTTACAGCGGTCATTAAAGACGGAACTTTAAAAGTTGGCATGGAGATAAGCGCAGGTAGAAAACAAGCTAAAGTGCGTTCAATTAGCGACTTTCTAGGTCAGCCACTAAAAGAGGCGGGACCCGGAACACCAGTGGAAATTTTAGGCTTTAAAGATACCCCTAGCGTTGGTGATATTATTGTGCAAAAAGGTAGCGTTTTGGAAAGTCTTACAGAAGAAGAAAACCGCGTGGAAATTGTGGGCAAGAACACTAAGAAAAAAGTGTCTGTGGTAATAAGATCCGATACTTTAGGTACTTTGGAAGCCATAAAGGCAAGTTTGGCAAAAATGGCCGTGGAGTCCCCTGTGGCTAACTTTTCTCTGGAATTTCTCTTTACGGGAACAGGTGATATTACTCATGGAGATGTACTTTTAGCAGATAGTGCTGGTGGCGTGGTTATAGGTTTTGGTATAAAGGCTACAGCCTCGGTTCTGGATTTGGCAGAAAGTCACAGCATAAAAGTGAATATGTTTAAAACTATCTACGAACTTATTGAATTTGTGGAAAAACTTTTGTCTGGGGCAGCTATTACAGAAGAGGCTAAGGTAAAAGGTAGAGCGGAGATTTTAAAACTGTTTAAGTTAGAGTCAGGCGATATAATAATTGGGTGTAAAATTATCGCCGGAATATTAAAAGAGGGCTCCAAAGTGTCAATCTACGATAAAAACCCCAACGACCTAAAAAAAGAGGATTTGCCGGTGTATTCAGGGTCGGTAAAAAAGATAAAAGAGGGTAAAAACGATGTAACATCAGCAGGAAAAGGCAAGGAGTGTGGGCTTTTACTAAAACCACAATTTGCCAACGCGCAGGTGGGATACTATATTGAGATGAAATGAGTTCGCAAAGCAATAAAAAAATTCTCATTCTTACGGGAAAAGCAGGTCAGGGGCATATTTCAATAGCGAGATCTTTGGAGTACTGGACAGCGCAGTGGGGGTTGGAACCCAAAGTTTTGGATATTTTACCCGGTTATATAAATACTACCTATAAGCTTAATCTAAAAGCTCGTACAAACCAACCAATTTATAAATTAACTAACAACAGATATTTATCTAAATTAATGCTGGTGGGATTTAACGGCTCGCTGGAAGAACGAGTAGAGGCTCTTTGCCCCGAGTATAAGAATTACGATATAGCTATCTCCACACACCCACTACTACATCCCAACTTTGCCAAGACCAATATTATAATTTTACCGGACCCGAGTATTCACGGCATGTATTTAGCGGCACCTCGACCTAAACACTATATATCCTATTGGAAGCAAGACAGAAGATTTGACTTTTTGGGACCACTGGCAAGAAAAGGCTTTTACGACGAGCTAAAATATGAAACCAAGCAAAATCTAAAAAAGGAAAGCGGCTTTGATCCTGCCAAAACAACCGTATTAATTTTAGCGGGCGGCGAGTGGATAAACAAGTCGCAGGATTATATTGATATGTTAGGCTACGCCTTTGATCCGGAAAAATACGAGTTTGTGTTTATTTGCGGAAAAAACGAGCGCTTCCGCCAAGAAATGAAAAGGCAGTATCGAGATGTCAACTTTAAATTTTTAGGCTGGATGGACGATGTGCAAATGAATAAGGTTCTGCGAGCAGGAGATTGCGGGCTTTGCTTTTCCACGGGGTCGGCTGTTATTACAGAAAGCGGAATTTGTAAACTTCCCTTGTATGTTTTCGACACCTTGGGGGGTCAAGAAAACGGCTACATACAGATTATAGAAAAAAACGGCGTAGGCAGATATATAAAAGATAGTTACTGGGAAAAAATGGATCGACTTAAGGAGCTGATTCCCCAAACCCAAAAACTCTTTGAAAAAAATCTAAATAAATGGGGCGACTATTTAATAAGTCGACCAAAAGAGTGGGAAACATTTTTTAATAAAAAGGTACTTTGGGGTGTATAATCCCACAATGTCCTCGTCAAAAGAAACCGTAAGCTTATTGGATTCGGGCGGAAAAAATCTAGAACTTTTGTTCGTAACGGATGTTATGGGATTAAAGTCCCTGCATTACGGTTATTGGGATCAGATTCACGAGATTACGTTGGGAAATGTAAAGAAGGCTCAAGAAAGATACACAGAGACGCTGGTCGACATGATTCCCTCAAGTGTAAAAGATGTCTTGGATGTTGGTTGTGGCATTGGCGACAACGCAGAGGCGATAGCAAAAAACGGCTGTAAAGTTACTGCCATATCACCAGATGCCAATCATAAAAAATACTTTGACGAGTTTCAGGATCCCAACATTACTTATGTTCGGACTACTTTAGAAAATTTTCAACCTGAAAACTTTCAAACAGATCAAAAATTTGACCTAATGCTGTTTAGTGAATCCCAAACATACTTTGATCCGGAAATTAGCTTTAAAAAAAGTCAGACCTTACTAAATTCAAACGGATACATTCTACTTTCCGATATGTTTACAAAAAGGAAAGACAGTCACAGTCGAATAGATTTTACAGAAGAGGATTATCTTGCTCACGCTCAAAAATACGGCTTTAAAGTTATCGAGTCCGTGGATATTACAAAACACATATTACCAACCATAGCGCTGGTAGACTCTCTTTACAGCGCCTACTTGAACCCCGTGATAAAAGTAGCTAACGATTATTTACGAAACACCGCTCCCATTAAATACTTTATTGTAAAACTTTTCTTTAAACCTCAAATTAATAACCTAAAAAAGATTAAGGAGCATTTTGACAGAAGATTTGATCCCGGATTTTTTGAAAATGAAGTTACTTACAAACGCCTACTGCTACAAAAAGCCTCTTGACAATAAATCCAGTGTCACTATTATAAAGTGGTTATAAAAATGAGCCCGCAAAGATCATCTGAAAACACTAAGTCCGACGAAGAAAAGCCTCCTAGTAAATTGGCGATATTAATAAGCCCGCATTTAAAAAGTCTAGCTAAAAAATCTAAAGCCGTTCGCACAGAGTTTTACCCCTCACCGCAGGAAGATTGCGTATCTAATAAATCTTTTGTTGACCCGTTAATGGAGGATCAGTTTGTAAAAACACGGGGACTCGTACATAAATATCCAAACCGAGTTTTGATTGAACTTACCTTATCTTGCGCGTCTTATTGCCGTTTTTGCACCAGAAGACGAATGGTAAGCGACATTAAAAAACTCATGCTTACAGAAAAAGATATTAACAACATGTACAGGTACCTAAAAAGTCGAGCTGACGTGAACGAAGTAGTTATTTCAGGTGGTGATCCTTTTACAGTGCCTGCAATTTTAAAATACGCGTTGCAGAAATTTGATAAATTAAAATCAATTACTGTTATTAGAATTCACACTAGGGTTCCTGTTTCCAACCCACATTCAATAAAACCTGACTTTTATACGGTGCTTAAAAAAGTCAAAAAACCACTTTACATCTCTATTCATTTTGAACATCCGGATGAAATTACCAAACCTACCATAAAAGTGATAAACGAACTTAGAGCCTGTGGAGCTACGCTTCTTTCCCAATCAGTCTTTTTAAAGGGGGTAAATGACAGCTATGAGACCTTTTACAAACTTTTTAGGCGACTTCCGGAGCTAGGGATCTTGCCCTACTACATCTATCGCTGCGACCCCGTGGCTGGCGCAGAGCATTTTATTGTACCGTTTAAAAAAGAGTTGGAAATTATGACTAAACTGCGTGCTAATCTTTCTGGCATCGCCTGCCCAACTTATGTAATAGACACACCAAACGGTTCGGGCAAAATTCCCGTCCCACTAAACTTTTGGGGGTTTAACAAAGCTCGCTTTAATGACTTTTTAGGAAAGCGTATTGATGTGCGCAAAGAATAGCAATTCTACGCTATAATGATTTAGGACATGGAAAAACCCTATTTTAGAAAACTAGAGGACGTAGGTGATTTTGAAGTCTGGGAAGTGGACGGGATGTATGTGCGCAACAATTTAAATCGCGAGTTTACCAACTTTGGTCAACATTTTAGATTTCCCTTTATTCCAAAACAGCAATTTTGGATTGATAAAGAAAACTCTTCAAATGAAACGACCTACTACGTTGACCACATGTTTATTGAATGGAATCTTATGAACCAGGGCGCTGATTATTGTACAGCCATAGACAAGGCGGATCTACAGGAACAGAGGGAAAGAAAAAAGTCAGCGTTAATGGAAAAGATCAGAAAAGAAATAAGCAATACTGGCAGAAAGATTCCCAAAGAAGTTTATGTGCATAGATTAACCAAGGGCGAGTCGCCTCAAATTTGGATTGTAAATGGTGAACTAATACGCGATATGTTTTTTATTAACTTTACGGAAGGGGGCCATCATTTTGTGTACGACTTTGTACCTTACAACGAAATCTGGTTAGATAATGACATATTGCCAAAAGAGCGGGAATTTGTATTGCTTCACGAACTCCACGAGCGCTATTTAATGTTTAAGGGCTGGACTTATAACCACGCCCACAATTCGTCGAGCTATGTAGAGTACCGATGCAGGCGCGCGCCAACATTACTTATGGAAAACCTGGAAAAAGAGGTGAAGAATAATGCTTTAATTAGGTAAAATCTGGGGTTGACCGTAATCCTTGATGTAAGTTGGAGTAAATTCTTTATCAATTAACTTTCCGTCCTCAAAAATATATTTTCCAATTACACCTTTTTTAGTTTCCTCGCTCCACATCTGATCAAAAACTAAGTTTCCGTGGGCATACTTAATATAAGTATTTTTGTACTGCTCATCGCTTTGAATCCAATGAGGGTGGTTGCCAATTATTAAATCCGCTCCAGCATCGGCCACTAAATGCGCCAGCTCAATCTGTCGACTGTCTGGAGTATCACGATATTCAACGCCCCAATGCATAGAAACTACCACAATATCCGCATTTTTACGCGCCTCCCCCACAAGTCGCTCGATAGTTTCCGCGTTGGCCTTTAGAACCGGCGGAATACTCCCGTAAATATCATTAAAAGCTAAAAAAGCAACCTTTGTGCCTTTTACAGTTTTATATAAAATTTCTCCCTCTAGACCCGTAATGTCGATGCTATTATCCCGCAAGACTTTAACGGTATTTTCTATTCCTGCCATCCCGAAGTCGGAAATGTGATTATTAGCCAGCGTTGCCACATCTACGCCCGATGCTACAAGCCCTTTAGCCGCATCTTCCCGTCCACAAAAAACCATCCCCTCGACTGTAGTGGAACAGTCTTTTACAAATGGTGCTTCTATATTGGCAATGGTAATATCGCCGGATGACAAAACATCCTTAACTTTTTCAAACGGCCACAGCGGGTTATTATATTTAACCATCTGATAATTTACGCTACGCCCCATTACCACATCTCCCGTGGCTACAATCGTCACTCTTTCTTTCTCTTTTTTCTTTTCGACGTTGGGAACGGGAGACAAGGTCGGCATATCTTCCTGAGGAATTGGCATTACGCTTAAACGAATTTTTGTAAACACACCCACAAACATCAGTACTGCAATAGCAACCACCAGAACTTTTATCATCTTTTGTATCTTTTAGCGCCAACCATCATTGCCACAAAAATAAGCAACCAACCAAAGACAAAAAACACTACAGGCACAACCTCGCCTAAAAAGACGTTGATTAACCTAGTTGTTCTAACGTAATTATTTGGTTCTCCTACCACAGATGCTAAGGTCTGCCGTACCAAAGGACCCACTAAATGCTTGTCGTACTCAAATCCCACGGCAAGAGTTAGGAAACCAAGCAATGTTAGTAAAATATATCTACTGGGTTTCCACAAGCTTAGTGTTACGCAGATTACAAAGCCTGTTACATAGGCTACAACAACGCTGTTATGATTAAATGTTAGGTATGCAGTGTGAATTAACTTACTCGCCAGCTCATTCGACATTATCTTATAGTACCATTCAAATCAAAAAGTAGGATCCGGAGTTTATATCTGAGATCAAAATAACTACGTAGCCAACAAGCCCAATAGCAGACAACATTACCGCTATCTTGTAAAAAAGCTTGTCCGCCATAAGCTGCTATAAATGCGCTAAATCTTGAATCATGGCACGGACATACCCAATTTTTATATGTTGCAACCTTTTTTCCACCTTCTTCAATGACTGCACCTTCTCCCTCTTTTAAACTTTCGGGACCACTGTCGACAGGGAACTTTTTTAGTCTGCCATCTATAAAATTTTTTGGAAACTTAAAGAATTGTGTCAGGCTTTTAATAATGTCCGTATACTAAGTAATGGCGAGATTATTTGCAACCCATAAACGTACAGCTAACCGCCCCGTTGTCACAGGAACAACTGTTACAACCATCCTCGGCCGGAAAACTTTGGCCGGATTTGTAAGTCGTACCATTGTAAGCACAAGAATTTGGGAAGGGGTTAATATTGATCTGATTCCAACCGTTATTTGCACTCTTGATAATAAAACCAACAGTGACACCAAGCACAAAAATGCCCATAAAAGCTGTTATTAATAGTATTTTGTTTCTTTTCACGGTGTTATTTTAGCATCTATCTACATTTTTGTCTTTTTTAAGCGGGCTCTAATAAATTCAACCGCTACAGGAAGAACAGAAATTGCGACTATGGCAATAACAGCTAATGAAAAGTTCTCTTTTATGCTGGGAATATTGCCAAAGAAATATCCTACAAGTGTAAACCCAAATACCCAAGCAAATCCTCCGGCGGCATTGTAGCAAACAAACTTTCTGTAGTTCATCTTACCTACTCCCGCAACAAACGGGGCAAATGTTCTGATTATAGGAATAAAACGTGCTAAAAAGATGGTCTTACCACCGTGTTTATCGTAAAACCTTTGTGTTTTGTTAATGTGTTCCTGATTAAGAGGTATTTTTGGGTTGTCAATTAACCTTTGACCAAAGAAATACCCGATCCAGTAATTTGCTGTATCCCCTAAAAATGCTGCTACCCAAAGTATTATTAATAAAACAACAATATTAAAAGATCCAATTGCCGCAAAAGCCCCTGCTGCAAACAAAAGAGAATCCCCTGGCAAAAAAGGAATAAAAACAAACCCGGTTTCTGCAAAGATAATTAAAAACAATATTCCGTAAGATAGCGTGCCGTAATTACTAATAATGTCCCCCAAGTAAACGTCGATGTGGAGGATAAAATTAATAATCGTTGTAAATATCTCCATAAATTATGAATATATCAGATTATTACTCCGAAACATATAGCGGAGCATAAACTTTTCCGAATTAATTTTGTTACAATCAGCTTGCTAAAATTTTGACAGGTGATTATTTGTATGAGAACACAAGAAGCAGTAGAAACCCTGTCGCAAGACAGATTAATACCTTTAATAAATCGAGAACCTAATCCCTCTAGAGTTTCTGTTCGGTTACGAGCTTTAGAAAGAGACTACCCAACTGTAGAAAGTAAAATACGCGAAGCGCTTGAAATTGAAACAGATGAGAAACTAACAATGGTTGACGGTGCTGCGGCCAATATAGGTGGAGTTAGTCTATATACTATCGGCAACATCAGCTCTTATAAAGATGGTACTACTGAAATTGCATTAATTGCACAAAGAAGAGTTATAAGATATTTAGAGCTAATTGACCTTGATCCTGGTGTAATAATGCCCAGAATTGAAGGGCTAAAAAAGAATCCTCATAATCAAGTTTTAAATGAGGGTGAGGTGTTAGATTTATTATTAACAACTTGGAATCAATTTGAGAAAAACCGACTTTTGCACCCTCCAGCAATTTCCAGAAGAGGACCTGCTCAATTTTCCGTTTCAGATCATACACTAGCAGGCGAAACTGGAGACATTGTTAGTGATTTAGACAGATTGGAGAAAGATTTTGATATTCCAGAAGATAAAAATGGCGATAAAGATATTGAAAAAGAAGTTCTAATCGATCTACAAGAGGACGAGGAAGATAAAACTCCTGCAGAAGACGGCACCGTTGAAGATGACGCTGTAGATAGTTTTCACAGAGCAGCAGGTTGGGTAATTGGAGACAAAGAAAGAGCTGCTGCTATTAGTTATTATTCACTTCCTTTGGATGCAAGACAAAATTTGGCCCCTCCCCAAATAGCACAGAGTCAATATTTTATCGGAAATTTGACCTCGTTTGGAGTCGAAAAACTAGTAAACAGTTATTCACCAGACGATAAGCCTTTTTTATTACCACAACATTTAGTAGAACAGGCCAGATCAACGGTTTTTGAACCCATAAAAAATCACGTAGCGTTTTTAGGATTAGCCGCAAGAAAACAGTTAGCATACTGTAGAAACATAGAGTACGAGTGGGTCATTGGAGTAATGGAGGCGTTAGCATCTGCTGCAAAAGATGATTCAAT
>Ga0265292_1000877_pt1 | contig 32362 bp, 29 predicted proteins | sample Munlanlewell296A_FD_189080 | JGI IMG/M metagenome (GOLD analysis project Ga0265292, IMG submission 189080) | Leachate microbial communities from a municipal landfill in Southern Ontario, Canada - Leachate well 296A | ecosystem: Engineered > Solid waste > Landfill > Unclassified | place: Canada... | reverse complement strand
TGGTTGAGGTGGAAATTGTATTTGGATCGGTCGGCGCAGTGGAGGAGGGCGCTTTATTCAAATCAATTGCGGTTACCGGCTTGAGAACCTGAATTGAAATATACTCTGAATTAAAATAAATTGATCCCCTAGCGCCGAAAACCTTTAATTGATAGGTGTTGTTGTAAAAATTTCCCAGATCCCAGCGGAAGGCATAATAGCGGTAGCCGTCTGTTGACATAGCAGGTTGCAATTCGCCCGCGAAGGAGCCATAATTTTGAATTATAAAATCGACTCGATCGGTCAAGACATTGGTCCGGGCAAAAATTTTTGAACTAGTCGAAAGGAATGATGGCGATTGATAAAAATCTATCCAATAACTGGTAGCGTCAGTCACGACGGTTGAGGTCGCGGAGGCAGTTGAATCCGTGACGACAGTGCTGCTGATTGTAATTAGAGCAGTTTCGTTAGAGGCAGAAGAATATAGTGGAGTGCCGGAAGTGTTTACAAAGGCATAAATTTTATAATTATAGTTTCCGGGCGTTAAATTTGAATTGGTATAAGCAGTAATGTTCGGTCCGACATTACCGATATCGGTCCATTCCGGACCGCGATAAATTTTAAAACCCGATTCGTTATTGGAATTATCGGTCCAGTACAAAGTTATGTTGTTACCGCTTGCCGTTGTGATCAGGTCAGTCGGCGCGGCCGGTGCGGTTGCGGCAGTCGTAGTCATTGCGCCGGTGCTTGATTCGGTTTGCGCTGCTATAAATCCGGCGGGCGCCAACAAAAAAACTGCCTGCGTAAATAGCACGGCAGCAGCCATTAATTGGTTGGCAAGTCGGTTGACTTGTCTCTTTTTCATATTTTTATTTTTATTTTTTCGCCCTTGAAAGGTTTTGTCCAAAAACGAATTTATATATTTTTCTTACATAAATTATAGCATAGTTAGAGCTAAAAGTCAACAAAAAAATTGGCTAAGATTTGATAAATATATTTTTATCTGTTATGCTGAATTAATAAATTTATTGCTTAAGTCTTAATATAATAACTATGGCGTTGTCAATTGCCATTGTCGGCCTACCGAATGTCGGCAAATCAACTTTATTTAATGCCTTGACCAAGAAGGGCGCCGAGGCTTCCAATTATCCTTTTTGCACCATTGAGCCGAATGTCGGGGTGGTGAAGGTGCCGGACAAGCGGATTGAGGCATTAGCTAAAATTTCAAATTCAGCCAAGGTTGTTCCAACCATTATTGAGTTCGTGGATATTGCCGGCTTGGTTAAAGACGCGCATAAGGGCGAGGGGCTTGGCAATAAATTTTTGGCCAACATCAGAGAGTGCGATGCGATTTGTGAAGTGGTTAGAAGTTTTAAAAATGACAATATCATTCATGTTAACGGCAAAATTGATCCCGAGGGCGACAAAGAAACCATCAATATAGAATTGATTTTTGCTGATTTGGCCACGGTTGAGAAGCGGCTAGACAGAACCGCGAGAGATTCAAAATCCGGCGACAAAGAATTATTAGCGCAAAAAGAGCTACTCGCGCAACTGAAGGATCATTTGGAAACGGGTAAGCCGGCTAGAACTTTTACGGTGCGCGAAGACGACAGGCCGTTTATAAAAAGCCTCGGCCTGTTAACCGCTAAACCGATTTTGTATGTCTTGAATTCAGATGGGAAAGATGAGAAATATTTGCAGGCCGAGGGCGATCAGGCGCTCGCTTTGAACGTTAAATTAGAAGAAGAAATTGCTAATTTGCCGGAGAGCGAGCAGGCGGAGTATATCAAGGAACTCGGCTTAGAGGAAAGCGGGCTGGATAAATTGATCAAGGTTTCATATCGCCTGTTGAACTTGTTGACTTTTCTTACTACTGGACCCGATGAAACGCGCGCTTGGACGGTGCGCGCTGGTGCTTGCGCGCCCGAGGCGGCCGGAGCAATTCATACTGATTTTGAAAAAGGTTTTATTCGGGCGGAAATTATCAGTTATGAAAAATTTATTGAGGCCGGCTCGGAAGCGCGAGCGCGGGAGCTCGGGTATTTACGCACCGAGGGCCGTGACTATGAGATGAAAGATGGCGATATCTGCAATTTTTTGTTCAATAAATAACCCCGCCCTTTCCATTCACCTTTTATTTATAAATCACGTTTAGAGAGCGAAGCGACTTCGTCTTTCATCGGTGGTTATTAACTATTGAAACGCACAGAAAGGGCGGGGTCATTTTTCTAAAATAATAATTTCTCGCCAAACTTTTTGGCCTTCGCGGCCATAGAGCAGTGTTTGTCGTCCGGTGGTGCCGGGCAGAGTTTGATTAGCTTGCGAGAGGGGCGGAACTATTTTTAATCTACTGATAATTTTTTGGCTAAGCATAATTCGTCCGGACGGCGTGTTAAAAACCGGCCAGATCATTACGATTCTGCCGCCTGGCTTAAGGATTTTATGAAATTGCGCAAGACTTGCCGCGTAAAGATTTTCCAACTCTCGCACAGTTGCGCGTGTATCGATTTTGCCTCTTTGCGGACCCAAAAATGGTTCAGTAACTATTGCGTCTACAGAGTTTGATTTGAGAGATTCAGAAATTTTTGTTGCGTCTATGGTATTTAATTGAAAATTGCCACCGCCTTGACGGGGTCCCGCTGTGGCGGGAAAAATTGCCACCGCCTTGACGGGGTCCCGCTGTGGCGGGAAAAATTGAAAATTTTGTAATGTCCATTTTAGATTTTTTTCTGTATCATCAATCGCTTTCTTTGAGGCATCAGTGCCTATCAAGTTTTGGTAACCCATTAGTGCCGCTTCAGTTAAAACAGTGCCTGAACCGCAGAAAGGGTCAAGCAACTTTTCGGTCTTTTTGACGCGAGCCAGATTGATCAGTATTTGCGCCAGTTTAGGCGGCAGCATACCGGATAAATCGTCGCGAGCCGGCCGGCCATAATCGCGCATTTCCAAGTCCTTGAACGGCTGAACTGCGAGCGTCTGACCAATCAGGATTTTGTTGCCAGTTCTGATTAAAACAAATTCCGCCCCATTTTTTAGCAAGCCATTTTGCTCAACCACTACGCTGGAGAGCGTCGGCTCACGGCTCACCACCCAGCGACAGCTTGTGCCGTTGCCGGACAGAAATTTTTTTAATTCCATACCGAGCGGCTTAAGATTCAGTCGGCCCGGGCCGTAATATGAAAAGCCGAATTTAAATTTTCCCGGCGCCGGACGCGCAAGCGGTTTGATTGCCGAGAGCATTGCGGCAGTGTCAACTTTTGTTTCGGCAAAAAGCCGGCCAATCTTAATTATACCGCCGAGTCGTTTGATGAGTTGCTCCGCATCAATTATTTCAGCCTGATCGATTATGGCAACGTTGGCATACGGAAGAGTCAGCGCGGTTTTATCTAAAACCGCTGACAATTCGGCAAACGAGATGGCCTGATTAGTGCCTAAAATAAAGAAATATTTCACAACGTTAAATTTATTTAATAAACAGATTCAATCTCATAATAATTTAATGGGGTAAAGATGACTTTACTCTAACAGGAAAAAGAGGCTCTTGCAATTTTTTTGGCCGCATGTTAAGCTTGATTTGTTAGAAAAATTTAATTATACCTTTTCCAGGCCGTTTACGGCCATTAATCCCGATTAACAATAATCGGGAAAAGGTGTTCAAAAGTACGCTCCCAGCCGTTTCTTTGGATACCTGGGATTTTTTTTAAAAAAATATGTCAAAAGTGAAGCCGTCAGGCAACCCGCGTTATGAACTATTGTATATCATTTCCAATGAATTCAGCGAGGATGAGGTAAAACCGATCGCTGAAAAAGTGAACAATTTAATCAAAGAAGGCCAAGGCGAAATTGTTCGTGCGGAAAGCTGGGGCAAGAAGCGCCTGGCTTATCAAATCAAAAAATTTAATTACGGTTATTACAATCTGGTGGAATTTAATTTACCCGGGGCGAATCTGGCCAAACTGGAACGTTCAATCCGCCTGGCGAATGATATTTTACGCCACCAGATTGTGCGCAAAGATCCGCGCAAGGCGGTTAAGGCCAGGGTAATCAGAGAAACCGAAGCGGTTAAGCCGGTAAAAGAGGAAAAGCTGGAAAAAGAAAAAAGAACTGACTTGAAGGATTTGGATGAAAAATTAGACCGGATCCTGGAGACCAGCGATTTGCTTTAATTAATTAATCCCGCGCGGCATTAGCGGCGCGGTGAAATAAAATAATCATATGAATTTGAACAAAGCAATGCTTATCGGTAATTTGACTCGCGACCCGGAGGTCAGGAACACGCCCACCGGCCAGACAGTCGCTTCTTTCTCCGTCGCGACTAACCAAGTTTGGACAGACCAATCAGGCCAGAAAAAAGAGCGGGTGGACTACCACAATATCGTAGTCTGGCGCCGCTTGGCCGAAATTTGCGGCCAGTATTTGCATAAAGGTTCTAAAATTTATATTGAAGGACGTATTCAGACTCGAGATTGGACGGGCCAAGACGGCATCAAGCGCTATCGTACCGAGATTGTCGGTGAAAATATGATTATGCTTGACCGCGCCGGACAACAGGGCGGCAGACCGACGGCCAATTTTAATGAGCAGCCGCCGATGCCAGGCGAGGAGCCGGTAATTGAGGTGACCGAATCGGGCGCTGATGAAGAAGAAATAAAGGTGGAGAATATTCCATTTTAACGTTGTCCCTTCGGGAGCCCCCCCTATCACCGCCCTTGGCGGGATCCCGCCCTCTTTATTAAATATAAGTGGCGGGACGAATGGGGCACATGCGAATACGATATATGCATTGAATATATTATTAATTTTAATTTATGGAAACCGCCATCAAAAAAGATAAGCAATGTTATTTTTGCGTTAACAACGTGGTTGATATTGATTATAAAGACACGCAGACCTTGCGCAAATTTATCGGTTCGTATATGAAAATTTTGCCAAAAAAGCGCACCGGCAGCTGTTCCAAGCATCAACGCAAGCTGGCCACTGCCATCAAACGGGCCCGAATTATGGCGTTATTGCCGTTTATTTACAGATAATTTTTTCATCAAAATTCGCATGTGCCGCATTTGTAGAGCGGCTTTCGCGAAGCGAAATAACTATGCTAAGCATCAGTGAAATCAAATTAGGCAAACTGCTGCAAGTTAACGGTGAGCCCTTCACGGTAATTAAGGCCGACCATCATAAGATGGGACGCGGCGGCGCCGTGCTAAAAGTAAAACTGCGGAATTTGATTAATGGCAATATTCTGGAAAAAACTTTTCAAGGGAACGAAAAAGCGGAAGAGGCGAGCGTGGAAAAAAAGAAGGCTAATTTTCTTTATCAGGACGAGCAAAGCGCTTATTTTATGAATAATGAAACTTTTGAACAGTTTGAGCTGCCGACCAGCCAGCTCGGGCAGAAGAAAAAATTTATGAAGGATGGCACGGACGTGGATACGCTGTATTTTGAAGGCCGGCCGGTCGCGATGGATTTGCCGATTAAGTTGGAATTGAAAGTTATTTCCGCGCCGCCCGGCATCAAGGGCAATTCTGCCGGCAATGTGACGAAAGTAGTTGAATTGGAGACCGGCGCGGAGGTCAGCGCACCGTTGTTTGTTAACGAAGGCGATATTATTCGGGTCAATACCGATACCGGTGAATATGTAGAGAGAGTAAATTAATTGACTAACATAAATTAAAAAACAACCTCAATGAGCAGGTTGTTTTTTATTAGAATAAATTTATTATTTTCTTAAGCCGTCCTTTTTTGAATATAAATCAGCCGATTGTGTAGAGTTAAAAAACAAATTACCAATTAACAAATTTACAAGTTTACAAATTTACTATTCTGTTGCCTCCTTACTTTTAACTTCCGCAATAACTCTTTTTCTGATCTGCGCCATCAGTTTCTTGTCTGCCCGTAAAAAACGCTTGGCATTTTCTCGTCCGACTCCGAGTTTAAGCTCTTCAAAGCTATAAGAGTTGCCGTTTTTCTTTACTACGCCATACTCTGCCGCAATGTCCAAAAGATCACCGGAAACCGAGATGCCTTCATTGTACATAATATCAAACTCGCAAGTACGGAAGGGCGCGGCAACTTTATTTTTTACCACTTTGGCCTTTACGCGGTTGCCGATAATGCGCTCGGCCTGCTTGATTTGCGCGGCCCTGCGCACCTCAATCCGGATTGAAGAATAGAATTTGAGCGCGTTGCCGCCGGTGGTGGTTTCCGGGTTGCCGAAGAAGACGCCGATTTTCATCCGGATTTGATTGATGAAGATGACGGTCGTTTTACTTTTGGAGATGATGCCGGTCAGCTTGCGCAAGGCTTGGCTCATTAAGCGCGCTTGCAAGCCCATATGCGAATCGCCCATATCACCTTCAATTTCCTTTTGCGGCACCAGCGCGGCAACCGAATCAATCACAATCACGTCAATCGCGTTAGAGCGAACCAGCGTTTCCACGATTTCCAGAGCTTGCTCGCCGGTATCCGGCTGTGAGATGATCAAGTCTTTTACATTGACTCCGATTTTAGTTGAGTAATCCGGGTCCAGCGCGTGCTCGGCATCCACGAAGGCACAGATGCCGCCCAGTTTTTGCGCCTCGGCCACGATATGTTGCGCCAAGGTTGTTTTACCGCTTGCCTCCGGGCCAAAAATTTCGATAATTCGGCCGCGCGGCACGCCACCGACACCAAGCGCGATATCCAGCGAAAGACAGCCGGTAGATACAACCTCCACGTCGGCCGATCGCGCTTCGCCGAATTTCATAATTGAGCCGTCGCCGAATCTTGATTTAATTTGTTCCATGGCCGCGGCCACGATTTTGTTTTTTTCGTCCGTTTCGCCGCCGGACGGTTTAGCGTTTTTTTCTTCCGACATATTTGCTTCTACGAATTATCACCGCCTTTGATTGCGCCACCGCCTCAGCGGGGTCCCGCCAAGGGCGGTGAGGATCCCGTCCTTTTTAATTAAATATAAGTGGCGGGACGAATTAAATTCCGAATATACAAATCAATTAATGATCAAATCGAGTCCATTCGTATATTAGCTTTCTATTCGTAATTAGTAGTATTTATAAATAAAAAAGGGTGATTGCCCTTGTTAATCAATGATAGCATTATATAAAATTTTTGCCTAGTTTTCAACTAGCACTTGGCGGATCAGCCTGGTTTCCCGGCCGTATTTTTTTTGGGCGGTTATCGTGATCATATTAATGCCGGTTTTCAGGTTGACGGTCGCGAGAAAGTTGCCCGTAGAGTCACTTAAAACTTTTTCGCCATTAATGATAATTTGGGTTTCCGGTTCGGTTCGGCCGATAATTTCAAGCGAACGTTCTTTGGTGATCAGATTGGCGGAAGGGTTAGAAAGCTCAAGCTTCGGCGGGGCGACTATTTTTTCCAGGCGGTAGCTCAAATAAATAAAAATAACAATCACGACCGCGGCCAGCGCGAGGTTTTTAAAGATGCGCGGCAGGGCGAGCATCTCTCGCGGTTTTACCACCTGTTTGGAAAAAAGCTCGGTTTTGGCCTGCTCTTTTTGAGCGGAAAGGCTCGCCTCAAACATTTCTATCAAAGAAGTCGCTTCCAGTCCGAGATAAAGCGCGTATTCGCGCAAGAAATTTTTGCCGTAGATACCGGCCGGCAATTCTTCAAAGCGGCCGGCTTCAAGCGCCAATAAATATTTTTCATTGATACCGAGCGTCTCGGCAATTTTACCAAGCTTCAGACCTCGCTTGGTTCTTGCCGTCTTTAAGGCCTCCGCCACCGAGTCCGCTTCGCTGATTAGTTGATTTTTTGTAAAAGGAGACATTGATTAATTATAATCCGTAAAGCGCAGATGGATCTTATGGTGCAGTCGCCGGTGGCGGAGTATTCCAGTTGTCCGATTTATTGAATTCCGGATTTTTAAATTTGCCGGTCGTTTCATCTATCAAGCCAGCCTGCGTCAGAACAAACTGAATAATTGTATAACTAGCAAAGACAATCACCAAGCCTATGACCGCCGCTTTTAAGATGCCTTTGCCTTTTTCCACATTTTGCGCGCTGCCGCCGGAAAGCAAAAAAACAAAACCACCGTAAATAAAGGCCAGGAGCGCAAGCGAGCCGGTAAGGCCGAGAATTATTTGTGAAAGATTGACAGCGATACGGATAAAATCATTCAAGGTACAAGTCTGTAGACTTGGATCCAGAGAAGTCTTAGCACAATCAAGACCCTCAACTAAAGTTATCGCATTAACCGAAAAGGCGGGCAGAAATAAAAAAAGCGTAAAAACGATAAGTAAATAAATTTTTAAAAATTTAGCCATTGTTTGAAAATTATTAATTATAAATTGCCACCGCCATAGCGGGGTCCCGCATTTGCGGGAAAAATTGAAAATTGTGAAAATCGCTAAATTCTAAATCCAAGATTCAAAATATAATTTAGTTTAAATAAAAATTGCTGCCTACTGTATCGTTTGCTGAATGCGCCTGGCCGCGAGCCCAATTATGTCAGACAGTTCCGCCTGTCCGGCGACTGCCTGATCGATCATTTCGTTGATGATTTTTTCAGCCGCCAGCACATTGTTGCCCTGATACCAGCTTTTTGCAGTCAAAACCTGATCGGCAAAGATTGCCAGATTCGGATCATTTAATTGTTGCTCAATCAAGGAACGCAGGGCGGTCGGACGCTTGGTCTTATCAAGAAATAATTTTGCCTGATCTGCCTTGGTGGCAAATTGAATAAAATCCCAGGCTTCATTGATGTTTTTGCTTTTTTTGGAAACGGTTTCCACATAGTAGTTGGCGAAATTAATGGTTCGCGGGCTGTTATAAATTTGCGGCAATTTGGCGACTGCGAAATTCAGTTTCGGCGCTTCGGCCTTGAGGATCGGCAGATGATAGGAATAGCCGAACATGATTGCCAGCCGTCCCTGTTCAAACATTTTTAATGAATTATCCAGTATTTTATTCCAGGAATAAACTTCCTTAGCCGGGCTCGCGAAATCAGTGTAAAAACGCAGCGCCTCCAGGCCGGGGTTATAGCGTTGATTTTCATAATCTTTGGGGATAGAGTCGAAGGCGACCTGATTATTACTATCAATCATCGTCGCGCCATTTTGCATCATTAAGGCCGACAGCAAGTCACTGGAACGCTCGATGTTGGTGCTGCCGCCCATGGCTACGCCGGACTGAATGATCTCGCCCTTGGTGTTTTGTTTAGTCAGTTTTTTTACATTTTGCAGAAATTTATCGTTCCAGACGGTCGGCACTTCAGCGATGCCGGCATTGTTAAATAATTCTTTGTTGTAAAACATCGCCAGCGTGTCCAGATACAGGGGCAGGCCATAAATCTTTTCGCTCGTGACCTTGGTTTTGGGTTCAGTAATTTTTAACAGGACATCGTTCGCCACCTGATCAATGAAGTTATTTTTCAGTTCGCGCGCGGTCAGCGTTTTATCCGTCCGTTCAATTTGCACCAGCTCCTTTTTGATTGAGCCCTGGAGTTCCAGGTAGGTAAGTTTTAGGCTTTCCGGCAGAGGTTCAATTTTATTTTGGTAACCTTTTATCCAGGTGTTCGGAATGGAAAACATATCCGGACCTCGGTCTTCCGCAAGGGCATTCAAAAGTTCTTGTTCGTATTCGTCGTAACGAAATTTTCGATAATCAATTTTGATATTTGAATGAACGGCATTATATTTTTTAATTATTTCACCGAAGGCATCTTCATCATCCCAGGCGCGCCAATACTTAAGAGTGATTGTTTTCGGCGGGGTGGTATTTTTGATACCGCAACCAAGTCCGCTGGTTAAAAGAAAAATCAGCAGAAAAAATATAATTAATCCCTTCGTTTTCATAGATATGGATATAGATAAGTAATTATTATTTACCCGGAGGCTTTATCTGATATTATACCAGAAACAAGCCTTTGTAACAAAATAATTAACGGATTGCTTTAATCCGTTTTTGGCCGATATTGAAGCGCTTCGGCCAAATGTTTCAGTTCAATTCGCTCGCTTTCTGCCAAATCGGCGATGGTGCGAGCGAGCTTCAGTACTCGGAAATAAGAGCGGGCGGAAAGCAGAAGTTGATTAACCGCGTGTTTTAACAGAGCGGCTGATTCGCTGTCCAGCTGGCAATGTTTTTTGACGAGCGCATTGGACATTTCGGAGTTGGTTAAAATCCGATCGTGTTTGAATCTTGCCGCCTGTTTTTTTCTTGAGCATTCAATGCGCTTTTTGATTTCAGCGGAGGTCTCGCCGTCGTTGCTGGCCGTCAGTTTTTCAAACTTGAGGCGCGGCACTTCAATGTGCAGATCAATGCGATCAAGGATCGGTCCGGATACTTTTTTCTTGTAGCCGACAATTTGTCCGGATGAGCAGAGGCAGGTTCGTTCCGGATCGCTCGCGTAGCCGCAGGGACAAGGGTTCATCGCCGCCACCAAAATAAATTTAGCCGGAAAGGTGAGCGAGCCGGAGGCGCGGCTGACCTGAATGATGCCATCTTCCAGCGGCTGGCGCAAATTTTCCAATGTTTGGCGGCTGAATTCGGCAAACTCATCTAAAAAAAGAACACCGCGATGCGCGAGCGAAATTTCACCCGGTCGCGGCCAGGTGCCGCCGCCGACTAAAGCGACGCCCGAGGCGGTGTGGTGAGGCGAACGGAAGGGTCGCGCGGTAATGAGCGACTGGCCTGCCATCAGTTCGCCGGCCACGCTGTAGATTTTTGTCAGTTCCAGCGACTCTTGGAGCAGTAAGTCAGGCAAAATAGAAGGCAGCGTGCGTGCGATTAAGGTTTTGCCGGAACCGGGCGGTCCGACCATCAGCATGTTGTGACCGCCGGCCGCCGCAATCTCCATCGCCCGCCTGACCTGTTCCTGACCCTGAATCTGCGACATATCAAAGTCGGTCCTGGGATTGGATAAATCAATCGGCGCGGCCTCTAAAGGAGCAATGCTTTCTATCTCTTCCAAATGCTTGACCAGTTCTTTCAACGAGCCGACCGGTATAACCCGAAGCGCTTCATTAAGTTTCGCTTCCCGGGCGTTTTCTTTTGGCAGATAAATAGTTTTAATCCCCCAAGCGCTGGCGGCAAGCGCGATTGACAACACGCCGTTGATCGGCCGCAATTCGCCGCCTAAAGCCAGCTCGCCCAAAAAGATTGAATCGGTTGCCCAGCCATTGTCGCTTAACAAGCCGGTCGTGGAAAGAATGCTCACCGCAATCGGCAAATCATAGCTCGGACCGTGTTTTTTCAGATCGGCCGGAGCCAGATTAACGGTAACTTTTACTTTAGGAAAATTTAAATCAGAGTTTTTAATGGCGCTGCGGACCCGTTCTCTTGATTCCTGCACCGCCAAATCAGGCAGGCCGACCACCGAAAAACTGCCAAGCTCGCCACCCCCGGTATCGGCCTCAACCTCAACTAACGCCGCTTCAAGCCCTAGATGGGCGGCTGAAAAAATTTTTGAACTCATGGGTTAGGTAATTAGGTAATTAGGGATTAGGAATTTGATGCTTCCTAATTAACTAATTGCCCAATTACCTAATTGAATTGTTTAGAAAAATTTTTTGTTTCTGAATATCAAAGCGAATATTATTTATCTGGCTAGTTTAGATTCCGCTTCGTCCAGTTTTACCGATAATAATTTAGAGACGCCGTCTTCACCCATCGTTACGCCGTAAAGCACATTGGCGCGCCGCATGCTGGCGCGGTTATGAGTGATAATGATAAATTGGCTTTTATGCGACAGGTCATCCAAAATTTTGGCCAGCCGTTCGGAGTTTGACTCGTCCAAGGCCGCGTCCACCTCGTCTAAAACCACAAAGGGCGACGGATTGACATTGATAATGGCGCAAATCAGGGCGATTGCCGTCAGCGCCCGCTCGCCGCCGGAGAGCATGGCGACTGATTTTATTTTTTTGCCCGGGGGCGTAGCCTGAATTTCAATGCCGGCCAGACCGGTAGCATTATGTTTCTGCAAATATTTTATCCGTTTTATTTTTGCCAATTTATCATCGTCGGCCGTAGTCAGCGGTTTTTTCTCTTCCCCGCCAGGCTTTGGTTCACCGTCTATTTCTTCCTCCTCACCCTCCATTACCTTGATGATTTTTGACTGGCCGCCGTTGAACAGTATTTTAAAATACTCCTCAAATTTATCTGAAATTATCTTGAATTCTTTATCAAATTTTTCCTTGATTACCAAGTCCAACTCCTTGATTACCGTTTCCAGCGATTCAATGGTTTTTTCCAAATCAGTGGTTTGTCCGAATAAAAAGTCGTGGCGCTCCTTGGTTTCCAAATATTCTTTTTCCACCTCCGGATCAATGCCGCCGATCTGATCCAGCTGGCGTTTCAGACTGTGAATTTTTTCCGTCAGCGGCTCAAACTCAACCAAACCGTCCGGTCTGACCTCGCGCACTTCTTTTAAGCCTCCGAGTTCACGCCGAATTTCTTGCTCCAGATCTTCCAGCCTGGTTTCATAACGGGTAGAATTGATTTTGATTTCATTCAACTCACGGCTTGAGTTGCTTAATTCATCTTGCAAATCGCGGGAATTTTTTTGCAGCTCAAACAGCTGGCTCCGCTCAAGCGCTTCTTTTTGTGAAATAACCGCCGCCTCAGCCTTTACCGCGGCAGTTTTTTCTTCCAGCACCGTGAGCTCGCCGAGCAATTTTTCCCGTTCTTTGGCCGTTTCGCCAAAATCAATTTTTTCGGCTTTGGCTTTTAGCTTGCTCTCAATTGAAAGCAGTTCGCGCGCGAGACCTGAAGTTTTTTCGCGCAGGTTTTTCAGCCGTTCATTTTGGGAAAAAAACTCCAGATTCTTTTCATTCGCAACCTGCGTGAGCTGTTCCCGTTTTTCGGTCAATTCATTCAGTTTTATTTGAATTTGCGCCAGGTTTTCGCCGCCATCAGTTCTGGCGGCTATTTCTAAAATCAGGCTTAAGTCCGATTTAATTTCAGCGAGGATTATTTTTACTTGGCCGAGGTCGACTTCAAGTTCCGCTGTTTCCAGCTTAGCAAAAAGTTTTTTTAAATCGTTGTTAATTTGGCCGAGCTCCACACCACCCGAGCCGGAGTTAACTTGCATCAGCTCTAGATTCATCTCTTTTATTTTTTGGCTCGCATTGTTCTGCTCATTTTTAATCGTCTCAACTTGAGAGCGAAGTTGATTGAGTCCTGATTCCAAAAGCTCTAGCTCTTCGCCGGCCAATTTTTTTTCCTTAGCCAGGTCTTCCCTTTTATTTTTAAGCCAAGAAAGATCAAATTGACCGCTGGCCTCCAGCTTCAATTCCAACTGCGCATCCAAGCGGGCGATTTGCTTGTTCAGCAAATCCTTTTGATTTTGTAATTTGGATAGTTCAGTTTGCAGCACCGCGAAATTTTCACTGCCTGATTTTTGCCTTTCCAGCTGAATTAATTTTTGGTTGAGCGCGGCCAGTTTTTTTTCTTTTTCCTGCTTGATTTTTTCCAGCTCCAGAAAATTTTTATTCTGAAAACTGAATTTATCATTAATTTCATGCCACAGTTTGCGGTAGTAGATGAGCGAGAGTTCCTTGAGTTCGCTTTCCAGTTCCCCGCGTCGTTGTAGGCGGTTGACTTGCCTGGTCAGGCTCTTGAGCCGCGGCTCAATCTCCAAGAGAATCATCTTGGCCTGGCCGAGATTTTCATAGCTTGCGAGCAGCTTATTCAAGGCCTCGTCGCGTTTAATCTGATACTGTTTGATGCCGGTTGCTTCGTCAAAAAACTCTTTCCGTTCCGCCAGGCTGGTGTTTAAAAAACCCTCCACCATGCCCTGGCCGATTACGCCGTAGGTGCGTTGGCCAAAGTTGGCTTTGGCGAGCATAATCTGAATATCAATCAACCGGGCACGGTTGCCATTAATCAGATATTCGCTCGCGCCGTCGCGATAAAGACGGCGCGTGAGCACGATTTGCGAATAGTCAAGCGGCGCCTGACCGCTTTCATTATTCAGGAATAAAGAGACTTCGGCCATCCCCAGACGGCCGAGCTTGACCGAGCCGGAAAAAATTACATCTTCCGATTTCTTGCCGCGCAGGGTTTTCATGGATTGCTCGCCCAAGACCCAGCGCACTGCGTCGGCCACATTAGATTTGCCGGAGCCGTTCGGACCAACAATGGCAGTCAGGCTGTGCTTGCCGGCCTGAAGTTTGCCGGGGAAGACCAACAGATTCTTGTTGGCAAAAGATTTGAAGCCTTGAATTTCTAGCTTTTCTAAAAACATGGGGAATTCATAAAATCAAGCCCTAGAAGTTAGAGGACTTGATAATCTTATTATACAATTTTTTTTAAATAATTAAAACCCCGCACTTAGCGGATGACAAGTATTTTTGTGATTGTTCGAAACGAATAAAAGTCTTAGCAATTATTATTAGGAAGCATGTTTTATGTATTATAAATATCATCCGCTAAGTGCGGGGTAAAAGCAAAAAAACCCGTCTAAACGGGTTTTTTTGCTTTTGTCCCCATGCTTATGACACCGATTCGGCAGAAGCCGAGTGGCGTCATAAGAAAGGGAGCCATGTTAATTTGCCAATCCCTTATGGTTGTTAAATTAGCATAGCTTGTTTTTTGTCCCTTTTTGTTTTTTGAAAGAGCGTTTTTTTGGCAGTTATTGATTTTTCTGCCTTTTTTCTTTCTTCTATTTAATTTTTTAACCTTAAACTAATTGGATTTTTTCTGATCTCGCCGCGCTCTCCAGAAAATATACCTTGTCCGATGCCGATGTCGGCTGTTTACTTTTATTGATTGAATGAAGGGCCAGGCTTAGTCCTTGAGCTGTGGCAACGACAATAAAAAAAGCAATGGACAAACTCACTGCGAGTCCAGACCAGCTGAACTCCTGTTCCATTGCCTTGCTTTTTACTTGGTTGTAGTACTTCCAGCCAAAGTTATCTAAAGAAGATAAATCAGAGCCGGAAGAGCTTAGATTGGATAAAGACATTTTGATTTCTGTTTCTGTTTTTGACTTAAGTCCAGGTTTTTGTAGACTTAACTCAACTATGTAATCAGTTTAGCAAAAATTAGCTATTTTGTCAATGTTTAATCAATAATTTTATTTAATTTTAGCCTCTTATCAATTTCTTATAAAGCTTGAGGTAGCCCTTAGCTGATTTGGACCAAGAGAAGTCTTGTTTTAGGCAATTTTGTTGTAATTTTAGCCATTCAGAAGGTTTATTGTAATAAGTATTTAGGGCTAATTTTAGCACTTTTTCTAAGCTTTCAAAGGAGTAGTGTTTAAACAAAAAACCTGTTTTTTGGGTAACGGTATCTGCCAAACCGCCGGTTTTTCTCACTATCGGCACACTGCCATAGCGCATTGCCACTAATTGAGATAAGCCACAAGGTTCAAAACGAGAAGGCATTAAAAATAGATCCGACCCGGCATAAATCATTTTGGCTAATTTTAAATCAAAACCAATTTTTACGAAAAATTTGTTCGGATATTTTTTTGCTAAATTTAGCAAATTATTTTCTATCCCCGGCTGACCTGAACCAAGAATGACAAATTGGCAGGGAAGTTCCGTCAGTTTTTCGGTTATTAAATCAAAGCCCTTTTGCCAAACTAGGCGTGAGACCAGGCCGACTAAGACCAACTTTTTGTCCGGTTTCCAGCCGAGCCCGGATTGTAATTTAATCTTATTATTTTTTTTGAAAGACAGTGTTTTGATGTCGTAATTTGATTCAATCAATGGGTCGGTCTTTGGGTCAAAATCAGCAGTATCAATACCATTGATGATGCCGGAAAGCTTAGTTCGTCTTAAGCGCAGGATTTTTTCCAGACCGGCCCCCTCATAATGAGTAAGAATTTCTTTAGCGTAGGTTGGACTGACGGTATTTATCAGATCGGCGCCCAGGATTCCCTGAACCATAAAATTTACATCACCATTTTTTAAATCAACTTTGATAATCGGCAGGCTAGGGTCAAGTTTGGTATAGCCGACAATCTCCGGTCCGACCATGCCCTGGTTAGCCAAGTTGTGAATCGTGTAGAGAGTTTTAGTTTTTTTAAAAAAAGGGTCGTTTTTGTATATTGTTTTCAGATAATCCGGTATCAGCGCTGTATGCCAGTCGTGGCAATGGATTATATTCGGTCGCCAGCCTAACGATTTTGTAGCGGCCAAAGCGGCAAGCGAAAAAAGGGCGAAGCGTTTAACATCTTCCGCTCCACGACTATATTTTTTTGCCGTACCGATGCGGCCGTACCGATAAATTTCCTTATTGTTGAAATAGCGATGTTGAATTAATAATATTATTAGACCGGTTTTATTTTCCGTATATTCCCAGAGTGAAAAATTTTCCATACCTGATCCGATTTCAACCTTAACCGGGTCGCGCAATTTTCTAACCGGAAATTTTTTTTGATCAATCAATCCGTAGAGGGGAAGAATAATTTTGATTTCTGCCCCGAGCGCCAGTAACGCTTTTGGTAAAGCGCCGACTACGTCCGCCAGGCCGCCGACTTTCGCCAGTGGAGCGCATTCGGCGGCTACCATTAAAATTTTTAATCCGCCCCTGGTCATTATTTATTTTATCATTAATTTAAAAATTTTTTCGTATCGCTCCACCATTTGTTCAAGGTTGAAGTTTGTTTCCACTCTCTGACGGCAATCAAGGCGGCGGATCGTTTGTATTTTTTTTATGGCTCTCGTTATTTCTTCAACCGAATTCACAATAAAGCCGGTTTTGCCGGAATCAACCACCTCGCCAGTCGCTCCGTTTGGATAGGCAATCACGGGCGTTCCGCAGGCCTGGGCCTCAAGCATTGAAATGCCAAAGGCCTCAAAACATGAATGGGGATGTATCAAGGCGCGGGCATTTTTTAATAAATTAATTTTTTTCTTAAATTTCGCTTCGCCGATATATCTGATTTTTTCGCCGTCAATGTATGGATATATTTTTTTTTGTAGATATGTCCGGTCCGTCCGGCTCGTTTTGCCGGCTAAAATTAGCTTCACGCCAGCCCGCAGAGCGGCCCTGATTGCCAAATCCGGGCCCTTTTGCGGCGACAGTCTTGCCAAAAAAAGATAATAATCTTTTGGATGGTCATTAAAAGGAAAATTCCGGCAATCTATACCATTCGGAATAACCGCTTTAATCTTCAAAAATTTAAATTTTTTTGCCATGGCTCTTGATATGGTAATGAAGGGTTGATCTTTATAGCGTTTTAACAAAGCGAGTTCGTCGGCGAAAAATTCACCATAGCCCAAGGTGTGCAGCACGGGCGTTTTTATGATATTTGAAAAGATCAAAGATTTATGATCAACGTGGCAACTGATTATGTCAAATTTTTGATCGGCGCGAAAGGCGGCGGCGATATTCAGATATTCATAAATTTCGGAGTAAGGTTTTTTTTCTGAAAAAGGTTTTTTTGTGACAGCAGCCAGCTTGGCGCTTGTTTTACTGTCGCCGGTTGCGAACAGAGTAACTTGATGACCTCTTTTTTTTAATCCTTCAACCAAATTGCCGACCAGAGCCCCTGTTCCGCCAGTGGAAAAAGGATCCGATTTTTCCCAAAGCTTTGAAACGATGGCAATTCGCATATGTTTAGCCGATTATTTTATTAATAGCTTTCAGGTTGTTTGAGTCAATTTTAAAATATTGCCAGGAAGTTTTGAGCGCGCCGCGCGCACTTTCAAACAGATGAAAATCCGAGCCGCCGGTCGTGATTAGATTTAGTTCTTGCGCCAGATATTGCGCGTAAAGCACCGCGCCAACCGAATGATGCGGGGAAAGCACTTCCAAGCCATTGACACCAAGTTTTTTTAGCTCCGCGACCAGCTCTTTGTTGAGCTGATTGTATCTGCCGGGGTGGTTGAAAATCAGCTGGCCGCCGATTCTTTTTTTTAGCTTGATAATTCTTTTTAAATCAATATAACTGTTGTTTAGTTTGGTATTTTTACTGCGAAAAAAGTAGTGGTGGATGATTTCTTCCTGGCGCGGGCGCGCGTTACCGAGCTCTCTTTTGACCTTGTCACGGTTCGCTGAAATCGCCATTATGTCATCAATCAGGTGGTTGATGGAAATGTAGTGGTTATATTTGTCCAAGATCTGATCAATCTTTATTTTGAAGCCGCGGCCAGTCATTTTTTTTAGCATTTTTCTAACCTGGTTGCGGCGGCGTACCTGGCTGGAGCGCAGCATCTCGTGCAGTTCGCCATCGGCGTGATCAAAATTATACCAAAGGATGCTGAAATGCTTACAGTTTAGTTTAGTGTAAAGTTCAATCCCGACAATCGGCTTGATACCGTGTTTTTCACAAGCTCTTTTGAATTCGCTCCAACCCCCGACCGTGTTGTGGTCGGTCAGTGAAGCGGCCTTGACGCCTTGGCGCGCTAAAAAATCAACCAGCTCGGTCGGGGACAAATAGCCGTCAGAATAAGTGGAATGGACTTGAAGGTCTATTAGCATAGTTTTGTTATTTGTTTAGATTAATATTCAATTTATTACAAATCATCTCCAAGAGCGGACGGGCGCTCTCCGGCTGGGCATCATGTTTGAAGAGAAAAAAACTGGCGGTGCGGAGCGCCGTCCAGAAGTAGTAGTTGTTGATGCGCGCTTCCAGCGATTCATCCATTTTTATTTTCGCGAATTCCAGATATGAGTTTAGAAAAAGTTTCTTGATTTTTTCCGTGTAAACGAGATCATTGGTCTTGTGTTTGGCCATGTAGTCAAGTTGCTGAAGGAAGGTGCCGAGATCGCGGGCGAAATCGGAGAGGCAAAGGTCAGTGAAATCAATCATCGCCAATTTATGGTCGGCGGTCAAGACGACATTCTCCGGATGGGCGTCGCCGTGCGTCAGCCAGAGCCGTTCGCTTGAGTCCAGGAAACTGTCTTCCCGCAAAGTAAAGAGATGATAAAGTCGCTCGTAGATTTTTAGGTATTCGGGGTAGAGCGCGCCGGTTTTTTTTAGGATCTGCTCCCGGCCGGGTACCGCCGTGGCGATGCGGCTGTTTTGCGGATTAAAGTTTTTCACGTTCTTGGTCGGCAGTGAGTGCAGTTTGGCGAACCAGGCGGCTGATTTTGTGATGCCAGCCTCAATCTCCGAAAAGTTTTTTTCTTTAATAGAGTGGTAAAGCAGCTTGCCCTCCATGCCGCGGTAGAAGGCGGCGCGAAATTCTGGCGAGTAAAAAAGCGGACGGGGCACGGTCAGCCCGCCTTGGCTGAAGTTCGCTTGCCAAAGAAAATTAAGCGCCTCGTGTACGCTTTCCCGCGGCTCGGAGCTGTGGGCGGTGCAATAGATCGGCCAAATCTCTTCCTGGCCGGCTTCGTTGATAAAAGTAGTAATAAAACGGAAGACGACATGGTAAGTGGTTCTCCAGATATTTTTTTTGATCGGTTCCACCGAAACGTTTTTTATCTCAACCATTTCCGGCACCCTAGGCAAAAGTTCTTTGGTGAAGAAATTTTTTACATAAATCGGATCAAGCAGTTTTAAGATGATGTTCATAATTAGGTTTTAGGTTTTAGGTTTTAGGTTTTTAAAGAAAGGGTTTTTATTCCCATTCTCTAAAATTTAGCACCTATAACCTATAACCTTTATTTACGCCAGTGGGTTTGCCACAGCAGATTTTTTGTTTCCGCAACTAATTTTTCAGCTTTTAGTTTGGTTTTGAGGTCGGTTGATTTTTCAAGCGAGCGGATGGAACGGGCCAGTTCATTGATGCCTTTTTCCACCTCGTCCGGATTCCAGGCCAGCGGACCGAAAACTTTACGTAAATCTTTTTTGGAAGCCCACCAAAAGGTACAGCTTGCCAAACCGCGCACCAGATGCCAGCGCGCCCACCAGCTGTTCTGATTTTTGATCTTCTCGGTGTAAAGTTTTTCAGCCAATTGCGCCAGCTGCCATAAATTTTTTTGGATTTTGTGGTTTGGATTTTGCCACAAGGCAAATGGGTTATGGTGTGCCAGTTCGTTTTTGCTTGATTGCCAGGAAGAAGCCACGAGTTCAATTTTACCGGCGAGCGGTTGTTGGTTAAGGTAGCCGGAAATTGTTTCAGTTTTTAGCTTGGTAGATTTTAATAATTTTTCAAAACTTGCCGATTGGTCAAGATGCCTTAAGCCGTAAAGTTCAGCATCAGTGGTGCTGACCACAATTTTTTCTTCGGATAATAAGCCGGTAATTTTTTCCGGCACATAGCTTTCAGACAGCCGGCGGTCGCGAAAAATAATACTCAAACCGCTGTTTTTGTCCAAGTAAATTTTTTCTGTTTCAATTTTTTTGCCGGCGGCAATTTCGTCAAGTATCAGCCAGCGGTAGCCGAGTTTTTTTATTAGTTTAGCAATGTTTGGCGAGTAGGCGAGTTCAGGCAGAAAAAAACCTTTAAGCTTTACACGAGCGCCAAAATATTTTTTGATTATTTTTTCGTTTTCCGCAATTTGTCTCTCTGCCTCGCGCTTAGGTACTAGAGGCAGTAGCGCGTGGTAAGCGGCGCTGCCGGTTAATTCAATTTGGCCGCGTTTAGCCAGCCGCGCAAAACGAGTAATCAAGTCACGGCGACCGAGTTCCTCATCCCAGCGGACGAGCAGGCAGCCGGCGATGTTCAGGGTAAATTTGATTTCCGGGTGTTCTTCCAGGGCGCGTAAAATCCGCTCATAGCTTTTTTCCGTCGCTTCAAGCAATTTCGCCTGATCAATATTGGCCGGCTGGTAAAGATGTAACAGATTTATCCAGAGCATGCGAATATTATTAATTGTTTAATTTATTATCCGGTAGTTTAAGAGCTTTGCGATAAAGTTCTAAATATTTTTTGGCCGGGATTTCCCAGCTGTTGGAACTCTTCATCGCCCGCACGATGATGTTCTCAAAGATATTTTTGTATTTATAAGTTTCCAGGGCGCGAATGATCGCGCCGTAGAATGACCATTCGTCAAAATGGTTGAAAGTGAAGCCGTTGCCGGTGCTCGTTGGTGGGTTGTAATTGGTGACGGTGTCGCCGAGTCCACCGACTTTGCGCACGATCGGCAGGCAGCCGTAGCGCATGGCGATCAGCTGATTGATGCCGCACGGTTCGTGATGGGAAGGCAGCAGAAAAAAATCCGAGCCGGCATAGACCAAAGTTTCGTATTTTTGATTTTCTTCGTGCGAAGGTATGACTGCCAGTTTTTTCGGGTGCCGCTTGGCCAGTTTCTGCAATTCTTTGATGTAGACCTTATCGCCGCTGCCGATAATTATCATCTGCACCTCGTTTCTTAACAGGTATGGTAAAATTTTTATGATTAATTCAAAGCCTTTTTGAAAAGTTACACGAGAGGTGGTGCAGAGAATCGGTGTATCAACATTGGACGCGAGGCCAAATTTTTTTTGTAAGGCGATTTTATTCAGTTTTTTAAGTTGGAGTTTTTGGTAATCGTAATTTGCTGCTAATCCGGGATCAAGCGCCGGGTTGTAAGCATTGTAATCAATACCATTAATAATGCCGTAAAGTCGATCAGCACGGTTGCGTAAGATTCGCTCCAGGTCCTGTCCGAAGCGCTTGGTCATGATCTCCTCGCGGTATTGCTCGCTTACGGTGTTGATGAGATCGGCTGACAGTATCGCCCGCTTGGCGAAATTTATATATTCTAAGTCCGGATCATTAAGATGTGGTAGGCGGACTTTGCCGTCATCTTTTTTAGATACGGGCACTTCCCACCAATTACGGCCTAGCTGGAAGGCCAGATTGTGAATAGTGAAAATGGTTTTTGCTCGAGCCAAACTTTTTGAATAACGAAAATCTGTTTTCAAATAAAAAGGAATCGGCCCGGTTTGCCAGTCATGGCAGTGGATGATGTCAGCCTCAAATTTTAAAAGTGAAAGCAGTTTCAGCGCGGCAACATCAAAAATCAAAAAGCGGGCATTTTCATGGCTTGAGCCATAAAGTTCTTTGCGAGCGGAAAAATATTTGGTATTTTCAACAAAATAAACCGGCAGGCCTTTTAACAGATAGCCGCGCCAAAAATTGACGACCACGGTGTCGACAGAGTTCAGATATACTTTTATATCCGGGTAGACAAGTTCCAGATGATGTATTTTTTTGTCGATGACTTTTTCATAAAGCGGGGTGATAACTATAACTTCATGGCCGAGCCGCTTTAAAGCTTTCGGCAGGCTGCGCGCCACATCGCCAAGCCCGCCTGATTTGGAAAATGGCGCGACTTCAGATGAAACGGATACAATTTTTAATTTCGTACGCATTAGAAATTTTTTACATTTTTCATTTAGTACTGTTCGCAGCACAAATGGCGATAGCGAGCGCGTCTGCGGCATCATCTGGTTTTGGAATTTCTTTTAGATCAAGTAAAAGCTTGACCATTTTTTGCACCTGAACTTTGCCGGCTTTGCCATAAGATGAGACTGCCTGTTTTACTTGGAGCGGCGTGAATTCAACAACCGGCAAACCATTTTGCTTGGCGGTCAGGAGCAAGACGCCGCGCGCTTGGCCAACCACGAGCGCGGTTTTTACGTTTTTGCAGAAAAAAAGCTCTTCCACGGCGATAATTTGCGGTTGATATTTTTTTATCAGTTTATCTAGCTCAATATTCAGTATGGCGAGCCGATCGGCCAGCGGTAAACCGGCCGACGTTTTGATGGAAGAATAAAATAAGCAAGAGAGCTTATGCCCCTCTTTTTTGATTACCCCGACGCCGGTGTCGGCGATACCCGGGTCAAGGCCGAGGATAGTTGAAGTTTGGTTTGTTTTTAGCATTAAATGTTGACGTTAGTATAGTAATCCTCTACGTCTTCATTGCTTTCCAGTTCATCAATGAAGGCTTGGACTTTAGCGGTCTCTTCTTCGTTGAGTTTTTGTTCTTCTTTGGCGACGTATTCAAGCTGCGCTGATTCAACGGTAATATTTTTTTCGTCCAAAAAAGATTTTACTTTGGCCAGGTCGGCGATTTTAGTTTGAATGGTTACACCCTCGTCTTCTTTAATGATGTTGTCGGCGCCGGCGTCAATCAGTTCCAGCTCCAGCTCATCAAAATTCTTACCGGCGAGATTTTCGGCAGCGATGCGGATTACTCCCTGCTCGGAGAAATTCCAGCCGACCGAACCGAGAGAGCCGCCACACTCGTTGAATAAATGGCGGATTTCCGAGGCGGTGCGGTTTTTGCTGTCCGATAAACAGCGAACAATGAATTGCGATTTGGCCGGACCGAAACCTTCATAGACCAGAGTTTCAATCTGCGCTCCATCAGCGCCGCCGGCGCCGCGTTTGATCGCCCGCTCAATATTGTCGGCCGGCATATTGACCGCGCGGGCTTTATCAATCGCCATGCGTAAAGAAAAATTGGTGGCAGGATCACCGCCTTTTTCGCGCGCCGCCACGGTGATAATTTTAGCTATTTTGGTGAAAATCGCGCCGCGCTTGGCATCAACTGCCATCTTCCGCCGCTTAGTTGTCGCCCATTTGCTATGTCCGGACATAAAATATAATGCGAATCCGCGAATTATATGCGAATTCCGCAAATAAATTTTTTAGAATGATTTACTAAAAAGAAAACAGGCAAAAGCCTGACTGTGAGATTATTTTGACATAAATCAAGACAAAAATCAATCGGAAAAAAATTGAATCAAAACGTATAAAAAGATGTAATATTTTCGCCAATCCTTGCCAAATCGTCTGATTCGGTATAAAATTTATAAGACTATTAAATTATTTTTTATGTATAGCGTAATCCTTTGCGGCGGTTCGGGCACCCGGCTCTGGCCGTTTAGCCGAAAAAATTTTGCAAAACAATTTTTAAGTTTTTATGGCGATCAATCGTTGTTACAAGAGGCTTACTCGCGTATTAACGGGATTATGCCGAAAGAGCGCATTTTTTTTGTTACCAATCAAGATAATTTTTTTAACGTCTTCAACCAGATTAAAGAAATTGAGCCCAAGTTTAAACGCGAACAGATCATAATCGAGCCGGCGAGCATGAACACCGCGCCGGCGATTGCCTTGGCGGTAAAGCATTTGCTTCTAGTAGAAAAAATTTCCGTTGAGGCGCCGATTATTTTTTTGTATTCGGATCACTATATCGGCAATCGCATTGTTTTTTTGTCTAAAGTTAAAGAAATTTTTAAAGAAGTCGGCGACCGCATTGGAACTATCGGCATTACGCCAGTCCGGCCGGAAACCGGTTATGGTTATATTAAAAAAGGCGAAAAGTTCAATGGAATGTATAAGGTGGCTGAATTTAAGGAAAAACCCGATGAAGAAACGGCAAAAAAGTATATTGCTAGCGGTAAGTATGTTTGGAATTCCGGGATGTACATTTTTAACGCGAGAACTTTTGAACGTGAGCTCGCCAAACATGCCCCGGCAATCTATGATTTATATAAAAATGATTTAGCGGCCCTTCGCGCAGATTTTCAGAAACTGCCTTCCATCTCTATTGATTATGCCATCTCGGAAAAATCTGATCAGGTGGTGGTACTTGAGGGTGAGTTCGGTTGGAAGGATATCGGTTCCTTTGACGCCTTGGCGGAAATTTTTGAACAGGAAGGTATTGAGCATCAGCCGCGGCACGTGAGCATTGATTCAAAAAATATTTTTGTCTATAGCGCCACCGACCGCTTGATTGCGACCATCGGCGTGGAAGACTTGGTAATCGTGGAAAACCGCGATAGCATCCTGGTGCAAAAGCGCGGGCGCGGAGAGGATGTAAAAAAAATCGTGGAGCAATTAAAATTGGGAGAACATAAAGAGCTGGAACACAACTTGTTGGTGCATCGGCCGTGGGGGAAATACGAAGTTTTAATCGAGGGCAAAGATCATTTGGTAAAAAAAATTACGGTCTATCCGAAAGAGAAATTAAGTTTGCAGTCGCATCAGCATCGCGCGGAGCATTGGGTGGTGGTTAAGGGCATAGCGAAAGTAATCAATGGCGAACAAGAAATAATTTTAAATGAAAACGAGAGCACTTTCATCCCGGTCAATACCAAGCACCGATTAATGAATGACGGCGATGCTGATTTGGAAATTATTGAGGTGCAGACCGGCGACTATCTTGGCGAAGATGATATTGTCAGGTATGATGATGATTATAAGCGCAGCTGATAATAGTTTTTTAGGCCACGACGATAAAAACGGCCAGCTTTAAGAACGGCTGTTTTTTTGTTATACTGAATTCATGTTGGACGATTTAAATCGGATAAGAAAATTTGATACCGGCCGAGTGGCCGAATCGATTGAGGCCCTGCCTAAGCAAATTAAGCAGGTGCTTTCAGATTTCAAATCCATAGAAATTCCGCCGGAATATAAGCGCGTCAACCAAGTTGTGGTCAACGGCATGGGCGGTTCTAATATCGGCGTAGGGATTTTAAAATCAGCTTTCAGCCAAGAACTTAAGGTGCCGGTCAGCATCACGCCCGGTTATGAAGTTCCGGCGCATGTCAATAAAAAAACCTTGTATGTGTTTTCTTCTTATTCCGGCTCTACCGAAGAGCCGCTGTCGGTTTATGAAGAAGTGAAAAGGCGCGGAGCGAAAATGATCGGGATCGTTTCGGCTGGTGGCAGCAAGTTGGAGCAGTTGATGAAAAAGGATAATCTGCCAGGTTATATTTTTAAGCCGAAACACAATCCGTCTAATCAGCCGCGGCTTGGCACCGGTTATTCAATTTTCGGCATTTCCATGCTGCTCTCCCGCGCCGGCTTGTTTAAAATCAATGAAACGGAAATTAAAGAAGTGATAGCCGACCTAGAGCAAAGAAACGGCGACCTCGCGCCGGACAGTCCGTCGGTTAAAAATCAGGCTAAAAAAATTGCCGCAAAACTTTTCGGCAAGGAGCCGGTGTTGGTAGCCGCTGAATTTTTGATCGGCAACGTGCGGGCGATGCGCAATCATTTTTGCGAGAACAGCAAAAACTTTGCGAGTTATCTGACGCTACCCGAGCTGAACCATTATGCCCTGGAAGGACTGGCCAATCCGCAAAACCTTAGAAAAAATCTGGTTTTTTTGTTTTTCACTTCTGAACTGTATCATCCTCGCGTACAGAAAAGAGCGGTATTGACCAAGGAGATTGTCGGGAAAGACGGTATTGAGGCAATTGAATATAAATTAACCGGCAGAACCAAACTGGAGCAGGCATTTGAATTATTACAACTAGGGTCCTGGATAACTTTTTATCTGGCGATCTTAAACCAGACAAATCCGGCGGAAATTAAGTGGGTTGATTGGTTTAAGAAAAAATTGGATGAATAGGCTGGCATAATAGGGTAATCATAGCTATAATCTTGACCGTTTAGTCATTTTAGCTTATAATTTTTTCAGCCTTAAAGGGGCTATTTATTTTTTCTAGATTCCCGCTTGCGCGGGAATAGAAAGCGCGCCGCTATCGTCTAATGGTTAGGACACCAGGTTTTCAACCTGATAATCGGGGTTCGATTCCCCGTAGCGGTACAAAATTTGGTCGGCCTTCTGGCCGAGTAAATTTTGTATTGATATGGGGCTAAGAACGCCGACCTTGAGAAACAATAATTTTTACTCCATAATCAAGATTTTCAAAATTCATACTAAACACATAAAGAGTCAACATGATTGGAGTGCGGCTTCCGCCGCGGTGAAATTCCCCGTAGCGGTACCACAATAAAATAACCGAGCTTGCCTCGGTTTGTTTTATATCAGATAATAACTATATGAAAATTTTAGGTATCGAAACCCCGCACTAAAGCAAAGCTTAGTGCGGGGCGAGACTCAGAGCAGGCAACCCTCTTATTAAATACTAATTGTTTAAAATATCATGTATATTCTTGGAATCGAAACCAGTTGCGATGAAACTGCCGCCTCAATTATTGAGGGCAAGGGCAGTATGGTTAAGGTTTTGTCCAACGTTGTTTCATCACAAATTGAGATTCATCAAAAATACGGCGGGGTGGTGCCGGAGGTGGCGGCGCGCGAGCATGTTTTGAATATCCTTCCAGTTGTTAATGAAGCATTAACAACTGCGCGGACTAGCGCGGACTATATGCGGACTTATGCGGACAGTTCTAGGTCAGCGTCAGTCCGCGTCAAGTCCGCACCAATCTGTGGAGTGGATGCTGTGGCGGTGACTGTCGGGCCCGGGTTGGTCACCTCACTGTCGGTGGGGGTGGAGACAGCTAAAGTTTTGTCTTATGTTTGGAATATTCCCGTGATTGCGGTCAATCATATTGAAGCGCACCTGTACGCTAATTTCATTGAGCGAGAAAAAGTTGAATTTCCGGCTTTGGTTTTGACGGTTTCCGGCGGGCATACAATTTTGGTATCGATGAGCGGCCATGGGAAATATAAAATTATCGGTGAGACGCGTGATGATGCCGCCGGCGAAGCTTTTGACAAGGCGGCGAGCTTGCTGGGGTTAGAATATCCCGGAGGACCGGCCATCGCCCGGGAAGCCGAGCGATGGAAATCCGAAATCCGAAATCCGAAATCCGAAACAAATCCTCACCGCGAAGCGGGGTCCCGTTTACGGGAAAAATTCAAAATTCAAAATTCAAAATTTGGCATCAAGCTGCCCAGGCCGATGCTGGAGTCTAAAAACTCTGATTTTTCATTTTCCGGACTGAAGACCGCTCTGTTTTATCAATTAAAAAAAGATTTGAATTGGCAGAAAAGAATACCGGAGTATGCTTATGAATTTCAGCGCGCGGTAGTGGAGACGTTGGTCGGTAAAACTATCCGCGCCGCCAAGAAGTTGCCGATCAAAACTGTAATGCTATCTGGCGGGGTGGCGGCTAATACGGTTTTGCGCGAGGAGCTAAAAGAGGAAACCGAAAAATTAGGGCTGAAATTCTTGTTACCGGAATTGATATATACTACTGACAACGCAGCGATGATTGCCGCCGCCGGTTATTTTAAGGCGCAACGCAAAGAATATACCGCCTGGCAGAAATTGGCGGTGCGCGCTAATTGGGAGTTGGCTTGATTTACAGCACTCAATTTTAAAAGTATAATAGTGTTATGGTTAATACTGACAAAAAAACGATTTTTTCCGGGCTTAAGCCTTCCGGCGATGCGCATCTCGGAAACTATCTGGGCGCTATCTCCAAATGGGTGGAACTGCAAGACCAATACCGTTGTATTTTTTGCGTGGTTGATTATCATGCCATTACGGTTAAACAGGATCCGGTTGAATTAAATCAGCGCAGCCTTGAGGTGGTAAAACATTATCTGGCGAGCGGTATCAATCCGGAGAAAGCAATTATTTTTCAACAGTCGGATGTAACCGAGCACACCGAGCTGGCTTGGATTTTGAATTGCGTGGCGCGTATGTCAGATTTATTCAAGATGACACAATTCAAAGAAAAGACAGCAGGGCGTTATTTAGATACTGGAAGACGTATTATTTCGAAGAAGAAGCTGAGGGGAGAAGTAATCGAAAGGAAGGTGATTACACGAGAAGAATATGAGGGCTACTTATTTGATAAGGCTGGTGTCGGACTTTTTGATTATCCAGTGTTGATGGCGGCCGATATTTTGCTTTATCAAACTGACGGTGTGCCGGTCGGCGATGACCAAGTTCAGCATGTGGAATTGACGCGCACCCTGGGGCGGCGATTTAATCAGTTGTTCGGTGAAGTTTTTAAATTACCGGAGGTAATTATCAGAAAAGAGGGAGCGCGGATCATGAGCCTGACTGATCCATCAAAAAAAATGAGCAAAAGTTCTGATTCCGCCGCGAGCTATATTGCCTTGGCTGATGAACCGGAGGCGGCGGCGAAAAAAATCATGCGCGCGGTAACGGATTCAGGCGCGGAAATAGTTTTTGATCGCGAGTTGAAACCGGCGCTGGCTAATCTTTTGACCATTTATTCACTTTTAGACCACACTCCGATCAAAGATTTGGAAAAATCCTACCAGGGTAAAGGTTATGCTGATTTCAAGCGCGACCTTGCCGGCGTGGTAAAAAAATTCTTATCCGAATACCATCTTAAATTCAATAGCTTTAAGGACGAAGATATAAAAGAAATATTGAAGCAGGGCGCCAACAAGGTGCGTCCGCTGGCAGAAGATACTCTGGAAAAAGTAAAACGAGCTGTTGGGATTAATATTAATTAAAAAATATGGACCTGGAAACAGTATTAAAAAATATAGCCCATGAGCCGGATTATATCTGGGAGCGGAAACTAAATGAGTTGATCATCAAGAATCACAACTTTTATAATTTAAGCGAAGAGAATAAACAGCTGATAAAAGATTTGATAAAAAAACATAAGCCGATGATTCGTAAGTATGGCGGCATATCATCAGTTACTATCCGCGAAGAGAATTATCATTTATTTCAGAATCGCATCAAATTACATCTGACTGAAGAAGATTTAAAAGAAATAAAACAAATATTGGATTATTTTAAAAAATAGAAAAAATAAAAAATAACTCCGTAGTAAGGAATTATTTTTTTGTTGTCTATCAATTTATTTTCGTATCAGATTTAACAGTTCTTTGGTTTTTTCAATAACAATTTTTTTACTTTTGCCTTCAAGGTTCAGACGTAGCAATGGTTCAGTGTTGGAGGGGCGGACGTTGAAGCGCCAGTCGGAGAATTCTACGGACAGGCCGTCAAATTTGCTGATAATACCTTTACTATATTTTTTTTCAATTTTTTTTAATACTTTTTCTACGCTGTTTACTGTAGAATTTATTTCACCGGAGATAAAATATTTTTTAAAAAGAGGGGCAACCAGTTCGGAAAGTTTTTTATTTTCCTTGGCCAACAAGTTAGCTAAAGCGAGCAGGGGCAAGAGACCGCTGTCGGCGTACCAAAAGTCTTTGAAATAGGTGTGGCCGGAAGATTCACCGGAAAAAATCACCTTTTCTTTACGCATCCGAGCCTTAATGTAGGAGTGGCCGACGCGTTCCAGCAGTGGTGTTGCGCCCATGGCTTTGGCCGCGTCAATCAGCGCCCAAGTATAGCGCGGATCGTAAACGATTTTCTGTTTTTTCTTGCCGGCGAGCAGGGATTTGATCAAAAGATGATTGGTATAATAGGACTCAAGAAAAATTCCGCCATCCGCGGCGAAGAAGACCCGGTCGGCATCGGCATCCCAGGCCACGCCGAGGTCGGCGTCGCTTGATTTGACAAGGGCCACAAACTCCGGCCGGTTTTCCGGTACGAACGGATCAGGCCGGCCTTTTGGAAAGTTACCGTCCACGGTGTCGTTCAAGCCGATAATAGCCCAGTTCGGTTTAGATAATTTTACAAAACGTTTTAACACTTCGCCTTCATAGCCGAAGTTCGGATTGAAGACGATTTTTAACGGTCGTTTAACAGCCGCTGGTTTGAGAAATTTTTTAGCGAAACGACAGAAGTCATCAAGCACATTTTTTTGTTTTACTTTGCCCGGTTTTTTTGTTTTAACATTTTTCCAGCCGGCTTCCATCCAAGATTTTATTTGGCCGATGCCGTTATCAAAATTGATTGGCGCGACATCTCGCTTGACCATTTTCAGACCGTTCCATTCTTTGGGATTGTGCGAAGCGGTTACCTGAATGCCGCCAGCAAGCTTATAATAACCGACCGCGAAATAATACATCTCGGTTGAACATAAACCAATATCCATCACTTCCACCCCCGCATCATTGAGACCTCGAATTACTGCCTGCTTGAGCGAAGGGGAGGAAAGTCGCGCATCCATACCAACCGCAATCACGCCGTGTGGTTTGACCAACTTGACGTAGCTTTGGGCGATTTTATAAAAAGACTCTTCGTTAAAATCAACACCATAGATTCCGCGGATGTCGTAAGCTTTGAAAATTTTTGGGTTAAGGTTCACCCCGTTAGAGATTATATTCATCATACTTTGTAAGTAGTTTCCCGTCTAAAGATTCCAGATAGATATCTCTAACGGGGTTCATAAAATAATTCATTGGTTGTATTTATTATATCAAATCAAGGCGGTTATTATAAGAGGGCTGATGCTTGTTTTTGGCGATTTTTTGTGTTTAAATGGAACTGTCGGCGGAAAGAAAAAACCTAACCGATGAGCCGGTTAGGGGTGAGCGAGTTGTTGGGGAGTGAACCAGTTGGTGGGGTGGGTGCGAACCAACCCATTGCTGGTAATGACGGTAAGGAGCTGATCGCATCCGATTTTTTTGATTCGCGTCAGATTGCAGAGTGGCAGATGTCCGACCAACATACCTTCGTCACGGCCGCAGGTGCAATCGTGAGCGATGGGAACGATTTTTTGCACCTCAAGCGAGCCAGAGGCGAGCGGGTGGATTGTGAAATCTTTCTCGATTTGCGGGATGACGCTTGGATTTAGAAAGACCTTTTGTCCGAGTCGAAAGATCATCGGTTGACCTCCTTAGATTATTTATTACTATTATCTCATGATACCAAAACGGGAGCAAGCGATTTTAGAGTTATTAAATTCCGACATCAAGACAGCGGATGATTTACATTATCAAAAAAGAAGATTGGCAAAAAAATATCAGATAGCGATTTTCCGTCACTCGGAGATTTTAAAGGTGATGGAAAAAACAGAAGATGTGGATTTGGCGCCGGGACTGCGACGATTATTGCGCAAGCGGGCGATTCGGACGCTTTCCGGCATCGCGCCGGTGGCGGTTCTGACCAAGCCCTGGCCCTGCCCTGGAAGATGTGCCTATTGTCCAACGGAAAAAAACGTTCCGCAAAGTTATTTATCAAACGAGCCAGCGGTAATGCGGGCGATACGTTGCGGTTATGATCCGTCCAAACAGGTCGCGATGCGTTTGCGCGCGCTTGAAGCCAATGGACATGAGCCGACCAAGATTGAATTGATTGTAATTGGTGGGACTTGGAGTGTTTTGCCGGAAAAATATAAATATTGGTTCATCGGTAATTGTTTCAAAGCAGCAAATAATTTTAAATCCGAAATCCGAAATCCTCCCGCAAACGGGACCCCGCTATGCGGCGGGAAATCCGAAACAAATTCTCACCGCGAAGCGGGATCCCGTCTGCGGGAAAAATTAAAAAAAATAAATTCAAAACCGACTTTAAAACAACTAAAGCAACAATTATTGGAAGAACAAAAGCGAAATGAAAAAGCAAAATATAAAATTATCGGAATTACTTTAGAAACGCGCCCGGATTATATAACTGAAAAAGAATTATTAGAGATGCGCGAGTTGGGTTGTACCAGAGTGGAGCTTGGGGTGCAGGCGCTTGATGATAAAATTTTGGAACTTAACCGGCGCGGTCATGGCATTGAGGCGATTGTGCGCGCTACTCGTTTATTGAAAGCTTATGGCTTCAAGGTGACTTATCATTTGATGCCGGGCTTGCCTGGCGCGACGCCGGACAGAGATTTAAAAATGTTCAAACAGCTATTTTCGGATGAACGTTTTCAACCGGATCAGATTAAATTTTATCCGACGGTGGTAACGCGCGGCAGTTTGCTTTATCGCTGGTGGAAACAGGGTAAGTATAAACCGTATTCGCAGAGAGTTTTAGAAAATTTGATTGTTAAGTGTAAGG
>Ga0265292_1000876_pt1 | contig 32384 bp, 29 predicted proteins | sample Munlanlewell296A_FD_189080 | JGI IMG/M metagenome (GOLD analysis project Ga0265292, IMG submission 189080) | Leachate microbial communities from a municipal landfill in Southern Ontario, Canada - Leachate well 296A | ecosystem: Engineered > Solid waste > Landfill > Unclassified | place: Canada... | reverse complement strand
TATTAACTGGGATGAGAACTGCAACGGCTGTTCCAACTATACAATGCCGATGGAGATAGTTGATATCTTCGAATCTTATGGATTTCGTTGGGGTGGAAGATATAAATCTATCTTCGGATCCCGCATCGACCCAATGCATTTTGAGTATATGTATGACTTGTGTAAGGATATTAAATAGTTCATAAAGTTCTTAAAGTTATAAAGTTTGTAAAGTAAAGTCTCTTTATGAACTTTAAAGACTTTATAAACTTTACAAACTCTCTTGCGTCGTTTAATATTAGTTCATGGGAATAAAGGAAGCTATTTCACGTTTTTTGGAATACTGTGAATTGGATAAAAATCTATCTCTCAAAACTGTCAGAATGTATAGCTATTACTTAAATTTTTTTCAAAAGTGGTTATTTTTGACTCAAAAAGTGGAAGATTTCGAGGTCAGAAAAATTGATGATAACGTTGTCAGGAACTTCCGATTATATATTTCTCATGAATATAAAAATCCATATAAGGGCGTCCTAAAGCGCCAAACTCAAAATTACTTTCTAGTAGCACTCCGAAGCTTCCTCCGCTATCTTGTTCGCCAGCGCGTTCCATCACTCTCTCCAGATATGGTTGAGCTCGGTAAAAATCGTGATCGGATTATAAAATTTTTATCACCAGTTGAATTAAAAAGATTGTTTGAAGTTGTTGATCCAAAAGACGAGCAGGGGCTTAGAGACAGGACAATCCTTGAGGTACTTTTCTCAACAGGCTTAAGAGTTTCTGAGCTCGTCGCTCTCAATCGGGAACAAGCTAATGTTCAATCAGGAGAGTTTGGAGTGATAGGAAAAGGCGGAAAGGCACGTGTAGTTTTTTTGTCAAAACATGCCAAAGAATGGTTGAATCTTTATTTAGCTAAAAGATCCGACCCATATCGTCCTCTTTTTATCCGTTACTCTGGTCCAAAAGGTAAAGAAGGATTGACCGATGAGAGATTAAGGCTTTCTGTCCGTTCAATTGAGAGGATGATAGATAAGTATCGGAAAAAAGCCGGGATTACACTTCGAATTGGCCCTCATATTTTGCGCCACTCATATGCGACTGATTTATTACAACATGGAGCAGATCTAAGGTCGGTCCAAGAAATGTTAGGGCACAAAAATATTGCGACGACTCAGATATATACCCACGTGACAAACTTTGGGTTAAAGCAGATACATGAGAAGTTTCACTCAGGGAATAAGTAGGAGTTTATAAAGTTCATAAAGTTATAAAGTTTATAAAGTAAAAACTCAATTGAAAATTTTAAATTTCAAATTTCAAATTCTTCTTTGGTTGTCAATTATTTCTTTTATTGTCATCTTTTCTTACCTATCAATACGTCGATATAGAACATTAAACTCTTACTACTATGACCTGGGTATTATGAATCAGGTTGTTTATAATACTTCCAATGGTCGATTCCTTGAGATGACCAATCAAGACTTGAAAAAAAATGTCTCCCGTCTGGCCATTCACTTCGATCCGATTTTGGCAATTTTTGCACCCTTTTATAAATTATATGAAGGCCCAGAGGTATTGCTTATTGGTCAGGCAATTATTTTAGGTTTGGGTGCTTTAGCAGTTTTTTTAATTTCTCAAAAAGTTTTGAAAAAAAACTTACTAAGTTTAATATTTTCGATTAGCTATTTATTTTATTTTTCAATACAAAGAGCAGTACTGTTTGATTTTCACGCAGTTACCTTGGCAACAACATTTTTTTTGTTTTCGATTTATTTTCAAGAAATAAAAAAGTGGACATGGTTTTATACATTTATTTTTTTGGCATTATTAACAAAGGAACACGCTGGTTTGATAGTTTTCTTTTTCGGTTTATATTTGTTATTTATTAAAAAAGAAAAAAAAATTGGTTTAATTACCTCAATTATTGGATTAACATTTTTTGTTATCACTGTTTATTTCATTATCCCCTACTTTAGAGGAGGAGAGCATTTTGCGGCTGGATATTTCGTCGATATAAAATCTCGACTTCCCAACATAATAAACAATGGTATAGATTACATTAGATTAATGATCAATCCATTGTTTTACGCAGTATTTTCCCCACTAACACTATTAATTAGTTTGCCAGAATGGGCGATCAACATATTAAGTATTAACTCAAATCAGAGGTCTATTTATTTTCACTATAATTCGATAATCGTTGCCTTTTTGTTTTACTCACTCATTTTAGGATACAAAAATTTTGACAAAGTAATAAAAAATAAACTTATTAAAGATATATTTTTATTGATTTTTATATCAGTTAATATTTATTCAATTTATTTATATAATCCTCTCCCCTATTTCGTAAAACAGCCAGTTGGTTATAAAGAGATTGACAAAATTAAAAATAATTCCATTAAATTTTGGGTATATAAACTTAAAGATGAAAATGTAAAAGTGGCTACAACTCCGAAACTAGCGCCATTTTTTACCAACAGAAAGTATTATTTTAATTTTCTTTATGATTCTGCTTTTAATCAAATGGGAATAACAAAAGAAAATATCATCAACAATGAAATTAATAAATATGTTTTAGCCGACTATGTTATTATAAACAAACTGGAGATAGGAGACGTCGCTAAGGAAGAACTTCCAGCTAAGTTCTATATCGAATTATTAAACGACCAAAATTTTGAAATGATTTTTACAGATGAACAGGGAGAGGGTAGTATTGAGGTATACAGAAAAATAACAAATAACCAATAACATATGTTATCAATCATAGTTCCCCTTTATAACGAAAAAGAAAATATACCTGTATTGATTAACCAATTAATTGATACATTAAAAAAAACTAGTGAGAAGTGGGAAGTTCTTTTAGTGGATGATGGATCGGTCGATAATTTTCAATTTTCAATTTTCAATTTTCAATCAAACATTAAATTTTTAAAACATAAAAAAAGATTAGGGAAGGGTCAGGCTTTAAAAACAGGGATTGAAAATTCCAGTGGGGAAACTATTGTCTTTATGGACGGCGACTTGCAGGATGATCCAGCAGACTTACCAAAATTACTTGAAAAAATTAATGAGGGTTACGATTTTGTCAATGGAATTAGAGAAAAAAGAAATGACAATCTGCTTGTAAAATTTTATTCAAAAGTCGTCGCCGGTTTTTTAAAAGTTTTTTTAAACTCTCCATACACTGATATTAATTGCGGCTATAAAGCTTTTAAAAAACAGGTGCTGAAAGACTTTATTTTTTATGGTAATAATTTCCGTTTTTTTCCGCTCGCCGTAGTCTATAATGGATTTAAGGTGACAGAAATAAACGTAAAAAACAACAAACGGAAATTCGGAAAGTCAAAGTTTGGTCCAAACAAGCTATTTACAGGGCTGCTTGATACCCTGACTGCTTATTTTTTATTTAAATTTTCAGAAAAACCGCTTCATTTTTTTGGATCAATCGGCGGGATCACATTTTTTATAGGTTTTATAATTTCTTTTTATTTAACAATTGAGAGATTATTTTTTGGAGTACTATTAGTCACCCGTCCCCTTCTCTGGCTAGGGATTCTTCTAATAATAATTGGAATACAGATTATAATGACAGGAATAATTGGAGAGCTAATCGTGTATTTGAGTAAGAAGAATAATTGACCTAATTAACCTAATTATTCTAATTGATCTAAATAATGTCCAATAATCCAATTGAGAATTGGGATTTTTTTTAGGTCAATTAGGTTAATTAGAAATTAGAAATTTTGAAAATGAATCCCATCCTAGCTCTTATAATCGCCAACATCATCTGGGGCATGGCCAGCCCAATTTTTAAGTTTGCTCTGACCAATATTCCTCCTTTTACCTTAGCTTTCATACGTTTCTTTTTTGCAGGATTAATATTTTTACCAATGGTTCTAAATAAATGGCAAAAATTAACAATTAGACAATGGTTTGAAATATTCTTAGTAGGTTTTTTTGGAATTACTATAAATATTTCCTTTTTCTTTTTGGGACTGGAAAAGACAGAAAGCATTAATGTACCGGTGATAGCCTCTTCCGGTCCGGTATTTATTTATTTACTATCAATAATGTTTTTGCGAGAGAAACCAAAGCTAAAAGTATTGGTGGGAATGTTGGCAGCTTTGGCTGGAGTGTTATTTATTATTTTATCACCTTTATTTTTGGAGGGAAAAAAATTTATTTTAGGTGCCATTGAAGGCAATCTATTTATTTTAATTGCAACGTTTGGTAGCGTCTTTCAAACAATAATAGGTCGGGATGTTCTGAAAAAAGTTAACTCAATTCAAGTCTCGGCAATTACTTTTTTATTTGGTAGTTTAACTTTTATACCATTTATACCAAAGGAATTTTTAAGTTGGAATTTTTCTTTATTGAATACAGCCGGATGGACGGGAATAATATTTGGTGTATTTTTTTCTTCAGCCCTCGCATACTTTCTTTTTTACTATGGAGTTTCAAAACTTAAGGCACAAGACGTGGGAATTTTTACTTACATTGATCCGGTTGCGGCTGTGATTGTAGCAGGCCCTCTACTTCATGAATATCCAAATGTCTTTTATATATTAGGAAGTATCTTGATTTTTGGCGGAATTTTCTGGGCCGAAGGTAGAATTCACTGGCACCCATGGCAAAGATTAGGGAAAAACAGTTAAACGGTTAAAACTTAAACTGTTAAAAAAACTTTTAAAACCTTAAGCGTTAAACGTTTAGTAGTTTAATGTTTAATAGTTTATTTAGATTTTAACAGTTTAATACTTAACTGTTTATTGTTAGAATGTACTTATGTCCAAGATTCTAATCACAGGTGCCGGTGGCTACATTGGCTCGGTAGCAGCTGATTTATTTTTAAAATCAGGTTATCAAGTAATTGGTCTTGATAATTTTCAAACAGGTTATAAAGAACCCTTAGAATTTTTAAAAAATAAATACCCTAATCAATTTAAATATTATGAAATAGATCTGGTCCAGGATCTCTCCCCTATTTTTGAAAAAGAACCAGATATTTCTGCCGTTGTCCATTACGCTGCTTCTTGTTTAGTCGATGAATCAGTTCAGCTCCCTGGAAAATATTTTTTAAATAATGTGGCGGTCACATCAAATTTGCTTTCCAGCATGGATAAATTCAATATCAAAAATATTATTTTTTCTTCAACTTGCGCTATTTATGGCGAAGCGGAATACTATCCAATCGACGAAAAACATCCTCTTAATCCAACAACGCCATATGGAGCTTCTAAAAAAATGGCCGAAGAAGTCATTCGATGGTATGGAAAATTAAAGAATTTTAATTACATGATTCTTCGTTATTTTAATGTTTGCGGGGCGTCAGAGGACGGAACAATTGGTGATTCAAAAAAACCATCAAGTTTGCTAGTTCAAAATGCCGTCCGCGGTGCACTAGGAATTGAAAAATTTTATCTCACCTGTCCTGAAGTCGACACTCCTGATAAAACTCCTATAAGAGATTATATTGATGTAGTCGATTTAAACGAAGCCCATTTAAAAGCTTTGGAATATCTTATTAAGAATAAAAAAAGCGAAATAATAAATTTAGGAACCGGGACTGGAAATTCTGTCCTTGAGGTTGTCAATCAGGTTAAGAAACTAACCGGTGTAGAGATTCCAATTGAAAAAGCTAATACAAGACAGGGGGACGATGCTAAAAAAATTGCTGATATTACCAAGGCAGAAAAAATATTAGGTTGGAAACCAAAGAAAACAATTGAGGACTCCGTCAAATCTTTAATTACTTGGTATAAAAATCATCCAAAAGGGTGGGAAAAATGAGCGGGATACGGGAGTCGAACCCGTCCCCTCTGCTTGGAAAGCAGATATTCTACCGATGAACTAATCCCGCTTTTGTATAATTATACTAAATGAATAAAAAAATCTTCTTTCTTTTTTTCTTCGCATTTGCTATTCGTTTGATTGCTCTTAATCAGTCACTTTGGTTAGATGAGGCGGTGACAGCTAATGTTGTTAAGAACTTTGATCTCGGACAAATTATCAGCAAATTTTCCCCGACAGATTTTCATCCCCCTCTTTATTATTTGATGATGAAGTTGTGGACGAATTTGTTCGGGTATAGTGAAGTTGCGTTGAGATTTCCATCGATAATATTTTCTTTACTAACGGGTTATTTTATTTACAAAATTGCTTCATTGCTTGCCCCTCGAAGCCCGAAGGGCGAAGTGGGGTTTTTTAGCGTTATATTTTTTCTTTTTAATCCGTTGATAGTTTATTATTCCCAGGAAGCAAGGATGTATATGATGGCAACGTTCTTTTTAACGGGAGGACTTTATTATTTCTTTAAAAGTCAAAAGTTAGAAGTCAAAAGTCAAAAATACAATTCAAAAGTCAAAAGTTTAATGCTAATGAATCTTTTTTTTACGTTGGCTTTTTTAAGTTTCTATGGATCGGTTTTTTTAATAGCCGCCGTGAATCTATATTTTTTATTTAAGAAAGACTATAAAGCCTTTATACTAAATACTTTATACTTTATACTAGTTGTTTTATTAATCTCTCCCCTTCTTTCTCACCAACTTATTAATTCTAAAATTGCTCTGACAAATGTTGCCAACTGGTCCGCCACTTTGGGAAAAGCAAATATTAAAAATCTCTTGTTGATCCCGATCAAGTTTTCGATAGGCAGAATTAGCTTTTATCCAAAGTGGTTTTATTGGGGAATAACAGGAACGTGGACAGGGTTTGTATTGTTTACAATAAAGACAGTCTTAAATAAGACAGTCTTTATTAAGACTGTCTTTTATTTACTTATTTTTCCATTATTTTTAGGATTTGTAGTTTCATTTATTACTCCGATGCTGCAATATTTTCGATTCTTATACCTTATACCTATAGTGTGTTTATTATTAGGTTTTGGATTGTCAGGCCAAGCGAAATTCAACCTCGGAGGTTATGTTTTGGCTGGCGGGTTTGTGATATTCTCATTAGTTTATTTACTATTACCACAATTCCATCGGGAGGATTGGAAAAATTTAGTTAGTAATTTGCCAAAAGATAAACCTGTTTATATGATTATGGCTTCGAGCGATCCGATTACTTATTATAATAACAATTTGATTGTTAGGGAGTTAACCCTCCTTCGCCAAGGCTTCGGAGGGCAAGGCGGGTTTGAAAAAGAAATAGTTGTAATTCCTTATGCGGCCGAGATTTATGGATTTAATTATAAAGACTCTTTAATAAAGAGTGGCTATAAGTTAAAAAAAGAAACCAGTTTCCGAGAAGTTACATACGAAGAATGGATCAAATAGACCTGCTTGGAAGTTTCTTATATTCATAAAATGAAGTAACGGAAAGAATAACCAAACCAACAAAAAACGATAACGCTAGAGCATAAGGCGGTCCGTTTAATTTTATAATCGGAATCAAATAATAACATCCAAAGGAAATAATAAGGAAGATTACCAAATTAGCCACTAAAATATAGGATGGTTTTTTAACTGTATACAAAAGAAATAGCAGGGGTAAGTTAATAAATGTATATAAGATGTATGGCCAAGTTAAAGATTTAGTAATGATGGCTGTTTGAGCAAATTTTTCAGTAAAAAATAAATAGAAAATAACGTTTGGAGTAAAGTATAAGGCGATGAAAAAGACAGTTGGAATCAATAGATATACCAAGCCTGTCTTAAATTCTTTCCTAACTTCTTCTTTGGTCGATATTTTTGAAAATCTAGGAGAGAGAACCTGGGTAATACTGGCAATTGAAGCAATGACAGTTAATATTATTTTTTGTGCTAGTCCATAGTAGCCTACTTCCGGAGATTTAGACAGGAAATAAGATAGCAAAAAAAGATCCATTCGCTGGGCAATATTAAAAAACTGCGAAGCAATAAAAAACGTGATCGTATAGCCAAAGCGAAACTCTTCTTTTTCGACCGGGGCTTTTAAAATGCTAAAAACAATATGTCTTTTTTCAAAAAATAAAAGAATAAAAAAAATAATCGGGCCAATAATTCCGAAAACAAAAATAATTGAACCTACAGTGATAAGATGTAACGGAATCATAATAAAGATAATAATAGTTTTTATTAGATTAGAAAGATTTAAAAAGACATTGGCTTTGAGAAATCTTTTCGCGGCAAAAAGGGCATTAATCGCATAATTTTGCCAAACAAGAAATAAAACCGAAAATGTTGTGACATAAAGCTCCCAAGATGGAGCGCCGGTTTTAAAGAAAACCTTATCTAAATATGGGAAAAAAATAAAAAGAAGGGCAATAATTATGAGCGAAAAACCAGTTTGATAAAAAAGAATTGTCTTTAAAAATATATATATATTTTTATGTTTTTTTTCAATCATAGCAGGCAGATAAGAATATATGCTTGCTGTGGTTCCAAAATCGAGAATGTTAGCTAATACGTAGGCAATTCCAAGTAAAACGCTTAAGACGCCGTATTGAGAAGGAACCAGAATGCGGACTAATAAAAATGCAAAAAATGCAATAAAAACAACATTTAAATAATTGCCAATTGTATTAATTACAACGTCCCGACTGGTTGGTTTTTTAATAAAATTGAGAATTCTTTCAAGCATCCTATTATTGTAGCACAACCAAATTACTAATTTCTAATTAACCTAATTTCTAAAAAAACTCCAAATACCAAATTCAAATTGGGAAATTGGTCATTATTTAGATCAATTAGAACAATTAGGTTAATTAGGTCAATTCTATTTGATTGAATTTCTTTTGTTATGTTATAATTTATACTAATATGGCAAAAACGGCATTGATTACAGGTATTTTAGGACAGGATGGTCCTTATTTAGCAAAATTGTTGCTTGAAAAAGGTTATAAAGTCTATGGTTTGATGCGTAGATATTCAAATCCAACCTTTAGCAACCTAGATTTTTTAGGAATCACAAAGAAAATTGAATTTGTTGAAGGTGATATGTCTGATGAATCCTCACTGCTTCATCTTATTAAAAGAACCATGCCGGATGAAGTCTACAACTTAGCTGCTCAATCATTTGTTGGCTCGTCTTGGCAGCAAGCCAAGTTGACAACAGAGATTAACGCTCTTGGTGTTTTATATTTACTTAATGCAATCAAATTTTTTTCTCCAACAACCAAATTTTATCAAGCTTCGACCAGTGAGATGTTTGGAACCAGCCATGATGATGGGTTTCAAGATGAGAATACTATCTTTCATCCCCGTTCTCCGTATGGAATTTCTAAAGTTTATGCTTATTGGATGACTGTAAATTTTAGAGAATCTTACGATATTTTTACCTGCAATGGAATATTATTTAATCACGAATCCCCTATTCGTGGAATTCAATTTGTTACTAGGAAGATAACAGACAGTGTTGCCAGAATTAAATTGGGATTAGATAAAGAACTTCACCTTGGAAATCTTGATGCCCGTCGTGATTGGGGGTTTGCTGGAGATTATGTCGAAGCAATGCATCTGATGCTTCAATATAAAACACCTGATGATTACGTAGTTGGGACTGGAGAAAATCATTCGGTTAAGGAATTTGTCGAATTGGCTTTTGCTTCAGCTGGAATTTCCGACTGGGAAAAATATGTCGTTATTGATGCTAGGTTTAAAAGACCAGCCGAAGTTCCAAATCTTAAAGCTCGTCCGGATAAAGCACATAAGCAATTGGGCTGGAAAGCAAAAACTTCATTTAAAGATTTGGTTAAAATGATGGTCGAGGCGGATTTGAAGAGATACAAGAGTTTATAAAGTTATAAAGTTCATAAAGTTTATAAAGAAGAAACAATCTTCAAGAACTTTATTGCCGATTCTTTCCAGTCAAACCTATTTTGAACTTCCTTTGAATTAATTTCGATTTTATTACTGAGAAGATACTTCATTTTTTCCAGGATTTTATTTTTATCATTAACATCAACTAAAAAATCTTTATCAATAGTTTCTCTGAGCGATGAATTATCCCCTACTATTACTTTGGTGCCACATGCTAATGACTCCAACGGTGGGAGGCCGAAGCCTTCATAAGACGACAGGTAGACTGTCAAATTTGCAGCGTTGTATAAATATGGGAGATCTTCGTCCTCAACAAAACCTGTAAATATAACTTTATCCTCTAAGTTTAATCGTTTAATTGATTTAAAAACATCTTCATTTTTCCAGCCAGCCCGACCGGCGATTATGAATTTGAAATCAGAAAATTTGGCATCCTTAATTAGTTCGTTAAAAACTTCAATTGAACGCACTAAATTTTTTCTAGGCTCAATGGCTCCGACGTAGAGTAAGTATTTAGTATTTAGTATTGAGTATTTAGTTAATACTTGTTCAGTTTTATTTTTATCATTAATGAGCTTGAATTCTTCAGCAATTCCGGGATATATAATATGAATTTTATTTTGTTGAACATCTGGATAAAATTTAATTAAATCGTTTTTAGTACTTTGAGAATCAACAATAATTATGTCTTGATATTTAATCGTTTTTTCTAGTTTTTTTTCATGAGCTTTAATAATTCGTTCTTCATGATATTCAGGGAAAAGTTTCCAAGTTAAATCATGGACAGTCGTTATTCCTTTGGTGCCATTTAATAATGGAGGCCTTAAAAAATCAGAAGAAAAGAAAACATCAACTTTTCCAATGAACCATTCAACCGGAATGATATGTAATTTACTCCACCAAAGTTGTAACAAAGTTGGTGGAAATCTATAATCACAGATTTTTCCGCCAGCTTTTTTTAGCTCATCAAGATAATAAAAATTTTCTGGCCGACGTAAACTAGAATAAAAAAGTCGGTATTCGTTTTTTTTATCAATCTCAAGAAGGGTCTTGACAAGGTTATAGGTATAGTTAGCCACTCCCGATCCGGCATAGACAAGCATAGTTATATCGACGCCAATAGTCATAACCATTATTATACCGTTTAGTGATAAAATTATCAGTAAATTTAATATGAATATTTTTAAAAAGCCCCTAGTATCGGTTGTTCTGGCTTCCTATAATCATGCCCGCTTTATTGAAAAGGCAGTTAGGTCAGTATTAAATCAAACGATGTCAGATTTTGAGCTTTTAATTTTGGATGATGGTTCAACTGACGGTACATCCGAAGTCGTCGAAAAAATTCATGACAAAAGATTAAAATTATTTAAACTAAATCCAAACAGGCGGTTTCATCCAAGAAATATGGGAATAAAAATGGCCAAAGGCAAGTATATTGCTTTTCAAAACTCCGATGATGTCTGGTTACCAAATAAATTAGAACATCAAGTTGAATTTATGGAAAAAAATAAACAAACTTCTGTTTGTTTTACTCGTTTAGAAATGATCGATGAAAAGGGAAAGATAATCAAAAGTTCTTGGGCTCACAAAAACCTTGCTGGTGAAAATAAAAATAATGATGCTTGGTTAAGACTTTTATTTAATTTGGGATTTAATTTTGGAGTGGCGTCGGCCGTAGTTCGAAAAGATAATATTATTAAACTTGGAGGTTTCAATGAGAGTATGGTTCAGATGGCCGATTATGATCTCTGGGTTAGATTAGCCGGATTAGGACAGCTTTATATAATTGACAAACCGTTGACGAAGATGAGAATAGTCAAAGGGGTTAACTTTAGTCGGCCCATCAGAGAAGTTTATTTGCGGAGCGCACTAGAGAATGTTGATATTTTAAATCGCTATACCCAATGGCCGGTTAATCAATATTTGAGTTATATATTTCCGGAGATAATGCCCAAGGACAATAATTTTATGAGCATAAAATATATGGTCTTAGCTCGGTTAGCCTGGAGTTTCAATACACCTCATCATAGCTTATTTGCTGATCAACTGGTTGCCCGATTATTAAATGATCCTAAAGCGAGCCAGGAGGTTCTTAAATATTTTGGGGCCGATTTTAAAAAAGAATTTATTAAACAAAGAGGGAAATTAGAAATAATCAATCATGAATAATTGGTTTTCAAGTCTTATTAAAAAATCAGGCTTTCATGTTGAGTGGATTCCCCTTTCCAAAAGCTTTTTTTGGTCATCCAAAAGAGGAAAAATAGGACATAAATCTGGCCATTTTTTTAAAATAGTTGGGTTAAGATTTACTGATAATAAAGGCAAATTGACCGATCAGCCTTTTATTGACCAACAGGAAATCGGTACCCTCGGATTTTTAATAAGAGAATCAAAACAAAAAAAAGAAATCTTGGTTCAAGCAAAAATTGAACCTGGAAATTCACATATTATTCAACTTGCTCCAACCTGTCAGGCAACTAGAAGTAATTCATTGATGATTCATGGCGGCAAAGAACCTCCTTTCTCCCATCTATTTATCAAAGAACATCCCCAGATTATTAGCGGTACTTTACAAAGCGAACAAGGTAGCCGATTTTTAAAAAAACGTAACCGTAATATTCTAGCCTTAAATTCTCAAAAGTTAAATCTTTCTGAAAGTCACAAATGGATATCCGTTGATAAGATGCTAAGTTTGTTATCAGAAGACTATCTGGTTAATACCGATGCCAGATCGGTCTTGGCTTGCAGTCCCTGGAATAGACTTATAAATAGAGCCCCATTTTCACGTTTAAAAATAAATTTTGTCAATGAATTAGCAGAGTCATATAAGCAAAGTATTAAAACACCTCAATTTAAAAATATGAAAAAAGATCTCAAAGCTATACAACAAAAAAAATATCCAACTCAAACAATTCCTCTGAATCAATTAAATGATTGGAAAATAACAAACTTTGGAATTGACCCGATTCAAAAAAAACCGTACAAAATAAGATATTTGAAAGTAACTGCAAAAAACCGTGAAGTACCCGAGTGGGATCAACCGATTATTGATAGTTACGAGGAAGGTTTAGTTAACTTGGTCTGTGGACGAATAGATGGAATATTACATTTTTATTTTTCAATAATCATTGAACCTGGTCTTTATAATCACGCCGAATTATCCCCTACTATAAGTAACTTTTCTAATTATCCAAAAGCAAAAATTATGAAATCGGTTTTACAGTCGGACGAAGGTGGAAGATTTTATCAGGATGCAACCAGATATCAGGTTGTTGATATTGGCCAGGCGGATTTAAAGCTATCCGGACATTGGTTAAATTTAGCCCAGGTTCAAAATTTACTGTTAAAAAACGGTTGGTTTACCAATGAAGCCCGTTCGGCTATATCACTCTTACTTTATTGGTTGTAATTTAATAATATCGATTAATTACACTATAAAAAGTTGCCGATATTAAATATATAACCGTTAAATAGTAAAAAACTTTATTTATATTTATATTTTGCCAAGGTTTCTTTTTAAATTGAATTATAAATAAGATTATAAAGGGCAGGAATGGAATAAAATATCTTCCCTGAACTCCGTTGGCAATTAATGTTCCTGGAGCTGTATTAAAAACATAGGCCAAAAGAACGATAAATATATAGGAACCTATTAAAGTAATAAAAAGTAAAATTGTTTTATTTTTTGTTAACATCTGTTTCTTCACAATATTGATATTTGACAATACATAAATAAAAAACAATCCGTAAATTAAATAACTTAGAGGGTCAAGTCCGTATTCAAGCCAACCGAAGATTCCAATCAAACTTTGAAGATAAAAAGTCAGCCGATGGAAAGTAGTGGTAATAATGACATTAAGGACGTTGAGGGGATTTGATAATAAAAAATTTATTTGTTGGAGGGGATGAATTATTTGATTAGTTAACGAAGACTGTAAATCATAAGATCCGCTAAGCTTAGATAAAAAATAAAAAGGAATAAAAATTAAACTTGATATTATTATCGGTTTTATCTTAATAGGAATTAAAAAAAGGAACAAGAAAAATGTCTCATAGCCGATTTTTTTACTTGATAAAAATAAAAATAAAACAAAAAATAATTTAAAATATTTTTTTGTTGTTTGTGTCATTCCCGCGAAGGCGGGAATCCAGGCGTTAATTATTAACATAAAGAACGTCAAAGCAAACATTATATGTAATGCGTCATAACTAAACGAAGATATTTGGTGCAGCGTCATAGGCAGCGCAAAAGTAAAAAGAATAATTAATTTATAATTATCAGCAATTTTTCTATAAAGATACAAAAACCAAAAATATCCGAGGATGCTCATAGCCAGTCGAACAAAATATATAGATTGAATAGGATTAACATTAAGAAATGACAAAATCCAAAGGACAAAAGCCTGTGGTAAGTATGAGATAATCGGAAAGCTACAGAGATGATCAATGTTAAAATCAATCCTATTATTATCTTGATTATTAGAAAAAAAATCTTTAAAGAAGATAGGCAAAGGAAGTTTAGCGCTATTTTTATGAGTCATTAAATCAAGATAAGGGGTTTTAATAAAATCTACATATTTTTTCTCAAGCTTAATTTTATTGTTAGTTTTTTCTTTGCAAAATAAAATTCCATTGCTGATTAATAATGATTTTTCAAAATGCGGCTGCTCATCGGGTTTTTGAAAAGGTGGAACGAGAAAAGTGAAGATTAGAAGTTGTATGGGAATGAGAAAATACAAAATCAATTTACCAATGCTTTCTTTGTTCATTCAAATAGGAATTTTGAGTAAAGTAAGACTTCATAGTAAGCCCGCATAATGCCCGCCACTAGTCCGATCCATCCGTCCCGATATCCGTGGTGATAGATCATCCATCTAAGAAAAATATAAGGTGGAACAAAAATAAGTCTTAAAAGCGCTGATAGTTTTGTTATCTTTAATTGCTTAGCTTCAAGAGTAGTATACGAATTAAATTTTTTTAACAACGTCTTTCGGTTAGGATGGGAATAATGTAGAAGTGAATTTTTTAAATAACCAATCTCTCCATCAACTCTGATCTGTTCATGGATTTTAACAATCGGTTCATAAAGACAAAATTTCGGTCTAAATAATCTGGTTAACCGGTCATAGGCCCAATCGCCTTCTTTTAAAAATGTCCCTAAAAAATATTGTTTACGCGGGATGCCGTAGGCCACAGGAAAATTTTCAATTTTCAATTTACTATTTTCAATTGTTTGTCTAATCTCCTTAGCTAATTCTGGTGTGGCTACTTCATCTGCATCAACTCTGATCATCCAATCAGTCGTACAGTTTTTTATTGTCCAGTTAATATTTTGTTGTACTTTTACAAAATCATCTTTTTTACTGGACTCTCTCTTTATAACTACATGGGCTCCTAATTTTTTTGCAATCTTATCTGTTTTATCTGTTCCCGTCACAATAACTATTATTTTGTCACACCATAAAAGGCTTTTTACACAGCGTTCAATATTTTTTTCTTCATTTTTCGTTGGAATAACGGCAGTAATCGTTTGCATAGCTACATTATATTATTTTTTTTCCTGTTTTTTACCATAAATAAATCCCTGAAGAATATGTGAGATTGCCTTTGGCTCTTTTATAATTTGATAAGGAAGTTTACGAAAAAAACAAGAGGCGTTTTCTACCAAGGAAAAATTTTTTCCTAAAAAATATCCATAGTTAAACTGATTGGCGTGAAATATATCACTAGGATCAAAATTATTGCGTGTTCCCCCGCTTTTATAGCGGTGATGATAGACGAGGGCCTCAGGTTTAAAGACGATTGAGTTAGGCCAAATTTTATTTATCCGGTATCCGATATCAACTTCATTAAAACTATATATAGGAGGAGCCAGTCTTTCATCAAAGCCGCCAACCTTCTCAAGAGTTATTTTTCTGAATGACATATTACATCCATATGGAAAATCAACAAATACTTGTTTCTCATAACTAAAATTTTTTGTAAATTCGGCGCCAAACCAAAGTATTTTTCCGACTTGCGGATCAGCACTTGTTAGTTCCCCATCATTAATTACTCGTCCGGCCACTGCCATAATTGAAGAATCTTTATAGGCTTCAATGTGAGACGTTATAGTATTTTCAGTGATAGTGACGTCATCGTCGAGGTATAAAATAATTGGCGCTTTAGCTTTTTTCCAGCCTAAATTTAAGTATTTACATGTATTAGGTTTATCCAGGTGAATAAGAGAGAAATTATTTTTTTTAGGAAAATTGAATTTGATTCCCTGATTAAAAACAATTACTTCTAATGGAATTCTTTTCGACTCTTTTTCCAACTGATTAATTAAAGATAAAACGACTTTTGGCCGATTAAGAGTTCCAATGACGATAGTGATTTGTGGGTTCATATAACATTAATTATAGCTTACTAAAACTAAATCCTAAATTATAAATTACAAGTTCCAAATAAACGCTAAACTATAAATATTAAATAATAAACTGTTTAAAATTTATCATTTTAGTCTTAATATTTATTTGTGATTTGCAATTTAGTATTTAAGATTTTATTTAGTAGTAATTCAGTTTATTCCCCAGGAATATAAAGCCAGGGGCCAGGGGTCGTCGGTTGCTTCTTTCAGACTTTCAACTCTCAGTTCTAATTTAAAATTTTTCTTAGCATACTGTTTAATATCTTCCGGCAGCAAACTTTCCCAGTCCTCCATAATAAGCAGACCTTGGGGGTGTTGTGCAATTAGTTTTTTAAAATCCTCAAGCGAATCCTTTGGAGTAAATTTTATAAAATAAGCGTTGGAATTACGGCCAAAATACCAACTTTCAGCGTCAGCCGTATCGTTAATCACAAATAATTTTTTGTAATCGGGAAAACGTTGTTTTAGTTGAGCATAAAAATCCTTGTAGTTGGCAATCTGGACATCTCCGTATTTATCAATATTGGGATTATAGTAAGGACGAGGTAAAATGGAAACTTTATATTGAGTAATAACAAAAAAAGCAATTATTATGAAAGTTACTACAGATAATCCGTTAAATTGAAAATTGAAAATTGAAAATTGAAAATTCTTTTTATATTTCTCTCCAACTTTAGCCCAAAAGATTCCAAAATATAAAAATAAAACTCCAAATAGAAATAAAACATAGCGGATGTTAAAAACATAAGATCTAAATGTGGCCATTAAAAAAACTACTGCGGAATAAAAAAGTATGGCAATGCTTATGGTTTTATTTTTCTTGAACGACCAGACAAAACCAAAAAAAGCTGATATCGAGATAAAAGAATATTTATAAGCAAATAATTTTATTGATTGATAGAGATGGTTATAAGGAAGCAAAGCTCCCTCATTAATCAAAGAAAGAATCATAGGGTAGGCAAAAAATAACCCAAGGAAAAATGTCAAAAAAATTATAGCCGTATTTGTTTTTTTGACCGTTAAAATAAGATAAGTTCCATAAAGGATCCACAAAAAAATACCAATACTATGTAAAAGAGTGGCGACGATACAAAGAAAGGTAATTAACAAATGATTTATTTTTTTGCTTGTCAGTAAATATACAATAATGAGAAGAATCGTTTCAATCGCCACATACGGTTTGGCCTGAGTGGCATAAGCCAGATTAAGATGAGAGAACGCATACAAAAAAGCGCTTAATATTCCCCCATAAACGTTGCTTAATTTTTTAGCCAAAAAAAAGATAGCAATAATCCCAATGAAAAAAGCGATCAAAGAAGGCAGCCGCGCCGCCATCTCAGAAATCCCAAATAATTTAAAAAAGAGTGAAACAACCAGGATATATAGTTTTTGATACGGAAGAGCGTTAAAGGCCTGCAAAATTGAATACTTTCCGGTTACCAACTGCAGCGCTATCCCGGAAATACCCGCCTCATCCGCCCAGAAAGAATAACTAAGCATTTTAAATAATAAATTATAAATTACTAATTTCTAATTGATCTAATTACTAATTAATCTAAAAAAAATCCAAGCTCCAATTTCTAATTTGACATTAGTCATTGGTTATTGTTTAGGTCAATTAGGTAATTACCTGCCTGCCGGCAGGCAGGGGTCAATTTTGATTGCTTTTGTACCCATTCAACTCCAGTGTTTCCTTATCCAAATGTTTGAGTTGTTCAAAGTATTCATCATCCTCCGGTCCCCAGCCGTCGTCCCGTGAGATTAAGTGTAGTTTAACCAGGTTGCTTTTTATGACAATCTTTTTTCCATCCCACTCAATTGGTTTTTGAATCCAGATATCCAGATCCCCTTCTTTCCAGTGAAGCGGAATAGCAAAAATTACTTTAGTATCATTCCAAAGAGTAATATCAATATTCCCTTCCTTATTTTTGAATTTAGTATTTATCTCCCCTCCCCAGCCAAATCCCTTGCCTAAAAGAACAACTTTACTGCCATAATAAACAATTTTTGGCTTGAGATTTTTAATCCGTGGATAACGTGACAATAATACAAGCTGATGATTAATAGCCCGAATTTGACCATCTGAAATAACAATAAAAGTATGAATAACAAGTAAGACTACTAGGATATATAATATGTGTTCGACCAAACGGATTTTTGGTAAATTTGTGGAAGGAAAAGTAAAAGATTTTAATTTTTCAAAATCAATGGAATTAAGATAACTAGTCGCCAAAGGAAGATATAAAAGAAAAAATAAAAACAAAATAATTAATCCTAAATAGCCAAGTGCAGAAAAAACGAAATAAAGTTTCCACAATAAAACAGATAAAAGAAATGCAACAGTGGCGGTATGAAGTTTTGTTTGTTTATCAAGATGCAAAAAAAATAAGAATTTTATTTTTTTTCGTAAAACACTTAGAGCTGCGCCTATTGCTGGTAGAACTATAGAGATAACAACAAGAGTCGGAAAATCTAGGGTAACAACATTCGAATAAGAAAAAAAGTCAGCCTCTGGAAAAAATAATCTTACTAAATACAATATGACAAGGGGAGGTAAGGCAATGACTATATAAGTCCAAACAAAGATAATAAAATCATCAATTTTTTTTGTCATATTTAATCCCCTAGTATTAATATCATTTCTGCTTCAGGGCTGGCCTGATTAAGAATGATAGGAGTTACTTTAATTTTAAGATCTTTTTCAAGAAGTTTTATTTTTTCCGCTAAATTATTAGTATATCTAAGTATATTTGCAGAGGCAGTTCCTTCATAATTATCAATTGAAATGTCAAATTCTTTATCCCAACCTGAAGAACGTAATGTGGCAGCGGCACTGGCTGCATAACCTTTAACATCAGTACCATTTAATATTTTTAAAGGAACATTTTTAAATATTTTGAGAGTTTGGGTGATTGTGGGGACAACTGGTGACTTGATGATATCGGGTTTTTTGACAAATAGAGAGTTGGGAATTTTTTTGTATACAAAATAAGATGTGGTAATTCCTAAAAAAATGGAAAGTGAATAACCAATCAAAAAAAGATTTTTTTTAGGAAAAAAGTTAAAAGATGTTTTAGACTGAGTAAATAATTTATTGATTATTGTTTTTTCCAAATCCTGATTTTCTATATCAATTTCTTGAGATTTTTCTTGACGGATTTCAATTATCTGCCAGACTACCCCTACAACCAAAAAATAATAAACCATGACGGCGACCTCCTCAGCAATTTTATTTCGTCCACCTATTGAAAATAAAGCGGTAACTATAAGAAGAACAAGAGCAATAAAAAAGCTTGTCCGGCTGTCAAGTTTATTTAAATATGCAAATATAAAAAAAGTAGAGAATAATGATCCGTTAAATCCAATAAATTTTTCCAAAATAAGGAATATTATCAAACAAACTATTGTATTTAGATATTGACTATTGTTGAGGGTAAAATTTTGTAAATTAAGACTGGTGCGAAAAGAAGGTATGATCTTTTTTTTAGAGGTAGATAACATTATAAATAGGGCAATAAGGGACAAGATCAAGGGAATATAGATATTTTTAAGTAGAAAAAAACTAATAAAAAAAACACCATTAAGAATAAAAATAATAGTGAGAGAATCCATAATTTTATTATACTAAATTAAATTATTGCTTGAATTCGACTGATTCAAGTAAGAAGGAAGCATTGGTAGTTTGTACGCCGATTCCGCCGGATTTATGTTCACTGTCATTTTTTTCAGTAAGTTTTGTAAAATTTTTTCCGTCAGTTGATAGGTAACCAATAATAGTATTTCCAGATATTGAAAGACGTAACCATACAGGTTGGTCGGCTTCAATTTGAAAGTTGGCGATACTTCCACGGTCTAGCTCAGTGACAGGACTAGTGTCTATTATTTTTCCAACTTTATAGAGACGCCATGAACCAGTTCCTATTCCACCGATTTCTAGATAGTATCCATAAGTAGTCGACAAATCAGTTCGTCCATTGATACCTAATACTCCAGTTTTTTGAGGAATTATTTTAGAGGTGTAAGTGAAATTTTTTACCCCCGTGACTTTATTAAATAAGCTGAGAGTATTACCCAAACCCCAAACATTTATGTAATTTTTTTCTTTCCAATTACTTAGTGATAACATATTGTAGTTATTAGTCAAAAATTCTTTTTTATATTGATCGTTTTTTTCACCCCAGAGGCGATCAAAGGAAAGCTCAACTTGAGTATTGGGTCGTGCCGTAACTTCAAATGATATTTTTTCAATAGAGGACCAAAGACGATCATTAATTATATTTTTGTTAGTCACATCGTCTTCCGCAGAGGCACTACCGGTTACAAAACTAAAATTTTCTTTCGGCATCTCAATGATACTCCAGCCTTGTTTAATATTTCGTATGTCATATTCATAGTAAGCACTATCGGTTATATTTCCAAATCGAAGGGAGGCCTTTTTGATATTATCAACGTTTTCCTGATCAGCTGAATAGATAAGAATCTTGATAATTGAACTGTCGGAAAGGTTAATACTCTTACGAAGAGTTATTATATTTGAGGACAGATTTTTGGCAAGGACAACATAGCTACTCTCCCCTTCCCAATAATTAACATCATCAATGTTAAAGTCGCCACTCCATTTTTCTTCCTTTTCAAAATTAGCAATTTTTACTGCATAGTCTTCAAATTTTTTTGTATAATCGGCGGTATATTCTTTTTCCTTATATTCCATTTGAACTATATTGTTATTGACGGTGGTAGTTTTTTTTGGAAAGAGGGTGTTAAAACTTCCGTTGTTATTTAAATAAGCGAGGACAATAAAGATGATGATAAAAACATAAAAAACAATCGAACCAATACTCTTTTTTTGTAGGTCCATATTAGGATGCTAACAATTATATCATTTTTTTTCTTTGTCAACCGCTTATAACCTACAAAGCATGGGGTTTAGATTATCAGGAAGGGATATTTACTTCGATATACACATAATCAATTGACTTGACAAAGAATAATGACAAATGACAAAATTCAAATAACAATTGAATTACAAATAACAAATTACTAATAACAAAACTGTTTTAAACATTTGATATTTGTGATTTGAGTTTCAATTGTAGATTTGTTATTGGTTATTTGTAATTACTCTTTGTGAATCGCTTACTTGTCCTGAGCGAACGAAATGAGTCGAAGGATAACCTACAAAAACATAGAATTAGGGCATGGAAGCGGGATATTTTTGATGATAGATGTCATTCCCGCGGAGGCGGGAATCCAGTCTATTAATTTCTAATTACTAATTGACCTGAATAAATCATAAATAATAAATCTCAAATCACAAACAAACCATAAATATAAAACAATAAATTCAAAACAGTTTAATATTTAGTGCTTAAAATTTAAATTTTATTTGGAGCTTGTAATTTAGGATTTAGAATTTATCAATAATTGGTTTCCCCAAATTTCCCAGGGCAAAAGGAAATTTATATTATTTCCAATTTTGGTAGCGGAAAAATTAAATGACCGCCTGATTGTAAAAATTTTTTTTCTCGTTCAATTATATTTTCCTTAAAATGCCAAGGTAAAACTAAATAATAGTTTGGATGCATCGATATTGCTTCTTTTTCTGAAATTATTGGTATTTTTGTTGCCGGTGTTTGTTTGCCAAATTTATATTCGTTTACTTCAGCAATATAAGGTATATCTTTTTTAGTAAATTCACAAAACTGTAGAATAACATTTCCTTTTGTTGATGCTCCATAACCGAATACTCTTTCACCACGTTTATTAATTTCATTAATTAGTTTTTTTAATTTAACTTTATGGTCAACAATTTTCTTATAAAAAGCTTTATAAACACTTACTTCATCTAATTTCCTTTTTTGTTCCATCTTCAATAACCTATTAATAGCAGTTTTATCCTCAACATAATCAGAATTCTTTTTAGCAATAATAACCAGAAAACTTGCTCCATTTGTTTCGTTAGTCTCAACTTTAATAATCTTTAGATTAACCTTATCCGCCATCCATTTTATTTGTTTTAATGCGTAATATTCTAAATGCTCATGACAAATTGTGTCGTAAGCATTTTTTGTTATCATATTTGGCATATAACATTGTTCAATTACCCACAATCCGTCATCTCTTAAAACATTTTCAATTTGTTTCATAAACTGAATTGGACTTTCAAGATCATAAAACATCGCAATAGACGTAATGATTTTTGCTTTTTTTTTGAAAAATTTATGAACTAATTTATCAGAAAAAAAATCAGCAATATATTTTATATAAGGGGGGTAAAATCGTTTAAATTTTTTAATGGTAGGGTCAATTCCAACTAATTGTAATTTGGTATTTTTATATGATTTAAGAAGAGTTCCATCATTACTTCCAATATCGATAACTAAATCATTATTTTTTAATGAAGCGATTTTTTCAATTTGTTTTACAATTAAATTAAGATGGTTTACCATTGATTCATTCAAACCTGATCGATATCCATAATTGTCACCGTATAATAAATCGAGATTATAGTTATGATGTAGTTGCAACAATCCGCAACCATCGTTATTTTTAACATCACATTTTACAAGTTCTAAAGGACCAAAATTTACTCTTTCGTTTTTATCAGGAAATATTCCTGTTAAAGCGAGTTTGCCTAGGTTAATTGCAGATTTTAATTTTTTATTTCCACACACTCTACATTTAACTATCTTTTTATAAATCATATCAGTCAATATTGTTGGATTATTATATTATAAATACCTTAATAATGAAATTTTTTATTATACTATGGTCACTAATCACTTTGACAACTTCATTTATAAAAAAATAGTGAATGCAATGATGAATATCAAAAGCGCTATTAGAAGTATTTAGTATCTAATATTTAGTATGGAGGTTGGGATTTTTTTAGATCAATTAGGTTAATTAGGTAATTATCTGCCTGCCGGTTTACCCGCCGTTAGGTGGGCAGGCAGGGGTCAATTTGATTGCAGTTTTTCCAAATTTCCCAGGGCAAGAGGAAAATTCTTCCAACTTGCAATGTACAAATATATTATCTAAAATATAGATATGGATATACAAAAGGCAAAAAAACAAATAGTCCCTATTATTAAGAAACATAATATTTCTAAAGCAGCTTTATTTGGTTCAATTGTCACAGGAAAAATGAGAAATGACAGTGATATAGACTTACTTATTGATATGCCAAAAGATAGTAGTTTATTTGATTTACTGCGCGTCAAAATAGATTTAGAAGAGCAACTAGGGAGGCGAGTAGACCTAGTTCAGTATAAAGCAATAAAATCTAGGTTGAGAGATGAGATTTTATCTCATCAAGTATCCGTTTTTTTATGAAAAGAGAAGATAATCTACGTATCCAAGATATAATTGATGCTGTAGAACATATTACAATCGCAACAAAAGGTAAGACTGAAGATGAATTTTGTGAGGATGAAATTTTACAAGCGGCGGTCGTCAGATGGTTGGAAGTTATTGGAGAGGCGGCAAAGTACGCTCCTAAAAAGATCAAACAAGAACATCCGGAGATTCCTTGGAAGGAAATGGCGGCTATGAGAGATGTTGCAATTCATGATTATGCTGACCTTATTCCAAAAGAAATATGGAAGACAGTTATTAACGATATTCCTCTCCTTTACAATCAAATAAAAAAAATCTCGCTTACAACAGATTAAAACATTTGATCAATATCCAATTGGGTTTTAGTTATTGGGGCTTAATTAGGTCAATTAGGTTAATTAGGTAATTACCTGCCTGCCGGCAGGCAGGGGTCAATTTGATCGCAGTTTTCTCCAAATTTCCCAGAGTAAGACGAAAAATTCCTTAGTTTGCCTTAAATGTTTTTTCTTCTATTCTTCCGATTCTTTTTTCGTGATTATCGAGAATATTATTCTGCTCCTGAAGACGCGAATCATAATTGGAAGCATTAAAACCATATGTAATTAGCTCAATAAGTTCCCCTGTATTTTTTTGTAGACGATTTGAAAGGTCATCAAATTTACTAGTAAACTTCTTGTCCATATTCTCCAACCTCTTATTTGTCTCTTTCTTTAACGAATCAAACATGCTCTGAATTGCCGCAAGATCTCCTTTAGTTAACATAGGGTAATGATAAATTAATAATGATAAAAAGTCTACACCCTCTTTTTTATTTTGTCAGTAGGTTATAACCAACAAAATAGTCTAATCAGATTGTTAGAACAACTAAATATAAACGATATATGACGATATATGAAAGTAATATTTAGTGCTTAAAATTTAGATTTTATTTGTGACTTGTAATTTAGTATTTAGAATTTTAAAGTACTTGTCAACCGCTTATAACCTACAAAAACATAGAATTAGGGTATGGAAGCGGGATATTTTTGACGATAGGCACCTCTCTAGTATCTAGTATTTAGTATGGAGCTTGGGATTTAGGATTTATTGTTTATTTGCGTATTCAAGATGCTCGATTCTTGCTTCATGATTATCTAATTTTCCGTTTGCTCGTCCATTTTGCTCTGTTAAAATTGTGTGTTCTTCCTCAAACTTTGTAAAGGCTCCAACCAACCAATCCAAAGATTTTAATACGCTATCTTTAAATCCTGTAAATTCTTCTTTAAATTTATCAACCTTCTTATCTAGAGAATCAATCTTATAATTCAAATAATTTTCAGTACCTTTTAAATCTACTCTCAGACCCTCTAAGTCTTTTTTTGTAGCAAAAATTGTTTTTAATTTTTTTACATCCGCATCAGTGATCATAGAATTATTTTATCATAACTTTTAATTAAAAATCCTAAATTATAAATATCAAGTTCCAAATAAATAATAAGTTTAAAAACTTAAGCTTTAAACGTTTTGAATTTATTATTTAGGTATTTATAGTTTATTTGTGACTTGTAATTTAGTATTTAGAATTTTAAAGTACTTGTCAACCGCTTATAACCTACAAAGCATGTGATTTAGGAAGTTAGGAAGGGATTTATTTGAGGATAGGCATCTCTCTAGTATCTAGTATTCAATATTTAGTATCTAGTATTGGAGCTTGGGATTTCTTTAGGTCAATTAGATCAATTAGATCAATTAGGTTAATTTAAAAGTGGTTTTTCCAAATTTCCCAGGGCAAGAAGAAAATTCGTTTGATAATACACATCCCCCGCCAAAGCGGGGTGATTTTTTCTAATCTTTATGATTTGTGGGCGTATTCAAGATGGACGATTCTTGCTTCATGATTATCTAATTTTCTGTTTACACGATTAGTCTGTTCTGAAGCAATTATATATTCCTCCCCAAATTTTTTGTATTCTCCTGTCAACCAGGCTAAAGATTCTATGATACTATCCAACCTTGAATCTATAGAATCTAGTTTTGTTAATTTTTCTTCAACAATATTGAATTTCAAATTCATATAATTTATTGTCCTATCTAATTTTTTATCAACTTTTTCTATCTTGCTATCCAGACCACTAAGATCTTTTTTCGTGGCAAAAACTTTTTCTAATTTTTTTACATCCGCATCAGTGATCATAGAATTATTTTATCATAACTTTTAATTAAAAATCCTAAATTATAAATATCAAGTTCCAAATAAATTTAAAATAATAAGTACTAAATCATAAACTTCATTCACTTGTTTTTAAGTAAATACTGGCTAAAATTTTCATCAATTGTTTACTTTCATCTAATAGCGGAAGTAATTCATCTTTTAAGTTAAGATTTGCATCAATTAGAAGCTCTAACCAATAAATAGTTTCTCTTGCTTCTTTTTTAGAAATTCTCATTTTATTCTTAAAGTCTTTTTTAGTATCACATTCATTGGCTTCTCTGTAATTAGCCCCTATTGACGTAGCAGATCTTAATAATTGATCGACTAATCTTTTGTTAATCATATTAAATGGAATATTTTTACATAAAATAATTATGTTTTTAGAGAATTTCATTGTTCTTTCTTCTAAATCGTAGTTTTTCATTATTATTTAAAATTTTTAATTTAATATTTATTTGTGACTTGTAATTTAGTATTTAGAATTTTAAAGTACTTGTCAATCGCTTATAACCTACAAAAGCAGCACTTCGGGTTGTTAGAGCGGGTAAAAAGAAGCGAAAGAGGCCTTGACCTGAATAAATCATAAATAATAAATCTCAAATCACAAATAAATTTTAAATAATAAATCCAAAACAGTTTAATATTTAGTGCTTATTATTTATTTGGAGCTTGTAATTTAGGATTTAGAATTTATCAATAATTGGTTTCCCCAAATTCCGCAGGGCAAGGGAAAAAATACTTATTGACAAACGTATATAGTCAATTATAATTGAGTTACAGAAGTCGGTAATTGTGCGGATAGCCAAGGCCGGCTTTTTGTATTTATAAGAGGTACTTGATATAGCTTCCTGATTTTTGGTTCTTTATTTTTCTGTTTATTAATTTTATTTTTAAGAAATCTATTTTACTTAATATTTTTTTTTGGTTTAATACTTCTGCTTTGAATTTTATTCCAACTACATGAGCTAAGGCATCAGCAATCTGGATATCTGAATCAAGATTTTCTTTATTAACTAAACTAAGTGAAGTAATGAGATGCCTATATTCATAATTGGAAATTCCGAATTTTTTTATGCCAGTTGATTGTAAAGAATTATGAGCTTGAATTAAATAAAAGTCTTGAGAGGGGTCAGATTCAACGATTATTTTACCTTTAGATTTGGTTAATTTTAAATAGTCAGCAAAATTCTGTAAAAGCAACAAATATGATTTTTGAAGTATTGTTTTAGATAGCCAACCGACTTTTTTTGTTTTTACTTTGTCAGTTATTATAAATGAGAGATTTATTTTAGGATTATTAACAATGGAAATAAAGTCTCCATAGAAATTATTTTCTATTTTAGTATTTACAAATATTTTGAAATCCCCCTTTTTTCTAGACATATCTCGACTATGAAATATAATATTTTCATTTCCAAAATATTTCATTTTTATTTTTCTTAATTGGAGGTCAATTTTATTTTTGATATTTTCCGGTATTATAACAGCGGATAAAATAAATAAATTAGACGGGTGATTATATGAAGCTTTGCCAGATTCATCTATAGAAATGAGTTTATATTCCATTTTTTAACTTTTAATTAAATTATTAACTCTTAATTTTTAACTCTTAACTTATTTTCTGTCAACCGCTTATAACCTACAAAAACATAGAATTAGGGTATGGAAGCGGGATATTTTTGACGATAGGCACCTCTCTAGTATCTAGTATTTTGTATGGAGCTTGGGATTTTTTTAGATCAATTAGAAATTAGGTTAATTAGGTAATTACCTGCCTGCCGGTTTACCCGCCGTTAGGTGGGCAGGCAGGGGTCAATTTGATTGCAGTTTTTCCAAATTTCCCAGGGCAAGAGGGAAATTAAATAATTAATGCTTGACTATTAAACAATAGGTTCCGGAAGATTGAATTACAATCTCTGGCTTATCTTTTAAAAATTCGGCAAAAGCTTTTTTTACTCCTCCATAATAGTCGTGACTTAATATGATAGCTCTTTGATTTAATTTTGGATAAAAAAAATTAAGAGAATCTAAAGTACTTTTATAAATGTCTACATCAAGATGGACGAATGAAAATTTTTTATTTATTAAAACTGATCCTGTCTCAGGAAACTTTCCTTTATAAATAAATATTTTTTTATATTTTTTTAGATAATTTTTTACTTTTTTATAATCTGCCTGATAATCTTTTGTTGAAAAACTCACGTCTATAAGCTTATTAACCTTTGGCAAACCTTCAAAAGTGTCAAATACATAGATTTTTTTAAATCCCATATTTACTTCAGCGATAATTTTTGTTGAGCCACCCTCATAACATCCAACTTCTGCGATATCACCTTTAATTTTTTTTGTATTTTGAACCAGGGAGTATAAAATGTAGGTTTCTTGATTGGATAATAAAAAATTTACTTCTTTTCTAATTTGTTTGACTAATTTTACAAACGTTGTATTTTTGTAAAAAAAATCCAAGTTAAACTGAATATAATATCTATATATCAATTTTTTAAATAATAAAAACATGGTTTGATTTAATTTAAATCTCTTTTCTAGGAATAATAAAAATAATTTCTTTTTAAATTTAAATTTTTTTAATAATGATTTTTTAAACTTTCTCTCCTAATTGTATCAAATGCTATTTTTTATTTAAACTAAATTTTGCAAACTTGATATTCTTTATGTAGAAGCACAGTAATATTGACAGTAATTTTGTAAAATGATACGAAATATGAGTAAGCCATTTTTTTCAATTGTTATTCCTACCTATAATCGTGCCACTGATCTTAAAATTGCCATGAGTAGTGTTTTAAAACAGGACTTTGATAATTATGAAATAATAGTTTCCGATAATGCTTCAACTGATACCACTGAAAAAATCTGTAAATCATTTAATGATGAAAGAATAAAATATTCAAGAAATAAAACCAACATTGGTTTTAATAGAAACCTATACAAAGGAATAAAATCAGCACACGGACAATATATATTTATGTTAGGAGATGATGACTTTATCCTCAAAATGAATACCTTAACCAATGTTTTTAAAAGAATAAGCAATAATAAATATGGAGTAGTGAGACTAAAGTTTATTTATCAAGATAATCACAAAAATTTATTTTCCATATATTTTATAGATAATCAATACTTAGATTTTGAAAAGAATGGAGACAATGTAGAGCTTCTCGAATTTCTTTATAATAAAGCAATATTTAGTTTTATTTCAGGATTGATTTTTAAAAATATTGAAAATATTAAAGTTGCTGAAATAGAATCGGCAAAAAATTCGATTCTAGAAATATCTAATTTTTGGATAGCTTTTGTATTTCCGGCTGCAAAATCTTACGGTGTATTTATTGATTTAGATTATCCGATTATAGCCAATTGGTCAATTTATAGTAATCCAGAGTTCTATTTAGTTAAAGATGGAAAAATTCCGGATGAAAAGATTTGGAAATTATTATCTAAGCACTTAAGCAAAAAAGAAATGATGATTTGGAAGGAAAGAGAAACTAATAAAATGACTCTACTACTCCCGAGTATCAAATACTATTCTAATAACCAAAATTTGCTGTTTTTTGCTAAAAGAATATTAGAAATAAACAAAGCCTTATACAAAAATTGGTTTTTTTATTTCTCTTTCTTAACTGCTCTTTTTATGCCTAAATTTATTTGGAGATTTTTTAGAAAAATTTATCATGCTAGAAAAACTATCAATAATAAATAAACTATCAATGTGATTGATCTCCGACTTTTTTGTATATGTAAAAACAAAAATATACAGAAAAAACTAAAAAAACGATTCCAAATAAAGATAAACCTAAATAAATATAATTTTGGGTTTTAAAATAAATTGTCAATTGTAAATTTAGACTACCATCAGAGTTTTTCTTATAATAGGAATCAGAATAATTATCCTTTATATACTGAGGATCAATACTCCACTGATTAGTCCAGCTTTTATTATTGGTTTTCAGAGATTTTTCAAATAATGGTTTTTTTGTTAAAAATTGTAACTCATCTCCTTCAAAAAAAACTTTCTTTTTAGGATAAGTATTAAGATTAATATTTTCGTTCTTTAAGAAGAAATTATCGTCGTATTTTGATATATATAATTTCCACGTCGGTTGAAAATTATTCAAAAACAAAAGAGTGCTTAAATTTTTTAATCCGGAAATTGACAGTTTTATTTTTACAGGATTAATTATTTGATAATCAACTTTGACATTATTAGTTTTGGAAATTTGGATCATCTTACCTGTACATTTACCGTCAATTTTATATATGGTAAAACCCTTACCCTCTTTGCTATAAAAATTTTTTCTTCCCACGACTAATTTATTAGTGTTCAAAATTTTTGATAATTTCTCCGGATTATCTTCAAGACGATTACTCAGAGATAGATCATGTCTAAGCATAATATGAGAAATTCCGGCTTCTTTTGTCAAGTTGCAAATATCGGCACCTTTTCTAATTCTATTCATTATTTGATTAGTAATTTTTTTTTGATAATTAGTAGCAAAATCCGTATTAACGGGAGTATCGAAAGGGAAATGCCAAATATAAGATAAAAAATCTGTCGCATATAGATTATTTATAGATTCATCATAAGTAGGTTGTAAGCCGTAAAGTCCGGGTAAAATCAACATTTGATTAACTTTTTCTTTAATTAAATAATCTTTTGCATCAAAATAGTAACCTGGAATATTGAATGGTATAAGTGTGAAAGTTTTAATAAAAATTATGGCGATATAAAGAGTAATTAAAGACACAGGAGTAATAACAAACAAAATAAATTTTTTAGTTGATAATTTTATGGTGGTTAATACTATTCCTATTAATGAGAGAGTAAAAAAAAACAAGAGGAAAACGCCATAATACTTTGAGTCCGGCCTTCTAAACACTTGAAAGCCAATTAAATTATGATAAAACCACATAAATATATTTCCAAAAGGTTCACGAGGACCCTTGGATATAAAAATGGCAAATAACGACATAGAAAAAGCAACAAGAATAAATTTATTTTTATATGCTTTAATGATAGAAATAATAAAAAAGGTAGCGATTAAAATAAATATAAGAAGTGAAAAAATGTTTATATAATAATTTAAATTTAATAGATAAAATGACCATGACGATCTTCCAAAAAGTATGGTGGATATATTTACTTTTGTTACTGCAAGATAAACTTGATTATCTAAGCTATCAAGAGTTTCTTTTGATAAATTTGTCAATATCTTAGAAGAGCTAAAAAATGAAGCAATCCAAAAAATGTTGGATGTGAAAATAGAGAAAATTAGGATAAAAAGATTTATTAATAACTTAATAATCGACGTTTTTTCTATCAAAATTTTTAGAAGTGAGTAGACGCCAAATGTAAGTAATACAACATAAATAAAAGCAATATTACCAAAAGCAGTTGCACATAATAAAAAAATTATAAAGTATTTGAAAAAAATCTCAAACTTAATTTTTTTACTCTGTAAATTTTTGTCAAATAAGACCAACAGTAAAGGAAGTAGGGCATAAACAGTCAACTGGACAAAATGACCAGGCGATACAGTAGCAATAAAATGGGGTGAAAAAGTGTAAATAATACTGCCAACAATAGCAAAAAAATATTTCCTTTCGGACATAATATTTAATTTACTAGTCATAGCATAAACTAGAAAATAAAACATAGAAAGCTCTGACAATAAGATTATTATGGATACATATATAAGAGTAATAGTAGAAGGATTTAAACCCAAATAACCTAGAATTATGAATAAAAAAGACTCGGGAAAGATTTTAGAAACTTGCCAACTAGCGTTTCCACCATAAAAAAAAGGATTGTAAGCAAAAAAATTACTAAAAAAAATACTGTTTTTACTTAAGGGAGCAAGAAAATCACCTGAACTGATATATTTATATTGATAAAAAAAAGGAACGGAGATGAATGGTACAAAAAATGAAAATAAAATAATCAATATAAATACAACAATATATTTATTTTTGAAAATTCTTGGAAGCATATTCTATTCTACAATTTTATTTCTCATATGTAAAAGAGAATATAATGGTAATTAAATTTAATTTAATATTGCTAAGTAAAGTTCGAACATTATTTTATTAGTAGTTGTTTTGACCCTTTTTTTTAAATATAAAAAATATGTTTTGGGACATTCCAGGGACTAATTTTGTAATTATCCTATTTAATAAAAAATTGTGAACGCTACACGATATACACTTTACGATTTCAAAATTATAATGAGTAAACATGGCTTTTATTGCTCCTATAGTAAAGCATCTTAAGTGACCGGCTGATTGGCTATTGTGATCTAATTTAACAAATTTATAAAACATTTCTCTACCAAATTTTCTCGATTTATTGCTAACCTCTGTAGAAAATGGTTGCATTCCAAACAATAAAGTCAATCTATCAAGCCAAGAAGCAAGATTAGGCGTAGTTAAAAATAAAACACCGTCAGATTTTAATATTCTTTTGATTTCTAATATAAAATTATCAGTATCATAAAGATGTTCAATAATCTCACCAGCAATTACAATATCAAAAAAACCTTTCTCATAATTTACTTTAGAATTAAAATCCTGAACACTCCAAATAATATTTTTTTCTTTTTTTTATTCTGTTTAATAACATTATTTGCGATATCACAACCATAATAAATATTATTTGGATATTTTTTATAAATATTAAAAATAAATTCGCCTGTACCAGATGCAACATCTAATA
>Ga0265292_1000875_pt1 | contig 32422 bp, 29 predicted proteins | sample Munlanlewell296A_FD_189080 | JGI IMG/M metagenome (GOLD analysis project Ga0265292, IMG submission 189080) | Leachate microbial communities from a municipal landfill in Southern Ontario, Canada - Leachate well 296A | ecosystem: Engineered > Solid waste > Landfill > Unclassified | place: Canada... | reverse complement strand
TAGGAATGGCAATTTGCTTTGATGCAAATTTCCCAGAAGTGTGGCAAGTATTGAAAAATAACGGTGCGGAGGTCGTTTTCTGGTCGAGTGCCTATTCTGCAGGTTCGCAATTGCAGGCATTTGCACTATTACATCATTATTATATAATAACCAGCACTTACTCTAAAGATTGTCAGGTTTATGACATTACCGGCGAAAGGATTCTTGATGAGAAAAGTGATAATATAACTATTGCCAGGATAACAATTGATCTGGATCGTGGAATTTATCATGAAAATTTCAACATGGACAAACTGGATGAGCTGTTAAAGGCCCATGGTGATGAAGTGGAAAAAGAAATAGATTTGCTCCGGGAGTCATGGTTTGTGTTAAGAGCGAAAAAACCGGGAGTATCAGCCCGTTCATTGGCCAAAGAATTTAAGATGGAAGAACTTACTGATTATCAGAATCGTAGTAGAAGTGAAATTGATAAAAAAAGAGGTTTTAGTTTTACAAAAGAAATATACCTCTTAGAAAAATAGTTAATAAAATTATTCATAAACAATGACATCGAAGAGCCTCGCTTTTTAGATGTTTTAAATTTTGTTATTATGAAAGCACTCGTTTTAGAAGAATACAATAGATTTGTTTATAAAGATGTCGTTAAGCCTGTTGCAAATGACGATGAAGTTCTGGTCGAAATAAAAGCTGCAGGTATATGCGGAAGCGATGTTCATGGTATGGATGGAAGTACGGGGCGGCGTATTCCACCAATAATCATGGGACATGAAGCCTCAGGAGTAATTACTGAAACTGGGAAAAATGTTGTCAGTTGGAAGATTGGTGATCGGGTTACATTTGATTCGACCATTTACAAACTTGATGATTGGTACACACGTAAAGGACACTATAACCTGAGTGATAACAGAATGGTGTTGGGTGTGTCATGCAAAGAGTTCAGACGCGATGGAGCATTTGCCAAATTTGTGACTATCCCAAGCCATATTCTTTATCGCATACCTGACAATGTCTCTTTTGAGCAGGCAGCAATGGTTGAGCCAGTTGCAGTAGCTTTGCATGCTATTAGTCTTTCAGGGGTAAAAATAAACGATACGGTTGCAGTATTTGGTTCAGGTATAATTGGTTTATTCATTATTCAATTATTGAATCAGGCAGGATGTAATGTGATTGCCGTAGACATGTTACAGGACAAACTGGACATGGCTAAAATTTCAGGAGCCAGCGTTATCCTTAACTCTCAAACAGACGATGTTCCTCATGAAATCCGAAAGCTTACCCAAAATCGGGGAGCCGATTTAGCTTTTGAAGCTGTAGGGATCACTCCAACCATAAAATCTGCCATTGAAAGCCTGCGAAAGGGAGCTACTCTGATATTGGTAGGTAATTTGTCACCGGCTATAGAATTTCCATTGCAAAAAGTGGTAACTCAGGAGATTACTGTCAGAGGTTCCTGTGCCATCAATGGCGAATACCCGGCGGTACTTGACCTGATTTCAAAAGGGAAAATCAATGTAGATAGTATGATCAGCGCCGTGGCACCCCTATCGGAAGGGGCCATGTATTTCGACAAACTGTACAAGAAAGAACAAGGATTATTAAAAGTTATACTTAAACCATAACAGTAATTCATATGAATGATAAATTAAAGACAGGAATAATAGGATGTGGTAAAGTGGCAGGTATACATGCTGCAGCATTAAATGCTATACAACGATCATCTTTTACAGCAGTTTGTGATAAAGATGAAAAACGGACTCAAGAGTTTGCCTCCAAATTCGGGGTGAAAGCATATACCGATGTTACAGAAATGGTGATTAAAGAAAAGATCGATGTTGTAACAGTTTGTACCCCGCATCCTGTACATAAAGTCCCTACTATTGAAGCTCTGAAAGCAGGTGCCAATGTACTTATTGAGAAACCATTGGCCTCTTCGCTGGAGGATTGCGATGCAATGCTTTCTGCAGCCAAAGAAGCAGGGAAACAAATAGCGATAATTTCCCAAAGGCGTTTCTATTCTCCATGTATGCGTTTAAAAAAAGCAATTGATTCCGGTAAGATTGGAAAGCCTGCACTTGGCATCGTTTTTATGTTTGGTTGGCGCAACGAGGCCTACTACAAGAGTGATCCATGGAGAGGAACCTGGAAGGGCGAAGGCGGAGGTGTGTTGGTCAATCAAGCTCCTCACCAGCTAGATTTACTGCAATGGTTCATGGGCAGTGAAATTGAAGAAATTTATGGTATCTGGAAAAATATTAACCATCCATATATTGAAGTTGATGATACCGCACTGGCAATTCTAAAATTTAAAAATGGTGGGGTGGGGAATATTATCGTAAGTAATTCCCAGAACCCCGGTATATACGGCAAAGTTCATATTCATGGAGATAATGGTGCTTCGGTAGGTGTTCAAACGGATGGTGGCGCCATGTTTATTGCTGGTATGACAAGTATTTTGGAGCCTCCGGTAAATGACTTATGGTCGGTTCCGGGTGAAGAAAATAAACTCAAAGATTGGATAAAAGAAGATTCTGATTTTTTCAACAGTGTCAATTCAATGGAATACTATCATAGATTGCAGATTGAAGATTTTATTGATGCATTAATTGACGGAAGAAAACCCATGGTGACAGGAGAGGAAGGGCGAGTGACTGTAGAGATCTTTTCTTCCATATACCGCTCACAAAGAGATGGGAAAGCTATAAAATTTCCGTTGGAGCCTGAATATGACCGTATTGACTTTGATGGGAGATTATAATTATTTATTAACTGAGATTAAGTTATGAACTCAAAAATACGATTTCAGGCAGCAATGAATCATCAAATTGCTGATAGGGTCCCTGTAGATTATTTGGCTACGGCTGCTGTCACGAAAAACCTGAAGCAATACTTTGAAATTGCGACCGAGCGGGAATTATTAGACATCCTGAACGCCGATTTTTACTATTTGTCGTTTAGGGATATGAGTCAAAATGAATCTTGCCTGCCATTTTATAAAGGACCAAAACTCAATTTTTCTGAAACGGAGCGTACCTGTCCTCTTGGAGTTCGGTTTCACAGGAAAGTTTTTGATGATAAATTTGGTGCTGATGAAGTTATATCCGGGCCTTTTGAAAATATCAAATCACTTCAGGATATTCTTAATCATTCATGGCCAAAGCCGCAGTGGTTTGATCTGGAACCGCTTTTAATGGAATGTGAAGATTTTTCAGAGAAAGTAATAATAGGCGGCTTTTGGTCTGCGTTATTCAGCGATTGTTTCAGAATGTACGGATTTCAGAATTTTTTAATGGACATGCTCATGAGGCCGGAGTTTATCAAAACTCTGGTAGACAGAACTACTGATTTTTATCTTGAAATGAATGAACGTATGTTTTCCACACTAAAAGGGAAAATGGATATATTCTTCCTTGGAAGTGATTTTGGGAGCCAGCAGGGGCTTATGTTTGGTGAAGATATGTGGCTGGATATATATTACGAAAATTACAAAAAGATTATTGCACTTGCCCGGAGTTATGGTTTAACTGTGATGTTTCATTCCTGCGGTAGTATTTCACCTCTGATCCCTTATTTTATTGAACTTGGAGTGGATATTTTAGATCCCGTTCAAACTACTGCGGGTAACATGGAACCCAAGTACCTTAAGGACCGGTTTGGAAAAGATATTGTATTTCATGGGGCTATCGACACGCAACATGTTTTACCTAATAAAAGACCCGAAGAAGTGAAAGAACACGCTCATAAAACAATAGATATTCTTGGGAAAAACGGTGGGTACATTTTTGCACCTTGTAATAATATTCAGTCCGATACGTCGATGCGAAATATTGAAGCGCTTTATCAGGCTGTTTTAGAGTAAAGAAATATGATCTACAAGATGAACTTATAGGATTGGGGAATATCCGCGAATTGGAATCATAATATAAAAGCAGATCAGAAACCATTAAGTAAAGACATCAAGTTTGAACTCGACCGGATTACCCTTCCGATAATGGAAAAAATCGGAAATTATTTGGATTATTACCAAAGTACTGAAAATGAAAGAACTCTGTAAATAAAATGCCGTCATTAGATACAAATTAAAGCTACATGGGAAAGACAGCAAGAATATGCATAATAGGCAATGGTCGTTTTGCGAATACGGTACATTACCCTTCGCTTGTTTCGCTTAAAGATGTAGAAATTGTTGGAATTTGTGCATTTGATGAAGGACGATTAAAACAAACCGCGCAAAAATATAATATACACGAAAAAAGTATTCATGTAGCAAGATCGCAATTTGATTACCAGGAAATGTTGATCGATCTCCAACCTGATGGTGTGTATGTTATAGGCCAACCTGAAAGAATGTTCGATATTTGGATTTGGTGTCTGGAAAATAAATTTAACCTTTTTATTGAGAAGCCAATGGGAATTACCATTCACCAATCCAGGTCATTGGCCTATCTGGCCGGAAAAAACAGTTGTATCACTCAGGTTTCACATCAGCGTAGAGCAGCCCCCTTATTACAAAAAATGAAAGAAGAGTGCCTGAAAAAAGGCCCTGTAACGCATGCTATTGTTGAGTTTAATAAATGCGATATTCGTCCCTCGTTTGGAGCAATGGACAGGATGTTAGACGATTATACCCATTCAGTTGATACTGCACGATGGGTATGTGGTGGAGAAGTTGTTAAAATTGAATCTCACTGCAGGCGGATTATGGTTCCCGATATTAACTGGATTGGGGCAACCTTATATTTTGATAATGGGACAACCTGTCATGTCATAGGGAATTGGACTTCCGGCAGACGAATATTTCGTGTTAATATTCATGCACCAGGTATTTGTGCTGAGGTTGAAATTGAAAAGGAAGCATTTCTCTATGCAAATGGAAATTATGAAGGGGAGAGGTACGATACTAAAGAGATAGCTGGTAGCAATGAGTTATTTGTTTATGGAGGCTTTCAGAGAAAAAACTTTGAATTTATTGATTCCCTTTTATCTGGTAAAGAAAGAACCTCTTCCCCATTCTCCGACACTTTAAAAACAATGGAGATTTGTGAAACTATTTTAGCACAGGCAATAATTGAGGGGTTATAAATTATTGGATTTTATTTTAAATCTGTATCCTCTCGGGAGAAAGTAAATGAAAGAATTGATTATTTAATTGTTAACAAAAGATTATGAGAAAAAAAACAAAATCCGAAGAGTTTTTAGGACAAAACAAACCATTAAGAATGCGATGGGTGATGATTAGTATGGCTTTTTTAGCTACTGTTTTGAATTATTTACATCGTTTGTCATTTAACTATCTTACAGTTGAAGGCCCTCTAAGAGAGCTTATCCCTGATGACGCATTTGGTTATATAGCATCAGCATTCTTTATAGCTTACTTGTTCTCGAACGCTACTTCAGGATTTGTTATTGATAAACTTGGTACTCGTGTTGGTTACTCAATATACATGGCCTTCTGGACAACGGCAGGTATTTTACATGTTTTAGCAATCTCTCCATTTCAGTTTGGAATATTTCGTTCGCTTCTCGGAATTGGTGAAGCAGGGAACTGGCCTGCTGCAATTAAATTAACTGGTGAATGGTTTTCTCCTGAAGAGCGATCTACAGCCTCTGGGATCTTTAACAGCGGCGCAGCAATAGGAGCAGTTATTGCACCTCCTTTGATAGCTTGGTTGGGCACAACCTATGGGTGGCAGGCTACTTTTATTTTGATAGGAGTATTGGGCTATTTATGGCTAGCTATGTTTTGGTTTACTTATTATACCCCTGAACGGTCGGTTAAAGAATCGAAAGCACGAATTATTCCTCCTATAAAGTTATTAAAGAATAGATTTGTATCAGGTCTGACTTTATCAAAGGTTTTCATGGATCCGGTTTGGTATTTCATTACTTTTTGGATTGGAAGATATCTCGCCGATGTCTATGGATGGAATCTTGTTCAAATAGGTTGGTTTGCAATGTTTCCTTTTATTGTTGCTGATTTTGGCAACATACTTGGTGGGTTATTTACTCAATGGATAATTAAAAAAGGAATGCAAATTCCTAAAGCAAGAAAATTCGCTTTAACTATTTTTGGATTAATGATGGGTATACCCTTGTTATTGGGGCCATTTGTAATAAACGGTCCTACTGGTGCAATAATTATATTAGCCATTGTAGGTTTTGGTTATACTGCATATTCAGCCAATACAATGGCAATGCCAGCTGATGTTGTACCCCCAAGCGCAACTGCTTCAGTTTGGGGCCTAGCAGGGATCGGGGCTGGTCTTGGTGGTTTAGTTTTCCAATCCTTATCAGGGATAGTTATTAAAAACTTATCAAATCAGTTTAATTATTCAATAGCATATAGCGCCGTTTTTGTAGGATATGGATTTATGGCTCTCATAGGATTAGCTATTGTACTATTTCTAACTGGGCCAATAGTTCGTAACAAAGAATTGCAGGAATATGTAGATCAAGATGGGAAGAATCTATAATAAATAAGTTATCTTGAAAAATATGTTAAAAACAAATCTTTTACATCCGGAAATTTTAAATGCATTAGGCAGCAATGGACATGGTTCAAGGTGCCTGATAGCTGATGGCAATTTTCCTTTCTCGACAGGTGTCAATGAAAGAGCTCAGAAAGTTTTTTTGAATCTTTCTCCAGGGGTGCTCTCAGTTACCGATGTGTTGAAGGTCATCAATGAGGCTATCCCTATAGAATCATACATTGTAATGTTACCGCCTGACGAGGCTCCACAGTCAATACATGATGAATTCGTTAATATACTGGGCGAAAATGTACCGGTAGAAAAAGTTAAGCGTTTTGACTTTTATAAGGAAGCTCAATCAACTGACACATGTCTGGTAATTGCAACCGGCGAAATTCGGCGTTTTGCTAATATACTAATCGTAATAGGTGTGATGAAATATTAACTTGCAATATTAGATTTTAGAAAACTAATAAATATCTATATGTTAAACAACGGCATCAAAAAATAGTTTTTAGAGGTGCTCATAAATAAATTGTAAATGTTTTAGTCTCAAATAACCCACAAAAAATTATGTAACATGAATGAAATATTAAGCAAACTGGCCAAATGTATTGAAGTTGGGAAAATTGACAAAGCTTGTCCCTATCCACCGAATATGAAAGATCAGGATGGTGCAAATGAATTGACAAAAAAAGCTCTTGAAAATGGGATTAAACCAACAGAGATTCTTGAAAATGCATTGATCCCTGCAATGGCTATTGTTGGTAATAAATTCAGCAGGAAGGAGATATATGTTCCCCAGATGCTGATGTCTGCAAAAGCTATGCATGGAGCTATGGTCCATATCAAGCCTTATTTTCTGTCAGGTGAAACAAAAAGGAAAGGAACATTTATTATTGGAACAGTATCAGGTGACCTGCATGATATTGGTAAAAACCTGGTTTCTATGATGATAGAAGGTGGTGGCTGGGAAGTGATTGATCTTGGCGTAGATGTGGGCGAAGAAAAATTTATTGAGGCGCTGAGAAAAAATCCGAATGCTGCCATAGGTATGTCAGCTTTGCTTACAACTACAATGGAAAACATGAAAAAAATCGTTATTGCAGTAAAAGAAAAATACCCTGATTCAAAAATTCTGGTTGGAGGAGCTCCTGTCACTCAGGAATATTGTGAAAAGATCGGAGCTGACTTTTACTCTCCTGACCCTCAGGGAGCTGTCAATTATTTAAAAAATCTTGCATCATAGTGATTGAACCTATAGTGAATGAAAACAGTGCTGCGCGGAAATACCAGAAAGATTATAATTGATACCAGTGGTCCGGTTATTATTATTGGAGAGAGTTTTAATCCTACACGACGAAAAAAGCTGGCATAAACATTTCAGGAAGGAAATTTTGAATACCTACTTGAATTAACCAGAATACAAATCGATACGATGGCTGATATCCTCGATGTCAATGTGGGATACCCAGGTGTAGATGATGTAATACTGTTTCCGGAAACAGTAAAGGTAATTCAGAAAGAATTTGATATACCACCCTGCCTTGATTCTCCAAATCCTAAGGCTATTGCGGCGACACTTAGGGTGGCAAAAGGTAAATGCCTAATCAATTCTGTTAACGGTGAAGAACGTTCATTAAGCGTAATCCTGCCTGTTACCAGAGATTACGGAGCGGCAGTTACCGGATTAGTAATGGACGATGATGGGATTACAAATGAATCCGTTAGAAGATTAAAAATAGCTGAGAAGATAGTGGAACTGGCTATTAAGACAGGGATTAAATCAGAGGATATCTTTATCGATATCTCGCCATGGCAGTTGGTGCAGATCCCAATGCCTGCCTTGTAACGCTGGAAACGATCAAACTGGTTCACCCAATACGGGTTACAATCTTTATATCTGAGAATGAAGGTGTAAAAGTTAATAGAAACCGCCTTGGTACGATTAAGTATGCCGGGTGGTGTGGGGGGACAGCGGCGTGAGCCGCTTCCTACCCGATTTGGTCGCATTATTTTGAGTTACTGAAAATAGACGATGATTTGGAGCGGAATTTTTATCAACAGCAAACGATAAAAGAAAACTGGTCTATCCGTGAATTGAAAAGACATAAGACAAGTGCCCTATTTCAGCGACTGGCATTAAGCAAAGACAAGAAAGGCATTTTAGCTTTGGCTAAAAAAGGACATATCGTTGAGAGCGGCACTGATATTGTAAAAGATCCATATGTGCTGGAGTTTTTAAATATTCCAGAGAAGTACAGATATTCCGAAAAAGAATTAGAACAAAAAATCATTGATAATTTACAAGAATTTTTGCTTGAACTGGGAAAGGGATTTGCTTTCATCGGCAGACAGTATCGTGTAACACTGAACAATAAACATTACCGCATTGACCTTGTTTTCTATCATCGTATTTTAAAATGTTTTGTGTTAATAGACTTAAAAATTAATGATGTTGAGCATCGCGACATTGGGCAAATGAATATGTATCTCGGTTATTTTGAAACTGAAATGAATGTCTCGGAAGATAACCCACCTGTAGGAATAATTCTTACCGCAGAGAAAGATTCTGTAATGGTAGAATATGCTTTGCACGGAATTTCAAATAAAATATTTGTTTCCAAGTATCAGCTTTACTTACCAGATAAAAAATTGTTACAAAAGAAAGTGCAGGAAATACTGGTCAGGGGAATAGTCCTGGATATTTGCAAGCACATTTAAAAGCCACCCGTGCTGAAGCTTAAACCAAAGCTTTTAAAAGAACTTGCAAAAAGCAGACTCTGTGTAAGGTCTTGTAAACTCAGGTTCTGTCCCCATAAGCTCTTAATCGCAACCTTGATTTGCAAATCCGGATTTATTGTACTAACTTTGTAATTACATTTGATTAATAATATTGATTATGGAAGTTTCTGTTATAAAGATTGGTAATTCAAGGGGAATAAGGTTTAGCAAAACCCTCATTGAGAGATATAATATCCGTGATACCGTTGATTTAATACTGGATAAAGGACAGATCATTATAAAACCTATATCTAAACCTAGAAAGGGATGGGAGAAAGCCTTCATGGAGATGAATGCTAATGGAGATGATAAATTGATTATCAATGACATATTTAAAGACGAAAACCTCGAAGAATGGAAATAATACAATATCAAATTCTCCTTGTTAACCTTGATCCAACTATTGGTAGCGAGATTAAAAAAACAAGACCATGTGTAATTATTTCCCCTGACGAGATGAATAAATATTTAAGGACTGTTGTTATTGCACCCATGACAACAAGTTCTAAAAATTATCCTACTCGAGTTGAGATTAAACATGACAACGAAATCGGATGGATCGTTCTTGATCAAATCAGAACCATTGATAAACAAAGAATTATTAAAGACCTTGGAAAGTTATCAAGACCGGAGATCAAAGAAGTCAAAGTAATTCTCAAGGAAACTTTTATTGACTAAAATAAAAACTAAGACTAATAAACAGGACTTCATGTGGCATGCAGTGCCAAATATTAAGAAATAGATTCTTAGCTTAATAAGAGGTTGAAAATGTTTCAGCTATGTTTCAGTAGTAACAAACAAAAAAGCCTCGATATTATTGTATGTCAAGGCTTTATTTGTTTTAAAAAGTACCCGGAGCCGGGATCGAACCGGCACAGCATTGCTGCCACTGGTGTTTGAGACCAGCGCGTCTACCAATTCCGCCATCCGGGCTTATTAAGATAGGACTGCGAAAATAGAAAAAATTTTAAACTTTTATCTTTAAACTTTTGTCTTTTCACTTTTGTCTTTTGTCTTCTTTTCTCACAAGCATCTCCCTTATCGCAATTTCAATACCTTCCGCATCAAATCCACACTCCCTGTACAGTTCTTCCTGTGTTCCGTGTTCCACAAAATAATCGGGAATACCGAGCCGTCTTACTTCTGAACTGTATCCGTTGTCAGACATGAACTCGATTATTGCGCTTCCGAATCCTCCTTTAAGAACTCCGTCTTCAACAGTAATTATATGGGTGAAATTTTTGAAAACTGTATGGAGTACATTCTTATCAAGAGGAGCAACGAACCTCATGTCGTAGTGGGCAATTGATCTGTTTTCTTTTGTAAGTTTTCTGACAACAGAAGCAACAGCATTGCCGGGATGACCCATAGTTAAAACTGCAAGCTCATTACCTTCACTTATCTGACGTGATTTTCCGATTTCTATCTCCTGAAATGGCTTTTTCCAGTCAGTAAACATACCACGCCCTCTTGGATAACGAATTGAGAACGGAGATCTGTTTTTCTCAAGCTGAGCTGTATACATCAGGTTTCTAAGTTCAATTTCATCCATAGGAGCAGTGACAATCATATTAGGGATACTGCGCATAAATGCCATGTCGAAAAACCCATGGTGTGTTGCACCATCGGCACCGACAAGTCCCCCTCTGTCAACACAGAACACCACATGAAGATTTTGCAGGGCAACATCGTGTATTATCTGGTCATATGCCCTCTGGATGAACGATGAATAGATATTGCAATATGGTATCATACCCTGTGTAGCAAGACCGGCAGAGAATGTGACAGCGTGTTGTTCTGCTATGCCGACATCGAATGTTCTTTCGGGCATCTCATTCATCATAATGGATAAAGAGCTGCCTGTCGGCATTGCCGGAGTGATACCTGTTATCTTATTGTTCAACTCTGCAAGCTCAAGAATTGTTCTTCCGAAAACCTCCTGATAAGTAAGTATTGTATCGCTTTTTGAAGTATCGATTATCTCTCCGGTTTCCTTATCGAACTTTCCGGGAGCATGGAAGGTAGTCTGGTTTTCTTCAGCCTGCTTAAAACCTTTGCCTTTAACCGTAACGCAATGAAGAAGTTTTGGTCCGGGGATCCTCTTCAGGTCTTCAAGTACTTTGGTCATATGCAGGACATCATGCCCGTCAATCGGTCCAAAATACCTGAAATTCAGCCCTTCAAAAAGATTGCTTCTGTCGAGGATGGTGCTTTTGAATCCTGCTTCAAGTTGGGCAGCAAGTGTCCGTGCATTTGGTCCGAATTTCCCGAATTTTCCGAGCATATTCCAGACCTTATCCTTGAACCTGTTATATGTTTTACTGGTTGTAATGTCCAGCAGATATTCCTTCAAAGCACCCACGTTGGCATCGATCGCTATATTGTTATCATTAAGTATCACAAGGATATCTGACTTTCCGCTTCCTGCATTATTGAGACCTTCGAAAGCCTGACCTGCCGTCATGGCCCCATCGCCGATAACCGCAACAATATGCCTGTTTTCTCCTTTACTCCGGGCAGCAAAAGCCATGCCCAGGGCTGCTGATATAGATGTGGATGAATGGCCTGTTCCAAATGCGTCATACTCACTCTCAGCCATTTTCGGGAAGCCGCTTATCCCTTTATATTTTCTGTTGGTGGAGAAGTTTTCGCGTCTTCCGGTAAGAATCTTATGACCATAGGCCTGGTGCCCAACATCCCAGATGATCTTATCGTAAGGTGTATTAAACACGTAATGGAGAGCAACCGTCAACTCAACAACACCAAGGCTGGCTCCGAAATGTCCGGGGTTGTTGCAAACGACATCAATAATGAATTGACGGAGTTCCGAACTGACCTGAATAAGGTCGGACGGATCGAGCTTCCTGAGATCTTCAGGAGTTGATATTTTAAAGAGTAAGTTCTTTTCCTTGTCCATCAGGAAATGGTTGAAAAAAATAATCAGCAAATATAACAATTATTATTCCCGGGTGTTTGATGAAGCTTACCCGGGATTTTCTTATTTTTGTTTCGGAATTCACCCTTCAGATAACAATTTTTTAAGCAGTCAGGTGTTATATTATAAATCAAATTGAGACCATGAATAAATCAATTGTTTACATTTTGGGAATTATCGCTATAGTAATGTTTTCTGTATCGTGTGTTTCCAGCAAGAAGTTCCGTAGTTTGCAGGATACAAGCAAGCAATTCATGAATGAAAGAGATGCTTTCAAGACCGACAACATCGGACTGGAAATGGCAAACAAAGAGCTTGAAGCAAAGCTTGCTACTATTGAAAAGGAAATGGGTACTGTGAAGCAGGATATTACAACTGTACAGAGTGCGCGAGATAAAGCTGTTGAAGATTATAATAAAATCTCAGCCAGGTACAGCGAATTGCAAAATGCACAGGAAGATCTTATAAAGGGAAATGTTAAGGAGACGCAAAAGCTGCTTACAGAACTACAGGCAGCCCAGGAAAACCTTCAGAAGAAGGAAGATCTTCTTCGTAAGCTTGAACAGACCCTTGATACCAAAAAAGCGTCGCTTGATGAACTTACCTTCGAACTTGAAAAAAGGAACGCAAGGATGGCTGAACTTGAAAAGATACTTGATGCGCAGAAAAAAATTGTTCAGGATCTGAAGAATAAAGTATCAGAAGCTCTTCTGGGATTTGAAAACAACGGACTGACTGTCACAATGAAGAATGGTAAGGTATATGTCTCTCTGGATGAAAAATTACTGTTTAAATCGGGTAGCTGGGATATTGATGCCAACGGAAAAAATGCCCTTAAGAAACTGGCAGGAGTGCTGGAGAAAAATCCTGATATTCAGATTACAATCGAAGGGCATACCGATAATGTTCCATATAATCCGGGAAGCGGACAGCTGGAGGGAAACTGGGATTTGAGTGTTAAAAGGGCAACCACAGTTGTAAGGGTGCTGCTCGAAGGATCAAAGATAAATGCCAAACGGTTAACTGCATCAGGAAGAAGTGAATATTTGCCTGTTGATGACCGTAATACCACAGATGCCCGGCAGAAAAACAGAAGGACCGAGATCGTTCTTACACCGGATCTGACTGTGCTATATCAGCTTATTGATAAGTATTAACAGCTTTTGATTTCGGATTTCGGATTAACGATTTCGGATTGGAATCTCACATGTGTAATTCTTTTCAATCCGTAATCCGCAATCCGCAATCCGCAATTCTTACTTGGAGAATTCCTGCAGCCTCACATTCATGTTCTTAAGAGCCTGGAGCAAGTTGTCTTCAGGCCGGAGAAAGTCCTGATTTCCCCAGAACAGAGGATCGTAATTGGTTATAGTCTTTGAGAATATTGAATGAATAGGGGCAAGTTCTTCCCTCTCAAACCGTGTAACATTTTTTAAATCAATTTCAGTAATTGCCAGTTCAAAGAAAACCCTGAACTGGGTATTGAAGAGTTTTTTCTTCTGGTTTGAGGAAAATACCAGGTCGCCTCTGACATGGCTTAAAAAATATCTGTCATTCACTTTCCGGTAACTGACGGAATACTTTACTGAAACAGGCCAGGTATTAAATCCACGTGACGGATTCGAAACAAATGAATCCTTCATCTTATGGATTAATGACTGATTGAGTTCAAATTCAGCATGAAGAATACCGTAGTCAACAGTATTTATATATATTATTCCTTTATAAAGTGGCATATCAACATTTTCGCGCTGCTCAAACTCAATTGCGTAAGCTGCCTCATCATCATAAGTAACTATATCTGTCATCCTGTAACTGTAATCAGGCATGCTTTCCCTGGTGAGGAAATCGAAAATGTTTTTTGCCCCGTCAAGTTCCAGACATGTGCTCAGTCCGGCCTTAAGTCTGACTGCCAGAGTGTCGCTAAGGTCAGTGTTTTCAATTTTCCTGCTTTTATAAACTTTAATCTGATCACCGAAAAGAGAGCCGGAATATGAACTTTTATAGATTTGCAATATTGCTTCAGAATAGGTCTGAAGTTCAGATTTTTTCAAAACGCCTTCTCTGTAAAAACCTGTCATTAAAGCAGGAGTGTTACCATAATTGTGAGGTATTGCCAACCGTGCCCTGGAAATGATCTCCTGCGGAATCTGATTTCTGATTATGATCTCAGGGATGGAAATGAATTCTCTTTTCATCGAAATTGTGAAGTTATTACCAAGGGCTTGCTTCACAGCCATTTCTCTTCCAAAATATCCGAGATATGAAACAGAAAGAGTGTCATTGACGAGTTCGGAATTGATTTTTAATCCGAATTCCCCGTTATTATTCGAGACAGTGCCTCTTCCCTTATTCTTCAATGCTATTGTGGCAAATGGCAGGGGTTCGAGAGTCTCATCATCAACAATAATTCCGGTAATATAATTTACTATTCCCGGAAATAATGAATCTGCCGGTGGTGAAGGAGGTTTCTCCGCACGCGAAATAATGATATATTTATCTATTACTGAAAAAACAAGGGAATCATTAAGCAGGATACTATCGAGAATCACTCCCAGTTTTGTATCCCTGAAAGTCATCTCTGTTTTCTTCTCTGTATCAATAAGGCGGCTGTCGTATGTAAAATTATACCCGGTTTGCCTGCTTATAATGTCAAGAGCATTGCCTGTTTTTACTGAACCTGCCCTGAAGGTAAATGTAGAATCAAGAATGCTTACCTGGCAATCTGCCTTCTGTGGCAGGAGCAGTAGAATAAACAATGCAATGGCCGGGGATCTTATAAATATAAAGCCATTGAGCGACAACATTTTTCAGCGTGTGAGCTATTTTTTTGCAAGATGGTAAACGCTGCCATCTTTTGTGTAACTCAGGATAAAGCTAGCACAAATTAAACGAATTATTTTTTCCTGAGATAGATTATCAATCGGGATTGTCCATGTATTTTCGAGTATCTCCGGATCGTCGGCAACAATATCCATATTATAAACTCTTTTAAGATCGTTGAATACAATGTCAAGCTTTTGACCATTGTAAACAAGGGTATCAGTGTTCCATGAAAGGTAGTTTGGATTACTATTCAGCGTTTTTCCTGATATTTTTGAATCCAGAGTTCCCACAAATCCGGGATCGAGGAGCACGGATTGTGATCCTGAATTATTGGAAAGCATCACTTTCCCCGTTTTTACATAGACCTCAACTGCAGATTCAGAATTTTTTGTAATGACATTGAATGATGTTCCGACAACTTTTACCTTAGCATTACCGGCATCTATAATAAATTGTTTTGGAGCATCAGCGGATATCTCAAAGAAGGCTTCTCCCGTAAGTCTTACGTCTCTTCTGTGTTTTCCGAAATTTGCACGGTAGCTGAATTCAGTATTGCGGTTCAGAAATATTTTACTTCCATCGGGAAGTGCAACAAGGAGATTCTTTTGATCATTACCGGTAGCTACAGTGATTTTTTTACTGAAGGTGCCGGTATAATTCAGGTAAACCGTTGTTGTCCCAAGTGTTAATAAAATAACAGCCGCAGCTGCAACTCTCATAAAGGTACTTCTCATAAAACTGATCCTGACGGGACCATTGTTTGGTTTGAGTTTATTCTCATTCAATCTTGAATAAACACTATTCCAGGCTTTGTCAACATTTATTTCCTTTTCACTACTCATATCCCTTAACTCTTTCCATTGTTTTACGGTATTATAGATGTCTTCAACCATAAACCGGCTGAGGAGATCTGTCTCTTCACTCTTTTCATCTGAAAGGAGGGAGGCAAGTTCCTCCCACTCTTTATCAGTAAATCTCTCTGTTTTATTCATCTTTTTCATTATTCTGTTAATTCTTTCCGGAATTCTTTAAGGGCTCTGCCCATATTCGATTCAACTGTTTTTACCGAGACAGACAATTTTTCGGCAATCTCGGAATATTTAAGCCCTTCAAACCGGCTCATGTAAAAAATCTTCCCGCATCTTTCGGGTAGTCTTTCCAGTATCCTGGCTATTCTTGCCTGAAGCTCCTTGTAATGAAGGATATCTGAAGGATTTTCCTGAGTGTCTGTCTGCCGGTATGACATCTCTTCAGCATGTCGTGCAACAACCCTGTTATGTTCGATGTAATGCAGGCATCTGTTGTGAACCGACCTGAAGAGATAACCATTTAAAGAACTTTCAATCTTCATTTTTTCCCTATCATTCCAGAGTCTGAAAAACAAATCCTGTACTATTTCTTCAGCAGTATCGTGATCTTTTATCAGAGTCTTGGCATATCGTACCAGAGAAACATAGGAGGATCTGAAAAGCGACTCAAACTGTCCCACATCGCCTTGTCTGATCCTCCAGATTATCTCAGTATCCCTGATCATAGATCTAACCTTGTTTATTTATTCTCTTCCCTGTCGCTGAATTTAAGCTTTCTGCTAAGTCTGCGAATTGCTGATTCAATACTCTGGTCGGGTTCAATTACGTTATATTCTCCCCAGAATTCCGGATCAGTAAATGAACTTACTTTTTCAGAAAACACATCCGTGTACCTGATCTTATCTTTCCCTGCAAATTTAATAACTTCCTGGTCAGTACGGTCAGTTACGGCTATTTCTGACATGGTAGTATAATAAGTGTTGAAGAGTTTTTTCTTCCAGTCAACCTTAAATCTGACTTCAGCCCTTGAGTAGGCAAAATACCATTTACCATCCTGTTCACGGTATTTGGTCCTGTATGTTGCAACTTCCGGAGTTACTTCCATTCCAAGCGGCTTTTTCCTGATAAAAATTGATTTTGCTGCTTCTTTGTCTGAAAGGTTAAATCCAAACTCCACTTCAGTAATGGCATATGAATCAATTTCAATATACAGGCTACCCATAAACAACGGCATGTCTACCGAGGGTTTCTGAATGAAGTCAATAACATAATGAGGTTTGTTATCGATTTCAATAACACTTGTAAGAGAATAGTTGTAATACTCCATTGCTTCATTAGTCAGAACGGATTCGGAGTTTTTAGCAATATCAAGCTGCAAAACGCTTACCGGTCCCCCCTGAAGTTTAAACAATACTGTGTCCATTTTTTCAACATCAGAGCTTTTTCTTCCTTTATATATCCTGGCGCCGTCAAAGCGGATATCATTGGCATATGGTGCTTTGAATATCTCAACAACAGCTTCTCCAATAGATACATAGGTGCGGTTCTTTCTGATAGTCTCTCTGTAGAATGCTGTCATAAGGTTTGGTACCTCCGCATAGTTTTTTCCTATGTTATTGATAGCTTTTTTGACGATATCAACAGGATCCAGAGGCTTTACAATAATCTCTTTGATAGGAATAGGCGCAGATTCCAGCGAAATAACATTTTTGTAACCATTATCCTTCATGTCACTAATCAGGATAGTCTTATTTTTATATCCCAGAAAAGAGATTTCAAGATTTTTTGCAGTTACAGGTTCCCCGATTTTAAGAGTGAATTCTCCATCTATGTTTGTTACAATTGCGACATTGGATTCCTTTACGGCAACTGTTGCAAACACCAGAGGCGTTCCATTTTCAGCATCAACGACTTTTCCTTTAATTGTGATAAAATTCTGCTGATCGTTTTTCTTTTTGCTGAAAATATTCCCGGCAGATGCATTCTGGGCAGTGAAGGCCAACAGAAGCACTGCTGCAATAAGAGAAATGTGTTTAATAGTTTTCATGGCATTGATTTATTTAAGTTAATAATATTCTTCATTTAGTTTTCGAATACCGTATTCTTCTCATTTCAACACTATGACCATTAAGTTGATATTTTACCCTATTATTGTTGTGATAAATATTAATATTTTCAGGAAAATTGTAAATTGAAACAAATTTAATCAACAGCGATATGAAGACATTAAAAACCATTTTAATCTCATTACTTGTAGTGGTAATAGTTGTTGTAATTGTTGGCTTGGTAGTAGTTACCGGTATAAAGCGCGGAGCCATACCTCAGTATAAAGGTGATCTGATTATACAAGGACTTGGTTCGGATGTTACTGTTTACAGAGATGAAAGAGGGATGCCGCATATTTATGCCGCCAACGAACACGACCTCTACCTTTCCACAGGTTATGTGATGGCGCAGGAAAGGCTCTGGCAGATGGATCTTATCCGCCGTGCAACAACCGGGCGATTATCTGAAATTTTCGGAGAGACATATGTGAAGACCGACCTGTTCCTGCGAAGTCTCGATATGACAACAAAATCAAAGATGATTCTCAGTAACGGGGATACTTCAATACTGGAATGTTTAAAGGCCTATGCAGATGGTGTAAATGCGTATATTTCTGCTGCAGGCAAAAAACTTCCTCCCGAATTCAGGATACTTGGTTACAAACCTGACCCATGGAAACTTGAAGACATGGTTAATATTATCGGTTATATGGGATGGGATCTTGCTTCGGGGAATTTATCAGCCGATATTTTCAATTATAGACTTTTTCAGAAATTTGGATATGAAAGGGCCAGTTCTTTAATTCCTGACAACAAGGCGGTAACCACAACTGCTTTTCCCGATTTCAAACTTAGTGATACAGCACTTAAAGATGCCCAGGACTTTATTTCTTCAACAGAAAAATTAGAAGCATTAGGGATAGTTGCATTTTCAGGAAGTAACAACTGGGCTGTCAGTGGAAAAAGAACTGAAACCGGCAAACCTCTTTTGTCAAATGACATGCATCTTGGACTCAATGCTCCTGGTATATGGATTCAGATGCATCAGGTAATACCAGGGAAACTTAATGTAACCGGTGTTGCTGTACCCGGAGAACCTTTTATTGTTGCGGGGCATAACGAAAAAATTGCCTGGGGATTGACAAATTTGATGGTCGATGACATAGATCTTTTTGCTGAGAAAATAAACCCTGGCAACCAGAACCAGTATTATTTCAATAATGGATGGAAGAACATGGTAGTGAGGGAAGAGATTATAAAAATAAAAGGAGGTAAGGCGGATACCCTTAAGATCAGTTTTACCCACAGGGGGCCCGTAGTTTCAGAATTCAGAGGGATTAATGATGCCAATTTGAGCATGAGATGGTCGGGCTATGATCAGAGTGATGAGTTAAAAGGAGCTTATAAAATTAACAGAGCTTCAAATTGGGAGGAGTTCAGAACAGCTATAAGTTTTTTCAGGTCTATAAGCCAGAATTTTGCCTATGCTGATGTCGAGGGGAATATCGGCCTGAATACAGGTGGAGGAATACCTGTCCGGAAAGGCTATGGTTCAATTATCAGAAATGGTGATACCGATGAATTTGACTGGAAAGGGTATGTGCCTTTTGATCAGCTCCCATCAAGCTATAATCCTGAAAATGGATATATTTCCTCTGCCAACAACAAAACTGTCAGCGACGACTACCCTTATTATATTTCATTCCGCTTTTACCCTCCTTTCAGGATTGGCAGGATAAGGCAGATGCTGGATGAGAAGGAAAAATTCGGAATTGAGGATTTTAAAAGGATGGTAACAGATCAGCACTCAGGGTATGCTGCCCTTTTAACTCCCGAAATTTTAAAACTTAAAGAAAAACAATCTGCAATGAATCCTGCTGAAGCAGCATCTCTTAACCTGCTGGCCGATTGGGATTATGATATGAATGCTGATCTGGTGACCCCGACGATTTTTGAATTTTTCAGGAAAAGCTTTTCAAAAAATCTTCTCGGAGATGAGTTGGGAGATCTTTTCAGCCAATTGCCGGGTTCTATAAACGATAATTACATTTACAGGATTTTGCAAAACGGACCGGATGAATGGGTAGATGATGTCAATACACCACAGAAGGAGAATCTCGGGGACATTATACAAAAAAGTTTTACTGATTGTATCAAGACTGTCTCAGAAACGTATGGGACTGATGTTAACAAATGGACATGGGGTAGTATTCATAAGATAACCCTTGAACATCCGATGGGTAGTGTAAAGATCCTTGATAAAATATTTGGCCTGAATTCTGCTCAATATGGCATTGGTGGCAGCAATCATACTGTCTGCCCATATACATATACCGAAGGATTTAAAGTTAATGACGGAGCTTCGGAGCGTCATATTTTCAACACTGCCGACTGGGATGAATCATATACCGTGATTCCTACAGGAGCTTCAGGAGTACCTGCCAGTGAGTTTTATCTTTCACAGACGAAAACTTATCTTGAAGGGAAGTTTTATAAAGATCCTTTTTCTGAAAATGCAGTTAAAGCTGCTGCGAAGTACACGCTGAATCTTAAACCGGGGAAGTAAAACCTCATCCCCCTTGCCCCCTTCTCCCAAGAGAGAAGGGGGTATAATGCACACATTATTAATGGTTTAAGTCTCTCCCCCCTGGGGGAGGGATTGCCTACGGCGAGCTCGCTTCGCTCGGTTTAGGGAGGGGTTTATACTGTCATAACATCCTTCTCTTTCAATGCCATCACTTTATCGATCTTTGTGTTGAACGAGTGAGTCATCTCCTGTACCATTTCAACAGCATCTTTTTCGAGATCCTCGGGCAGTCCATCTTTAAGTAATTGCTTCAACTCATCGTTAGCCCATTTACGGGTAGTGCGGATACTTATTTTAGCTGTTTCACCCTCGTTACGTACCTGTTTAACAAGCTGATGTCTTCTTTCTTCTGTCAGTGGTGGTATGTTTATACGTATAACCTCACCGTTATTTACCGGGGTGAGTCCGATATTTGCAGCCATTATGGCTTTTTCAATTGGCCCAAGCATATTTTTTTCCCATGGTTGTATCATAATTGTTTTGGGATCGGGAGTATTTATATTGGAAACCTGAGTCAAGGGTGAGTTAACTCCGTAATAGTCAACTGTGATACCATCGAGCAGTGCAGGATTAGATCTTCCGGCGCGGAGTCTGGCAAGTTCATGTTCCAGATGTTCAAGGGCTTTTTCCATCCTTTCCCTTGTCTCTTCTGTTATCAGTTCAATTTCTTCGTTCATATTGTGCAGATTAGATACTTTTAACTGTTAACTATGTCCCTGTTTTTTGTTTTATCCTGATTTTTGTTACAGGTATAACAAAAATAGTAAATTAGCCGGAATAGCAATAATTCTTTCAATTAGAGACAAGAGTCCCGATTCTGTCCCCGTCAACCAGCTTATTCAGATTTCCGGATTTATTCATATCAAATACTATCACAGCCATATTGTTTTCCCTGCACATAGTAAAAGCAGTGGAATCCATAACTTTCAATCTCCTGTTAATGACCTCCTCGAAAGAGATTCTTTCAAATTTTTCAGCTTTGGGATCTTTTTCCGGATCGGAGGTATAGACACCATCAACCCTTGTACCCTTCAACAGGACATCTGCACCGATCTCCACTGCTCTGAGGGCAGCAGCGGTGTCAGTTGTGAAGAACGGATTGCCTGTTCCTCCGGAAAGTATACATACTGTACTGTTTTTAATTACTTCCAATACTCTGTCCCTGTCATAAAGTTCGCCAACAGGCTCCATCCTTATTGAAGTGAAAACCTTTGCTTTCCCTCCCAGCCTGGAGATTGCACTCTCAAGAGCCAGGCTGTTTATTACTGTTGCCAGCATTCCCATCTGGTCGCCTTTTACTCTGTCAAATCCTGATTCTGTACCACTCAGACCGCGGAATATGTTTCCGCCCCCGATCACGATTGCCACCTCGCAACCTTTTTTCACAACCTCAATAACCTGTTTTGCATATTCTTCTAAAACAGAATCATTTATTCCATGGTTTCCTTCCCCCGAAAGTGCCTCGCCGCTTAATTTGAGCAGAATCCTTGAATATCGCATAATATTTATATGTTAGGGTAAAGTACAACTATCTGTTTCCAGATTTTTAATAAAATACAAGAATCAGCGCAACGAATTTAATAAAACAGATCGGAAAAAGAGGAGATAAGGATCAAAAAAAAGTGGCGCCATAAAGCGCCACCTGAATATTGAAATATGAACCTACATATTACAAATTAAGTGTAAAGCGTTTAAATTCTGTTACTGTAAGGTCTTTGTTGACAGATTGCAGATACTGTTTGATAGTCATCTTGTTATTTTTTACAAAATCCTGGTTAAGCAAGGTGCTCTCTTTGAAGAATTTGTTGAGTTTGCCCTGTGCAATTTTCTCAAGCATCTCCTCTGGTTTCCCGTCACGTCTTGCCTGTTCTTTCCCAATCTCAATTTCCTGGGCAATAACAGATTCAGGAACAAAATCTTTATCAACTGCTACAGGGTTCATTGCAGCGATCTGCATGGCAATATCTTTATAAACCTGTGCATCAACTCCTGATTTTGTGAAACCAACCAATGTTGCAAGTCTGTTTCCGGGGTGAATATATGCCTGAACATGAATAGCTTCGATTTTTTCGAAATATGAAAGATCAAGTTTCTCACCAATAATTCCAACATATTCAATAACTTTCTCGCCAACTTTACCACCATCCATTGGAAGTGATTTAAGTTCTTCAAGATTAGAAGGGTTTTTTGCAAGTGCAACATTGAGTATTTTGTTTGCAAGAAACAGAAAATCGGCATTTTTTGCAACAAAGTCAGTTTCGCTGTTGAGAACAATTATTGCTCCGATCTTTCCATTGGAAGATACTCCTGACAAAACAACTCCTTCTGATGCCTCTTTATCGGCACGTTTGTTAGCAACAGCCTGTCCCTTTTTACGTATTATTTCAATTGCTTTTTCAAAGTTGCCTTCGGATTCTTCCAGAGCCTTCTTGCAGTCCATCATTCCGGCTAAGGTAACTCTTCTAAGCTTGGCAACATCAGCAGCACTTATAGCAGCCATAGTATTTTCTTTAAAATTTATAAATAGTATTTTCTATAATTCTTCTTCAGTTTCGTCAATTATTTTGACAATAATATCATCTTCATCTGATTCGTGAGTAAGATCGTCATCAACTTCTACCTCTTCTTCTTCGTCTTTTTCAACGATAGCTTCAATAATAGCGGCAGGAATATCTTTTGTTTCAAGCTCCTTCCTCATTATTTTCTTATCTTTTTGCTGAGGTTCTTTGTCTTTCTCAATTTTTCTTTCATTAAGACCTTCCTCAATAGCCTGGCATAGAATTCCAATTATTAATGAAATTGACTTTGATGCATCATCATTTGCCGGGATCGGGAATTCAATATCTGAGGGATCGGAGTTGGTATCAACCATAGCAAAAACGGGGATTCCGAGCCTTTTTGCTTCTCTTACAGCAATATGTTCTTTGCAAACATCAACAATAAAAAGGGCTGAAGGCAGTCTGGTCAGATCTATAATACTTCCGAGTGTTTTTTCAAGTTTGGCTCTCTGTCTGGCAACCTGAAGTCTCTCACGTTTTGAGAGGTTCATAAATTTTCCGTCAGTAGCCATTTTGTCGATTGACGACATTTTTTTAACAGCCTTACGAATAGTCGGGAAGTTTGTAAGCATACCACCTGGCCAACGTTCAGTAACATAAGGCATGTTAACCGCTTTAACTTTTTCAGCAACAATCTCTTTTGCCTGTTTTTTGGTCGCAACAAATAGTATTTTCTTTCCTGATTTGGCAATATGTTTCATTGCCGAAGCAGCCTCATCAATTTTTACGACTGTTTTCTCAAGGTCAATGATATGAATGCCGTTACGCTCCATAAAGATATAGGGAGCCATAGCGGGATTCCACTTTCTTTTAAGGTGTCCGAAATGCACACCGGCATCAAGTAATTCTTTGAAATTTGTTCTGGGCATTTTTTTGGTTTTTAAGTTTACATTCTTTCAATCAATTGCAAAGTAGCTCCTGTTGAGGAAGTCTTTGCAATTTAGATACTAAACTTGCATCTATAACGACTGACTTATTAATTCCTAACGTTTACTGAACTGGAATCTCTTGCGGGCTTTTGGCTGGCCGGGTTTTTTCCTTTCAACCTCACGTGGATCGCGGGTAACAAATCCCTCTGCTTTAAGTGCTGGTTTACATTCAGCATCAATCATAATAAGAGCTCTGGTGATTCCCAAACGAAGAGCTTCAGCCTGTCCTTTAACTCCACCGCCATCAAGATTGCAATTGATATCATATTTGTCAGCAGCATTCAAAAGAACCAGAGGTTGGGTCACAACATACTGAAGTGTTTCAGCTCCGAAATATTCTTTATAATCCCTGCCGTTAACAGTAATTTTTCCCTTGCCATCGCTTAAATATACACGGGCTACAGCTGCTTTCCTTCTTCCAAGAGCATTGATTGATTCCATATCTGTTGCTTAATATTTTTTAAAGTTCAATTGTTTTTGGTTTCTGTGCTTCATGAGGATGTGTAGTTCCAATATAAACATGCATGTTTTTATAAAGTGCACTTCCAAGCCGGTTCTTCGGCAGCATACCCTTTACAGCCTTCTCTACCAGCCCTATGGGATTCTTTTTCATCATCGCTTCAGCAGTTGTAAACCTTTGACCTCCGGGAAAACCTGTATGCCGGATGTATACTTTATCTGACCATTTTTCACCTGTCAGATCGATTTTTTCAGCATTGATAACAATAACATTGTCACCGCAGTCCACGTGAGGTGTAAAGTTGGTCTTGTGCTTTCCTCTGAGCATCGAGGCCACAACCGATGCAAGTCTTCCAAGAATCTTGCCTTCGGCATCAATAATTACCCACTCCTTGTCGACAGTAGCCTTATTTGCTGATACTGTTTTATAGCTTAAGGTGTTCACTTGTTCTTATTTTTAAATTGATATACTTCTATTTAATGTAATTACCCCATATTTTAGGGTTTGCAAAAATACAACATATTTCCTAAAAAAAAAAATTGAGTAGAATTTATTTGTGTTATGCAAAACTAGCTTATTTTTATATCCTGTAATCGTGAAAAATATTAATGATTCTTTAAGAATGGGGAATGATAAATTATTTCTCCTGAGAGCAATTAAAATTGCCGGGAATGGGATTCAGAATAGAGGAGGACCCTTTGGCGCAGTGGTATCAAAGGATGGTAAAATAATTTCAGAGGCATACAACCGGGTGGTGATGACCAGTGATCCAACAGCTCATGCCGAGATACTTGCAATCAGACAGGCTGCTTCGGTTTTAAAATCTCATGATCTGGGTGATTGTACTCTTTATTCTTCATGCGAACCATGCCCGATGTGCCTTGGAGCAATTTACTGGGCCGGAATAAAAAAGGTAGTCTATTCCTGTGACCGTACCGATGCTGAGGGTGCAGGCTTCAGTGATAAACTGATTTATGAAGAAATTATGCTCGATCCTGCGAACAGAAAAATAACTTTTCTCCGGATAACTGATACAGGGGGGAAAGAGGTTTTCAGAAAATGGGACGAATTGGAAAACAAAATACCCTATTGATCAATGTTCCCCGGGAAAAGATTATCAAAAGAGTTTTTTATCCGTGATGTACTTGATGTTGCCCCTGAACTGATAGGTAAAAACATAGTTATCAGATTGCCCGGGGGAACCTTTGGCAGGTTTCCGGTTACTGAGGTTGAGGCCTACCGGGGAGCCGAAGATAATGCCTGCCATGCATGCAAGGGAAGAACTCCGCGAACAGAAATAATGTTCCACGAGGGGGGACGGTTGTATGTATACCTTGTTTATGGAATGTACTGGATGCTGAACGTGGTTACCGGTGAGGAAAATATTCCTCAGGCAGTGCTTATCAGAGGTGTGGAAAACTATTCAGGTCCCGGAAGAATAACAAAATCATTTGGGATAGATCGTACATTTTACGGAGAAAATCTGGATATTTCAGAAAGAATATGGTTTGAAGACGCAGGAGTTATTCCGGTTTTAAAAACCGGTACAAGGATTGGAATAGACTATGCCGGTGAATACTGGAAAACCAGACCGTGGCGATATTACCTTCAGGATACCTGAAGTTGATCAGATGTTATTAATCTCAATGCTTTAATGTCGCCAGTTTAATAAGCTTGTCAAAATTAAGGTGAAGCGTAATTGCATTATCCATCCTTTTTAAGCAGACATCATAATATGTTTCGAGCCCCAAGAACAGTTCAAGATAACTTTCAGGTAAAAGGGTCAGATACACGAAGTTTGTAATTATTCTACGTTCAGGAACTATATAATTTGAATTAAGATCAATAACACTGGCGTAAATTGCATTACCGTTTGGGGCATAGAAATTGTGAGCTCTCCAGTAAGCAGCACCGATGTACAATGCTTTATATGTGTAATGTAATCTTAGCCACGATGCATTTCCATTCGATATTGCTGATGAAGGTCTTCCGGGAAGAACATTATTGATAAACTGAAGATACTCAATACCCGCCTGTCCGTATTTTTTCTGTGCCAGGTCGATGTTAATCCTCAGGCCGGTAGCAAGATTAAAATAGGTCTCAACATGTTCCGGATAGTTGCTTATTTGTCCGCCAAAGTGTTTAAACTGCACCTGCACAGGAATCTCAAACCGGAGAAAATCTGCAACGGGGGATGATGTATATTTAAATGATTCACCGAAAGTGAATACTTCCCGTGTTGAATCGGCTTTAAAAATGAAATTCTCCCAGCTTAACCATGTGTCGCTGAAAAGATGATCATTTGCGCTGGTGAGTTGAAAACCATCTTCAGCATAAGCATAATACAACCGCTCCCTGTCAAAATGAGGATCAAAAAGTCTGTGCTTGTCACTTCCTGAAAGTGAACCAATAGTCAGAGAGGTCTTTTCTGATAGATTCAGGGTAGTGGAGAATACCGGTCTGACTTGTGAAAACTTCTTTGTTCCTGAATATTTGAGAAGGTGAGTCCCGGCGCGGAGAGTAACCTTCCCGGAGGGTGAATAGACTAATTCGGGTTGAAAAAAATATCCAAGCAGGGTGTGCCCTTCAATCCAGGCAGATTTGTCAACGAAACCTGGTATGCTTGATATTAAAATGAACTTTGATGCACTAATTGGATTAAAATATTCATTATTTTTTACGAAGTTTATATTTTTTATCCTCAAAGACAGTTCTCCGGTTTGAATTCTGGTCTCTGCATTGACTTGTCCGTATACACTCCAGCTGGTTAATAAAAATGTAATAAATGTGATTGCCAGACATCTCATCATAACAGGGGATTTAAACAAAAGTAGCATTTTTCTCTCAAGTTAAAATGATGTTAAATAGAATAGTAAGTGAGGGCATATAATATTTTTTTGCGTTCTTTGTTTTCGTAATAAATCAAAAACAATTTGTTTATGGATTCAATATGGGGCAATTATCGCCGCTGGAATAATCTTACAGGGTGGTTTCTATTTGTCTTTTCAGCAATAGTCTATCTTTTAACTCTCGAGCCAACTGTAAGCTTCTGGGATTGCGGAGAATTTATTCTTTCTGCCTTTAAGCTTCAGGTAGGTCATCCTCCGGGAGCTCCGCTGTTTTTAATGATCGGAAGAATTGCCACACTTTTTGCAGGAAGCGACACTTCGAAAGTCGCACTGATGGTAAATATCCTTTCAGCCCTCTGCAGCGCATTTGCTATAATGTTCCTGTTCTGGACCATTACACATCTTGTCCGTAAGGTATTTGTTAATGGTAAAGCTTTTGAATCAAAACATATTCCCGCAATTATCTGCAGCGGAATATTGGGGGCACTCGCATATACCTTCTCTGACACATTCTGGTTTTCAGCAGTGGAGGGAGAACTTTATGCTATCTCTTCACTGGTAACAGCGCTTGTATTATGGGGTATGTTGAAATGGGAAGAAGAAGCAGATCATACTTACTCAGGCAGATGGATAATCCTGATTGCCTATATAATGGGACTTGGTCTTGGAATCCATCGTCTGAACCTTCTGGTTATTCCGGTTCTTGTTTTTGTATTCTATTTCAAAAAATATGAAGTTACTGCCAGGGGGGTAATTAAGACACTTTTGTTTTCAGTTATTCTGCTTTGGCTGATGGTCTTTGTTTTAATGCCGGGAGTGCCGGAAGTTGCCGGCTGGTTTGAGTTGTTTTTTGTAAATATTCTAGGATTACCTTATAACAGCGGACTTCTGTTTTATCTTGTAATTCTTTTTGGGGCCCTCGCTTTTGGTATAAATTACTCTTTAAAGAAAAAGAGGGTAATCCTGAATTACGCACTGACAGCTTTTACTGTGGTAATGATTGGCTATTCATCATATGCCGTGATAATGATCAGATCATCTGCCCGGCCTCCGATGAACCAGAATAATCCATCGGATGTATTTTCACTTTCCTATTATATTAATATGAAGCAGTATGGCAGCTCCCCGAAATTCTTTGGGAACTATTACAGTGCTCCTTTTACTGATGTAAAGAAAGTTGTTGCAGGATATAATAAGATAGATGGTAAGTATAAGCCATATTACCAGCCTGAATATACATACAGTAAGCAGTTTGAAACTATTTTTCCGCGAATGTACAGTGCCGATCCGGAACATGAAAGTGCCTATAAATACTGGGGAAAGGTAGTTGGCAGAAAGTACACAGTTGGTTCTGGCTCGGGTAAAGAGACTATTGTTTGTCCTACCTTCGGTGAAAACCTCCGTTACTTTTTCCGTTATCAGGTTGGATTTATGTATCTTAGATATTTCATGTGGAATTTTGCAGGCAGGCAGAACGATATTCAGGGAAACGGAAATGCTATAAATGGTAACTGGATAAGCGGTATAAAGTTTATTGATGAAGCTCGTCTCGGGAAGCTCGATAACCTTCCGGATGATCTGAAAAACAACCCTGGGCATAATAAATATTATTTTCTTCCGCTTCTGATCGGCCTTGCAGGAATGTTCTGGCATTACAAGGCTAATAAAAATGGGTTCTGGCTTGTTATGGCATTTTTTATAATGACAGGCGTTGCGATTATTTTCTATCTGAATCAGTATCCTAATCAGCCCAGGGAAAGGGATTACGCTTATGCAGGATCATTTTATGCCTTTGCAATCTGGATAGGAATAGGATTTATGTTTTTTTATAAAAAACTTCAGAAGTTTCTCGGTGACAAAGGATCTGCAGCTGTTACCTTAATAGCACTACTTGCAGCAGCTCCTCTTCTAATGGCAACGCAGAACCGGGATGACCATGACCGTTCAGGCCGCTACACCGCAAGGGATATCGGAGCGAATTACCTTAAATCGTGTGCTCCAAACAGTGTCTTATTTACATATGGTGATAACGATTCATTCCCGGTCTGGTATGTTCAGGATGTGGAACAGGTGAGAACCGATGTCCGTGTTGCAAACCTGAGTTATATTCAGGCAGGATGGTATATTGAAATGATGAGGCAGAAAGCTTTTGAATCCGATCCGTTACCACTCACACTTGGACATGATAAGTACATTGAAGGTATGAGAAACCAGCTACCGGTCAATAACAGGGTGGATAAACCCGTTGATCTGAAAGAGGTTGTTCAGTTTGCAGGGCTTGACGATAAGAAATACATGGTTGATCTGAGTGGCAGAGGCGATTTTCTTAATTATCTGCCTGCAAGCAAATTCATTATTGATGTTGACTCCACGAAGGTGCTTTCGAATGGTACGGTTAAAGAGTATTTCAAAGACAGACTGGTTTCCCCGATGATCTGGGAATATACAGAGACAGATGCTTTCAAAGGTGATCTCGCAATAATGGACCTGCTCTCTACCAATAAATGGGAAAGGCCAATTTACTTTTCAACTACAGTTCCTTCGAGTCAGTATAAAGGACTTGAGAAGTATTTTATCCAGGAAGGCCTTGCTTACAGGGTAGCTCCTGTCAGAACAGATAAGCCTGAACAGGGCGAATTCGGAATGATCGATCCGGTTGTGATGTATGACAACTTTATGAATAAGTTCTCATGGGGAAATGCAGAAGATCCTTCAGTTTATCTTGATGAGAATAACCGTCGTATGTTCAGCAATTTCAGAAGAATTTTCGGAACTCTTGGAAAAGAGCTGCTTCTAAAGGGAGATACTACAAAAGCTGTTGAGGTAGCCCACCGTGGCCTTGAAATTGTTCCGGCCGAAAAGATGCCAAACGACTTTTTCTCACTGGGTCTGGCAGAAGTCCTGATCAGAGCAGGCAAGAGGGAAGAGGGGGAGAAGTTATTAAGTGAGGTCATTGGTTACTCAAAAAAATATCTAGATTATGCAATCAGCATGAAACCTGAAGAGCGGTTTGGCCTGGAATATCCTACAGGTATTAACATGCAGTGTCTGCTTGATATTTATAATATGTCGGTTAGTTTGAAACTTGGCTCTCTTATCGCGATTGTTGAACCGGAAATAAATAACTACTACAGTAAACTTTATTCAAAATAAATTCATATACGGCTTTTCAGGCCTTGCTTCATTGCAGGTTGCCTTTATCCTGACTAAATCAGAAATGATCGTGCTTCTGAAAATACACGTTCAAAGCAATAGTCAACCTTTTCGCACAAAGGAAAATCAAGAATCGGGAAAGGGTTTTCATGAGAATAAGTGTAAGGGAAATCCCATACCTCCACAATGTCACTCTTATTAAAGCTGCTCAGGGTTGCCACTACTCCATCCGAAGGTATTACAGTATCTTTTAACAAAGTTATAGAATGAATCTGACTCCGGAGTTTTCTTAAGATATTCTCCCTGAATGTTTTAAACCTTCCAAGGTCAATCATGGATCTGAAAGCCATTCCAACCTGGCTATTACGCAAAAAATCGACTAACGGACTCTTTCCGGTTATACTTTTTTCAAAATCATTAAGGTAATAACTATATACTCTGTCGAATGCAAGACTATCCATAATTAATTTTGATGAGCCACGCATATTGCTGAAGACGGATCCGCCACAGAAAATAAAAAGCTTTGACTCAGAAAACAGGTTCTCAGGATTTCCCATTAAAATTATTTCAGCAAGAAAGGCGCCTATCGAATATGCGAAAATATTAATATTACTGCTACGGGGGATGATCCGGTGCTCACCATTTCTTACAGTTGACAGCAGTTTTATAATATCTAATGTAGTCTGATATCCTGAATTGAAGAATCGCATAGGGTCTTCAGTGAGCCGGTTGCTGATGGCAATATTGGCAAAACTCGACATGTTAATTTCCCCAAGGGAAGAATTCCGGTCTTTCATTAAAGGTATCATAGCTCTTGGATCTTTCCATGCTGAGGGCGACCTGTTTATATGAAATGATATCGGGAAAAGTATTACATAGCTATCCGTATACATGGCAAGGTAATAAGCCCATACCAGATATTTCAACCAGCTTCTTTCATTAAGACCATGAAGTAACAAAATCACCTTATCACTTTCAGCTCTCCGGGGAGTAAAAACAGGATAGGAAAAGGAGTGATTTTCAGTGATCAGAGTATCGCTTTTATTTGAAAATCCATTTAATGGGACATCCGACCGGAATCCGATATTATAAATTTTAATATCAGAATCAGGGATAAGGACCTCCTCATTATCAGTAGTGAATAAAGATTTAAGCTCATTATATGTTTTCGTGTACTCCATAATTTTTTGATCGGCCAGAATTTATACACAAAGGAAGTTGAGACATTCTGAGTTGGCAAAATAATGTGGCGGGTGATTGTGCTAAGTGATATAATTATAATATGAGGGACATAATTCAATTATTTGGGATAGAATTTTTGTCATGATTCATTAACAAGAGTCCTTTAGCGGGATTTCAAATTAGAAAATCACTAATTTTGTATTCAGTTAAATACATTCTCATGGTTGACTTTCAAAAACCGATACCTCCATATTTGAATGAAAAACGGAATATTGTCCGTCTGGTCTTATTTGCTTCACTCTTTGCATTGGTATTTATTAACATCTATTCACCATTTGGAGTTGAAAAGTGGTTCAGTCTGACCAGTCTGGAATTCCTTACATATTCCAGTCTGATAATTCTTACTGGTGTTCTTGTTGTTGTTATTAGCCGGATAATAATGTTTCAGGTCTGCAAGAGGCACCTTATTAATATCTGGCAATACCTTCTGTGGATTTTTACTGAGGTTTTTTTCATGGCCCTGTTCTATGCACTGTTTCAAAAACTTTTTCTGGACGATTACCGAATTTTTTCCGACCTTGTAAAGGCATCAGTACGAAACACTGCTCTGGTTTTATTATTGCCCTACTCAATTTTATGGCTTTATTTTTCGTGGCGGGATAAAAAGGAACAAATCGACAGACTTGAAGATGTTCAGGCATTTTCAACTAGTACCAGAAACATGATCCCTTTTTATGACGATAAAGGAATCCTGAAGTTTTCAATTAAGAAAGAGAATCTGCTTTATCTCGAATCGGCTGAAAATTATGTAAGCATTTGCTATCTCAATAAGGGCAAA
>Ga0265292_1000874_pt1 | contig 32515 bp, 29 predicted proteins | sample Munlanlewell296A_FD_189080 | JGI IMG/M metagenome (GOLD analysis project Ga0265292, IMG submission 189080) | Leachate microbial communities from a municipal landfill in Southern Ontario, Canada - Leachate well 296A | ecosystem: Engineered > Solid waste > Landfill > Unclassified | place: Canada... | reverse complement strand
ATGGCAGCGCAATTTACTTCAATAAAAGGCTTTTCATTTCTTGTACTTTTCTCATGCAGCAGCCGTGCAACAACTTCTTTGCCTGTGCCGCTTTCACCAAATATCAGGACACGACTATTGCTCCGGGCAGCCATCTCTACCTGTTCTTTTACTTCTTTTATTTTTTGCGATTCTCCGACAAGTTTCCATTTTTTTATCAGATTTTCTTTAAGCACTATGTTTTCCATCTCAAGAGTTCTTTTTTCGAGAGCCCTTTTGGCTACAAGCACTACCTTTTCAAGAGAGAGCGGTTTTTCCAGGAAATCATATGCCCCCATCTTTGCTGCTTTTACTGCCAGTTCAATATTCCCGTGCCCTGATATCATGATTACAGGCACATCAGGTTTTATTGCCTTAATTTCCTGCAGGGTTTGAATTCCGTCCATGCCGGTAAGCCATATATCAAGGAAAACAAGGTCAGGAGAGGACTCCCCGAGCATCTTTATTGCTTCTTCTCCTGATTTTGCAGTCAATATATCATAGCCTTCGTCTTCTAATATGCCTGACAGGCTTTCTCTTATACCTTCTTCGTCATCTACAATAAGAACAGTAGGCTTTAACACTTCAAATCTCCTTTATAGTTCGTAGCCTTTTATCGGTATTTCTATTGTAAAGATTGTGCCTTTGGGTGCATTATCTCTTAATCTGATGTAACCTCTGTGCTCTGTAACAATTTTATTTGCAATGGCAAGGCCAAGTCCTGTGCCTCCTTTTTTAGTAGAAAAATATGGCAGGAAGATTTTTTCCTTGTCTTCTTCCCTCATGCCAGGTCCGTCATCCGCGATATCAATGAAAACCCTGTTTGATGTTTTGTCCGCATTCACTTTAAGCTCTATATTACCACTATTGCCCATGGCCTGGAATGCGTTGTCGAAAATATTAATCAGCACCCTCTTGAACTGCTCTCCATCCAGGTCTATAAGCGGTATATTATCAGGTAATGATACCTTAATGCCGAATCCTTTATAGTCCTTATAAAGTTCCAGAACTTCCTCTATTATAGCGGTAAGATTTGTCGGCGTCTTTTTTATCTCCGGCATTTTCCCGAGCCTTGAAACATCATCGACAAACCTCTTGAGGCTGTCGACCTGCTTTACTATTGTCTTTGTGGAAGGCTCAAATATCTGGTCAAAATCCTTATCTTTTTGTTCCCACTTTTTTAACAGCCTCTCTGCAGAAAGTTTAATTGGCGTAAGCGGATTTTTTATCTCATGGGCCATCCTTTTTGCAACCTCTTCCCATGCAAGCGCTTTTTGAGCCTTTATTGTATCCGTGAGGTCATTAAAGACTACCAGAAGGCCAATCGGCGCTGAGGTATCATCCCTCAGCGTGGTGACAAAGACCTTCAATGTAAGGCTTTTTTCTCCAACTATTGCCCTTACCTCTTTATTGTTAGTGCCGTGGAGGTCTTTAATTATTATTCCATTGATGAAGGCATGAAGTTCTTCTGATGTAATCTTCGCCATCAGCTCCTTGTAATTTTTGTCTTTGACTTCCACCGGATTTATATTCAGGATAGAGCATGCAGCATTATTTATGGTCAGTATCCTGCCTGTAACGTCAAGGAAAACAACGCCTGAGTTGATATTTGCGAGTATATTTTTCATCTCTACATAAGCCTTCTGGAGCGTTTCTTTCCCTCCTTTCAGCTCAGATACCATGTGGTTAAAGGAATTTATCAGGAGACCTATCTCATCTTCTCTGTGGAGGTTGAGGTGAATATTCAGGTTCCCGGCTGCAACTTCTTCTGTCGCCTGTGCAAGACTCTGGATGGGGCTGGTGATGCCGTTTGCTATCTTTAGAGCTACCCATAGAGACATAAACACAACGATTAAAGTAAAGAAAGCAAGTATTAAAAGGTAGTTCATTTTTAACGGTACTTTCCATGATTCCAATTTTATATAATCCTCGTATGCGCTTTTTATTTTTTCAACATTAGTTACAATATCTTTTGGCAGGTGCGTTTCGATAACTACAATGCCTGTTAATTTTCTTCCGCTGTACTCCGGAATAACAGCCCTGATAGTATCTCCGTCTTCGCCGGATATGACCTCTGTGCCCTCTTTTCCATCAAATCCGGCCTTTATCGTCTCTGTCGGGTTATCAGGACTTTTACTCATGCGCACGATTTTGTATTCGGACGAGTGTTTTTCGTCGGACAACAATGCCTTTGCAAACCCCATGGTTTTTTGTCTTTCCATTTCATAAACTGCCTTTGCAACTTCGAGAGAGCTTGTGAGAGGTTGTCTGAACTGAGGGGTCAGCAGTTTATCTATATAATTCGTGACAAGGCCGCTTGCTACAAAGAATAGAATGGCTGCCGGTATGAATGTAAGTACAACAAACACGGCAACAATCTTTGTCTTGAATTTATATCCGAGGATCTTCTGTTTTCTCTCGATGTATAAGTTAAAAAAATTTTTCCCTACAAAGAACATTAATGTCAGCAAGGCAATTATATTAAGGTTGAGAAGAACAAGGAGGAGGACTCTTGTCAGGATAGATACGGTTCCAAGCCTGATGTAGTGCAGCTCAATTATAAAGGCAGCAATTATAAGTATAAAAATGCTCAATGATATGAGCCCGTTCTTAAGATTTCTCATTTGACAGGTCCCACGCGGAAGCTTGAGGAGTCTTTTACAGTTGTAAACTCTTTCTCAGGCACGAAGAAGAACAAGTAGCCGATGACAGGAGGAAGCCTTCTTAATCTGGACTCGACTGTTATCCTGACAAAGTAATCATCGGGCTCAAGTTCCTTTATATTTGTGAGCTTCAGGTCGTTGATGTTTAAAGACCATTTTAATAATGAATCAAGTTCGTTGAACCTTTTTTCTGCGATAGTCATTCTATATAATGATGTTGCCACATATTCTTTTTTGACAGGATCGGCGCGCAGTGTTTTTACAAAGGTTTTCCCCAGGACAAATTCATCAGGCCACATATTCCATATCCTGAACAGGTCTATGTAAAACGTGATTTCTTTTACTATTCCATTTTTCAGGTCCTGCACCTGTTTTTCGTCAAGCAGAAGGCCGGCTGTAACATACAGCTCGTTATTTACGGTTTTTATTTCAGGCCCGACTATTTCTGTGCCGCTTGATAGAGAAGGGAAGAGCAACAGGCAACAAGTGAGAATAGAAAAACAGAAAATAAACTGCCATCTCTTATTTATCAATTTAGACTTGACATCTCCTCGGGAAAAATTTATTGTTCATTATACCATAATAAAGACAGTGAACAGTGAATAGTGAATAGTGTAAAATTAGTCTGACTATTCACTTAATACTATTCACTAACGACTGTCAAAGGAGGATTTATGGATATTAAAACTGTAAAGATGGATATCCCTGAGAATTGTAATATAATACTGGGGCAGACACACTTTATAAAGACTGCGGAAGACCTTTATGAGGTTATAGTTACAACTGTTCCGCATGCGCGTTTTGGCATTGCATTTACAGAGGCGTCCGGCCCATGTCTGATAAGGACAGAAGGCAATGATAACGAGCTTGTTGATATATGTGTTAAAAACCTTCAGAAATTGGGAGCAGGCCATGTGTTTTGCATACTGTTGAAGGAGGCATATCCTATAAATGTTCTCAACCAGATAAAAAATTGTCAGGAGGTGTGCAGGATATTCTGCGCAACAGCAAATCCTGTTGAGGTTATCATAGCGGTTACGCCGCAGGGCAATGGGGTAATGGGGGTTGTTGACGGTTTTGCACCTAAAGGAATAGAGACAGCAGAAGACAAGGCTCACAGGAAAGAATTTTTAAGGAAAATAGGATATAAACTATGAGAAGGGGCAGGGGCGGGGAACCTAAATGCCCTTTTTGCGGGCGACTGTTTGAAAGCCCTTGTGATATAAAGGGTGAATTAGGAAATATTTTCACCGGAGGTAAATGCGGTTGTGGGGCCGTATATGTCTTTGACCGCTCGGGCCATAATCTCGGAGAGGCATATGTTGATGGGCTTGTATTCGCCTGCAACGGCGATTGGGAAACAGCCTGGACATTGACCCCTGACGTAGATTACAGAGTAGAATCATTTAATTATGACAGGGAAAATCATCAACTGCTTGAAGGGGGCAAGAGGGCCAGCCGGTCAATGGAAAATCTTCTATTTATTACAGTAAAGAATAAAGAAGAAAGGCAATCGGCGACTGATAAATAAATATAATTTACTAATAAAATTTATTTATTTGACCGAAGCTATGTAGATGTATTAGTGTGTATAGCCTAATTTCAAAAATGATAAAAAGACCAGAAACCAAAAATAATAGGAACGTTATAATACAAAGTTTAGGTCTTGTCCAAAAAACAAGGCAATTGATGTTTGCTGGTTATGGGGAGATTTCTCCCTTAACAGAAAATTCTTAACAAAAGAAGGAGGGACGTAAAATGCCAATGATGGATTTTCAGGGAAAACAGATCGAGGTTGATGATGACGGATATATTATTAATCTTGATGACTGGACTAAAGAGCTTTCAGTTCATTTAGCAGGGATGGATGGTATAACACTTTCAGACTCTCATTGGGAGGTTATCAACTTCCTCAGAGACTATTACAAGCAGTATCAGATTGCTCCAATGATAAAGATTCTCGTTAAAGAGATTGGTAAGGCAATGGGGCCTGAGAAAGGCAACACAAAATATCTTTATGAGCTGTATCCAGGCGGACCTGCAAAGCAGGCATGTAAGTACGCAGGGCTTCCAAAACCAACTGGTTGCGTATAGTTTTTATTAATAAAGTTTAATGAATGACCGGCGCCCCTTTGATATTGATCACTGGGGTGCCTTCTTAAACTTTGGTTCCCTCGAAAAGTGAAGAGGGGTCTTTATCCTTGCTGCATGCGGTATTAGGTTTTCTTTACTTTGAATAATGTAAGGAGTGGCTTGGAAGATAAATGATACTGAAGAATCTCCTGTCAGAAAAGAGAGCCGCCATCCTGGAAAGGTGGTTCGAAATGGTATTAGACAGCTATCCCGTTGACACTTCAAATTTTCTTAAACAGCAAAAAAACCAGTTCGCTAATCCTGTAGGCGCTGCTATCTCTCAAGGGATAAACGGTATTTTTGAAGAACTCCTGAGTGGCAAGGATTCCGATACAATCTCTGCTTTTCTCGATAATATCATCAGGGTAAGGGCTGTTCAGGATTTTACCCCATCTCAGGCTGTTGCCTTTATTTTTCAGCTTAAAAAAGTGATTCGGGAAGAACTGGAAAAAGAAATCTCAGAAAATAAGCTCTCTGATGAATTATTCGCAATCGAAGCCAGAATAGATAAAATGGCTATGCTCTCTTTTGATATATACGTGAAATGCAGGGAAAAGATTTATGACATTAAGGCAAATGAGCTGAGAAATATGACTTTCAGGCTTTTGCAAAGGGCAAATCTGATATGTGAGCTCTCTGAGCCGGAGCAGGCTCTGATTGACAGCAAGAATCTTAACGTAAAAAGAAAAGAGGTAACGAAATGAAAATCTTATTTCCCTTCTTTGCAGTTATAGCACTTGTTCTGCTTGTTTTCGCCGGGGTGAATATGGCGGGTATGTATTTCTTGTTCGGGATTGTAATCCCGTACGCGGCATTGGTCGTATTTTTGATTGGGGTCCTTTATCGCGTTATGAAATGGGGAAGTTCTCCTGTTCCGTTCCATATTCCCACAACCTGCGGACAGCAGAAGTCTTTGCCGTGGATTAAGCAGAATAAGATCGAAAACCCATCGGGCTCTCTTGGGGTCATCGTCAGGATGGCGCTTGAGGTGCTTGTTTTCCGTTCCCTTTTCAGGAATTTGAAGACTGAATTAAAGGACGGGAAGGTCGTGTACGGCCTGGAGAAGTGGCTCTGGATGGCAGGCTTGGCATTTCACTGGTCTTTCCTTATAATCCTTGTCAGGCACCTCAGATTCTTTGCAGAAAATGTACCGCCGGTTATCAAACTTATTGAGAGCCTGGACAGTTTCCTGCAGGTAGGTGTGCCGCTGTTCTACATAACCGATGCTGTCATTCTGGTGGCTGTGACCTATCTTTTCTTCAGAAGGGTTTATATCCCGCAGATAAAATATATCTCCCTTGCAGCTGATCATTTCCCTCTCTTCCTGATACTTGGCATTGCCATATCCGGCGTGCTTATGAGGTATTTTTTCAAGGTGCATATTGTAGGCGTGAAACAGTTGGCTATGGGACTGGTCAGCTTTAAACCAAGTATTCCGGAAGGTATAGGAGTTTTATTTTATATACATCTGTTCCTTATCAGTGTTTTATTTGCATATTTCCCGTTCAGCAAACTGATGCATCTTGGCGGAGTATTCCTGAGCCCGACGAGAAATCTTGCAAATAACAGCCGTGAGGTCAGGCACATAAATCCATGGAATTACCCTGTCCATGTTCATACATATGAAGAGTACGAAAACGATTTCAGGGATAAAATGAAAAAAGCTGGATTACCAGTAGAAAAGGAGTAGAGATGGCAAAATTTCAGAAACCGGAAGAACTCATAAAGATAGATTACAAACCTTCCAAGAAAGACTGGATGGACACCCCTACTGAATTTAAGGAAGGCATGTACTGCTGGGGTGCAAAAGGTAAAGACCTTAAGATCCTCGACTTTCCCAATGCACGGGACTGGTCGCCGAAGGAAGAAGACTGGAAACTGCCTGAAAACTGGAAAGATACAATATTGGAAGCAATGGCAGACCGTCTCAGCAAGTACCGTTCTTTCAGGCTTTTCATGGATATATGTGTGAGATGCGGCGCCTGTGCTGATAAGTGCCATTTCTTCATCGGGGGCGGAGATCCAAAGAATATGCCTGTTCTCAGGGCTGAACTTATGAGGTCTGTATACAGAAAGTATCACACAACAGGCGGCAAGATATTCGGCAAGACAGCCGGAGCCAGAGAACTTACGCTGGATGTGCTTAAGGAGTGGTGGTACTATTTCTATCAGTGTACTGAATGCCGCCGCTGCTCAGTTTTCTGCCCTTACGGCATTGATACTGCTGAGATTACCATGATGGGAAGGGAATTCATGAATCTGCTTGGCCTGAACATAGGCTGGATTTCAGGTCCTGTTGCCAATTGCTATATGAAAGGAAATCACCTTGGCCTCGAGCCCCACGCCATCATGAACAGCATCGAGGGCATGATCGACGACATAGAGACCATTACGGGTATCAGGATAAACCCTTCTTTCAACCGGAAGGGCGCAGAGATACTATTTGTCACCCCATCCGGCGACCTCTTCGCTGACCCCGGCACATATACATGCATGGGTTATCTGATGCTTTTCCACGAGCTTGGGATTGACTATACATGGAGCACCTATGCCTCTGAGGGAGGAAACTTCGGCTTCTTCACCTCCAACGAGACGGCGAAAAGGCTTAATTCAAAAATATACGCTGAAGCCAAGAGACTGGGAGTGAAATGGATTATTGGCGGAGAATGCGGGCACATGTGGAGGGTGCTTAGCCAGTATATGGACACATGGAACGGGCCTGCTGATTTTCTTGAGGTGCCCAAATCTCCGATAACAGGAACTGTTTTTGACAATGCAAAATCCATGAAGATGGTTCACGTAGCTGAATTTACAGCTGATTTGATAAAGCACGGCAAAATTAAGCTTAACCCGGGCAGAAATGACAATCTGAAGGTCACATATCATGACTCCTGCAATACCGCCAGGGGTATGGGGCTTTTAGAGGAACCTCGTTATATTATAAATAATGTCTGCAACCATTTCTATGAGATGCCTGACAACACTATCAGGGAGCAGACCTTCTGCTGCGGCAGCGGTACAGGACTGAATGCATCAGAGAATATGGATTTGAGGATGAGGGGAGGCCTCCCGAGGGCAAATGCCGTGAAACATGTTCGCGACCAGCACGGCGTAAACATGCTGGCTAATATCTGCGCGATTGACAGGGCCACGCTTTCAGCCTCTATGGATTACTGGGTCCCTGGTGTAAAAGTTACCGGGGTTCACGAGCTTGTGGCCAATGCCCTGATAATGAAGGGGGAAAAGGATAGAGAGACTGACTTGCGGGGAGAACCCCTTCCAGGAAAGGAGGGTAAAGAGTAATGTATGACAGCGGAAAAATAATCATTGGACTTATTATCTTTCTGGCTTTAGTGACCTTTCCTTTTTACAACAATATAGGGAAGGTCAATGCCAAGCCTGAACTGAAGATTGATACCCCTGAAATCCAGAAACTGCCGGAGCTGGAAAGAAAATGCGTAGAACCTAAGGACTTTATGAGGGGTGGGCATATGCAGCTTCTGAATGACTGGAGAGATTCTGTTGTCCGCAACGGCAACAGGGTTTATAAAAATTCTGCCAACAAAGATTTTAATATGAGCCTTCAGAATGAATGCATGAGGTGCCATTCGAACAAAAAGGATTTTTGTGATAAATGCCACAATTATATGGCAGTAGTACCTTACTGCTGGGATTGCCATATCGCGCCGAAGGAGAAGAAGCTATGAGTATGAATAGAAGAGAATTTATAAAACTTGCAGGAATCTCCACTCTTGTTGGTGTTGGAGGCGTGTCTGTATTTAATAAGCTCCAGAATAATGCACTGGAGGCATCTGAATTTACCGCCGGCCCCGAGGCTCTGAATGCAAAACAATGGGCTATGGTAATTGACATGAGTAAATTCAAGACCCCTGAGGATTATAAAAGGTGCATGGATGCCTGTCATAGTACTCACAATGTCCCTGATTTCAATAATCCTAAGGACGAGATAAAATGGATATGGCCGGAGACATTTGAACATGCATTCCCTGGCCAGGAACATAAGTATATGAACGAAGAGACAAAAGAGAAGTCTTTTCTGCTTCTTTGCAACCACTGCGCTAACCCTGCCTGCGTAAGGGTCTGCCCGACAAAGGCTACATTCAAGAGAAAAGACGGCGTCGTGATGCAGGATATGCACCGCTGCATCGGCTGCAGGTTCTGTATGGCTGCCTGTCCTTTTGGCGCAAGGAGCTTTAATTACAGAAGCCCCAGGGGTAAGGATGCGAATGGCCAGCCACTTATCAAAGAAGAGAATACAGCATATCCTACAAGGATGATTGGTGTTGTTGAAAAGTGCACTTTCTGCACAGAAAGGCTTGCTGTAGGCAAGCTCCCGAAATGTGTGGAAGTTGCAGATGAGTTCTCAAAAGGGGCCCTGGTTTTTGGCGATCTGGCTGATGCTAACTCAGAGGTCAGGAAGATAATCAACACAAAATACACCATCCGCCGCAAGCCTGAACTCGGAACAGAGCCAAGTGTTTTTTATGTGATAGGAGGTAATGACTATGCTATTGTCCCTGAGCTTTTATAATCATATTTACCCCGTTAGAAAAGATATTTCTAAGGGGTCTGGACTTTCTAACGGGGTTTGCCGCATAACAGGAGGTAATGACTATGCTTGATAAGGCATTAAAGGGAAGTCGGGGATACTGGGGATGGCTGTTCTTTTTAACGGGCGTTATGGGGGCAGGTTTCCTTGCCTATCTATACCAGTTTCAAAATGGTTTGGGAGTAACAGGCCTGAGCAGGGATGTTTCGTGGGGGCTGTACATTGGGCAGTTTACCTTTCTTGTCGGAGTTGCCGCTTCTGCGGTAATGCTGGTCATACCTTACTATCTGCATGACTACAAGAAATTCGGAAAGATAGTTATATTGGGAGAATTTCTGGCTATTTCCGCAGTTACAATGTGCATCCTGTTCATCTTTGTGGATATGGGGCAGCCGATGAGAATCATGAATGTTGTGCTGCATCCGACCCTAAACTCGGTCATGTTCTGGGATTCTGTTGTTTTGAGCGGTTATCTTTTCCTTAATCTTGTAATCGGATGGGTTACCCTTGAATCAGACAGCAAGGGGATAAAACCTCCGCAGTGGATAAAGCCTTTCATTTATCTCTCTGTGCCATGGGCAGTCAGCATTCACACTGTTACAGCCTTTCTTTATGCAGGTATTCCGGGAAGGCATTTCTGGCTGAGCGCCATAATGGCAGCCAGATTCCTTGCATCAGCATTTGCAGGCGGGCCTGCGCTGCTTATCATCCTGGCGCTGCTCGTAAGAAAGCTGACTAAATTCGATCCCGGCAAAGAGGCTATACAGACGCTTGGGAAGATTGTCACCTATGCAATGTTTGCCAATGTGTTTTTCCTCGGGCTTGAGTTCTTTACAGCCTTCTACAGCGGCATACCGGCACATCAGCACGCATTCCAGTATCTGTATGCAGGTCTTGACGGCCACAACAAGCTGGTTCCGTTAATGTGGACCTCAAGCATTCTTGCAGTAGTAGCGCTCTTTCTCCTGATATTCCCTTCATTCAGGAAAAAAGAGGGAGTGCTTGCCTTTGCCTGTGTTTCGTTGTTTATTTCCTTATGGATAGATAAGGGCTTTGGCCTGATTATCGGCGGCTTTGTGCCGAATATGTTTGAGAGGGTAACAGAATACTGGCCGACGATTCCTGAAACGATTATAACCCTTGCAGTCTGGGCAGCAGGGTTCTTTATCCTTACGGTCCTTTACAAGATTGCAGTTACAGTAAGGGAAGAGACAGCAGGGATTGAGATAGAACACTAAGAAGTATTTTTATAAATAACAGGTTTAAAAAGCCTGCCTTTTTTGAGGCAGGCTTTTTTTATGAGAAAAAGGCACCAAATATTTCTTGATACAAAATTAAAAAAATAGGAGTGATATTGCAAGACTTGACCCCAAAGAGTTTCTACAAAAGGAATCCTATGAAACTAGCGTTTGTGCATATTGGAGTGGAATCTTTAGCGCTCGAAATCTTTTCATCTATTCTATCAAAAGAATTTCCTCAAGTTGAGCAAAAACTCTTTTTCCACTATGATTATTACGCCAACCCTGCCGAAGAAAAAAAATCAAATAGAATTAGGCACCAATTAGTTCAAAAAATTAAGCAATACCGACCCGATATATGTTGCTTTTCAGTTTATACGGATTCATTCAATATATTAGGTAAAATAGCTAAGGATATTAAGATGATTTTTCCGGCAACGGTTAATGTATTTGGTGGTATTCATGCAACATTGCTAAAAAGCGAGCTATTGGAAGAAAATAAATATATTGATATAGTAGCAATTGGCGAAGCAGAGGCAACCTTTAAAGAGTTAATAGAAGAATTTATTAAAGGTACTCAGCGTTGGAGTAAAATTAATGGAATAGCCTATCGAGATGGTGAACGAGTTGTGTCTAATCCTTTGCGTCTTGACCTGTCGCCATTGGATCATATCCCTTTTCCAAACAAAGATTTATTTATAAATCATTTACCGTCAGTGTACCTCTCTTATTATGTTCAGACTGGACGCGGATGCCCTCACAATTGCACTTACTGCGCCAGCCCTTATCTCAAGGCTATTTACGGTTCTCAGGCGTATTTTAGAAGGCGTTCAACTCAAAATATCATAGATGAGTTAGAGTTTGTCAAGAACCAGACGAAACAAATTATTTTTGTGGATGACGTTTTTTTACACTCAACGGAATTTCTCAAAGAATTTTTGCCAATTTATCACAAAAAAATAGGGCTGCCATTTTTTTGTCAAACGAGCCCTGTTTTGTGTAATGAAGAACGGCTTGATTTATTAAAAATGGCTGGTTGCCATCGGATTTGGCTGGGCATTCAATCAGGCTCGGAAATGATTAGGCATAACGTTTTTAAAAGAAAAGGCTCTAATAAAGATATCGTAAAAGCAACAAATCTTATAAGATCAAAAGGAATCAAATTTTGTGTGGATATAATATTGGGTACTCCTTATGAGACTATCGATGATATTCAAAAAACGCTTTCATTATTATGTGAAATACAGCCCGATTTAGTTCAGGTATTCTATCTATCTTATTATCCAGGATTAGAGATCACCGAGATGGCTCTTAGAGACGGTTATATTTCCGAAAAAGAATACAAGATGATTAAATCTGGAATCTTTGATAAAAGCTACTCTGTCGGTTCTCATCTTACAGGCAAGGCACTCAAAGACGCTCGGCGAGCTGGTTTAATGTGCCATTTGGTTACTATTTTGCCTAAGAGATTATGCTCATTCTTAATTAAGAAAAGACTATATTCAATATTCCTATCAGGATTCATATGGCACTTAATCTCTTATGCTTTAACCGCTCTACACGATAGGGTGCGCTTGTATTTAATATGGGGAGCGATTCAGGCAAAATTTAGAAAAACTTGATGCTCAAGTCAGGGATAGCGCTTGCTGGGGTAAATGCATCACTTAAAGAAGGCAAAGTCGTCGTGGTGTCCTAATTATGATTGGCACAACAAATGGGGGCAGGTCCCATACATCAAAGAATGAAAGGGACTAGTTTTAATTTCAGTCCTTTTTTATCCCGTGAAACAACTCGCTCCCTGCTCCGGGATATACCTTCCGCTCACTCTTTGGAGTCGGTTTTTTGACCTTAGGCCAGACATTGAGATTAGGTTCTGCGCCTTCCTTGGTAATTGCTGAAGGAGTCTTATCAATCATCTTAGGTGTTTTTCTTATGTCTTTGCTTTCTACATTATGGCTGAACTCAATCGGAATGCCATTAGGGTCAAAGGCATAAATTGAATGTATGAAACCGTGGTCTATGACCTCTGAGACCTCAAAACCTGCTGCTTCAAGTTTATCCTTTAACTCCCAGAGGTCATCTTCTGTTTCTACGCCAAAAGAGATATGGTCAAAGATAAAGGGGCCTTTAACAGGATAGCCGTGTTCTTTTTCTTCTACAGGTATAACTCCCGGCCATTCGAAAAAGGCTATGAGGTCATTTTCTGAAATTTCGAAGAAATAGTGCCTGTATCCCGGCTTTCCAAGCCCTGCAACCAGCCTCATTCCAAGCAGATCCCGCCAGAATCTGATGGTCTTATCCATATCCCCTGTTGCCATTGCCAGATGATTTATGCCATTGAATTTTATCATTGTTGTCCTCCCTAAGCACAATCAGCAGTGCATAAAATTATTATAACTCAATTTATTTGACAATAATAAGAAATTGGTGGATTTTTTAGCCGGTTTTATTTTATTATTCAGAAATAGCTGTACAATTTTTTAAGGAGGTGAAGGTTTAAATGTGGATTGTGACAATAGATTCAGAAAAGTGTAATGGTGCCGGGGAGTGTGCTAATAATTGTCCTGTAGAGGTATTTAAGGTAGAGAATGGCAAATGTGTTGTTGTTCAAGGGGACTTATGTGAAGGTTGTGAGACTTGCATAAGTGTCTGCCCAAGTGGGGCAATAACACTCAAAGAAATGTAATGATTATATGGTAACAACAAAAGGGGATGCTGGATTTTCCCCGCCTTCCCTTTTTGTTTTTAAATAAAATTACCTCTTTGAACATATAGAATCTAAGTTTGTTTATTTTCTCTATTCTGTTTTGCTAAGGAGGTGAATGTTTAAATGTTTTTGGTAACAGTAGATGCGGAAAAGTGCGAAGGTTGTGAGGAATGCGCTAACAATTGTCCTGTTGCAGTATTTAAGATGGAAAATGGCAAGGCGAACCCGTATCAGGCAGACCTGTGCGAAGGTTGCGAAACCTGTGTAAGTGTTTGTTCCTCAGGGTCAGTTACTCTCAAAGAGATGTAAGCTTTTCTCAAGTAAAATTGAAGATAAAAAAAGGGAGCAGAATTTTCTGTTCCCTTTTTTATTCGCAGGATGCGTTGATAGAGTACTTTTGAGAAGGCAATTAAGATTGACCCGTCCAATAAGAGGGCAAGTGAAGGTCTCCAAAAGGGTCAGGACTGAGGCAGCTTTCCTTGTAAAATATTTACTATTTTTTTAATTTATTGGAGAAAATTGCCTTTCTCAGATCATCAATCTTCTGCTGAACATCATTCAGTTCTTCTCTTAATTTGTCGCCATTGAGTTCAGATATCCTCGTTGCCTTGGTTAAGAGAAAAACCCCAAGCTCTGACACCTTTTCAGGTATGCCGCTGACACTTGTCTCGCCTTTCATATACTTGCTGCCCCTCGCATTAGCAAGGGCTATCAATTCCTTAAGCTTTTCGTCCATGTTGGAGTTTCCTTATATAGAAGATTATCAGATTTAGTTAAGCTAATGCAATAGAGAAGCCCCTTTTGATTATGGGTAAAGCAGATAAGTTTTGACGGCAGCATCATTAACTATTATAATTAAACCCATGGAGAATTTTTTGAGGGTGCTGCTGAATACGTTTATTCCTATCTTTGTGGCAATAGATATCTTTGTTGTCCTGCCTATATTTATCTCTATAACAGAGGATATGTCAAAGGCCAGAAGGCTGACAGTGGTCAGAGAATCCATACTCACGGCAGTAGTGGTTAGCCTGGCGTTTGTTGCAGTAGGGGAAGCAATTTTCAGGATACTCGGTATTACGGCCAATGATTTCAAGATTGCCGGGGGGATTATCCTTCTTGTTTTTGCAATCCTCGATGTAGTAAAGCATAGCGAAGAGAGGAGAAGGCCTACCGGCAAGATGGGTGTTGTTCCTATCGGAGTTCCATTGATTGTGGGGCCGGCAGTGCTTACTACTCTTTTAGTGCTTGTTGACCATTATGGTATTTTGCCGACGCTAATGGCGCTGATATTAAACCTGATTATTGTATATCTTTCTTTTATTAATGCTGATGCAATCACAAAATTATTCGGCCGGGGAGGTGTTGCTGCAATATCAAAGATAATGGCCATACTCCTTGCTTCAATAGCTGTAATGATGATAAGGTTAGGAGTTACAAACATTATCAAACACTGAAAACATGATTTGCAGGGCATAACATTTTCGCTCATTTCAAATACTATGTCCTGCATGTTTTTAATTTATGAATGCAGATTAGAAGGGAAATTTTACTATGCTTTTGGGAATTATGGCTGACACGCATGACAACCTGACCATGACCAAAAAGGTAGTTGAGCTTTTCAAAGACAGGAATGTTGATTATATGATACATGCAGGTGATTTCACATCGCCGTTTACATTGAAACTGTTCAGCGAACTAAAATGCAGGTATGCAGGGGTATTCGGCAACAATGACGGCGATAAACTTCTTTTGCAGGAAAGGTCAGTGGGCAGCATCAAGAATCAGCCGCTTATGCTGACACTTGATAATAAAAAAATAGTAGTAGTTCATGAACATCATACGGTTGATGCACTTGCAGACAGCGGACATTTTGACGTTGTTATTTACGGCCATACACACGAGCCCCTCGTAAAAAAGGTGAATACCTCGCTGTTAATCAATCCGGGAGAGGTCTGCGGATGGCTCTATGGCAAACCAACAGCGGCTCTTTTAGACCTGAACAAGATGGAGGCAGAGATTATCGAACTTTGACTTTACCCCGTTAGAAGGACGAAGGTCTTCTAACGGGGTTTACTCCTTGAAAACAATTGCCTTGATTTTTTCTTTTCTGCCTATGTCTTCAGCCAGTTTTGAAGCCTCTTTCCTGTTTTCGAACTTGCCGATTAAGACTCTGTAAATTATCTCTTTTTCTTTTTGCGCCTTGATTGTAAAGGCATCATAGCCTTTGTCCTTATACTGGTTTGTCAATGCAGTTGCATTAGCCTCGTTTTTAAATGCCCCGACCTGAATATGGAAAGCTGCTTTGGCTGACGGCTTAGCCTCAGGTTTGGGGGTAGACGCAGTAGTTGATGGTTTAACTGCGAGTATCGGTACAGGAGCAGGTTTGTCTACTGGTTTGGCAACAGGCGCCGGAACAGCCTTAGTCGCAAGTACAGGAGCAGCAGGTGTCTGTGCAGGCGCAGGTTTACCCGCTTGCTGAGAGGTTTGCTGTTCCTGAGAGGGAGTGGCTTTAGCAGTCTCCTGTTGAACAGGCTGGGCCGGCTTAACAGCAACCGGTGCCTTGGGTTTTAGTCCGGGCAACAGGCCTTTTTTATAAAGTATAATTCCTGATGTGCCAAGTATGATAATGATTACAACGCCGGCAATTATTGGTACTAATAGACTGTTTCTCATTCCTCTCCTCCTTATGTTTTTTTTCAGCACGTAAGTCCTTTCGCGCTCTCCGCTTATTCCCTCATCAGATTTTTTACCCGGGGTATGTATATAATCAGTTTTTTCTTCTTCTTTTTCTTCTGCTGCTGCTGTATCACTTTTTATCTGTTTGGTCAGAGTCTTATCATCGAAAGAGTGAATATCTTCTTTCATCGTTACCAGGGTCTTATCAGCAAAATCCATATCTTCCGGTGTCTTTACTGCGGTTCTGTCTGAAAAATCTGCTTCTTCAGAAACCTCATTTACAAGGTCGGGCATCACGGGTTGAAACTCCGGCATCTCCTGTCCTTTTATTAAGGTCTCTTCTTCCGGATTGAACCCTGAATCCTCTTCCGCTTCAGATTGCTCAAATTCAGTTACGGACTGGACATCAAAAGATTTCATGGAAAGGATCTCCCTGGTCTTTGAAACAAGTTCTTCAGGGCTGAAAGGTTTTTTAAGCGAACCAACAATGCCGTATAATGCAGTATAACGCGGGTCTGTAGCTCCTTCAAAGGTTGAAAGTACGACAATGGGAATGTTCTTGAGGGATTTCGTACTATGGATTGTCTTGCAGACCTCAAGACCGCTTGTGCCGGTCATTGCAGGATTTACAAATATCAATAAGGGATTAATTTTTTTTGCCATTGTGAGGCCAATGTCCCCGCTTTGGGCTGTGAAAACAAGATAGTCTTCAGATTCAAGGGTTGACACAATCTGTTGTGTAGTCTCTGTGTCGGTATCAATTACAAGGATTGTTTCACCTAACATAATAAATTACTCCTTAATTAAAATAGATTAAGGTTAAGAAGATGCTTAGGTTAAGAAAACCGTTTTAATCTTAGCTCTTAGCCTCAACCTTAACCTTTATTATTAATTTATAGCGGTTCCCAGTATTTTGCAGGCATATCCTGTGCCAGTTTGAGCGCACCGTTTGAACCTGAAAACAGAGGATCCTCCACACAAGTTACATTGCAGGGGCCGTACTCTTTCAATGCATTCTGCAGATATTCACGTAAGCCCCTGATCAGGCTGCCGCCGCCTGCAAGCACGATATTGTTTTTTATCTTTACCTGGAACTCCGGGTCAAATCTTGCTATCATCTCGGTGGTTGTTTCTACCAGTGCAGGCAGGATGCTTTCACATGCGCGTTTGACCTCATTTTTAATGTCATGCATAACAGGCTTACCGTCAACCGGGATTTCCACACGAATATCTTCGGATATTTCCCTTACAAAACTGTATTGCTCTTTGAACTGGCGGACCATATTTTTGTTGAACTTTGAATTAGGGTACTTCTCGGTCAGATAACTGTAAAGCTGCTCGTCTATGTAATCCCCGGCAGTCAATATCGTTTTCTGGTCCTCTTCTGATGGTATAGTGCCGTGCATGATACATAAGTCAGTTGTGCCGGCGCCTATATCTATTACCAGCGAATTATTGAGCAGGTTCATTCCGTAAGCTACTGCAAACGGTTCTGAGACAACCATAAGTGAATGTGCAAATTCTGATACAGCCTTTCTGATTGCAAGCTTGTTTACCTTAAGCGTATCGGCGGGCACTCCCACTACAGCATATATCTTCTGCTCAGGCTGAGGTTTTGCAAGTTCAATAAGATGTTTTATTATTTCTTTAACCGCCTCTTCGCTTTTTTCGATGCCTTCTTTTATTACCCCGTGTTCGAGAGGCCTGCAAAGGTCAAGTGAGAGCCGGTTCTTGAGGGCATCTGCTCCGAAGAGGACGGGCTTTCCTACTACCTGCAAAGAGATAAAGTCTTTGGGCCAGCCTACATAGCTTTCTATCCATTCCCTTGTGTTATTGCTTGCAGAGATTGAACTTCTCGATGTCCCGAGGTCAATTCCTACGAATAAGATGTTACCTTCTCCCTGAGCTTCTTTTTGCTTCATAGCTTACCTCTCCTTTATTTAGATAATCCAGTATGCCAGCCTCGAGATAACGCGCAATATTTTCTCTGTGGCTTTCAGTATTAAGTTCTATCTCTTCCTCTCTGTTACTGAGGCATGAGACCTCTGCCAGGACAGCTGGAACATCTACTCCCAGCAAGACAATAAATGGCGCTCTCTTGACGCCAAAGTTATAAACATTTGCATTTTGTTTTTTGCTGTTCAGGAAAAGATTTTTCTGTATAGAGGCCGCAAACTCTTTAGATTCCTGGAGTTTCAGTGTCTCCCCTATTTTTCCTATTATTTCTTTAAAGTCGCTCAGTCCATAATGTGAGCCTGCATTTTCCTGTTCGGCAAGTCTTAGTGTTTTGTCATCGGCAGACGGCCCGAAATAATAAGTCTCAATGATATTTATGGGTTTGGAAGGCAGGTAATTCAGGTGTATGGATATAAAGATGTCTGCCCTGCTTGAGCGGGCTAATTCTACCCTTTGATTTAATGGGAGAGTTGTGTCTTGTTCACGTGTAATCAGGATATTATAACGGCCGTATTTTCTAAGCCGCTCCCTCAGTTTTTTTGCTATATCCAATGTGATATCTTTTTCTTTGGTCCCCATTGTGCCTGTAGTGCCTGAATCGGAGCCGCCGTGTCCTGGGTCTATCATAATTGTCTTTACCTCCAGACCGAACATGCGGCTTAACGGCATTTCCTTGCCGCCGAGAAAGGCTGCATAGTCCGAAGGCTTGACCGGTTTTTCCGCTGGCAGGGAAGACGGTCTTTGTGTTATGAGGCTTGCTGTTGTCTGTTTTTCCGGGAACAAAGGAAGATTCAGATAGTTCCCGTTTACTAAAATACTGAGAAGTGTTATAGAGAAAAAAAGAAACATTTTTTTAAAAAAGATAGGCGCCCTGCCTGCGAGGATGACGGGATTTTTCCCGATTATTCTCAGATTGTCTTCATAGACGCCCCTGAGAATGGCCTTCCTCACTCTTATTTCTCTTTTTTTAGGGATCATGAATAACATAATAGATAGCATCACTTTACCAATTTATTCAAAAAAATTCAATAATATTAACCGGAAAATAGACATGGAAAGTTGTCATTGCGAGTGAAGTTGCGAGGCGAAGCCGAAGCAAACTCGGAGCGAGATTCCTCACTTCGTTCGGAACAGGCTCCGCAATCCCGCCTTTTGCGATGAGATTGCCACGGTCGAAACGACCTCGCAATGACAGATAATTCAAATCGTTATAGTCCTATGTCTATTTTTCGGAGCATATTTAAGGCTTGTTTTTATGCCGGGGTTTGCATCTCTTTTTTCTGGGGATTTATGACCCATATACTCCCAAAATCTTTTTCCTGATAGGCCCTGACCAGGCCGAGCCTTATCAGTTCAAGGAGTGCGATAAATGTGACAATTAACTGAGGCTGTGTCCTGTCTTCTTTGAAAAGGTCTTCAAATCTTATTGTGTCCTGATTTTCAAGCATCTCCATTATTAGAGATATCCTGTCTTTTACAGTCAGAGTCTCTCTTGTTATTTCAACAACCTCCGGCGGAGCCTTATCCAGCATGCCCTTGAATGCGCCGAGGAGGTCAAACAGGTTTACATCAAAGAGATATAGTTCTCCTTCTTCTTTTTCTGTCTCAGCCTCTTTTTCTTTTACAGGTTCCCTGCGGAAGATATTCATCCACTCCTCTTCTTTTTCCCTTAGGCCGAGCGCAGCGTCCTTGAAGGCCTGATATTCAAGCAGCCTCTGTACCAGTTCAAGCCTTGGATCCTCCTGCTCCTCTGCGGGAGCCTCTTCATCAGCCGGAAGCAGCATCCTTGATTTAATATGAATAAGTGTTGCGGCCGTAACAAGGAATTCACCTGCAATTTCAAGGTTGAGTTCTTTCATTATCTCGATGTATTGGAGGTACTGGCCGGTAATCAAGGCAATGGGTATGTCGTAAATATCCAGCTTATTTTCTTTGATGAGGTGCAGTAAAAGGTCAAAGGGGCCTTCAAATACAGGGATTTTTATATTATAAATATCTTCCATCGGCTAAGGTGGCCTATATTATAACAGATTAAAAATATAATCAGGAAATATTTTGACGGGCAGAGCAGAGCCCTGATGCAGCCCTTTTTTATTGGTCTTGCAGGCAAATAAATCCCTCAGATTTTAGTCCCGGCACAGTTTTTCTGGCGCTATCCTGATAGCCCTGTCAGTTTTTGCTTGCATAATAGGCGCTAAATTTAGTATAAATTCCATTAGTGAGAGCGCATGTAAAGAAAACCATCTATTCCCTGACAGGGAAATTAATTATTGCCATAGGCACTCTGATGGTGGTGGGAAGCACTATCTTCTGGTATTTTCTTATACATTTTCAGGAGAAGGAACTTCTCAGGAATTCTGTAAAATACGGCCACTCTTTTGTAGACTTTGTGGAAAAAAGCACGCGTTACGGAATGCTCACCTTTCAGCAGCTCCTGATACAGCAGACTATTGAGGCTATAGGTTCAGCTGAGGGGATTGTCAAGATAAGGATGTTCGATGGCAGAGGCAAGATTGCTTATTCCTCGGTAAAAGAAGAGAAGGGTACCATGCTGGGCAAAAACGAATCTGTCTGCATGCTCTGCCATTCTAATTCCCGCAAGGCAGTAGAGATGCCGAGTTGGTCTATAAAAAAAGACAAGGATGGGTACAGGATACTGAATCTTCTGCAGCCCATTTATAATGAACCTGCATGTTATACCTCTTCCTGCCATGTTCATTCCAGCGGGACCGCCATCCTTGGATTTACAGAGGCTGATATATCTTTATCCCTTCTCGATAAGGCCGTAAAAAAGCAGGAACTGGCTATAACAGCCTATGTGCTTGGTTTTATATGCCTGTTATCGGTGGTTCTCTGTACGATACTCTGGAACCTTGTATCTACCCCTCTCAGCATACTTACGCATGGCATGGAGAGAGTGGCTGCAGGTGAACTGGATTATACTGTGAAAATAAATACCAGGGATGAGATGGGCGAGCTTGCGACGGCATTTAACGCCATGACATTCGACCTCAAGAAGGCAAAGGACGAGCTTATTGAGTGGGGCAACACCCTTGAGAAAAAGGTTGAAGAGAAAACCGAAGAGATCCGCAAGGCGCAGGCAAAACTCATACATTCTGAAAAACTTGCATCACTTGGAAGGATGGCAGCGGGTGTGGCTCATGAGATAAACAGTCCCTTAACAGGCATCGTTACCTTTGGCCATCTTCTGCTTAAAAAATTTCCGGAGGGCACCCAGGAACGGGAAGATGTTGAGGTTATTATTGAACAGGCCAACAGATGTTCGAATATCATAAAAGGGCTTCTTGGCTTTGCAAGGGCAACCTCGGCAGAAAAGAGCTCTATAAATATAAATGATATAGTAAACAGTTCTTTAAACATGGTGCGGCATAAGGCAGACTTTTTTAATATCAAGATCGTTCTGAATTTTGATGAATCGCTTCCTCTTATAAAGGCGGATGCATCCCAGATTCAGCAGGTATTTTTAAATATGATTATTAATGCGGCAGATGCAATGGAGGGGAAAGGGACCTTTACCGTTACCACACAGAAGGTCGATGAAAACGGCGTTCCTTTTGTGGAGGTTGAGTTTAATGATTCAGGCCCTGGCATAAATGAAAAAGACATTCCAAAACTTTTCGAGCCTTTCTTTACGACAAAACCTGTTGGTAAGGGCACGGGGCTTGGCCTTGCTGTAAGTCACGGTATTATTCAGGACCACGGGGGCAGGATACGCGTGAGAAGCACGCTTGGAAAAGGGACAAGTTTCTTTGTAAGGCTCCCTTTTTATGAGGGATAATCAATAGATATGCAATTGCAGAACGGAGGAGTTTGCTATGAATAAAGGCAATATCCTTGTAGTAGATGATGAAGACATAGTGCTCTTGAGCTGCAAAAGGGCGCTCACTCCTGAAGGTTATAATGTCAAGACGGTCAGAAGAGGAGCAGATGGTATAACTCTGCTTGAAAATGAAGCCTTTGACATTGTAATGACTGACCTGAAGATGCCTGATATGGACGGCATAGAAGTCCTCCGGAGGGTAAAGGAGGGCTGGCCTGCCATAGAGGTCATCATTATAACAGGTTATCAGACGGTCGAGACTGCTGTTAAGGCCATAAAGCTGGGGGCGTTTGATTATATTGAAAAGCCTTTTACGCCGGAACAGATTTTAACAGTAGTAAACAATGCTGTTGCGCGCAGGGCAAATCAGTAGCAGGCAGAATGGATAGGCCCAGGATCCTTGTCATCGATGATGAAGATATAGTAAGGATCAGCTGTCAAAGGGCGCTCGAACCGGAAGGTTATGATGTTACGGCAGTTAAAAGCGGAGCAGCTGGTTTAAGGCTGCTGGAAAATGAGGCCTTTGACCTTGTGCTGACAGACCTGAAGATGCCTGATATGGACGGCATAGAGGTTCTCAGGAGGGTAAGGGAGGGCTGGCCCGACACTGAGGTAATACTGATAACCGGCTATGGCACTGTGGCTACTGCTGTAAATGCGATGAAGCTCGGGGCCTTTGATTATATAGAAAAACCATTCAGGCCCAATGAACTAATCATCCTTGTCTCAAGGTCTCTTGAAAGAAAGCGCCTTCTCCTTGAAAATCTCAGGCTCAGAAGCGAACTTACAGAACAGTATAAACTCGAAAATATTACCGGCACATCAAAAACAATGCAACGGGTTTTCCAGCTCATCGCAAAGGTGGCCTCTACAGGAAGCACAGTTCTCATACTCGGAGAAAGCGGGACAGGAAAGGAGTTGATTGCCAGGGCTGTTCACTATAACAGTCCAAGGAAAGACAAGCCTTTTATAGTGGTTGATTGCGGAACCATCCCTGATGCATTAATAGAGTCTGAATTATTCGGACATGTTAAGGGCGCTTTCACAGGCGCGATAGAAAACAGAAAAGGGCTGATGGAGCTTGCTGATGAAGGCTCCCTGTTCCTTGACGAGATAGGTAATCTTAATCTTTCAACGCAGGCTAAACTCCTGCGTGTGCTGCAGGAGAAAGAATTCAGGCCGCTCGGAGGCAAAAATCCTGTAAAGTGTGATATGCGGTTCATTGTCGCAACAAATAAGGATCTGGAGGCCATGACTAAAGAAGGCACATTCAGGGAAGATTTTTTTTACAGGCTTAATGTCTTTCCCTTAAACATCCCGCCTTTAAGAGACAGGAAAGAAGATATCCCCATGCTTGCATACCACTTTCTTCAGAAATACAGCAAGGAGACAGGAAAGAACGTTACACATATCTCTGCAGAGACAATGAAGGCGCTTATCTATCATGAGTGGCCCGGCAATGTCAGGGAGTTAGAAAATACAATTCAGAGGGCCATAATACTCTGTCAGGGCAAAACCCTGCAGCCAACGCATCTTCCTCCACTTGGCGTGGCAGCTGATGATGAAGGCATTCCCAGGACCATGGACGAACTAAAGGGCAGGAAAAAGGGCCTTCGCCTGAAATCAATAGAAGATATTGAAAAGGCTTTTCTTGTGGATGCCCTGAAAAGAAATGAGTGGAACATATCAAGGGCTGCGCTTGATGTTGGAATGCAGCGCACGAATTTCCATGCCCTCCTCAAAAAGCACAATATCTCCAGAGTGCAGGCAAAGACAAGATAGATTTAATTATTGAAAGATGCAAAAGTAAAGTCCTGTTTTTGTCATTCCGGCTTGTCCGGAATCTTTCTTCGGAAGGACTCCCGACAAGCGGGAGTGACAGATAACGGGGCGAGCGAATAGGTCATTAGTTATACAGTAATCAATAGCTGTATACAAAAATCATACACGGTCTCAACCCTTGATTCTATTGGCTTTGCATCCGATTACATGAGAAAGGCTGTATTTAATAATTATACAAAATCAAAGGTTACGGAACATTGAAATTCTTCAATCTATTGATTTGGTTGGGTTTTGTAAACTGGTATCATTATTGCTATCTTAATAATTGTAGATTTAGTTGTATGGATTAATGTATATTTGTTTGGGAACGGGGCTTAGAACTTTAATGAAATACGGAAGGGAGGCTTAATTATGGAAAAAAAGGGGAAGATATTAGTATTAGATGATGACCCTGTAGTAACTCTGAGCTGTAAAAGAATCCTAGGCGCGGAAGGTTACAATATCATAACCGTTGACAGGGGCGAAGACGCAATCAAGAGAATCTCTAATGAGGAATTCGATCTTCTGATTTCAGACATAAGGCTGCCTGATGTTAACGGCATTACTGTATTAAAAGAGTCAAAGATTATACAGCCCAAGCTGGATGTGGTCATAATTACAGGTTATCCGACATTGGAGGACGCCAAAGAATCCGTAAGGCTTGGCGCATTCGAATACATAGAGAAGCCCTTCACTCCTGATTTTATGATGAATGTTGCCGGTAAAATTTTTGACCAGAGGGGATGGATTTTAAGAAAGGCGTTCATTGATGAATTCAGGAATGACATTGTATCTCTCAGGGATACACAGAATCCTGTTATCTTTTATAAAGAGGGGACATGGGCCAGGCCCATAAAGGATGGGCTCTGGGAGGTAGGCTTTGACATAAGATACTGGCTGCTTAGCGGACAGCTTATGTATATTGATATTCCTGAGGGGCTTAAGATGGTTACCGCAGGAGCGTCCTTCGGGAAAATCTTATCGGGTTCCGGTCAGACAGAGGACCTTGTTTCACCGATGACCGGCATGGTCAAAGAGACGAACACAAATGCCAATACAGCCATGAGCGCATTAATCAGGGATAACCTGAGCGAGGGATGGCTTCTCTGGCTGGCGAGGGTTCAGCCTATAACGGTTTAATTTTGAATTTGAGATTTTAAATCCGAGATTTGTGATTTTTGGATAGGAGGTAGTTTATGGCGGAAAAACCCAGGATTTTAATTGTTGACGATGAGCTTATAGTCATAAGAAGCGCAGAGAGGGTGCTTAAAAGCGAGGGATATGATGTTGAAGGCGCTCTAGGCGGAAGAGAAGCTATTATGAAAATAGAGCAAAACAGCTATGACCTTGTATTTACTGACCTTAAGATGCCTGAAGTTGACGGGATAACCCTTATCAGGTGGATAAAGAAAACAAAGCCTTCAATTGGGATTGTCATCATTACAGGATATCCGTCGCAGGATACTATAAAGGAAGCGCTTGAATTAGGAATAATTGACTATGTGCCAAAACCATTTACTCCTTCGGTGCTTTTAGATGTTACTGAAAGGGCTGCGGAGTGGATAAAGGGCATAAAACCCGAGGAAAAGAAGGTTACAGAGGAATTTCCTCCTGCAATGGAAGCAGAATTGGAGAGGGTGATTAAAGACTTCAGATTCAGGCCGGGCGCTTTAATACCTGTTCTTCAGCGCGCACAGGAAATTGTAGGGTATCTTCCTCCGGTAGTCCAGAAGAAAATTTCAAAGGGATTAAATATACCGGTAGCAGAAGTGCACAGCGTTGTATCCTTCTATTCCTTTTTTACGATGAAGCCGAGGGGCGACCACAATATCAGGGTATGTCTTGGCACTGCATGTTATGTTAAAGGGATTGAACGCGTCCTGAGTAAAATTACAGATGCTTTAAAGATAAACATCGGAGATACTACGGAAAACAGAAAATTTTCTCTGGAAGGTGTTCGCTGCCTCGGGGCCTGCGGGCTTGCGCCTGTAATGGTCATTGACCAGGAAACATTCGGCGCCATGACCCCAAAGAAGGCAATAGGGATTATAAGTCAGTACGATCCAGCATTCGCAGAAGCAGCAACCACAGAAGCAGTTGAAGAAGAAATGGCGGAGAAGGAGGACTAAGATGCCGCAAAAGGGTAAACAGGCAGGGAAAATAGTTTTTGCCTTTGCTTGTTTGGTGCTTTTATTCACTTCTATCCCTGCTGAATCCTTTTTCCTTCCTGATACAGGACAGACAACATGCTATAGCAGTAAAGGCAGAGGGAATATCATCCCTTGTCCTCAATCTGGTAATCCTCTGGCACAGGATGGAACCTATACAATAAACCCTCCATCATTTACGGCAAATGACAATGGATCTGCATTTGACAATAACACATGGCTCATGTGGCAACAGGAAGATGATGGGATTACACGCACATGGGCTGAGTCAAAGAGTTATTGTGATGATTTGACATTAGGCGGTTATACAGACTGGAGACTTCCAGAAAAGAAGGAACTTGAAAGCATTGTTAATTATGAACAGTATAGTCCAGCAATTGATTTGTCGGTATTCCCGAATACAAAAGCGGATAACTACTGGTCATCTACTACTTATGTGGCTGATACGGATAAAATCTGGATTGTTTCCTTTGGGAATGGGGCGATTAATAATACTGCAAATACCGCTTCTGCATATACGCGTTGTGTAAGAGGTGGTCCATTAGAATATGATGACCTTCTTATGAGCACCTCTGGAGTTACCGATGAATCAACTGAGCTTATGTGGACAGGTAATATTAACAGCGAAAGAGGCAACCCCACAATGAAATGGGAATATGCCCTTGCAGCATGTGAAAGTTTGGTATATGGTCAATACTCTGACTGGCGTTTACCGAATGTAAGAGAACTTGAATCTCTCACAGATGATATAAGAAATAATCCCTCTTTAGATAAAATTTTCTTCTCTGATGTGAGCTCTTCATATTATTGGACATCAACCACAAATGCAGCTAGTACAGCGCAGAGTTGGGCTGTATCTTTTCAAGATGGTACTGTAGGAAGCGTGAAAAAGCGTGAAAGGGATCTTTATGTTATGTGTGTACGCACAGAAAAGAAGAACTTGGTTGATACACAGGAAATTAAAACATCCCCTTCATATTTGGATTTTGGTTATGTAAAGGCAAACGAATCCAAGACATTTACATTAACTATTTCAAATGTAGGACTGGGCTCTTTATCGATAGGGAATATCAGCTATCCAAACTCTCCTTTTGCTGTAACTCATGATGGCTGTTCAAATCAGACATTGTCAGTTTGGGAATCTTGTGCGGTTACAGTAAATCTAACTTCTGGAACCTACGGGGTATATACGGATTCACTGCTAATAGTAACAAATGATTCTGATCACAGTGATTTGAAGGTTAATATGAGTGCTACTGTTACATCAGGTGGCTCTATATTTCTTCTGCCGGATACGGCCCTGCAGTACTGTTTCGAGTCGCTTTATCCATTAGTGGGATGGACCGGCTGGTTTTTTACTTCGTGCGGGAACCCGCCCGCACAGGATGCAAGTTACGATATAAATCTTCCGAATTATAACGTGCTCAACGCTGATATCGTAACTGACCAAAACACAGGACTTATGTGGCAGAGAACAGATGATAGAGTCAGTAAACGCTGGGAGGATGCTGTAAGTTATTGCAATAACTTAAATCTCAGTGGATATACCGGGTGGAGACTGCCGTCCAGAACTGAACTTTTCAGCATAATAGACGACAGTCATAAGGGAGACTATACAGAGACAGGCAGCCCTAAAAGGACTCTCGCCCCTAAAATTAATGCCTGGGCATTTCCCGGCGCACAGGTGAACAACTATTGGACTTCCTCCGAACCGGAAGAATCAAGGACAATGGCGTGGAACGTCAGCTTTGTCTATGGCACATCAGAGCTGGTGAAAAAAGACACATCGCAGTACACACGATGTGTCCGGGGTGGAGGCCTGCCGTCTACCAATTTATTGTCCAATGGCAATGGAACATTGACTGATAAGTCAACAAGCCACATGTGGCAGCAAGGCGAAGGCGGAGAAATGACCTGGACGAATGCCGCAGCTTATTGCGAAAACCTTTCACTTGGGGGATATTTGGACTGGCGACTTCCAAATGTTAAAGAGCTTGAGTACATTTCCATGGCCAATAAAGAACTTTTCCCGGCTATTCAAAGCATCGGGTACTGGAGCTCTACCACGAATATGTACAGCAGTAATTATACATGGGTGGATTCATTCGATTACGCTTATGTGGTTGTACCTCACGCTGGGGCAAATGATAGATACAGGGGTTTTGGCGACGGAGAAGCGGTCGGGCCGGTTCGTTGTGTGCGCGGAGGAAATCCCGGCTTATTGAAGGTACCTGTGATTATGGTAAGTCCTTCATCCTTGTATTTTGGTTCTATAGATACAGGGACTTCATCATCTCAGAATTTTTATATTTCGAACATCGGTGGGGGGACTCTCATAATTGGAACGATTACTGCCCCATCCATGCCATTTTCAATCACATCCGATGGGTGTTCTGGGAGGGTACTTTCTGCCTCCATGTCCTGTGCTGTTACCGTGAAGTTTACTTCAATTACGGAAGGAACTTTTACAGACAACATTGCTATACCATCCAATGACGCCGCCCAGCCGAATATAAGTGTTGGACTGAGCGGAACAGCTACACTCCCTTCAGGGGTCATAACAGGAGTAGTAACTGATTCGGCGACCGGACTACCACTTCCCAATGTAACGGTAACAGTGTCGGATTCCGTTAAAACGCAAACGGCCGCAACCGGTGCAAACGGCGCCTACGCACTAACAGGTCTGGCTCAAGGAAGTTTTACAGCGACATTTGAGAAATCAGGATATATAAAGCACACAACGAGCGGCACATTGACTCATGGTCAGACTTTGACCCTTAATGTTCAGTTAACTCCTGTACCAGCTCTCGCATTAACCATAACTTCTCCTCAGGACGGCGCGGTTATAAATTCATCAACTGTGACCGTTACAGGAACGGTGACAAACAGTGCATCGGTATCAATAAACGCTGCGCCGGCATCCGTAAGCAACGGGGCTTTTACAGCGACAATTTCCCTGAGCGAAGGCCAGAATACCATAACGGCGACAGCAAACGACATCTACAGCCAGACTTCTTCGACCAGTATCACTGTTACTGTCGTTACAAAAGGAACCATATCGGGGACGGTAACTGATTCATCAACAGGATTGTCTTTATTCTCAGCAATGGTTTCAATAACAGATTCGTCAAGTGCAACACAGACTGTTCTGACAGATACAAACGGCAGCTACGCTGTAAGCAACATTACATCAGGCGCATTCAGCGGGAACATAATTAAAGATGGATATACAACCTATAGCTTCTCGGATACGATCTCTTCAGGACAGACAATAATTATTAATGCAGGTTTAAGCCCCATACCGCCAACAATAAGCAATATCGCCATAAGTAATATAACTACCAATTCAGCCACAATCACCTGGACAACAGACCAGCCATCAGACAGCCTCATTCAATATGGCACAACAACATCTTATGGAAGTTCAATCACAGATTCGACTTTGACAACAAGCCACAGCATAACATTAACGAATCTGACATCTTCTACAACATACCATTTCAGGGTAACATCAACAAACAGCTACGGTTTTTCAACAACATCAGGAGACAACACATTCACAACATCAAGCCCTCCGTCATCAATCACATTGACCATAACCTCACCACTAAATGGTGAAACAATAAATAAATCAGATGTTATTGTAAAAGGCACTGTAAGCAATACAACAGGCAATGAGACAGGAATTACTGTAAACGGCATAATAGCAACTGTGGATGGAAACAAGTTTGTAGCCAATCATGTTCCTTTAACAGAGGGCTCAAACACAATAACAGCAACTGCAAAAGATACAGCAGGAAATATAACATCTACATCAATAACAGTGAACGCCTCAACAACAGGGGATTATATAAAGATAACATTAAACATAGAATCAGGAATCGCGCCATTGGAAGTGACATTAAAGATAGACGGCTCATTCAGCTTTACACATTCCGATATCATGGTAACAGGCCCGGCACAGCCGGAAGTGCTTTATACAGGTACAGATGAATATAAACTGAGGATGACGGTAGAAGGGACATACTATTTTGAAGTTAGTGTAACAGGCCCAGACGGAAATGTTTATAAAGATACCATTGCAGTTACTGTGCTGAATAAGACAGAGTTGGATAATTTGCTTAAGGCAAAGTGGGAGGGGATGAAGGGGAAGCTGACTAATAGTGATATGGAAGGGGCCTTGTCGTATTATTTCGGTGCATCTCAAGAAAGGTATCGATATATATTTACAAGTCTTCTAAATTCGCTTCCGGATATCGCTGCTAATATGCAGGCAATTGAAATGATTTCCATAGGAGACAAAATAGCGGAATATAGAATAAAAAGAATAGAGGATGAAGGAGAAGTAATATACTACATTTATTTTGTATCTGATGAGAACGGACTATGGAAGATATTGCAGATTTAAAGGATAAAGATAGGAAAATGAAAATAGCTTTAACAATATTGCTTATTATATTTTCTTTAAGTTCCTGTAGTTATGCAGGAATGTCCGGCCCTGTAATTGATGCAGAGACTGGAAAGCCTATAGAAGGAGCAATAGTCTTGGTTGAATGGACAATGACGAAAGGGATAGGATTGACTCATACAGATTCGTATAAGGTTGTTGAGAAAGTTACTGACAAGAGCGGCAAATTTTCTATTTCTGGAGTTATCAATCCATTGGCTGATTCTCCACATATAACGATTTACAAGAAAGGTTATGTGGCATGGAATAACGAGTATATTTTCCCTGATTATAAGAAAAGGGAAGATTTTAAATGGGTTAATGGATATGTGTTTAGGTTAGAAAGGTTTAAAGAGGGGTATTTATATGATAAGCATGTTAGTTTTATTAATATGACAATTAGGTCGACTATAGCTTACGAAAAGAAAAAAAAGCTGATAGAAGCATTTGATTGGGAAACCGAATTGGCTCGCAGAGAGGTGCAACAAGGACGATAGCGTTAGAGGAGGCTGGTAATGAAAATAAAAATAATTGCTGTGAGTTTATTATTTTTGATCTTATATCATAATGGAGTAAACGCATATGATGATGTAAATACACATCCCTTGTTAACAGACACGGCAGTAAAAAAGTCTGTACTAAAGAATTATCTTTTTCAAAATATAGGAGAAGACTTTTTAAAAAATTACGACACTGTAATAAATGGCAGAAAAATATTAGACTGGATTAAAAAAGGCTCTACTGATGAAGATTCCCCGATGTGCCGGGCTGCCAATCATTTCCACGATCCGCTTAAGACGTGGAATGATTCGGCAATGAGTGATCAGCCATGGTTTATAGATGCATGGTGTTCGGATTGGAAGCCGCTGTATTCCAATGTTACATGGGCGACAGGATATTTGGCTCCAGCGCCTGTCGGGCAAAAGGTTTCATTTTCAACATTATCTGCAAATGCTCCGATCAATTGGGATAGGGCGAGAGATTATTACTACAAAGCACTCACATTAACTACGAAAGAAGACAGAGAGATTTATTTTGCTTGGTCATTTCAGGCGGTTGGACAGGTAATGCATCTTTTACAAGATGTGTCTGTGCCGGCCCATGTACGGAATGATTTTACTTCGCACCTCGTTTTTAATAAAATAAACTCAATAAATCCAGGAAAATGGTTTATACAGCCATTTGAGCATTACGTGAAAACTCACCCTGAGCTTGTAGCGGATGTACAGCCCGTGACCCCATCATTTACAAACCCTCGCCTTACAGACTTTTGGGACACGAATATTTATGACGGTAGCAGTCCAGCCATACGTAACGATATTGGATTAGCCGAATATACCAATGCTAATTTTCTGAGCGATTTTACAATATTTAAAAACTATCCGCATCCTGCCAAGGTAAATACAACGGCAAAACTTGTCGAACAATATGCAAAGGATGGAAAACTGGACAAGGTTTGGTATGTAATGGGCTATACCTCAGAACGATTGGCTGCTTATTCCTATTTTTGGAAAAATGGCTTGCCACCGACTACTCTTTGGCTATATCATCTCGATGATTATGTTCACGCCGACTATGCATCCCAATTAATCCCTCGCGCAGTCGGCTATTCATCTGGGCTTTTGAACTATTTCTTCAGAGGCGACATGGAGGCAATCTCAACACCGACAGGATTAAAGATAAAGAACATAAACACAGAGACAATGTCATCCTATACTGACTCAACAGGTGCAACCATAGGGAGTATAAGCATTTACTATGACAACAGAAATAATGAAAGACAGCTTCTCGCAACCTATAATCTTTCAATACCACTTGCTCCGGGGCAAGAAACCCCTACTATCACATACACCCCACCATCAGACAATATAGCTATAGGCAAATATATAATTGTCTTCCATGGCAAACTGGGCAATGAAGAAGGGGCTGTAATCGGAAAGGTGGTAAACCTGAAGAGTATCTACTACACATCAGCAAGAGGTGGGATTGAGAAAATCTACAAGATGGCAACAGATGGAAGCAATCCTACGGTTGTTTATGATAACCAAAACTCTAATGTATATATCCGCCAACCTAAACCATCTCCTGATGGAAAAACTCTTGGGTTTGTCGTATATACATCTGCTGATGACTTGATAGGTTCTATCTACCTGATACTCATTAAGGCCTCCCTGAACCATACCCGAAACAGGTATGATTCAGGGACCCAAAACCATTTTCCCAAGGAGGCCTCAAATGAGATTTTACACCAATCAGCACAAATTTTACTGCGGTATC
>Ga0265292_1000873_pt1 | contig 32611 bp, 30 predicted proteins | sample Munlanlewell296A_FD_189080 | JGI IMG/M metagenome (GOLD analysis project Ga0265292, IMG submission 189080) | Leachate microbial communities from a municipal landfill in Southern Ontario, Canada - Leachate well 296A | ecosystem: Engineered > Solid waste > Landfill > Unclassified | place: Canada... | reverse complement strand
CTCCCGAAAAGGTAATGATCAACATCGAGAATTATGGGAATACAACTTCGGCTACAATTCCCTTATGTATCTGGGAATATGAACAAAAACTTAAAAAAGGAGATATTCTGATACTTGCCGCATTCGGTGGTGGCTTTACCTGGGGCTCTATCTACCTGAAGTGGGCATACGATCCCAAATAATCATTTATTTCTGATATAAATACCCCCTTTTTATTTCCCCTTTTTATTTTTATCTGCAATAGTTTTTATATTTGTGAGTTATTAAATTTGAATCTCTAAACTTTTAAATATTATGGCAAAGTATAACGAGACAGATAGCACCACGATTAACCTTATTAGTAATGGAACAGATATAACCGGTGATATAAAATCCAATGGTGATATCCGTATCGATGGATCTCTTACGGGAAATCTCAACACAAAAGGGAAAGTTGTTATTGGTCCAACCGGAAAGGTGAGTGGGGAAGTTATTTGTAAAAACTCAGAAGTTTCAGGCATAATTGAAGGTAAAATAACGGTTGGTCAGTTACTTAACCTGAAAGCATCTTCAAAAATACTCGGTGATATATCTACTTCAAAACTTTCTATTGAACCGGGAGCAGTATTCTCCGGAAATTGCAAAATGAGTAATAACGATAACAATGGAGGAACAGCTACCGCGAAAGAAAAAGAACCCGAAAAGACCGGGAAACCAGAGTATTAAAGATTTCGCCAGATACTCAGGCATAGCATTCCAGATGATAGGTATTATTCTTGTTACAACCTGGGGTGGTATAAAACTTGATAAACTGACTGGCTTCGATAAACCTGTTTTTACAATAATCCTTTCCCTTCTTGGAGTCTTTGCAGCAATATATACAGCAGTGAAAGATTTTATTAAGTGATCCGCTCTTTTGAAACCACTTCATAAATATATTTTGTTACTACTATTATTGAATATCCTGTTACTTGGTACAGGATATTTTCTGTTTTCAGTTGAAATCCTTAATATCTTCTACAGGGATATTGCAATTCTATCCACTGTCTTTTCAATAATTGCATTAATAACCCTGGTTATTTTTTTAAGAGGTCAGACCAAAGAACCAGACAGCCAGACTCTCCATAGTCTGGTCTCTGTAAGCTTTAAGTTTCTGCTTGAGTTGGTATTAGCTCTTGTTTGGTTTATTGTTGCTAAAAAAACATCTTTGCCATCTGTTTTAGTATTTTTTGTCTTATATTTAGCATTCACTTTTTTTTCGATATTGGTTATATTGAAAACATTGAAAAACAAATCTTTATAAAAACGGGTACTGATTTGAAAACAAGAATTGTTATAGGTTTTTTCTTCTTTCTTATCCTTGCAGGAACAACTATTTCAGCCTTTGGCCAGGGAGTTGAAGAAAAGGCGGAGGGAAAAGAAAAATTCAAAGCCAGCACATATATCCTTGAACATATTGCTGATTCACATGAGTGGCATATTCTTACGAAAAAGAATGGAGAGAGCGTTACTATTTATCTGCCTGTTATTGTTTTCAGTAAGGAGTCCGGACTTAACATCTTTTCTTCAAAACGGCTTGCCCATGGACAGGAATATAAAGGGTTCAGACTTGAAGAGGAAAGCGACCTTAAAGGGAAAATTGTATCGGTAAATGAGGAGGGGCAAGTTGATGAAGAGAATCTTCCTCTTGACTTTTCTATGACGAAAACTGTTATCGGGATGTTATCTGCTGCAATAATCGGACTGATATTATTCCTGTTTCTTGCGCGTTCCTATAAGAAAACAGGCGTCAGTCATCCCAAAGGTATTCAGAGTTTCCTGGAACCAATCATCCTTTTTGTCCGCGACGATATTGCAATCCCGAATCTTGGTCTTCATAAGTATGAAAAATACATGCCTTACCTTCTGACGGCATTCTTTTTTATACTGATCAACAATTTAATGGGACTTATTCCATTCCCTCCCCCTTTCGGGGCAAATGTTACCGGAAATATTGCAATGACTTTTGTATTGGCGTTTTGCACATTCCTTATTACACAGTTCAGCGGAAATAAATCATATTGGAGGCATGTTTTTGCGACACCAGGAGTACCATTCTGGCTGCTGCCGGTAATGATTCCGGTAGAAATAATCGGGATGGTTTCAAAACCTTTTGCACTTATGATCCGGTTATTCGCAAATATAACCGCAGGGCACATTATAGTATTAAGCTTGATCTGTTTAATATTTATATTCGATTCTATGGCACTTGCGCCGATATCGGTATTCTTTGTGATTTTTATGGACTGCCTCGAACTTCTTGTGGCATTCCTTCAGGCATATATATTTACCCTGCTTTCAGCATTATTTATAAGTCTGGCAGTACAGGAACATCATTGATTTTTATTGTTTAATTAAAACCAAGTATTATGACAGGAACATTGGCAGCAATAGGAGCAGGTCTCGCAGTAATAGGTGCAGGACTTGGTATCGGTAGAATAGGTAGCTCGGCAATGGATGCAATTGCAAGACAGCCGGAAGCATATTCAAAGATACAGATTGCCATGATCATTTCAGCCGCCCTTATTGAAGGAGCTGCTCTGTTCGCAATTGTAGTTGCTCTTATGTAGTAACTTAAAATTATGAAGCCTGCAACGGTTGGTTGCAGAGCTTCATTTTTATTAAAATCGTTAAAACAACTTATATGATATTATTAGCTAGCAGCCTTACCACCCCTGCAATCGGAACACTTTTCTGGTCAGCACTGATTTTTGGATTGTTTTTTCTGATCCTGACAAAATTTGCCTGGAAGCCTATCCTGAATGCAGTTAAAGCGAGAGATGAGTTGATTAAGGGCTCTCTTGAATCAGCTGAAAAAGCCAGGGAGGAAATGTTAAAATTGCAGAGCGATAACGAAGCAATCCTACGCAAAGCCAGAGAAGAGCGTGAGGGTATACTTAAGGAAGCAAGAGAAATGCGCGACAAGCTTATTTCTGAAGCCAAAGGAAAGGCAGCAGAGGAGGCTGAAAAACTTGTTGAGAAAGCAAGAGCAGGGATTGAAAGGGAAAAGAGTAAAGCAATTTCTGAGATTCATGAGCAGGTTGCAACCCTGTCAGTTGAAATTGCCTCAAAACTTCTGGGTGAAAAACTTAAGCAGACAGGCGAACAGGAGAAACTGATTGATAATTACCTCAAAGAGATTGATTTCAATAGGAATTAGGAAGTAAAATCTGTAATGAACGATAGCAAAATATCCGTAAGGTATTCAAGAGCTTTATTCCAGTCAGCGCTCGAAAAAAAAATACTTGATAAGGTTAATCAGGATATGATCTTTATTTCGGAAGTCAGTAAAATCCCAGAAGCAAAAGAGTTCCTTCATAGTCCTATCATTGTTCCCTCAAAAAAAGTAGCGATATTTCATAAAATGCTTGGAGATAACGTGGAGAAAATCACTCTTTCCCTGATCGATCTGGTTGTGAAAAATGGCAGAGAGAGCTTTATTCCTGCAATTGCAAGGGTATTCATCCACGAGACGATGAAATACAAGGGAATCACAGAATCAGTCCTGACAACAGCAGTTAAAGTAGAGGCTAAAGTCAAAAAACAAATAACTGATCTTATTTCGGAAGTTTTCAAGACAAAAGTTGAACTTAAAGAGATTATTGACACTGAAATCATCGGCGGCTTTATTCTGCAGGTTGATGACAATTACATTGATGCCAGCATAAGGAATAAACTCAGGAAGATAAAAAAGGAGCTTAAAGGAAGTATTATAACTCCTGAATAGCAGAATATTTTTAATAAGGAATTTTAAGATAATATAATATGGCAAATATTAAACCAGCAGAAGTTTCAAAAATTCTCAGGCAACAACTGGAAGGAATACAGACCGGAGTTGAACTGGAGGAAGTCGGAACCGTGCTTCAGGTTGGTGACGGGATCGTCCGTATTTATGGACTTTCAAATGTACAGTCGAACGAACTGATTGAATTTGAAAATGGGATTGAAGCAATAGTTTTGAACCTTGAAGAAGATAATATCGGAGCAGTATTACTCGGTCCTTCAGAGGAGATAAACGAGGGTGATATCGTAAAAAGAACCGGACGGATTGCCTCTCTCGGAGTAGGCGAGGGATTATTGGGAAGAGTAATAACACCGACAGGACAGCCAATCGACGGGAAGGGTCCGATAAAAGGCGAACTTTATACCCTTCCTTTCGAAAGAAAAGCTCCGGGGGTTATTTTCCGGCAGCCTGTCAGACAACCTCTTCAGACAGGGATCAAGGCAATAGATGCAATGATACCAATCGGTCGCGGACAGAGGGAGCTGATTATTGGTGACAGACAGACCGGTAAAACAGCTATTGCCATAGATACTATTATTAATCAGCGCAGTAACTTTGAAAAGGGTAAACCGGTTTATTGTATTTATGTTGCAATCGGACAAAAGGGATCTACAGTTGCCAATATAGCAGCAACTCTTGAAGAACATGGCGCTCTTCAATATACAGTAATTGTTCTTGCAACTGCTGCTGATCCTGCAGCGTCACAGTTCTATGCTCCTTTTGCCGGAGCTGCTATCGGAGAATTTTTCCGCGATACCGGCCGCGATGCACTAATAATTTACGATGACCTTTCAAAACAGGCCGTTTCTTACAGGGAAGTGTCACTTCTGCTTCGTCGTCCACCAGGACGTGAGGCTTACCCCGGAGATATTTTCTACCTGCACTCAAGACTTCTTGAAAGAGCAGCGAAAATAATTGAATCAGATGAAGTTGCACAAAAGATGAATGATCTTCCTGAATCTATAAGACACATGGTAAAAGGAGGCGGATCGCTTACCGCATTGCCTATTATTGAAACACAGGCCGGTGACGTGTCTGCCTATATTCCGACTAATGTGATTTCTATCACCGATGGACAGATATTTCTCGAATCGAGCCTTTTCAATGCCGGAGTGCGACCTGCAATTAATGTGGGAATCTCTGTGTCGAGGGTGGGAGGAAATGCCCAGATCAAATCAATGAAAAAAATCGCCGGAACTCTGAAAGTTGACCAGGCCCAATATCGCGAACTTGAAGCATTCTCTAAGTTTGGTTCAGACCTTGACGCCTCAACTCTGGCAATCCTGAATAAAGGAGCCAAAAACGTTGAAATACTTAAACAGAAGCAATATGCCCCGGTACCGGTTGAAAAACAGGTAGCAATAATTTATTGCGGAATAACAGGTCTTTTAAAGGATGTTCCGGTTAACAAAGTGAAAAGTTTCGAAATTGAGTTTCTCGAGTATCTCGAACTTAAACACAGAGATGTTCTCGATAACCTTCGTGACGGGATCCTTAATAATGGTATAACCAAAGTTCTTGAAAAAGTTGCTTCGGAATTAGTTTTAAAATACCGTCGGCAATAACCAGGATCAGCTGAATAAATGAATTCTAAATGGCGAATTTAAAAGCAATAAGAATCAGGATAACCTCTGTTAAGTCAACCAGGCAGATCACTTCAGCAATGAAGATGGTATCTGCTGCCAAATTACGGAAAGCTCAGGATAAGATAGTAAGACTTAGGCCATACGCAAATAAATTGCACGAGATACTGGTTGGCCTTTCTCAGAGCCTTGCAGACTCTGAAGTAGACAACATTTATGGAAGGGTATCTCCTTCTGAAAAAGTTCTTATTGTTGTAATCACATCCAACAGAGGTCTCTGTGGAGTATTCAATACAAATGTCATAAAAGAAACAAGGAGGATCATTTCTGAAGATTATTATGAACAATTTAGAAATGGTAACCTGAAGCTTCTGACTATAGGGAAAAAGGGATTTGATTATTTCAGGAAGCAGAAGGTAAATATGCTTCCTGAACAGAATAACCTTCTTAATGAGCTTTCATTCGATAATGCTGCCCTGGTGGCGGAACAGGTTATGAGCAGTTTTGCATCAGGTGAATTCGACAGGGTGTCACTGATCTATAACAAGTTTAAAAATGCGGCAGTCCAAAACCTTACCAATGAATTATTTCTTCCTGTTGAGGCAGTACCTGCCGGAAAAGTCAAGACTACTCCGGTTGACTATATTTATGAACCTAATCAGGAGGAGATTATTAAAGAGCTAATACCTAAATCCTTAAAGATTCAATTTTATAAAGCAGTTCTCAATTCTTTTGTAGCTGAACATGGTGCACGAATGACCGCAATGCATAAAGCAACTGACAATGCGACAGGGATGATCAGGGATCTGACACTTTTATACAACAAAGCTAGGCAGGCAACAATAACAAACCAGATACTCGAGGTTGTTAGTGGCGCAGAAGCGCTTAGAGGTTAATAGTAATTGATTATCAGGATTGTTAAAAAAACATAATGTACAATCACGCTGATCTTAAAGATTTAGTTGATAAGGCTATAATAAATCTTTCGTATAATACGGAAGCGGGAAAGCTTATTGACCCGGTAAAATATATTCTTTCAATTGGAGGTAAAAGATTAAGGCCCGTTTTGGCCCTCATGGCGTGCAACCTTTTTAGTGATAAAATTGATGAAGCAGTCATCCCTGCCACGGGGCTGGAGGTGTTTCATAACTTCACTCTGGTTCATGATGATATAATGGATCAGGCTCCGGTAAGAAGGAATTTCCCAACAGTTCACAGTAAGTGGAACATTAATCAGGCAGTGCTGTCAGGCGATGTGATGGCATTTATTGCCAATGATTGTTTTTTACAAGCTCCACCCAGGTGTATTTCAAAAGTTTTCAGGGTCTTCAACAAAGCAGCTATTGAAGTATGTGTCGGGCAGCAACTTGATATAGACTTTGAAAAAGCAATTATTGTTTCGGAGGATGAATATTTAAGGATGATAGAGCTGAAAACAGCAGTCCTTTTGGCGGCATCAGCTAAAATTGGTGCTATAATCGGGGGCGCTGATGACAAGGATTCTGAACTTCTTTATGAGTTTGGCAGGAACCTTGGTCTGGCTTTTCAGATACAGGATGACCTGCTTGACATTTATGGGGATATTAAAGTATTTGGCAAAATTCCGGGAGGAGACATTATTTCAAACAAAAAAACCTTCCTTTTGGTGAAAGCACTCGAAATCGCATCAGGGGAGCAGCATAAACGGCTTCAGGAACAGTTTGCCATGAAGGAGTTTGATCCGGAGACTAAAGTTAAAAAAGTTATTGATTTATATGATCAGCTCAACATTAAAGCTGTTACGGAGAACATTGCTAATGATTATATAAACACAGCTTTCAGTCTGCTTGATAAGATCGGGGCAGTAAAGGAAAGAAAAAAAGAGCTGGCACAAATTACCTGCTCACTTAAAGGAAGAAACAGGTAGTCTACATATCTGAATTTTCGTTTTTCTTCATCCAGTCAATATTAAGAAGGATTCCCACATTAAGCATAAACTTGTCGAGGGAGTTAAAAACGTAGTGGCCATTAATATCAAACATCATTGAAGAGACCGTTGGTTTTTAATTTTGTGGTTATTACTTTACATTGAGTCATCGCAATAAAGATAAAAAATTATGAGATATCGGGCAAAGAGAATTTGATAAAGGATTAAAAAAAATGAACTTTTTGACAAAACAGAATTTATAAAGCTATTAGTCGGTATGAAACACAAAAATTATTAAATTTGTATCTTCTGAAAAAGAATCAAATAAATAACAAAGATATATGTCACAGAATATCGGGAAAATCAGCCAGATCATTGGACCAGTGGTTGATGTTAGTTTTGAAAGGCAGGGTTTTGAAATGCCTGATATTTATGATGCTCTTGAGATAAAAAGGGATGACGGCTCCGTGCTTGTTGTAGAATGCCAGCAACATATAGGTGAAAGAACAGTACGCACAATTGCTATGGACTCGACCGATGGACTCCGCAGAGGAATGGATGTCGTTGCAACCGGGTTACCGATTACAATGCCTATCGGAGAACAAATTAAAGGCCGGCTTATGAATGTTACCGGAGAAGCAATCGACGGCATCGGACCACTCGATAAAAAGGGAGGATACCCGATCCATCGCAAACCACCAAAATTCGAGGAGCTTTCAACAGAAAAGGAAGTATTGTATACCGGTATTAAAGTGATTGATCTTATTGAACCTTATTCAAAAGGCGGAAAAATCGGACTCTTCGGTGGTGCGGGAGTTGGAAAAACTGTCATTATCCTTGAACTGATCAATAATATCGCAAAAGCATACTCAGGACTATCTGTTTTTGCAGGAGTAGGAGAAAGAACCAGAGAGGGCAACGACCTTCTTCGTGAGATGCTTGAAGCAGGGGTTATAACATATGGAAAGGCTTTTCTTGAAAATATGAAATCGGGTGGATGGGATCTTTCAACAGTCGATAAGGATGCTCTTAAGGAATCAAAACTGGCTCTCGTGTTTGGCCAGATGAATGAACCCCCCGGAGCAAGGGCAAGGGTTGCTCTGTCGGGACTTTCAATTGCTGAGCATTTCAGGGACGGCGATGGAAAAAGCGGAGGAAGGAATATTCTTTTCTTTATGGATAATGTCTTCAGATTTACCCAGGCAGGTTCCGAAGTGTCAGCTCTTCTTGGAAGGATGCCTTCAGCTGTTGGTTATCAGCCAACACTCGCAACCGAGATGGGGATAATGCAGGAGCGGATTACCTCAACAAAACATGGTTCAATAACCTCTGTTCAGGCAGTATATGTACCGGCCGACGACCTTACTGACCCTGCCCCCGCTACAACATTTGCCCACCTCGATGCCACGACAGTTTTAAGCAGAAAAATATCTGAACTTGGTATTTATCCTGCTGTAGATCCACTTGATTCAACATCAAGAATCCTGACTGCAGAAATCGTTGGTGAAGCCCACTATAACTGCGCACAACGGGTAAAAGAGCTGCTTCAGAGATATAATGAATTACAGGATATTATTGCCATTCTCGGTATGGACGAACTTTCCGAAGAGGATAAACTGGTTGTTCACCGGGCAAGAAGAGTGCAGAGATTCCTTTCACAGCCCTTCCATGTTGCTGAACAATTCACAGGTATCAAGGGGGTCCTCGTTTCAATTGAAGATACAATCAAAGGATTCAATATGATTATGGATGGTAATGTTGACCAGTATCCCGAATCTGCATTTATGCTTGTCGGTACTATCGAAGACGCAATTGAAAAGGGCGAAAAAATACTTACTCAGTCAAAATAATCACCCGGATTGGGAAACTTCAATCCTTTAATATTTTGTAATGAAAATAGAGATTATCACGCCTGACAAAAAAATATTTGAGGGGGATATTAAATCTGTTAGGGTTCCCGGTAAAAAAGGGTCCTTCCAGGTTTTAAAGGATCACGCCCCAATTATCTCTACGCTTGAAAACGGTTCTGTCATCATGGTTGACCAGGAGGGTAAGGAGACAATATATGAGATCAATGGAGGCGTGATTGAAGTAAAGGCGAACAAAATAATTCTGCTTGCAGATTCCGTGAGATAAGATATATCAAATGATACCTGATGAATTTCGCAAACATGCCCATGAACTGGTCGAATGGATGGCCGACTATATGGAAAATGTTGAGAATTATCCGGTAAAATCATCGGTAGGGCCCGGCGAAATTTTTAGTAAGATACCTGATAGCCCTCCCACACACCCGGAATCCTTCGACTCTATTATAAAGGATATCGATGAGATAATAATGCCGGGGATAACCCACTGGCAGAGTCCGAATTTTTTCGCATATTTTCCTGCAAACACAAGCCCTCCGTCAATACTTGCAGAAATGCTCATTGCAACTCTTGGCTCCCAGTGTATGATCTGGGAAACCTCACCGGCAGCAGCAGAACTCGAGGAGAAAATGATGATCTGGCTAAGGGATTTGATCGGGCTTCCTTCCGGATTTGAAGGCGTAATCCAGGATACCGCTTCAACTGCTACACTCGCAGCAATAATTACCGCAAGAGAAAAGATCACCAATTTTTCAATTAACAGTGAAGGTGCTGAACATGCAGGAACCCTTAAAGTATATTGTTCAGATCAGACTCATTCATCTGTTGAAAAGGCTGTAAAAATTTGCGGAATCGGCAGGAAAAACCTGGTTAAGATATCTGTAAAAGAGGACTTTTCGATGGATCCTGAAAAACTGAAAGAAGCAATCATCCATGACAAAGAAAGAAGACATATTTCTTGCTGTGTGGTTGCAACAATAGGTACGACAGGAACCACCGCCGTTGATCCTTTAAGGGCTATTGGGGAGATCTGCCGGGAAAATGGTATCTGGCTCCATGTTGACGCCGCGATGGCCGGAACAGCCCTTATTCTGCCCGAATTTCAATGGATGCTTGATGGCAGGGAATATATCGACAGTTTTGTTTTCAATCCCCATAAATGGATGTTTACCAACTTCGATTGCAGTGCATATTTTGTAAAGGATGTCGGAGCACTCATTAAGACTTTTGAGGTGCTTCCGGAATATCTTAAAACAAGAACCAGAGGTAAAGTGAATGATTACCGGGATTGGGGTGTCCCTCTCGGACGAAGATTCAGGGCATTAAAACTCTGGAGTGTAATAAGATCATATGGAACAGAAAGACTCCGAGAAAAAATAAGATATCATATCAGTGTTGCCGCCCGGCTTTCAGAAATGATCTCAAAAGAAACTGACTTTGAAATACTTGCCCCTGTTATTATCAGTGTTGTTTGTTTCCGGTACGTTCCTGCCGGGTATAGTAATGATCAGATTAATGCTTTAAATGAAAAGCTGATTCAACAACTTAATGATTCCGGCAGATTATACCTGAGTCATACGGTCTTATACGGCAAATATACACTCAGGATGGTCACTGCCCAGACAAATGTCACTCTTGAGCATGTTGAAAAGGCATGGGACCTGATAAAGAAGACTGCCCGAAATTTAAATTTCTGAACAGATTACATCGGTCTCCTGCCGATAGTCATTCCATATAAGTCGATGTTGAATAACAACTCAAAAGAGGGCGATTCGCTTATCTTCTTCCAGGCAGTCTGAACTCCACCGGATATCATAAAAGGAATCCTCAGAATATGAAAATCTGCCATCAGTTCAAATCCAAATGATCTGAAAGACTCTTTATAGGCATGATTGTAAAGGGGAATCAGGCCATTGGCAGTGTTTTTATAAAAGGAATTGCCTGGTCCTGAAGCATAATCATAAAACAGACCGGTGCGGATTCTCTTCAGGTAAAGAAGGCTTGAGATGTTGAAATCGGGGTATGCAAGAGGCAAAACATAATCAACTGAAAGAAAATCAAATTCCTTCGAAATAATATTCTTATAACCACGGGGGAACGAAACCCTGTTTCCAAACAAGGATTTAGCCGGAATCTGCTTTTCTTTTTCAAGTCGGATTTTTATACCATTGTTAGGGAAGAATCCGGGAAAATAAAATGAAGTCTTCATAGATATTACTGATCCGTAGATCTTCCTGTCGAAAGGTGCGAAGGAGTAATTCAGATCGATTGTCTGTGCCCATCTTGGGTATATATCGCGTATTGCAGACGTATAATAATTTGAAAAATACAATCTTCCTGATAATATTGTCTGACCAGAATCATAAGGTTCCTCATCACTTATATAAATGTAGTCGTTTTTGTAATCAGAGGTAATTGATGGCCGGAGATATTCAGAGAATCTGCCGGAGGAGAAACGAAGAGGAAGGGAGACAGTATTTAAAAATCTTATTCCGGACTGGATTTTAACAGGATCGGGGACAACTTTTCCGTCTTTTCTGATTTTAAATATTTTAGGCTCATTCCCATAATCCAGTTGTGATTCAAATACCGGATACCATCCCTTCCATGTAATTCGTGAATGAAGTACATGGTTTTTCTCAGGGGAATACTCATAACCTATTGAAGAGATCAAAGTGCTTAAATGATTCTGGGTCATAATGGAAACCCCAGGTCTGACAGCTGTAGGATCGGCCTTTATCTCTCTAATATCTGCATAGAATGGTATCCAGCTGTGGAATTTAAAAAGATGCTGCCATTTCCTGTAGGGTTCAGGTGTATAAACAGTACCGGCCTTAAAATCAGAAGTTTGAGGTTTTATGTCAAAACGATTTATCAGGAATGATACTGAACTGACATTGTCATCAACAGTACCCGGGGACTTAGCAAGTGTGGTACTGCAGATATTATTTCCAAGGGAGGTATAATCACTGAAAAATACATTTTCCCCGTTAAGGCAGAGATCAATTACTCCAAATCTTGACCTGGTCAATGATGTTATTTTTCTATCGGGTGTTCTGAGGTAAATATTGTCGGTCCCCGACAAGGAGCTGATAAAAAAGAGTGAATCGTTTCTTAAGAAAGTTGATTGAAGATCTTCTCTGCCAGCCTCAACAAGAGTCTCCCATTTCTGACTTGTTAAAGTGTATTCCATGATTCCTTCCCCAGCTTCTGTTAAGAAAATAACAGTAATTTTCCAGCCTCCTTCTGCCCACTGAGGGCGCTGAAGATAGGCATTCCCGGGAGCAGGAACAGACTGCATGACAGATCCGGTTTCTGCATCAATTAAGACAATATTGTTAATGTTGTTGATGGTGTTTTCGATAGCGGCAATCTTCTTCCCATCGGGAGAAAGAGATGCTGAAAGGTACCTGGATTTACGAGACAACCTTTTGATCTTGTTGTTACTGAGATCCATAAGTTTGATAATCGAATAATCTCTGTTTTCCCATCTTGGATCGGATTGGGTTTCAACCCATACGAGCTTTCCGTTTGCATAAGAGATGAACCAGGGATACATTTGTCCGGGTGTATGTATTTTTTTTTCTGATTTTTCTGATGGGTTTATTAACACAAATGATGGGGGTGCCGCTAGTGAGGTTTTAATAGCAATAATGCTGTCAGTACCGGCAAAGACCGGGGAATAATAATTAATAAATTTCCCCTCCTTGGCAGGATTTAGTGTTTCGTAAAACAAGGCATTATTTTCTGAAACATCTTTTATCCATATTGTCTTAAGAGTGTCGAAAGTTTCCTTAAAAAGTGATTTTTTGGTTATGCCAGCACTCCTTGAAAGGCTTATATTGACCGGGTTAATAGTAAAAGGTTGTTTGGCAGTATAATTAAGGACTCTGTTCCATATCTGGAGATCGTATTTTGCCATGGCCCATGTTACCATTTGATAGCCAGATTGATAATGGTCGGGAATATAATCCCTGTATGAGCCGTTGACTATCTTGTCGTACTTGAACATGCTGCCTTGTTCAACTGCAATTGCTTTCAGCTGTTTCTGGAATGAGGGGCTTCGTCCTCTTCCTGATTCTGTCAATGCCGATTCGGCAAAAACAGCATTACCCTCAAGGTACCAGAGAGGTAAAAGGGAAGCGACAATTCCGGTGAACTGTTCCCCGAGAATCACCGACATTGCTTTTGAAAAGCCTCTGTTTAATGATTCCATCTGAAACACATGAGTAAGTTCATGTATGGCGAGTTGTCTTTCCGGGTTAAGAGGAATTGTGTTCTGTACAGGGGTGGGGTATATTTCCATTCGCCGGGGAGCCCATGCAACATAACCGTTTGATTGGGTGGAAAAATTGTGAATAACCACAGGGATTTTAAACTTTCTTTCGGGGAAAAGCGAAACAAGTTTTGAATATGCTTCTTCAAGTGATTGAGCGAAAGCCATTCCTCCGGAGCCATAAGTCTCAGGGTAAATGACCGTAAACCTGCCGGTCTTTATCTGCATCCATTTCAGAGAAGCAGGATCTTGCCCTGTATCATAATATTGCGCAAAAGTAAGCTGCGCAAAAAGTAAAAAAGTTGTATATAAAAAGATTACCGGATATCTCATTTCAGGAATTATTGCTCAAAAATAGTAAAATTAGTGAGCCATATCCCGTTGGCGATAAAATGAAAAAAATAAGTATTTTCGTCATCTGAATTATCAGAGAATATTCTTTCAAAAAAAGATAATAAGGAATGAAGAATTACAGGTTGATTAACAACATATCAGGGTGGGTAGTTTTTATTGTCGCCGCAGTTACCTATCTAATGACCATTGAACCTACAGCAAGTCTTTGGGATTGCGGTGAATTCATAGCTTCTGCATTTAAGCTTGAAGTTGGTCACCCCCCCGGCAATCCGGTATTTATGGTTCTGGCCTGGTTTTTCACTCTTTTTGCAGGAGGAGAAGTATCAAAAGTTGCTGTGATGGTTAATGCAATGTCGGCACTGGCAAGTGCATTTACTATTCTGTTTCTTTTCTGGACTATTACCCATCTGGCAAGAAAAATCCTTTTAAAGAATGAAAATCATTTTAATTCCGGAAGGATTGTAGCAGTAATGGCTGCCGGTATTGTTGGAGCACTTGCATATACTTTTTCAGACTCGTTCTGGTTTTCTGCAGTTGAAGGTGAAGTATATGCGACCTCATCACTGTTTACAGCAGCTGTTTTCTGGGCAATCCTTAAATGGGAGGACGTGGCTGAAGAAAAATTTGCCGATAGATGGATAATTCTTATAGCATTCCTGATGGGACTTTCCATAGGAGTACATCTTCTTAACCTCCTGGCAATCCCTGCAATAGTACTGGTATATTATTTTAAGAAATTCGAATTTTCATGGAAGGGATTATTTATCTCATTAGCTACTTCCGTTATACTTCTGGCGCTTCTGATGTATGGAATAATGCCCGGAGTTGTAACAATTTCTTTAAAATTCGATCTGTTTTTTGTGAATACACTGGGTCTTCCTGCCAATAGCGGAATGGTTTTTCATATAATACTTTTGGTAGTTTTGTTTATTTTTGCCGTTAAATTCTCATTTTCATCAACAGATAGCAGAAAAAACGCAGCTTTTGCCATAGCTGCCCTTTTCTTCACAGGAATATGGGTAATATCCGGATCCGCTGTTCTTAATATATTAATGCTTATTGTAATATCCGGAGTTGTATGGTATATGGCCGGTAAAAGCAGAAGGACATTAAATACAGCTCTTACAGCAATAATGGTTATTCTGATAGGCTATTCTTCCAACGCGATTATTGTGATAAGATCTTCTGCCGGCACCCCGCTTAATGAGAACAATCCATCCAATCCGGATAATCTACTTTATTTTCTGAACAGGGAACAATATGGTCAGCAACCTTTGTTCAGGGGAGTAGTTTATAATGTTCCTGTCCCTGATTACACTGAAGGTAAACCAAAATATGCTCTTGAGAAAGGAAAGTATATCATAACAGGTCATGATGTTGAACGGGTATATGATCCAAGATTCATTACTCTTTTTCCAAGAATGTGGAGCACTCAGAGTGATCACCAGGCAGTCTACGAGGAATGGGGAAGGGTTAAGGGAACTCCGATACAGGTTACGGACCAGAATGGAGAAAAGAAGGTCATTAAGAAACCAACTTTTATCGAGAATATGAGATTTATGTTCTCATACCAGTTCGGATACATGTATTTCAGATATTTCATGTGGAACTTTTCAGGTAAGCAAAACGATACACAGGGAACAGGAGGTGCAGTAAACGGGAACTGGATCACCGGAATAAAATTTCTGGATGAACCACGATTTGGGACCTTTGATTTGCCGGGAGATATGAAAAGCGACACATCAAGGAACAAATATTACCTTCTGCCATTTCTTCTGGGCATGGTAGGGATGTTCTATCATTTCAACCGCGATAATAAGAACTGGGGGATAATTTTACTCCTCTTCATAATGACCGGAGTTGCAATTGTATTTTACCTTAATCAATCTCCTAACCAGCCCAGGGAAAGAGATTATGCGTATGCAGGATCATTTTACTTTTTTTCGGTCTGGATTGGGTTGGGAGTACTAGCTCTGTTCGAAGGGATCTCTAAACTGGCAGGCGAAAAGATTGCTGCCCCTGTTGCCGGGCTATTATGTTTTCTTGCTGTTCCTGCCGTTATGGGATCGGAGAACTGGGACGATCACGACCGTTCGGGCCGTTATCTGGCACGGGATGTGGCATTTAATTACCTGAATTCATGTGCTCCGGGGGCAATACTTTTTACTAACGGAGATAACGACACTTTCCCCTTATGGTATGCTCAGGAGGTTGAAGGAAAAAGGACCGATATACGGGTTTGCAACCTGATGCTCCTTAATACAGACTGGTATATCAACCAGATGAAAAATAAGGCATATGAATCAAACCCGCTCCCGGTTTCTCTTCCCGTTAAAAAGTATTATGATGGAATAAATGATCAGGTTTACATTATTGAAAAGACAAAAGATCCTGTTGACATATCAACAATAATTGATTGGGTAAACAGCGATAACAAAGGAACTAAAGTACAGGTTTCTGCTACAGAAATACTCGACATTATTCCATCAAGAACTATCAGGATTCCTGTTGATGCAGCAAAGGTAATTGCATCGGGGACTGTTAAGCCGGAAGACGCAAATAAAATTGTTCCATACATTGATATTAAGCTTAAAGGAGGTTACATACTTAAGAGTCAGCTGATTGTGCTGGACATTCTGGCACATAATAACTGGGAGCGCCCGATTTATTTTGTTACAGGATACCACAACGATGCTTTTGGCCTGGAAGAGTATTTTCAGATGGAGGGACTTGCTTTCCGTTTGGTACCGATAAAATCACAGAATAAAAACTGGCTTGACTATGGCCGGATTAACACAGATATTTTATATGAAAATATGATGAAGAAGTTTGTGTGGGGAGGGGCTAAGGAGAAAGGGGTAAATATCGATTATAATCACAGGCGTACAATTATTGTTGTTAAGGCCAGATTGAATTATTCGAGGCTTGCAACGGCTCTTTCTGCCGAAGGAAAGAATGAAAAGGCAATCGAAGTACTTAATTATTGTATGGAGACGTTCCCTCTCGAAAAAATCTCATACGATCCTTATATGGCTGATATTATTGAGTCGTATTATGTTGCAGGAGGAACAGAGAAAGCCGTTGAAATGACAAAGGCATTCTGTGATTACTATTATGAGCGACTTGATTATTACCTTAAACAGAATCCTTATATTATCAATTCCGCAGAATTTGAGATTCAGACAGCGATTCAGTACACATCACGGGTTGCGAGCGCCTGTGCAGCAAACGGGAAACCTGAAATGGCTGAAGAGATAAATAAGAAACTGGAGAGCTATTACGCGAATTATGTCAGGGTGCTACAGCCTGCCGGAAGGTGAAAACAGAGGATTAATATATATGGGAAACAGGGATCTCTGATTTAAGGTATTTTTCAAGCAGGAAAAATATCTTTTCGGGGTAAATGGGTTTTAGCACGTACTCATTGCATCCTGCAATATAAGCTTCGGTTTTTGCCTGCTCAGAGGAATATCCTGTAATCATGATAACAGGAATACTTTTTCTCTCTTTCCGGAAGATTCTTATGCATTCGATTCCGTTAATAAGAGGAATAAGGAAATCCATGAAAACAAGATCAATTATGTGATTCCCCTGGTTTAAATAATCAACAAATTCTTTTCCTGTGTGAAAGATTTTAACATCAGCTCCCGAGTTTTTAAGGAGTGTTTCATAATATCTGATTGATGGCACGTCATCCTCAACAATAACTATATTTTTGCCTGTAAGTTCTAAATTGCTGATATTCAGTGTCATTTGTGGATTTGTTTAAATTCGTATAAAATTACGGTAAGAAAAGGATAGCGAAACTGTTTATCTCGGCAGTTATTAACATTTTATCAACACTGTCGGCTTCATGAAGAGATGAGATATTTGAAGAGTGGTGGGGAGACAGCTCCCAGGTTGATGATGTGACTTTAATAAGAATCAGATACTAACGGCATTGCCATTTTGTGGTAAGCGTTCCAGTTGTAGTTGGAGTTTTCGCTTCGATAACGATTAATTCAACTCCACAATATTCTGTTTCACCCCCCTCGTTAACATCGCCGTTTGAAGAATCAGTTATTACCATTTTGCAGAATTTACAATCACTGAGTGCTTCACAGGATGTGGCAGCCCATGCAACGAACAGAAATGCTGCTCCAAATAAAAGTTTTCGTATCATATCTGTCAAATTTCACTTCAAAGATACCAAAACTCTTTTCTTATTGAACAGAATTAAAACAAAAAGGGTTATTAAGTGAAATAATGAAAAGGATGATGCATCAATTTGATAAAATGTCAGTCATTACAGAAGGAATGAAAATAATTATAACTTGCGTAAAAATTTAATCGTCATGGAAGATTTAAAAATGAAAAAACATGTAACCGTGGTTGGCGCAATTCAGATTGGGTTCGGATCACTTGGTTTATTAATTTCATTAGGGGCTTATATTTTACTGAGCAAATTATTGGAATTTATTCCAAAAGAAGACATGCCAACATTTGTAGTAAACTTTCTTTCCTATTTGTTCAAAGTTCTTCCCATAGTGATTGGTATTCTGTCTCTTATGGGATTAGTGGGCGGTATCGCACTTCTTTCATACAAACCTTGGTCGAGGATAATCGTTATTATAGTCGCTGCACTAAGTTGTCTTAATATACCTATCGGTACTCTGATCGGGGTTTATACAATCTGGGTACTTATGCAGGACGACACCATTAAACTATTTAAAAAGGAATAATAAAATTTAAATATTAATTTTAGAGGTTGGATTTTCTTAATTCAACCTCTTTTTTTGACAAAAAAATTACGATTATGGGTGAGGACAATAAGATCATTTTTTCGATATATAGGGTGGGTAAATCGTTTCCGCCTCACAGACAGGTACTTAAAGATATTTCCCTTTCGTTTTTTCTTGGAGCTAAGATCGGGATAATTGGTTTGAACGGATCAGGGAAATCAACTCTTCTTAAAATTATCGCCGGTCTGGAAAAGGAGTACCAGGGAGAGGTTACCTTTCTTCCGGGTTATTCTGTCGGACATCTTTCCCAGGATCCTCTCCTGGATGAATGCCGCAGCGTAAGAGAGATAGTTGAGGAAGGGGTGAAGGATATAATGGAGATAATAAAGGAATACGAAAAGATAAACAACAGTTTTGGAGAGCCGGAGGTTTACGAAAACCCTGATAAAATGCAACAGCTTATGGACCGGCAGGCTGTTCTTCAGGAGAAGATCGATTACCACGATGGTTGGAATATTGAGTACAAGCTTGAGCGGGCAATGGATGCCCTGCGATGTCCCGATAGTGATGCCCGGGTAAATGTTCTCTCTGGAGGAGAGCGCAGAAGAGTGGCTTTATGCAGGCTGCTTCTGCAGCAACCCGATATTCTTCTGCTTGATGAACCTACAAACCACCTCGATACAGAGTCGGTTCAATGGCTCGAAACAACACTGAAGCAATATCACGGTACTGTTATTTGTATAACACACGACCGGTATTTTCTCGATAATGTGGCCGGCTGGATCCTGGAACTTGACCGGGGCGAAGGAATACCATGGAAAGGAAACTATTCTTCATGGCTTGAGCAAAAAGCAAAAAGACTTGAGGTAGAGGAGAAAGGAAATGTTAAAAGAAGGAAAATTCTCGAACGGGAACTTGAATGGGTAAGGATGTCTCCCAAAGCTCGTCGTGCGAAGTCAAAAGCGAGGTTGGGGGCTTATGAAAACCTCCTTAATCAGGATGTTAAACAAAAGGAAGAAAAGCTTGAAATATTTATCCCAAACGGGCCCAGGCTCGGCGACAAAGTAATAGAAGCCAGATCAGTTACAAAATCGTTTGACGATAAATTGCTTTTTGAAGATCTTGATTTCAGCCTCCCGCCAAACGGAATCGTTGGAGTTATCGGCCCGAATGGAGCCGGAAAAACAACTCTTTTCAGAATGATTATTGGACAGGAAAATGCGACCAAAGGAACTTTTAAAATAGGAGAAACAGTTGCTCTCGGTTATGTTGACCAGGCTCATTCTGCAATTGATGTGGCAAAGACAGTCTATGAAGTAATTTCAGGAGGTCAGAATGATGTGATGGTAGGAAACCGTCTCGTAAACGCAAGAGCGTACGTGGCAAGGTTTAACTTCAGTGGAGCCGATCAGGAAAAGAAATGTGGTGTACTGTCAGGAGGAGAGAGAAAACGGCTGCATCTTGCTCTCACGCTGAAATCAGGCGCAAATGTTTTACTTCTTGATGAACCAACCAACGATATTGATGTAAATACCCTCAGAGCATTGGAAGAGGGCCTTGAAAATTTTGCAGGATGTGCTGTCATTATATCCCACGACAGGTGGTTTCTCGACAGGGTCACAACACATATTCTCGCTTTTGAAGGTAATTCAAAAACTGTCTGGTTCGAGGGGAATTACTCCGACTATGAAGAGAACTATAAAAAGAGAGTTGCTGATACAACACCGGCAAGGATTAAGTACAAGAAGCTGGTATAATACAGGCGCATACGAGGTACTTAGATAAAATTATTTAAGAATCCCGATCGCTATTCCTGCAACAGGTGACACTCCCGAAAAATCAATATTAAACCAGTCTTTATATTTTGTAAAACCATCTTCATTTTTATACTTGCTCAGTTTAATATTTCCTCCTGCAAACAGGTCAACTGTGAGCACTTTTAAAAGAGGTACTTTCAGACCAAGGATGACACCTCCGGCAAAAATATTCAGATGCTGGGTTATCTTCTTATCAACCATTTCAAACACCCCCGGATCAGTCTCCTCCATTTCGCGGTAATTACCGGTTATCGTCATTTTTCTGTACATAACCTGGGGTGCTGCGTATAGTCCAAGTGGCGCTTTTTGCCTGTTTGTATGATTTGCCAGCAGGTAATTCCGAAACTGAATATTAATTCCGCCACCGGACATTACCTCTCCTTCATAGAAATGATATTGATTGGTTGATGCATCTAAATATGCGAAACTCTGATTTGAGAAATAGTAATTTGACAGGCCCTGTTTTGTTGAATAGGTTGCCATTGCGCCAACATTAAGAGAAAACCTTGGATTCAGCACCCTTTCGTATGATAAATAGAAGGTGCCCTCCAGAAGTCTGACCGGGTCGAGCATAATTGATGATTTATAATCAGGCACAAATTCCGGTTCCGGTTTAGCAACAACCCTGGGTTGGGTTTCAACTGTCCGCACAGTCTCCTGGCTTTTTTTAAACAGTGAATCCAACTTATTTAATTTTTTTGTCATTAGTTGTGGATCAAAGGCCATAGAACTTATCCTGGAGTTTAACTCAGTAAGCTTAATATCGAGTTCTTTTGGTTTAGCTTCCCAAAGTTTAATTTTTGTATCCAATAGTTCCAGTTTTGAATCGAGAAGTTGAAGTTTCAGATCGAGCATTTGAGATTTTTGTGAAATGGAATCCTGACCATAAGTTTCCGGACAGGATACCACAATTAAGAATAAACCAATGACTATCATTGGTTTCCATAGTTTTGTTTTCATAGCGATTAGTTTTTTGGTTTGACTTAGGTTAATAATATCGTACGATTAATTTATTCTATGAGTTTAATCAGATTTTCAGCACAAATATCCTGCCAATTTTAATCGGCACACGTGGGTTTGCAAGGTCTGCTACTCACAGCGGCTCTCCCTCGATTGAATTTGATTGATAGTATTTGGGATGCCATTTGTAATACAAATGATATAGTGTCTATTAGGTAAGGCATTGTGTCTTTGGTAAAATAGTTGATTGAAATATAATTGGATTTCTCTTAATCAGGTTGTACATTCGTATTTAACCAAAATTGCACATTGATATTTACCGATTACGCTTCGTTTTTATATTAAAAATAAACCTAAAGTAAAATCCGGGTTTCATAATGCCTGATAGTCTGGGCCATTATCGTAGTTGGTACGACTTCTTCCAGGGATCAATGGGTGGAGAGCAAACTACCATTATTCTTATCGAATTAGTAGCCCCACCAGGAATCGAACCTGAATCTAAGGTTTAGGAAACCTCCATTCTATCCATTGAACTATGGGGCCAATTTCAGTCGCAAAAGTATATTTTTTTTTTGTCATTCCAAACCACCAACTTAACGACAAAGGCGCACGGCATACGACACACGACGCAAGGAAGAATTAAAACCGTGAGTCGTGCATCGTGTATCGTGGGTCTATCTTATTCTGTTTTGAAAAATAAACTACCTTTGATTTTTTAAAATATTAGTATTATGAACTGGATAGATGTTGTTATTGTGGTTATTCTCATATTGTCAGTGATTATGGGATTTATTAACGGGCTTGTCAAGGAAGTGGCTTCGCTTGCTGCATTGATCCTTGGTATCTGGGGGGCCATTAAATTCTCAAGCTTTACTGCTGAAAAGCTATACGATTATTTTGATATGACCGGGCAATATGTCGGGATTATTGCATTCCTTATCACATTCGGGATTATTGTTGTTATAATTCATTTTATCGGCATATTGGCTGACAAACTTGTGGATGCAGTTTCTCTTGGCTTCGTAAACAGACTACTCGGAATAGCATTCGGCCTGTTAAAATCGGTGCTGATAATGAGTGTTTTCTTTGTAGTTCTGAATGCTATAGATGCACGGAGGCCCTTCCTTCCGAAAGAAAGAATTGAAGAATCGATATTCTTTAATCCAATTTCCAACATTGCTCAGGCTATCTTTCCTATTATAGGAGAAGGAGGTTTTAACCGTAGCTTTAACCGGTTTAAAAAGAAGCCTGAAGAAGTGACTATCTGACCCTGTTTGTTATATTTGCAATTCTGAAAAATCGATTTATGAATTTTGTTGAAGAACTGAAATGGAGAGGCATGATACACGACATTATGCCCGGGACTGAAGATTTACTTATAAAGGAAAAGACAAGCGGATATATCGGGTTCGATCCAACTGCCGACTCATTGCATATCGGGCATATGGTGCAGGTTATGATGCTCATGCATTTCCAGCGGGCCGGACATACACCGATTGCTCTTGTTGGCGGAGCAACAGGAATGATTGGCGATCCTTCCGATAAATCGGAGGAGCGGAACCTGCTTGATGAGGCATCCCTGAGGAAAAACCAGGAGGCCATAAAAAAGCAACTCTCAAAATTCCTCGATTTCCAGTCGGATAAAGAGAATAAGGCTCTCATGGTAAATAACTACGACTGGATGAAAGAATTTTCTTTCCTTGGTTTTATCAGGGAGATCGGGAAGCACATCACTGTTAACTATATGATGTCGAAAGACTCTGTTAAGAAAAGAATCGGGGCTGAAGCTAAAGAGGGAATGTCGTTTACGGAGTTTTCGTACCAGCTTGTACAGGGTACCGATTTCCTGGTCCTGTACAACAATTACAATTGTAAGCTCCAGATGGGTGGTTCAGATCAATGGGGGAATATCGTAACAGGCACGGAGCTTATAAGGCGCAAGGCTGGTGGAGAAGCTTTTGCCCTTACCTGTCCGCTGATAACAAAATCAGACGGAACAAAATTTGGTAAAACAGAATCCGGAAATGTTTGGCTCGACCCTGAAAAAACAACCCCTTATCAGTTTTACCAGTTCTGGTTGAATGTTTCTGATGAAGATGCTGCAAAATATATTAAAATCTTTACTATTCTGAGTCAGGAGGAGATTGAAGACATCATTCTTGAGCATAACAGAGCTCCTCATGAACGTCTTTTGCAGAAAAGACTTGCCGAAGAGATAACTGTCATGGTTCATTCCAGCGAAGATTACGATGCAGCGGTGGAAGCATCGCAGATATTATTTGGAAAGGGAACAACAGAATCGCTTAAAAAGATGGGCGAAAGCACCTTTCTGTCTGTTTTTGAAGGAGTTCCGGTGTTTGATGTTAAGAATGAAATTCTTCAGAATGGAGTCACAATTGCCAACCTGTTTGCAGAACATTCACAGGTATTTGCTTCAAAGGGAGAGTTAAGAAGACTTGTTCAGGGAGGTGGCTTGAGCTTAAACAAGGTGAAGATCGAAAATCCTGATATGGTTGTTGGCCGGGAAATGCTACTGAACAATAAATATCTGCTTGTACAGAAAGGAAAGAAAAACTATTACCTGATAAGGGTAACTTAAAGACTATTTTACAAGATCAGCCGCTTATGTCTTTACTCTTTCAACATAAGTCCTGTCGCGTGTGTCGATTTTAATCTTATCGCCGGTATTTACAAACAATGGGACCATAATTGTTGCTCCATTTTGAACTTTAACCTGTTTTAATGTATTAGTGGCTGTATCTCCCCTTAATCCGGGCTCCGAATAGGTAACCTCCATTACAACAAATTGAGGAATATCAACGGAGAGAGTGGTTTCAGTATCGGCATGTACAACTATCTCAACGCTCTGGCCTTCCAGCAGAAAATCAAAATTTTCAATTAATGTTTCCTGAACATGGATCTGTTCAAATGTTTCAAGGTGCATGAAGTAATAACCCATATCATCCTTATAAAGAAACTGATACGGACGTCTTTCAACTCTTGCCAGATTAACTTTAGTTCCGGAAGAAAAAGTATTATCAATTACCCTTCCTGTTTTAAGGTTTTTAAGTTTTGTCCGCACGAAAGCCGGTCCTTTACCTGGTTTAACATGCTGAAATTGAACAATTGTATAAAGGTCATTGTTGAACTCAATGACTAACCCATTCCTAAAATCTGCAGTACTTGCCATAAATGTTTAAGTTATTCTCTATGTTAATTTAAATTATTTCTTTTTTTAATTTCAAGAGGGTACACCAGTCCTTCATAACTCAGAATCTCAACTGAAAATGCCCCTACAAAGATATCAAATCGTATCTTAACCGGTAAAAAATTTTTATCGGCTGAAAACCAGAACGAAACATCCTCTTCAGTTTTAAACAGACGTCCGGTTTCTGTTACCGGATTAAATTTATAGCACCTGATTCTCCCGGCTTTTGTTTTTATTTCATCTGTCCCAACATACCTTAACCTTATCGGGTATAGCTCATCTGTGAACCAGGTTGTAATGGTAATCACTTCGTCTTTTTTTAAATTGCTGTCAACAGGAAGAATATGATTCCGGAAATAATAAAAACATGAAAGAATATCGTGTATTCCCCGGGGAGTGATATGGATTCCGGTAAGATCACTTGTAAGAATTGCTGAATCAGCCCTCGTTTTATGGTCAAATAAAACTTCATTGTATTTCCTGTATCTGCCTTCGCGGATGTTTCTGATTGATTTCACAGGAAGTTCAGTAACGGGGTCAATGAAGCTTTCATAAATATCTAATACTTTAAAAATTGCATCAGCTATCCCGGTTGTTTTTGCTAATAACTTTGAATGCCAGACCTCTTTCCCGTCAAGTGTCTCACTTTTTAGTTCAAGCGATGCGGTTCCCCCCGTGATAACACCATAATGAACGGTATAGATAACTTTTTCTCCAACCTTATATGATACTGCCTGACCCCAGCAGGAGGATGAAAGTATTATTGAAAGACCGGTGATGTAAAAAATCCTTTTCATACTTCTTCCTGATAGCATGCAGTTATTATGCCAATTATTTTCCAAGGATATTCTTTCTTTGTTTTGAAGTTATGAAATCTTTTAGATATAATGGCTCAAAGTATGCAACATCTTCATAATTGCAATTTTTAAAAGCCTGAAATACAGGCTTGTGCATGTGCGAGGCGGAAATTCTGAAATCATCGGCAAAATTAATGTTGGTTCGTTTAACCACCTCTTTGCATTTTGTTGCGCCGTCACCAAAAAAAATAATCTTTTGTGATTCAGGGATATTGATGAAAGAGTCTTCAGTGATTATTTCTGCTGAAATATCTTTTATTGTCTTACCTCCGGCATCGTAAATTGCATAGTAGACCTCCATTCTTCGTGCGTCGAGCATCGGACAAAATAGAGTATTCTTATCAGTTTCCGGACTTTTCATTCTGTTCCCGGAAATCCCCCAGAACATCGATAGTGTTGTTTCTATACCGATTAGAGGGATGGATGCGGCATATGCAATTCCTTTAGCAACAGATACTCCTATCCGGAGCCCGGTATATGATCCCGGCCCCTTGCTGACAGCAATAGCTTCAAGATCCCTGGCTCTGATTCCGTCCTCTTTAAGAATCTCCTCAATAAAAACAGTAAGCAAGGAAGCATGCGACTTTGACTCATTACTTTCTTTCAAGGAAATTACACCGGCACAATCACATAATGCAACTGAGCAAAGATTTGTCGCTGTCTCAAGACATATAATCATGTTTTGAAAGGGATTCCAAAAACCTATTTCTCCTTAAAGAGTTCTTCTTTCTTTACAACTTCAATCAGTGTACTGTCCGATAATTTCTTACTGATTGCACTGAAGGGGGCAGAAATTAATCTGTCGTTTACTGCTACACCTGAAAGAATCTCAATATAATTATTATCCTGGATTCCGGTTTTAACATCTTTAGCAAGAGCATACTGTCCGTCAGTAATGAATACTATAGTGCGGATATCCTCATCGGAAAATGTAGTTGCTGTTTTTGTTGTATCGGTACGGGTTGTAACGGATTGTATCGGAACGGTAATTATATCAGATTTTGATTCGGTCTGAATATCAACAGAGGCTGACATACCGGGCCTGAAAGGATTGCTGTCGCCGGCATCAACAAGTTTCTTATAAGATTCGGGAAGTATCAGAATCTTGACATCGAAGTTGGTAACCTGATCAGCAGATACACCAGTAGTTTTGGCAGAATTGGCGATTTCAGTCACTATCCCTTTGAATTTCTGATCGAGGTATGCATCGACCTCAATAAGGGCAGTATCTCCGAGATTAACTTTTACAATATCATTTTCATTTACCTGAACTTGTGCTTCCATGCGCGACAGATCAGCAACACGCAGCAATTCGGTACCTGCCATAAGGTTTGTTCCTGCTACTCTTTCTCCAAGCTCTACAAGAAGCATTGAAACTGTACCAGACATCGGTGCATAAATAGATGTTTTAATAAGGTTCTCGTTGGCCTCTTTCAGGGAGGCTTCAGCGCTCACAACTGAAAACTTTGCTGCATCAACCTCTGCTTTAGCTACAGAATAGGAGGCTTCAGCTTGTTCAAAATCAGACTTTGAAACAGTCTGTTCTTCATACAATTGTTTGTTTCGTTTAAATGACAGTTCAGCCTGTGTAAACTGCGCTACTGATTGAGCAAGGCGTGCCCGGGCAGAACTGATAGCCGCCAGGGATCTGTCTTTCTGGGAGACATAGGTATCTGGTCTTATTCTGAGCAGCAACTGTCCTTTTTCGACATGATCGCCCTCTTTGATTGTCAGTTCCACAATCTCACCTGATACATCAGGACTTATCTTAACCTCTTTTTCAGGTTGTATTTTGCCATTGGCAGTAATGGTTTCAATGATAACGCGTTTTTCAGCATTCTCAACGGCAACCTTCACAGTTAAAGCTTTGCCAAACCAACCCTGTTTCTTCCCGATTATTGCAAAGATGATCAGGACAAGTGCAATTGGAAGTAAAAATTTCAGTATCTTATTGTTTTTCATGATCTTGTGCCTTAAAATGATTTCGTATTTTAATTATTTATTAAGATTAAGTGGTATTCCCTTATAAAAATCAAGTACCTTGGTTTTAAAGACGTATTCATATTTTGCCTGCGACATGTCAGACTGTGCATTAAGGAGCTGTGTTTTTGCCGCATTATAGTCGACAGGAGTAACCATTCCAACATTAAATTTTTGTTCGGTATATCTGAAAGATTCTTCAGTTGAAGCAACTGCTTTGATACTTACATTAAATTTTTTGAGGGCTGCCACAGCATCAGTATATGCCTGCTGGATATTTTTATAAAGTTGTTTTTTTGTTCCTTCAAGAGTGTACTGACTGTTTTCTACATTAAGTTTTGAGTTTGAGATATTTTTATTAACCTGCCATCCGTTTAAAATCGGAATATTCATGGATAGACCAATTCCGGAGTTTTTATTGTTTCTTAACTGGTCATTAAACGACTGAATTCCAGGCTGATTAGAGAGGTATGTATAGCGGGTATTTAAAGAATAATTTAAAGAAATTCTTGGACTCCTGCCTCCTTTTGCAATTTTCAGATCATACTCGCTTGCTGTAAGCATCAATTCGGAGCTCCTTATTTCAGGCCTGCTTTTTTCTGCGATTGTATAAATCTCATCAATATTACCTGTAATAATAGAATTAGGATCAACATTTATCTCAGGGACAACAACTTCAAATCCGGCTGGTGTTTTAAGCTCAAGAAGTTGAGTGAGAGTAAGATAAGATGTTTCAAGCTGGTTTTTCATATTGATCAGAGAGAGCTCTTCCTGTGCTGCCTGGGCTTCTATCTGAAGAAGGTTTCCTTTGGCTACACTACCGGCATCGACCAGTTTCCTGGTTTTTTCAATCTGCTGTAAAGTAATGTTAAGCTGATTTTCATTTGCAGCAACAAGCTCCTTGTTTAAAAGGACCTGCAGGTATACAAGTGCTACATTTAAAGCTACATTATCACTTATATTCTGAAGATCCTGTTGTCTGGACAGAACCATATACTTATTTTTCTGGATTGAATTATAATTCTGTAAACCATTGAAAACCGGTGTTGCTCCGCCAAGGTAAAAATAGTCTGATTGAAGAGTCTGGTTAAAAAACTGATAGGTGTTCTGATCAAGAGCTCGACCAAATGAATAATCATGCGAAGCCTGGCCGTTCAGGGTTGGTAACAATTTCAGTTTTGCCAGATCAAGCGAATTTTTTTGAACCTCTGTCTGAATTACTTGTTGCTTTATCTGGATATTGTTTTCAATAGCATATTTGATACAGTCTTCAAGCGACCACACTTTTTGTTGTGAGAAGATTGATCCCTGTGAAGAAAGAAGACAGGTAAATATTAATATTAAGAATTTTTTCATCCGTATATAATTTTTAATTTAAGGCTGGATGGAACCGCACATGATTGATAATAAATTATTTTCATACGTGTTTGCGATTTGGATCAATCATGTGGGTTTCATCATTATATTTTTTTAAGGTACGATATAACCCGCCCCTACCTGTAGGGCCCGGTTCATCTGTAAATATTTTGTTTTTGAGATAACCTATATTGACTTTACTTAATTATTACTTTAATAATTGTGCTCAATTTGCATTTATATATTATAATTCTCAGAGCAGAACACTGTTAAATTTTAGTTTACGAAGATAAATAATATCTCAGACAGAATAAATATTTTCTTTTAAAAGAGAAAATTAAATATCAATTTTCATTTTTAAAATTGTTGCAAACGGGTTTTAATTTTAATTATATTTGCATCGATTACGGACACATTTTATCTATTAAATAATTAATTAATTATATGACTAATAAGGGATTAAAACTGGAACCCGGGGTAATTTTCGGAGATGATGTGAAGTCACTTTTTGATTTTGCAAATAAGAATGACTTTGCCATACCTGCTGTTAATGTTGTTGGTACTAATTCTGTAAATGCTGTTTTGGAAACTGCAAAGGTGGTGAATTCACCTGTTATTGTACAGTTTTCCAACGGAGGTGCGCATTTTTTTGGCGGGCAGGGTCTGCCAAAGGAAAACCAGGTTGGTGCAATCGCCGGCGGGATATCCGGTGCTCTTCATGTTCATAATGTGGCGGAATATTATGGTATTCCGGTAATACTCCATACTGATCATGCTGCACGCAAGCTTCTTCCATGGATTGATGCTCTACTCGATGCAGGCGAGGAGTTTTATGAAACTAACGGGAAGCCTCTTTTCAGTTCCCACATGCTTGATCTGTCGGAAGAATCATTGAAGGATAATATTTCAACTTGCAAGCAATACCTCGAAAGGATGAGCAAGATCGGAATGACACTCGAGATAGAACTTGGTGTGACCGGAGGTGAGGAAGATGGTGTTGATCATTCAAGTGTTGACAGCTCGCGTTTATATACACAGCCGGAGGATGTCGCTTACGCTTATGAAAAACTTTCAAAAGTAAGTGACAGTTTTACAATTGCAGCATCATTCGGTAATGTTCATGGAGTCTATAAACCGGGCAATGTTGAACTTAAACCAGTCATTCTTAAGAATTCACAGGAGTATATTATTAAGAAATTCAAAACAGGACCAAATCCTGTTAACTTCGTATTCCACGGCGGATCAGGATCCGAGAAGCATCTCATTACAGAAGCTATTAAATACGGAGCAGTAAAGATGAATCTTGATACCGATATGCAATGGGCTTTCTGGGACGGAATTAACAAATATTCAAAAGAAAAGCAGGGTTACCTGCAGAGTCAGATCGGCAATCCGGAAGGAGAAGACAAACCCAATAAAAAGTATTACGACCCAAGAGTATGGCTCAGAAAAGGGGAAGAAACTTTTATAGCCAGACTTAAGGAGGCATTTGCTGATCTGAATTCGATGAACAGATGCTGAAAAATATTTCTAATTTTGCAGCTCATTTTATCTCAGACTGACCCATGGTGTAATTGGCAACACGTCAGATTTTGGTTCTGAAGAGTCCAGGTTCGAGCCCTGGTGGGTCAACAAAAAGGTAGCTTAAGGTTGCCTTTTGTTGTGAAGAGGAACCTTTATCGCCCCATTCTTTTCCCTATGAGTTTCTGATCAGCGGGTTTTTATTCGCTGAATTGAACTCAAGTGTCGACTTCTTTTAAGTTCTTTGATGTATGAAGATATTTTGGACTGTTTTGTATCTTTGATATATTGAGCACACCGTTCAAGTAGTTGTTCATTTTTAAGTACCCAAAATAGTAATCACTTATTTATCCAAGCTATGAAAAATTCCATTTCCCGTCGCAATTTCTTTTACAAAACCATAGGAGTCGGTGCTGGAGCACTTGTTCTTCCATCCCTATCGGGCTTTGCTTTCCAAAACAAAGTCAAGGGTATTACTCCCTTGATCATCACAAGCCATACCAACGAAACTGGACATAATGCCATGGAGGCAGGGTGGGAAATACTCAAGAATGGTGGAAGCGCCGTTGATGCGGTAGAAAAAGCCGCTAATGTTATTGAGGTGGATCCCGAAGATACCAGTGTTGGTTACGGTGGCTTACCCAATGAGCAAGGTGTTGTACAACTTGATGCTTCATTCATGAATGGCAAGACCTATTCAGCGGGTGCCGTAGGGTGCCTTGAAAACATCAAAAATCCGTCATCAGTTGCCAGGCTTGTGATGCAGCATACTGATCATGTGCTTTTAGTGGGGGCTGGTGCATTAGAATTTGCAAAAGCATGGGGGTTCCCCGAAGAAAATCTTCTTACTGAAAAAGCTCGTAAAATATGGCTCCGGTGGAAAGAAGAAATGAGCCCCACAGATGATTGGGGCTCACCAGAGCATTTGCAGAACCTCAGGAAAAATGTGTCATACTGGCAGGATTTCCCTGACATTGAGCACCACTACGGTACGACTAATGTAATAGCTATTGATATTAATGGAGACATTGCCGGTTGTACTACAACCAGCGGTCTGAGCTTTAAACTGAATGGTCGCGTCGGTGACTCACCCATAATAGGAGCAGGTCTTTATGTAGATAACGAGGTAGGCGCTGCCGGTGCCACAGGACGAGGTGAAGATGTGATCAAGTCCTGTGCCTCCTATTATATTGTGCTTAAAATGAAGGAAGGACGCACACCACAGCAGGCTTGTGAAGATGCTTTGAAAATGATCGTCGATCGGTATAGAAAAGTAAATCCTGATTTCTACCCAAGTGAAAAGTTCGTTGCCATCAACAAGTACGGCGAATTGGGCTGTGCGACTATGAAGGGAAAACGTAATCCACAGCTATCGATAAGAACAGAGAAAGGGTATAACAGGTACGATGGTGTTGTTGCGTATCCAGAGAAATAGATCAATGGCTGCTTAGGTTATGAATCGCTTTCTGTTTTTATTTTTGAGTAGTTGAGCATAACATAACACCACCTATATATACTTCTGAGATAGGATCGATTCCCAGACATTGACTTTCACACAGTGTCGCCTTCTTTTAAGTTCTTTTTTAATTTCATATTACCTGGTATAAATATTACTACTCTTTTTACCTAACTTTGGTTTGAGCTTCAGCCTGTAGGGCTTTTAAATGTGCTTGCAAAAAGGGTTTAATGTTTAAAAGTGGATCTATCATGCCAGCTTTAGTGAATCCATTTTCTCTAATTAAACATGCATCGCAACCACAACAAGGCTTACCATTAGGTTTAGGATCATAACAAGTACTGGTCAATGAAAAATCCAACCCTAAATCGTTTCCAAGATTAATAATTTCAAATTTTTGTAAATTTATTAAAGGTGCATGTATTTTTAATTTAGGCAGACTGTTCGAAAACTTAGAACCTAAATTAACTACTTTCTCAAATCCTTTTACAAATTTTGATCTACAGTCTGGATAATTGCTATAATCAATAGAATTAACTCCAATAAACAAATCATTAATAAAGTACTTTTCACACCACGCAGCAGCGTAAGTTAAAAATATTAAATTTCTTAAAGGCACATAAGTGGCAGGAATCTCATCATCTATCTTATTTATATCTCTTCCCTTTGGTACAGCAATATCAATATTTGTCAACGCGGACTGATTAAATTTTTTTAAATCAATTTTTTGTATAATATGATTTTCAATATTATAAATCTTCGCTAATTTTTTTGCACAACTTAACTCGTGAATATGTCTTTGTTCATAATTGAATGTTAAAGCTGTCACTTTATATCCTTTATTAATTGTATATGCCAATAAAGTCGAGGAATCTAAACCACCACTAAATAAAACTAAACAATTTTTACTTTTCATTTAATTATTTTTTTACTACCTTCTGCTACT